>Ga0307476_10000217_pt1 | contig 55102 bp, 62 predicted proteins | sample atmos_gasesECM2C_2_FD_203314 | JGI IMG/M metagenome (GOLD analysis project Ga0307476, IMG submission 203314) | Hardwood forest soil microbial communities from Morgan-Monroe State Forest, Indiana, United States - atmos_gasesECM2C_05 | ecosystem: Environmental > Terrestrial > Soil > Temperate... | reverse complement strand
GCGATCGTAACAGCGACTTGAGCTTGCACCGCTGGGGAAAATGTTTATTCCAATCACGGCTGCGGGAGCACTTTAGACTCCTGGACCCAGAATGCAATGCGATCAGAAACCGATGAAGCGGCGGGCCTTGTGAAATGGGAGGCAGACGCTTGCTGATACGCCGTACTACGATGTTGAACTCCTGACCTGTCTTTACTGTCAGGGGAAGATCGACCGTAAACAGGCCCGCAAAGCCGGGGGCGGCTCCCTGCGGGATGGGACGAAGGTCACTCCGTCGACTGATATGACCTCGATCGTCACATCGACGCGCGATATCTATATTTGCTCCGCGTCCACTCCACCAGGTGGAGGCGTGCATGGCATGTGCGGCTGGCTATCATGCCGCGAAGACGGCGCTGTCGAGGTTGCGTGGGATGCGCTGAAGACGGAAGTCGCCGTGATCGCGCCCCAGCATTCACTCGCGTGGACCAACCGTAGGACCTTCGATGCCACGAATAGTGCCATCCGGATCGCGTGCGATCGTCGGCGCATAGAGTCCTAAGAATTGACGGCGCCACCAAAGGCCTGTGGCTCGCTTTTCGGACATCGTCGTAAACCAATATTGCCAGAGCACAGTGCGTATCTCGTGCGGCCCATGCGGAAATGGGTTGCTTTTGAAAAGGCGAAGTACATCCTTGTCATTGGAGAGCAAGCAAACTTCGGTTCTGGGCACGATTGGATAATCCTGCCATGAGCCCAGCGAAGCAAACCAGAGATTCCAATCGAATCGTGGCTGATAGGGTGCGTAGATACCCGGCGGCGCACTCAGGTCCTGAGGTTTGTAACGGAACGGATATGCCACCCAGATTTTTCCATCGTCCGAGCCCTGGAACTCGATCTCGTATCGCCCGCGGGTCATGATGCCAAACAGACCGTATCTATTGGCGATCCGAAAAGGCTCAAGCGCCGCCACTGGTGCGGTGGGCAGCGGTATGGTGGAGAACATCCAGATCAACTCAGCCGTGGTGGCATAGAAAATCCAGCCGAGGACAAAGCCCGTTACAGAAAGCCTCGCTATCCTGAATCGACGAAGGACGCTTCCCGAACTTTGCACTTCGCTCTGCTTAGGCGTGGCTTCCGTGACCACAAATTTCTTCCATCGTTGCGGGAAGAAGCGCAGCAGAAAATGATCGTCCAACAGAAGAAATCCTAGCGTCAGAACCAGGTAATTCAGAAAAGTGTAGTTGGCGGTGAGAATGACGCCCAGCTCCCAGGGTGTCACAATCAGGAAGCAAAGGAGGCGCCAGCGGCGGGGTAGAAATAACATCCAAACCAAACCCAACTCAAGCGCGAGAGTCGCAAAGGCACTCGAGGCATGAAACCAGTGTGGCAGATGCTGCACATACCAGCCGATCCACGTGGGCAGCGGACCGTTCTGATAGTACTCGTCCATAGCAGTAAAGTGGCGCCATTCCGGGTCGCCACCGACGATCTTCGCCACACCTGACTCGAAGTAGATGCGAAACCATTCCCATTGCAGCAGCAAGAGACTGGCACGCGATGGCGGTGACGCGATCCCAAAGCTAGGACGAAATCCTGAGGGAGCGAAGAAAATTGCGATAAAGCCCGCTTCGAGCAGCATCCCGTCCGACTGATAACCTGAAAAATCCTGCGCCGCACTCACGAAAGACAGGAAGCATACAAAGCAGATCACGAGCATTCTCCGCGGCCACGCATTCAGCGCCAATAATAACGATGCACCCATGCCGACCCAGCACAGTACGATCAACATATTCAGGCCGCTTGAAAGCCAAAGCACGGTGGGTGCGAACCAGATGCCGCGGCTGTAGCCAAATGATTGTGCTATGGCGTGCAGGTATTCGCTTGCCGGCAGAATTCCTTCCGGCCCCATGAGCCCGCGGATCTGAAAGACAAGTGAGAAGAAAGCGGAAAAATAAATAAAGCCCAGTGCCCGCAAGAAAAGCCAACGTGGGACGAAGCGGTCGATTGCGCCATGTTCCGAGTCGAATAACCATCGGGTGGCAGACGCAAGCCGGTCCATGAGCGTCAGCAATTATACCGATATCAGAGAGACGGAGAACCGGTGTCCGCCCGCAGGCTTGGATTGATCGAGACTAGTCGGATATAGCAGGTCGTGGAAGATTGGAGAGCCGGCTTCACCTTGGACGTATGAACTTCCTTTTGAGCACATGCAGACCACTCCCGCTGAAGAGCAGCATCCACGTCACGACATGTCTCCCGGTTGAACTGAATCATCACCGCTCCTTACGAATTCAGTCCGCGCCTACCGTGGCAACTGCGGGCTCAGTTTTCTTGAGTGCGCGAACTTCGCCGCTCTGTTGCATTAACTTAGTGACAACGCCCGTCCATCCGGTTTGATGGCTGGCGCCCACCCCGGAACCAGAGTCGCCGTGGAAGTACTCGTGAAATAGAAGCAAGTCGCGCCAATGAGGATCCGTCTGAAACTTTTCCAAGTTGCCGAATACCGGCCGACGGCCCTTTTCGTCACGAAGAAAAATGTTTGTCATCCGGCGCGACAGCTCACCCGCCACGTCCCACAACGTTGTCATGTTTCCCGATCCAGTCGGGAACTCGACTTTGAAATCGTTACCTAGATAGTGATGGAACTTTTGCAAGGATTCGACTAGGAGAAAATTCAACGGGAACCAGATCGGGCCCCGCCAGTTAGAATTTCCTCCGAATACTCCGGTCGTCGATTCGCCCGGTTCATAGTCCACTCGGTGCTCGGTTCCGTTGACGTGGAGTACGTAAGGATGTTTCCGATGGAATTTTGACAGCGAGCGGATCCCGTACGGTGATAGAAACTCGCGCTTGTCGAGCATGTAGCTGAGAATGCGGCGAAGCTGACCCTCATTTGCGATGGACAACAACCGGCGTTCGCCCATCCCTGTGCTGCGCATGCAGGCGAAGCTTTCTGTGAGATCGGGACGGTTATCGATAAACCACTCCAGGCGTCGCTTGAAGTCGGGCAGCCGATCGAGTACTTCCGGCTCCAGAGTTTCCACTGCAAACAGCGGGATCAGTCCCACCATGGAGCGGATCTTCATTGGAAATTGTGAGCTGTCAGGCAGCTTCAGCACGTCGTAGAAAAAGCCGTCTTCTTCGCTCCAAAGTCCGATGCAGTTGCGACCGCGATGGCTCATGGCATGTGCAATGTGGATAAAATGCTCCCAGAACTTGCTGGCCACGTCCTCATAGCAGGGCTCTTCTTTGGCCAGTTCCAGTGCGATAGCCAGCAAATTCAAGGTGTACATGGCCATCCAACTGGTTCCGTCGGACTGTTCGAGATAGCCGCCGGTAGGCAGGGGGGCGCTGCGATCGAACACGCCGATGTTGTCCAGCCCGAGAAATCCGCCCTGGAAGATATTCATGCCCTCGGCGTCCTTGCGATTTACCCACCAGGTGAAGTTCAACATCAGCTTGTGGAAGATGCGCTTCAGAAATTCGCGGTCGCTTCTGCCTGTGCGCTTCTTGTCAATCTTGTACACGCGCCACGCGGCCCATGCGTGCACCGGCGGATTAACGTCCCCCAAAGCCCATTCATAAGCGGGTATCTGCCCGTTGGGGTGCATGTACCACTCGCGGAGCATGAGCGTGAGCTGCTCTTTTGCGAAGTCGGGGTCGACCAAGGCGAGCGGAATGCAGTGGAATGCCAGGTCCCAAGCCGCATACCACGGGTACTCCCACTTATCGGGCATGGAAATTACGTCAGCGTTGTACAAGTGAGTCCATTGATGATTGCGCCCTTTCCTTCGCTCCTCGGGTGGGCTTGGGTTGTCCGGATCGCCTCGCAGCCAATCCTTGACGACGTAGTGATAGAACTGCTTGGACCAGAGCATTCCCGCAAAGCCCTGGCGCATGACGTTCTTCGCGTCTGCGGAGAGATCCTGAGGAATGATCGTTGCGTAAAATTCATCGGCCTCACGCCGCCGTAGCGCGAACGTGTTGTCGAAGCCGTCAAACGCATTCTTCCTTTTAAAGTCGGAGTCGGTAAGGCGCATCCTTATTACGGCGGTCTCTCCCGAAGTGAGTGACAATTTGTAATGTGCGGCTGCTTTCGAGCCAACATGTTCGGGATTGACCGCTTCCATGACATCGTGCACGACATAATCGTTGATGCCGTCTTTGACGAAGGGAGAGCGATTCTCAATTTCAAATAGCCTTCGAGCATTGGTTTCGTTCTCAGTAAAGAGAAGTTCCGGAGAGCCTTCACAATAGAGCCAGCGGGTGGACTGAGTTTGGTTCCCTGGAGAAAGGTTCAGTTCGATGACGGAATTGGGAGCGGGACACGCTTCGTGCAGTTTCGGACGTCGAGCACCGTTTCCCCAGGACCACGTATTGCGGAACCAAATTGTGGGCAGAACCTGAAGATTCCCGGCTTCCGGGCCACGATTTGTGACCGTGATCTTGATCAGAATGTCCTCGACGTCGGCCTTGGCATATTCGACGAACACATCGAAGTAGCGATCTTCGTCGAATACACCCGTATCGAGTAACTCAAACTCCGGCTGGTGTTTGTCGCGCTGTCGGTTTTCCTCGACCAGCTTCGCATAAGGAAACTCCGCTTGCGGGTACTTGTAGAGATACTTCATGTAGGAGTGCGAAGGCGTGCTGTCTAGATAGAAGTAGTATTCCTTCACGTCCTCGCCATGATTGCCTTCGTTTCCAGTTAGACCGAAGATCCGTTCCTTAAGAATCGGATCACGCTCATTCCACAGTGCGAGGGCAAAGCAAATCATCTGTCGGCGATCACTGATCCCGGCCAAGCCGTCTTCGTTCCAACGATAGGCACGCGAGCGGGCATGGTCGTGTGGCAAGTATTCCCACGCGTTCCCGTGCGGGCTGTAGTCTTCACGCACGGTGCCCCACGCACGTTCGCTGAGATAGGGCCCCCAACGCTTCCAGTGCTTTTTGCGCGTGCCAGATTCGGCCAGTCGAATTTCCTCTTTGGTCATGAAGGTCTTCGTATTTCAAATCAAGCACAGCTAGTTTGTAGCGCATATCCCGCGAACAGCGTCGACTATTGATTCGGGGCGTTCTCTTTGAATGTCGTGCCCCACGTCCGACATGATCACCTGTTTACCATGCGTTGAGAGTTGTACCAGGCGCGGCTGCAGCGTGCGCACCCAAATCTCCTGGAATCGAGCGAAATCCTCTGGGCTAAGAGCGCCTCTGAGAGCATCATCTTGTTGGACACCGGTTAACACTACTAAAGGTTTATTGCCTAACGTTCCGGAGGCGCGAGCTTCCTCGGCGCTGGTTTGAATTTCTTTCAACTCGCTAGCTCTAGCTTTCAAATATTTTGATTGCAGGATCAAATACGCGTCAGGACCGAGGACTTTTCGAAATCTCAGCCTGGCGATGCCGAGCGTAATCTGTGGCTGCATCCACTCGGCCTGGCCTTGCCAGCGGCTTAATAGCTGTACGGAGAACTGCCTCCAAGCCAATGGCAGGAGCTCATACTGATCTTCTTGTGGGGAATCTGCAAACACAATGCCTACGACTTCGTTCGGGAATTTTCCATTAAACACGCGCACGTTGTAGCCGCCGAACGAGGCGCCTACCAAAATATACGGTGGATTTTCGCCAGCATTTTGCAGAAGAGCGTGCAGTTCGCGGGAAATCTGCAAACTTGTTCGTGGCAGTAGTCCGGTATCGCTTTCGCCGTAACCAGCGCGATCGTAGGAACAAACCCGAGTGAACCCTGAGATTTGCAGTTGCACCGGCTGCCATTCGGACAACAGGTCACCCAAGCCGCTCTCAAGAACTACAGTTGGGCTGCCAGTTCCTGCGCAGTTGATTTTCAAACGGTAACCGCCCACATCCACAAGACGACCCGGTTCTGGTGAGCGACGTGCGTCCATGCGGCTTCCGACCTGCTGGTAAGCTGCGCCAACGAGTGCCATTATTAATAAAATAGCCAAAATCGTTAGCAGTACCTTGCTTTTCATGTGAGACTCTTCTCCAGAACCGACCTAACTAGCTAGCGAGCAAATTCACCCGAACCTTGCAAATCGCCGTGCCGTGGGCCGAGTCCGGTATCGTTCACCGGGTCATCGATGCTTGGATCCCCCTGTAGAGACTGAGATGGCAAATCGTGGACAAGATCAGGTTGCCAGTTGTTTCTGGACAGCGCGGTGTGGACGTTGCTACTCAAATCTCCTCCTACTTCTCTTCGATTTCGATTGCGTGGCCCTCAGGTTGGCACAACAGAACGGTCTGTAGAACCTTTCTTTCGAGAAGAGTTCTCTCGGTTTAAGTATCCCCAGTCGGGATCTCACCGGTTGTAACCGAGTCCGTGGACCGACAGCACACATCAGAAAGAAACTAGAAACTGGAAACTAAGCTAGAATCTGGCCCTGTCGTCATATGCATAGCCAACGTCCCGTCATGCACGGACCCGAGAATCCACACATCGCCCGGTGATGGGGCAACTCCAGCCCACAGCAGATCACAAGGAAATCCATCCTTAGCTGGGTTGGGACTGGGTGCGATCGTCCAACTGTTCCCGTCCCAGTGCAAGAGCAGCGTCATCTGATGCCCCGATCCGTCGGGTGGGAAGTAGGAACCGAACGCCCACATGTCATTTGCCGAATTCGCCGTCAATCCAAGCAAACGGTTCGATTGATTCGCGCTATTCGGCCCAACATTCGGACTCGGTACCACCGTCCAATTCGTGCCGTCAAAGTGCTCGATCAACGTCAGCGTGGCAGCCTGTTTGGGAGGCGCCAGCGGCGTGGAAAAGCCCACCGCCCACACATCGTTCGGGGCTAACGCCAGCACCGCGTTCAACTTGTTTGTGCCCTCGCCTACGTTGGGAGTTGCCACACTCTTCCAGTTCGCGCCATCCCAGTGCATCGCTGAGGTTTCGATCTTGTCTGAACCGTTGAATCCCACCGCCCAGGCATCATTCGTAGCGTCGGCGGACGCGCCAAACAAAAATTCGTTGTTCGATTCCACAGTTGTCGCCGTCCACGCCGTGCCATTCCAGTGCTCGAAAAGTGGCGAGACCAGCCCCGTGCCGCGGTTCATCAGGCTGCCAATCGCCCAAACATCATTCGCAGAGCTAGCAGTCATGGCGAAGACATCAGCTTGGTCTTTCTTGCTGAACTTGGGGCCCGGATACAGGCTCCACTTGGTTCCGTTCCACTGCTCGATCACCTGCCCCGGATGCGCTCCGTCCGTCACATTTCCCGCCGCCCAGGCCAAAGTCGGAGAAATAGCGACCACCCCCTGCAGAAAGCTGTTGTTGTCCCCCTTTATCATCGGAGCCGGAAACGCCGTCCACGTCGTGCCATCAAAATGGATCGTCGACTGCCCCACCGCCCAGATATCGTTAGGGGAAGACGCCGACGCCGCAAGAAGTTCGCTGTTGGAGTTCGCGTTCGGGGTTGGGACAACCTGCAAAATCGAGCTTCCGCCCCTTTGTCCCTGTGCTGGCGAGCCTTGAATCAAGGCAATAGTCAATCCGAGAAGCATTGCCGCGCCAAGTGTTCGTTTCACAATTCCACCTCAATCGTGCTGAGTTCAGGATGTGCCGGATTTTGACCTTCACGAGTTGATAACTGGCGCGAGTCGGCTTTATTCCCTAACTTCACCCTTACCTTTTCAAATGACGCTCAGGAGGCCAGTAAACTCATCTTCAACTAATCGCCCTGAAGATTAAAGTTGTGTTCGAGTTGGATTTTCCCGGCTGAGAACCAGATTAGACTGCCAAGACAACCGTTCCCTCGGCCCGGCTAACACATGGCAACACATATCCGGCATTTTTCTGCTCAGCAGTCAGCCCGGCTTCGACATCCATTTGAACGGTGCCGCTCAGAACTCGAGTTGCACAGGTGCCACATAGGCCCTGGCGGCAGCCATACGGAATCTGCACACTGTTTTTCTCCGCCAGATCCAACAGAGTGCTCCCGGCGGAACCCTGACAAACTTTCTCCGAGTGAAGGAACACAACGGTGTCGACTGCGCGACCTTCTTGTGGTTGGAACTCCGTGGACCGTTTGCTTTCCCCGAAACTCTCCTGCAAGATCCGTTCTTGCTGTACGCGGAGACTGGAGAGAATCTGGCGTGCGTTGTCCATAAATCCCTTGGGACCACAAAGAAAGAAAGTGGGTGCATTCAGATCGGTCACGTTCTGGGAGACACATTCCTCAGTCAGGCGCCCACTGCGTCCCTTCCAGGCGGGGTCCGGTTGCGACAGGCACACCTCGTACTTGAAGTTGGAAAGCGACCTTGCAAGTCGCGCCAGTTCACTTTGGAAAATGATGTCCGCAGCGGTTCGCACACAATATAAGAGTGTGACTGAAGTCGCCAGTTTAAGATCTTCGATATAGCGCAGCATCGAAATCATTGGAGTGATCCCACTGCCGGCCGCAATGAGTACTATGCTTTTGTGGAGTGTCTCGTCAAAGTAGAATCGGCCGTAGGGTCCGCTGGCTTCCACCCTTAGACCTGGCTTGGCTCGATCATTGAGAAAAACAGATACACAGCCATTTTCCATGCGTTTTGGCGTGATCTCCACATAGTTCCCATGGATCGGTGAGGAGGAAACCGTGTAGGATCGCATGACTCGATGGCCATCGATTGTCCACTGAAAGGTCAGAAACTGCCCTGGCTTGGCCGAAAGTCGTCTCTCCTTCGGAACCTGGAAGCGCAGCGTTCTTGTATCGTGCGTTTGTTGCTCGATCCGTGCCAACAGAAGATTCATTGAGCCCTTCGCGTTTTCACTGTTGGTTAATGGGGTTGGCAGCGCAGGAATCTCCGGAATGCGCGACTCCATGGAAGCCTGCGACCGTTTCCTCTTTTTAAACACCAGGGCGCATTGGACCAGGCACACAGTAACAATCAAGCCCGTCCCGAGCCTTAACCCCAGGCTTCCCGGGCTCGCCGAACGAAGAAGTTCCGAGAGAGTGGGAATGGACACAAGCGCGAATGAAATTACGAAGATTGCTATTCCCAAAGCCTTCAGCGACGAATGGCTCTGCTTGTAACGGCGTGCGATCAATATCTTCAGGAAGAGAAGAGGCACAAGGACGAGCACAAGCACAATATGCAAAACCAGATGGGTAGGCAGATGACCGGTTATTCCCACACCTACAAGTCTCTGACTCATGCTGTAGGCCATGATGCAGAGCAGAATCACAAACAAATACCCACCCGCCCGGTGAGCAGCGATCAAGCGGCTTCTCGTAGCTGCGCTGTGCGAGGGCTGGGAAGCTTCCAGCATCACCACTACGTTGGTGGCAGCCAGTGTGATGAACGCAACGCCGGCCACAATAGCGGAAATATTTAACATAAGCGTCCATCCCTCTCAGCCGCACCATACGGTGCCGATGTTCTCTAGCCCGTGTTCTTCGACGTTGGCGGCCATTCGCACTCTGTTGGTGTCAACAACATCCCACCACGATTTATTCCAGAACTGGATGCGTTTTGGTTTACGCGACACTCCTAAGATCTTGCCAATGCGACCGCTTTCAAGAACAACGATGTACAAAAGGCCGCCCCAGTGATTAGGACGGCCTTGCGTTTCTTGCAACCTTTTCCCCTTAGCTTCCACCGCTGACATCTCGTAGAGCCGCAACAATCGAGCCAACGATACAAGAACCGATCAGCAAAGTCAGAGCGCTCAACGATAGACCGCCCAGCAATTCAACAACACTTCCTAACATTCGTAGCTCCCTCCGTCTATAGTGGCGTGCGCCCGAAGCTCGCGTATTAAAACAATAGGCGCACAGATTGCCGTAGCACCTGCATTCTGAGAAGCTTCCAGCTCTCCGAACGCAGCTCAATGGCTCCTATCTGCGTTGCGGCAACTACATACCGCCTGGGTTCTGGTCAAAAACTAGCGCCTCTTTTATGACCGAAGTCGATCTCTTTGAGCGTGGACGCACCCCTGCCTGTTGCTTTAGTCACGATGGCGTCCTGTTTGACTTGATCGTCATTCGTCTTCAACGTTCCTGACGCCGTGACCACGGTCAGCCCGTTTTGCCGGAAAACTCACCTGTACCGCAGGGCCGGTTCCTCAGTTTTGTACCGCCGATTTGGACGGCATCAGAAATCTCGACCGAGTCTGCGTCGTTCCGTGCGGCGCTGGCACTTATGCCCAACCCTCGGTCTTGAGAATGCTGATGTGGTTGTTCAGCTTCTCATTAGGACGTCTTCCGCAGGCTCCTGAGACTCCGGTTCAGATTTGAAAGTTGAACAAAGGTCACAGTCCCCAACCAATACGTGAGAGCAGTCAGTCTCGTCGGGTCCCCGCGCGGCCTCGAGTTCGGCGGCGAGTTGAGATTTCAGGCCACGCGTCGCATTCTCGAGTTCAGCTTTAGCCCGCGCCACGTGGGCCAGAATTGTGTGCATCTGCTTCGGACCCAATATCAAGAGTCCGAGCATAAGCACGAAGAGCATTTCCATGCCGAAGCCCATGGTTCACTCCTTAATTACGCCTTGTCGTTGGAACTTCCGGTTGTGTTGGAGGGCTTCTCTTCTTCAGCCTTCATGGCTGACTTGAAGCCGCGGATGCCCTCTCCGATTCCTTTGCCCAGCTCGGGAAGTTTCTTAGGTCCGAATACGAGCAATGCGATTCCGAAAATCAGCAGAAGGTGCATCGGTTGAAACAGTCCTTCAATCATAATGGCTCCTTGGATCGGGTTAGAGAGTCTCAAAATCTGGTCAACAAAAATGCGGGCGCTGTAACTCGCAATCAGATACAGCGCCCGCCCTTACAGCAAGGGGAGAGGTTGCAACGGTTAAAATCCGCGTTTGACTGAATCAGCCTCGATCGCCAGCTTATTGACTAAGCTGAAGAATGCTTGCGATTGACCAAGGAACAAAAGGTCATCCGTGAAAGCCTTGATCGTAGCGACTGCTCCGCCGTTTTGTGTCAGCGTTGGCCGAATCACCGAGCATTGGGGCAGACTCTTGCTGATGAACGTGCAGGGCTCAGGCAGAATCAGGTTGGTCTGGTCGAGCTCTGAGTTGCGGGCATTGAGATCTGGGAACGTCAGACCAGTTTCCGGATCGGTGACACCGGCCAAGGGCTGAGCAACCGCATTGCCGGCTTTGTCGTGCCAGAGACCGAAGTGGTCAATCTCGACTCCACCAATGCTGATGAGGATTCTGAGAACTTCAGCGTCGGTCGCCTTGAAGGCCAGCGTGGGATACAAGCTCGCTCCACCTTGCTCGATGAACGCAAAGTGGAATCCCGCGGTGTTCGCAATGGCCTGCATCCGCGACTCTTGCGGAGTCGCAGGAGGAACCGGTTGGGGCTGGTTGGGAGGTGTGTCGGTATCGTTCAGTGGAATAGCTGGTTGGTTTTCGATAGTGAAGGGTCCCTGGAACTTCACACCGAAGTCGGGGTTCTGGGAGCTGCGGTAGCGTGTATACCAGCTAAGGTCAACATTGAGCTTCAGCAGATTGGTCAACCTTCCGATATTCTTGGCGCCTGTCGCTTGACTACTCGGCAAGGTTCGGAAAGCATCGAGATCGACCGGTTCTTCGCCCTTTGAAATCAAGTAAGCATTCAGGAAAGCCGCATGGCTCAGTTCGTCGTCAGTATTGTCGGCGATGTATTGCGCCATATCACCGTCAAGGTTGCTGAGTGCGGCGATGTAGGCCGGATTCCCGCCCTGGACTCCTCCCAGTTCGTTGTACTGTTGCCACAAATCAGCCTCGATGAGTTCGGCTGCCGCGGCGAACTTTAAAAGAGAGGCGTCGCCCTTGGATAGTTTGCCCGAGCTCCGCGTCGCTTGCGCGACGCTCTCGGCTCCCAGCAACGCGCTCGCCGACAGAGCTGCACCGGCGATCCCCAGTCCCTTCAAGAATGAACGTCTTTTGACTACGCCCTGCCAGTGACGTTGAACGCCTTCTTCCGTCGAAGAAAGACTTGCTTCCGGTGAGTTTGTTTCTGACATTACCGCAGATGGAGAGTTGGTTTTTTTCATTGGTTACTACCAGTTCCTTTGCTTATGATTTTGTTCCAGCAGTACTGTTCGTTAGACACAAAGGCCAAATCAAGAGATACGCCGAGGTTGTCATTTGATTGTCAACTTCTCGGCTGTGCGCCGTGACAAACGCTGCCGTCGATTCGTAACAGTTGACAATTGATCGTCCAACATCATGTTTTCACCCACCAGACTGGACTTCGTACGTCTGTATATGGCGCCTGTATATGAAACTGCGATGCGCGCGGGTTATTCCCGAATTCCGCACGATCTTTCTTCGTGGAATGAATCGGTGAATAAAACAAACGAGGCGGCCACCGTAGGGGCCGCCCTCGATCAAAGCATTCTCGGCTGGCGCCTGGAATTCACGAGCCAGGCCACTCCGATACTGATGGCGTAGAGCGCAACCATCGGAGTGGCGAACAGGCACATGTTGAGGATGTCGGCGGTAGGCGTGACGATGGCCGCAATAATAAAGATGACCAATATCGCATATCGCAGATTCCGCCACATCCAGCGCGCCGTTATAACCCGCATCAAAGCCAGAAAGAAAACTAGAACTGGCATTTCGAAAATCAGCCCAAGACCGAGAGTGATTGTCACGAAAAGCTTCGTGTATTCCCCAATCGTGATCATCGGCCGGAAGCGTTGCCCGTATCCGATCAGAAAGTCGAGCGATGCCGGGTAGACCATTTTGTAGCTGAAAAGTCCTCCAGCGATGAACAACCCGCCGGTGCCGAGTAAGAAAGGAAGCACATAACGTTTCTCTGTGCGATACAGGCCGGGAGCGATGAACAGCCACAGTTGATAAAACACAAACGGAGAAGCTGCGAACAGGCCGGCAACCAGAGCCACTTCGAGATAGAGATTGAAAGGTTCCGTCGGGTTCAAGTAAACCAGGCCGCCGCCAAGGCCGTGATGGTGCAATGCATTAATGATCGGTTGCTGCATCAATCCGAAAATGCGATCGGCGAACGACCAGCAAGAAAGAAATCCAGCGAGTACCCCAAGTACTGAGAAGATGATTCGTTTTCTCAACTCTTCCAGGTGAGCCAGCAGCGGCATGGGGTGCATGCGTAACGACAGTACGGGAGCAGTCGCGTCAGCCATGGAAAGCCTCTAGTCGCAGGCTTCGAGCCCCAGTCTCGATCGTCGGAGAATCATTCATATGTGCGTTATTGATTAGATCGTGCGAGGACTTCTCTCGAGTTGGTGGAAGTTCATGACCGTAGGCAAAACGGATTGCGGTCAACCCTGTAAGTCCGTAAGACGTTAGTTCCACCATTCTTCCCTCCCCTGCATTTCTCGGCGCTTATTGGCGGTCAACCCGAACCAACCTTGGTCAAAAGATCGCCCCTGGGCAAGGGCGCACCGGAGTGCGCCCTCGCAGAGGCAGTTTGTTTTAGTTGATGGTGACCGTTACTGCACTGGAATGGCTCAGGGAGCCGGAGGTCCCTGTTACCATTACGGTGGCCTGTCCAGATGCGGGAGTTGTAGGTTTGTTGGAGTTGCTGCCACCGCATCCAAGGGCGAACAGTGAGACGAGCAAAACCAAACTAAGCAAGCTCATCCCCACGATGCTCTTCCGCGTAAACGATTTCCGCTTGCGCGTGGTGATAATCGTTCCGAACAGTCCCAAACCAGGCATTAGGGCCATCATGCCGGGCAAGCTATAACCCATAGGGGGCGGAGTCGAGGCAGCAGAGATAGTCAACGTCGAGGACGCCGCGCTCGACCCGGGCGAGATAGTTGATGGGTTGAGAGCACATGTCAACCCAGCGGGCGCGGAGCAGGTAAGCGTGATTTGACTATTGAATCCTCCAACTGCAGCAGCGCTGATCGTGACGTTAGCCGAGCCTCCTGGAACAACCGTTGCACTTTGCGCCGAGAGGTTCAGAGAGAAGCCTGGACTACCGGCCACAGCCGCTGGCGCAAGGCTGGCGAACATTGCGGTTGCGCTACCTCCGGTCGGGAAATTCGGTTGGCCCGCGCTGCCGCCTGCAGTGATGTACAGAGTGCCAAGGGTGCCGGGATTATTATTAGCTCCCCCACCTCCACCGAACACCATGTCCCACAATCCGGGATTAACCACCACATTGCCTGAAGTGTTAGTGAGCTGACCAACAAACTTACCGGTCGTGTCGAATGCACTAATAGTGCCATCGCCGAAATTCCCTACCAGGATGTCGCCCCCAAAACTTCCAAAGCTAGCAGGAGCCGCAACTACTCCCCATGGCGCGTTAAGGTTATTTTTGGCTCCGGCAGCAACGAAGGTGCTCACGAAATTACCGTTGCTATCGAAGATATCCACCTGTCCGGCTCCAGCGCCCGGCACGGCGTCGTGCTTGGGAGTATCCTGCATCGCATAGGCGACGTAGACTTGATTACCGATCACATGGATGCCGTGGGGCGCGAGGCCCGCCGGAAGATTGGGATTGGTGAACGAACCGCCCAAAGACGTCAGATTAAACGTGGAATCGTAGACATCTACTTTGCCGCTATTGAAATTGGCTGCCAAAAGGTTCGTGCCAAGCAATGCAAGACCTTTGTAAACCGCTCCGCTTGCAGAATTATCTTTGCCGACAATCCCAGTGTTGCTTGAGCCATTCCAATAAACAATGAGGCCATCCTCGGTATCAAAAATGAACGATCCGCCGGAGAAGTAAGAACCGCTGGCGTTGGCTACGGTCCCAGTTGGGCAGCCGGGGCTGCAGTTGCCGTTTGGATTGCTTGTGGCCCCGGGTATGGTCACGATCAGCCCAGTGTCTTTGTTGCCATTTTGGTCGTAGAGCGTGGAGACGCCACTGTTGTTGTCGGCAATCCAAAAATCTTGTCCGGGAAGAACTGAGATTCCCCAGGGGTTCACGAGTTGAGTGTCTGTGGTGGTGGCTACGCCGGTAACATTGGAGACCAGGTTGGTCTGGGAATAGCTGGCCTGCTGTGCCCACAACCCTGACGGAATCGTCAACGCCGTGAGCAAACCGAATAACAAGAGTGCTTTTTTCATGTTGTCCTCCTCGACTTTCTTTATGATTTGTACGACGTTGCTGAATACCGTTGTTTCCTTATCTACCGTGAAGCCGTGTTGGGGGATGGAGGGGGAGTTCAGGCACACTGATGTAATTCCTATTCCTGAACTCCCCATCACAACCGTATAAAGCCGATGTTCTGCTCGACTTAGTTGCCGCCAGAGGAGGACACCGGAGAGTGGTCCTTTCTCTGGGCTAGAGTGACCATCGCTGTTGGTGCCGCGAAGGTATAGACGCCTCCCGGTGTCTCAGCCTCGCTCAGAAAGTACTTATCCCCTACATGCTCGAAGCTAAGCTTTGGCTGCTCAACAGGAGTTCCATCGACAGCTATAGGGAGCACAAACGCGCTATTGCCGTAGCCGCGGATTGCTATGCTTGAGAAGGCCTCAACAGAAAGGCGGCCAACCGTGTAAGTGCCCGCAGGCAGTCTCGTGCCTCCTGCGACGAACTCAAACGGAATGCTCACACGAACTCCCTCGGTGTCCTGAGCGCGGGCACTTATGCCCACCCCAAGCAAACAAGTCAGTGTAAGTGCAACTGTCAAATACGACTTCTTCATGATTCCTCCATATATATTGAAATGTTTGTATTGTTCAGTCTTGATAACTGAGCTTGTGAGACTTTATTCCACAAGTCCGTCTGAGTCTCACTTATCAACTGTTTTCACAACATATGTGAGTTAGACGCGGCGATTAAGGGCGAGATACGGACAGGATGTCATTTGATTGTCAACTCTTTGTCGACATCTCGTAAACACGTAGCCGGGAACATCACTGGGAGCGCGGAGTAGAGAGTACTGCGTGGTGGCAACTGACGAAATCACCATGAATCACGCATTGTTGAGGCAATGCTTGACACTGTCGGTTGCCGCACGAGTCGCCGCATGCACCTCAGACTCGGCAACATTGATCGAGTGTGTCTTCTCCATCGCGTTGCGCAAGCACTCGGCAAAAAGGCCGAGAATCCGCCCTGTTTGTCTGCCTGAAGGGAATAACTTCGCTCGCGCAAAGTGTGTCTGCTTGCTGAAGTACTTGTTCAGGCTTTCGCGAAGCTGCAGCCGAGCTCGCAATAGCCGCGCCTTCACTGCCGTCTCGCTCACGTTCAGCACTTCTACTGTCTGATCTATTGTGAGACCTTCAATATCCCGCAGCACAAAGACGGTCCGCAAGATTGGGCTTAGCTGTTCCAAGCAGTTGATCAGGATGTCTCGTAATTCAGACGCCCAGTAGAGCTGTTCCGGATTAGGGGCCCAGTCGGTGACCTCTTTTGGAAGCACGTCACCATCGGCCTGAAAATCCTCATCTAGTGAAGCCTCTCTTGTGGTGCGTTGCCTGCGCAGCTTTAGCAGCGACTGGTTCACGGTGATGCGAAAGAGCCAGGTTGAGAATTTGGAATCCTCGCGGAATGCGGGCAGGTTTTGGTAGGCCTTCAAAAATGCTTCCTGAACTGCATCTTGCGAATCTTCCCTGTTGTGCGTGATGCTTTGAGCAATTCGGAGAAGTTTGCGATCGTATCGCCTTACGAGCTGCTCGAAAGCGGCAACGTCCCCATTCTTGGTGGCATGGACAAGATCCAGGTCATCGTCTGCCACTTCCCTCACTGCGAATTGTGCCGAGTCTATAGTCATATTCATGCACTTGACGCGACAAAGCGTTGTTCCCCAAACGCGCTGCCCCACGCCCTCAAGAAATCTGCGTTTACTGCACCACGACTTTGCCGGTCATCTTCGGGTGAATCGTGCAGTAGTAGGGATACGTTCCCGCCTTGGTAAACGTGTAGGAGAATTTTTCGTCCGTATCCAGCACCTTGGACTTGAACACACCCTCTGTACTGACCGACGTATGGGGAATGTCGTCAGCGTTGGTCCAGGTAACGGTTGTTCCGACGGGCACGGTGATAGTCTGCGGCCCGAAAACGAAATTATCGATTTTAACCCCTGCTGTTGCCGACGACGGTTGTGCGTTCGCGGCTACGCTGGATGACGCTGCGGCTAACAGCACCATCGCAATCAATACCGGCAACGCCACGCTTGCAAGACACACAATTTTCTTCGTCATGACTTTCCTCTCGAATGTTGTTTTATCGCTATTTGTGTTTATGTCCTGGCCCGCCTGCGGCAAGAACGAGTTAGCTGCTGAGCGGTGAATCGATTACCGCAAGACTTCGACCGCTGACCACATAGTTCACGTCGGTAATGCCCAACACCTTCTGCAACTGCTCGGCCGGCACCTTCATTGGTCCAGCCGATGGTGCTGTCCCTGGCGCAGGTTGGGGGAAGGCCGTTGACATTGCGGTGTGGAACGAAACCTTACCTTCCACTTTCTGCATGATCTGGTGAATGTGGCCGTTCAACACAGTCACGGAACCGAAACGCTTGACGTAAGACAAGGCCTGTTCGCTGTCGTCGGTTCCCCAGCCCCAATCGCGATAGATGGTCCACAGTGGAATGTGGGCAAAGAGCACGATCGGAGTGCTAGTGGACCGGCCCTTGAGATCGTTCTCCAGCCACTCCAGTTGTTCGTTACCGAGCGACCCCATACCTCCAGCTTTCAAATTGGCGACATTCACGAGACCAACGAAATGCACACCTTTGTGATCGAAGCTGGACCACCCCGTGCCCTTGGTGCCCTTCCCATAGCGCTGGAGATATTGCTCGCCATTATCGGAGAGCATGTCATGCTCACCCGGCACAAAGTAAATCTGTTTCGCGGACGCTCCTTTTAATACCTGGTCCAGCGTGTCGAACTCGCTTGGCTTCGAGAGCTGGCTAAGATCGCCGGTGTGAATGATGAAGTCTGGCTTTTGGGGCATCTCATTGATCTTGTTGATTGCCGTTTGCAGCGTAGCGGCGACGTCCGGATTTGCCGGCTTGTTAAACCCGATGTGGCTGTCGCTGATCTGCACAAAGGTGAAGTCCGCGCCTTTGTTGGCATCCTTGCCGTAGCCTTTGGCGAATGCCTTGGACACCGGGATGCCGCCGCTCATGGTCCAGACCAGGCCTGTACCCGCCCATGCCATGCACTTCAGGAACCCGCGACGATCGACGCCGTCGTTGTTGAGGTCTTGCAAACTCTGATCGATAAGATCTTGCTTCTTGTCCGGCATTTGTCCTCCGTGGTTTGTGACGTTCTGAGTTGATAACTTGCATAAGCCGCTTTTATTCCCGTCGCACGTAGCAAAATAATTTGGGCGATCGTTCGGCGGCGTATTTCCTTCGACGACTCCCGGGAAGAGAACGGGCAGGGACATTCCTGAGAGTCCGATTGACCTATTACCAGTCGGTCCGACACTAAGACTCGAGAAACAAGAAGGCGGAGGGCCTCCGGCGCCCTCCGCCTCCGTTGGCCAACGCCAGAACTAGAAATCCGGGCCAGTCGTGGTGTGGATAGCCAAAGTATCAACAATTGAAAAGTCCCCGAAAATCCAGACGTTGTCCGCTGACGGAACAACTCCGGCAAACAGAAGATCACTCACGAACGTTCCTTTCGTGGGATTGGGACTGGGGGCAATCTTCCAACTGGCTCCGTCCCAATGCAAAAGCAATGTCATCTGGTGCCCCGATCCGTCGGCCGCGAAGTACGAACCAAACGCCCAGATGTCGGTCGGTGAATTCGCCGTCAATCCAAGCAAACGGTTCGATTGATTGACGCTGTGCGGTCCAACATTCGGGCTCGGCACCACCGTCCAACTCGTGCCGTCGAAGTGTTCGATCAAGGTCAGTGTGGCAGACTGCTGCGGAGGTGCGTCCGGGGTGGAAAAGCCTACCGCCCACACATCATTCGGGGCTAGCGCCAGCACGGCATTCAACTCGTTTGCACCCCCGCCTACATGGGGAGTTACAGCACTGACCCAGTTCGTGCCATTCCAGTGGATCGCGAGGGGTTCGTTGCTGCCTGCACTAAGAGGAGCAACCCAGCCCACCGCCCAGGCGTCGTTAGGGGAGTCAGCGGACACTCCAGTCAGAGCCTGAAAAGTGTTGTCGTTTATAAATGTGGGCGTCCATGCTTTGCCGTCCCAGTGTTCAAACAAGTTGAAGCTCAATGCGCCCCCTACTACTTGCTGCACCAGATTGCCGACCGCCCAGATATCGGTCGCCGAGGTTGATGTTATGGCGAACAGATCCCCTTGAGAATTCGGAAGGAGTGTGGGGTTCGGGAACAGGCTCCACTTGGTTCCGTTCCATCGTTCGATGATTTGCCCTGGGTTGGCCCCTAGAGTTACGTTCCCGACAGCCCAGGCAAGCGTCGGTGAAATATCGACGACTCCTTGCAGGTCCGCAGTAAGTTGACCATTAATCAACGGTGCCGGAAAAGCGGTCCACTTCGTGCCATCAAAGTGGATCGTCGAATCTCCTACCGCCCAAATGTCGTTCGCCGAAGATGCCGATGCGGCAAAAAGGCCGCTGTTGAACTTGTTCCCGTTCGGGGTTGGGACGACGTGAAAAATCGAACCTTCCCCGGTTTGTGCATGAGCCGGCGTGCCTTGCAACATGGCGACCGACAATCCTAAAAACATGGCTGCGCTAAGCGTAAGTTTCACAATTGCTCCTGAATAGTTTCGCTACATCGGATGGATTTATGTGCTGTGTTGATAACTCCGGCAGACCGCTTTTATTCCAAGCCGAATGAAGCGAAGAGGACGCTGACCGTGGTTGCGATCAGCGTCCTCTATTGGGGGGTAAGACAGGCCGGGCGCAAGTTCGCGACCGAGCACTATCCGCGCTGTGGTTCTTCCGAACCAAAACAACATGCTGCTAATTCGCCAGGTAACGCGCCAGGGCTAAATCTCCATTGAGCTCGCCGATGGCAACAATGTTTCCGTCGGCCTGGATCAGCAGCCCGGTGAACGTCTGCTCGCTCGTCACCGTGCAGCACCCGCCAAACGAATTGGTGGTGCCAAAGGTGGTATCCAGTTCGCCGTTTGCGTCAAGGCGCGCCAGTCCGCCGAGAATTGGCGAATCGAGGTTGATCAAGCCGCCCACCACGATCTGCCCATTCGCCTGCAGAGCGATTGCATTCCCCACCGATGTAGTCTGGGGCGGGTCGAGCGATTCGAAGCCGATGGCGTTGAAGCTTGTGTCCACTTTGCCGGCTTCGAGGAAACGGCTCACGCCGATCTTAGTTCCCCGGCACTGCGAATCATCGGTGCAGCTCGTCACGGCCACAATGTAGTCGCCGTTTGCCTGGAAAATGGTCGGAGAAAAGCCGCTCTGCGAGGACGACAGCGCCGTCACCAAAGTTCCCGCCGTCACTTTCGATAGCAGAACACCCTTGGAGTTCAACTCGACTACCACGCCTGTCTTGCTTCCATTCATCCCCACGGTCAGGTAGTTGCCGTTAGACAATATCGCAAGCGCATCAGGCCCTGTGATTGTGTCGGTCACCAGCGAGATTCCGCCCGTGCCAAACGTCGTGTCCAGGCTGCCATTCGAGTTGTAGCGCACCATCGACATCTTTGCCGGAGAAACACCCTCCTGCCCAACCTCGAAGCCCGCCATCACGATTTTCCCGTTGGGCTGCAGTAGCATCGCAGTGGGAACGTCGACCCGCGTGCCGACAAGGGTGGTCACGAGGCCACCGTTTCCGAAAGTAGCATCCAGAATGCCGTTGGACGTGTACCGCGCCAGCCCGAACTCAATCCGCCCCGCCTCCCCGCGGCCAAGGGCCTCTCCTGCAACCAGGATGTCGCCATTCTTCTGCACCGCAAACCCGAACGGAGTGAAGATGAAACCGGCGAAGCTGGTGTTCGTAATCCCGTTCGTGCCGAACGTGGTGTCCAACGCTCCGGTTGAGGTGTAGCGCACCAACCCGATTCCAGTGGCTTCGCCCTGCACGAAGTCGACCTGCGCGACTGCCACAATGTCGCCGTTTGATTGTTCAAAGCTGCCCACTCCGGCGGAGCCATTGGCGAAGTTGGTTGTAACCGTGCCGCCGTTGCCGAAGGTCGGGTCAAGAGTACCGGCCTGGGCCTGTGCGAAGTTGACGCCAAACACCATGCCAACTGCTAGTAGTCCAGCGATCATATGAAATGTAGCTTTCTTCATTGCTTTTCCTTTGTTTTTTATTTTTTCAGAGCAGCCGTTCCAGCAGGGTCGTACTTCCCGGCTCGATCCGAATGTCTGTCAGCGTTGATAACTGGCAAGCAATGCATTTATTCCAGGCCTATTCGGGATAAGTCGCTAGTTGTCTGCAAGTTGTCTGAGAATTGTCTGCGAGGTGTAAAGGTTGGGTAGCTCTTAACAAAAGGGTTTACCTTGCCAACCGCAAGCCGAGCGCTAACCACAATGGCGTTACCGCCAACAGAGCATTCCTGATTCCCCGCGCCAATGCTCTGACGTCCGAACACACTATTTCACGATCCCGGTCGTCGCAGGCGCGCCCTTGCGCAAAGAATTCCAACAGCTCGACCTCGCTCGTGCGTGTCGGGGATTTCCGCAATGTAACCTCTGTATCTACCTTCACAAATACCCTTTGCTATTCCCACCTAATCCCATTTATGCATTCGGTCTCGTCGGAGCACCTTAACTAGGGAGATTCACACCGCTCAAAAAACCGCCTAAGTGCCCGGTCAAGGCAACGAGACCGACTGCCAGAAGCTCAAGCGCTAGGCGGTAGGTCGGCAAGTAAACTGTCCGTCGTCGCGCGCGGAAATGCACCCACCACACCAGCCAGATCATCACCGTCGAAACGCACGCCAGAACGAGGTGCAGCAATAGGATGCCCTTCAGTTTCTTTCCCTCGAGTTGGAACTGCCACGCAAGTAGTCCGCTGGCAAGAACCGGGACCGTTGTCATCGCTGCCCCCAGCAGGTTGTAATAAGCTGCTTGCGCCAGGCCACGGACTTTGGTCCATTGCGCGATAAAGTCGAACGCCACCGCAGTGATGAACAGCGCGATCGGAAAATGGATCAGCACAACATGTTGCGCATGCTTGGCCAAAAGTGCTGTCTTAAGATCAAAAGGATTTACCATTGCCATGCCTCTTCTAGATTTGCTGAGTGTCCTTAATGCCTAGTGGTTCTAAATCCTGCAAGTATCTGCTTGCAGCACATGTTCATTTCAACCTGAAATCGTGCGAGCCGCGAAAAACCCTCACCCCCGCGCAAAGGAGAGAGCAATCGCGGAGGTGAGGCTCGCACACGCTACGATAAGTAGTAGCGGAACGAAGTAGAGATCATTTCGTCCATTCCCTGCGGCTCTCCGTTCACCACCATCCACGTCTTGCGGTCCACGAGGAAAGGCGCGAGCCCACTGGCTGGACGGGGCTAACTCCGCCGCAGCCCGCGAACTCGTTATTGCCGGGTCTCTCGGGAAGGAGTCGTGCGAGCCTGTGCCTCCTCGGGCCCGCTGCCATCCACGCGCAAGAGCATCGCGCTGCCCTTGTCGACTTTCACCGCCTTCCGGGTGGAGGCCAAAGTGACTTCACCAAGCGGCTCGGTGCGTCCGGATTGGAGGATTGTGAGGTCGCCAAATCCATATGAGCCGCGGGCATTCACTGAGAAGAGCCAAAATGCTTGCGGACGGGCATCGTCATCGATCATGCCCCCACTTGGGGCGCCCGAATCCTGGTCCACATTGGCCAGCACACCCTGGCTGGTATATCTCCCCACGACCTGCGATCCCACCATTACCGGCCCACCTTCGCCATAGGAAATCTGGTCGCCTCCGATTTCAACTTGCTCGTCGGTATCATCGATTGAGGGTTTCGTCGGTGTCGCAGCAAGTACTGCAGTCCTCGACGCTATGGCGCGCAGGGTCGCAGTAATCTGGAGGGTCTGGTTGCCGAACCGGACCTGGTCGAATTGAAATGAGATCTTCGATTCGTCAGATCCATTTCCTGGAGTGATGGCTTCGAGCACATGGCCTGTTACCTTGGATCCTTTACGTAATATTTCTCCCCTGCCCAGCGGCACGTCCTGCATGACCGTCGCGATTATGGTGGCTCCGCTGCCTCCCTTGTCCGATCGCAAGGCAGAATTCAAGCTGACGGGAAGGATGGTGCCCACCGGAATAGGTTCTGCAGATCGTGTGTTCTGTCCTGTTCCGGCATGCAGGTACATCGGCAGCATGCACAGCGCCAAACCAAGCATTCTCAGATTGTTTTTCATTTTGTTCCTCCTAAAGGAATTTGCTCAAGAGCGTGTGGTTCTTCCGCACCACCATTCCCTCGGTGACCCCAGTTCGCTCTCTGACTCGTTGTGCAGAACCGACGGCACTCGGTTTTATTCCGTGATATTTTTTGGGGGGCCATGGGAATAAAACGCCCGTCCGCTGGTTTACCCTTGTGTGCATGTCGGAGAGAACCTGCCACCGGAGTCGTTCGAGCAGCTAGCCATGCCTCACTTCGAGCGGCTCTATAACTTTGCCTGCTGGCTGACCCATGACCGGCAAGAAGCTGAGGATCTTGTGCAGGAGACTTACGCCAAGGCGCTTAAGGGGTTTCCCTCGTTCCAGCCGGGTACGAATTTTCGCGCCTGGATCTACAAAATCCTGCGGAATGCTTTTCTGACTTCCCGTACCGGGCTGAAGGCGACCGCTACCGTGTCGCTCGATCTTGAGGACGAAGAGAGAGCCTTGCCCGCAGTCGAGGAAACACCGGAGAGCATTTTGCTGCAGCGTTCGGACGGGCAGCTCGTGCAGCAGGCCCTGGAGGAGCTGCCGGTCGCCTATCGCGAGATCCTGCTGCTGTGTGAAGTCGAAGAAATGTCTTACCAGGAAATTTCTGCCGCTCTCGCCATCCCGATGGGTACGGTGATGTCACGTTTATCCCGTGCGAGAAAAGCCTTACGCGGTGGCCTACAACAACAGTTTGCAAAAGGATGAAACCAAATGGTGAACCATGGTTTGTGAATCTTGGAAGGCAAAACTCGACACCTGCCTGGATGGTGAGCTCCCGGAGGAGGAAATGCGCAGCTTTGACGCCCATGTGCGCAGCTGCCGCTCTTGCTCGGCAGATGCCCTTACGCGTGTACAGATGAAACGGGCGATTCAAGCCGCTGGAAAACGTTACACTCCCAGTGCTGAGTTCCGGAAACGGATGCAGCAGAAGATTGCTTCAAAGCCGCAGCGCAGTTTCCGTCTGGGATGGACGCTAGCTGCGGCGGCAGCCGTCATTCTCGTTGTCGGTACGTTGACATCGGCCTATCTGGGAACTCGATCTGGCAGAGATCAGGTTTTCAGCGAGATTGCAGACTTGCACGTGGCGACGCTGGCCAGTGCGTCTCCGGTGGATGTAATCTCCACCGATCGGCACACGGTAAAGCCTTGGTTCCAGGGGAAAATCCCCTTCGCGTTCAATTTGCCGGAACTCCAGAACTCCGAGTTCTCTCTGCTTGGCGGCCGGATGACCTATCTTGAGCAAACACCGGGCGCGCATCTTATTTACGATGTGCGGAAGCACCATATTTCCGTGTTCGTGTTCCAGGAACGCTCACTGCCGGCCAAGTTGGGCGAAAACCCTCTCTCTCCGAAGCAATTGCTGTTCAACATGGAAACCTGGAGCCAAGGCGGGCTTCGCTATTTTGTGATTAGCGATGCGGGTACTGCAGACGTAGATAATCTTGCAAAATTGTTTAAGGCCGCCTTATAGGTTGCTCTTCTCCCAGGCAGGAACGTATAGCCCGGGCCATACACCGTGAGAAAGTATAACGGGTGTGAAGAGTCGCTCTCGAGTTTCTGTCGTAGCTTCAGCATGTGGTTATCTACCGTCCGTGTGCAGGGGCAGTGCCGATAACCCCAAACTTCATTGAGAAGTTCATTTCCTAGTACGTTTCAATGGGATGCGACAATTTTCTCGATGGCGGTGCGCCAGCAGTGCCAAGGAGTGACTCGCGAACTGCCTTCCGGGCCCTAGCCAGACGGGACATGACGGTTCCAATTGGGATCGACAATACTTCCGCGATCTCCTGATATGACATTTCTTCCACTTCACAAAGAAGGAGGGCCTCCCGGTAATGCACCGGCAGATCGTCGATGGCGCGCTGCACTAGGTGGGAGTTAAAGCGATTCATTAGAATCGTTTCTGGAGTTTCCGTATCAACTGCCAGTTCAGGTCCGTCCTCCTCCGAGTCCATCGCAACCGTCATGCGCCACTCGAGTCTTGAGCGCGAACCTAGAAAGGTGTTCCTCAGGATTTGAAACATCCACGCCCGGAAATTGCTGCCGGACTGAAACGATGTGAAACCGCGTAAAGCCTTGAGATAGGTTTCCTGGACGAGGTCCTCAGCATCGTTCGAATTTTGCGCCAGCCAGCGCGCGAAGTTGTAAAGGGAATCGAAGAGCGGCAGGGCCAACTCTTCGAACCCTGCCAACGGTTGGTCGTCCTGGGAGGACGAAGCCCCAAATCGGACCATCCCTTGTGAGCTAAGTCCAATATTCCCCATTTGCCTTCTCCTGAATCAACTCGAACCCACGGTTGCAGCCCATCTAATGCGCGAGTCGTTCTGGCGTCAATTAACCAAGGACTTTTTCCACATATCCAACGCATCGCCTCTTAAATAGTTGTCGGCTAGTGAGTTAGCGCAGCATATATACAGAATCCCGGAGTCTCTCGGCGCGAAAGTGCTAGACTTCTGTGGGCAGCTCAAAATGCGCCATGCAACCCCTAGCGCCCAAATCCGTCGCGCGATTCGGAAGCTTCGAGGTTTCATTCCAGTCTGGCGAGGTGCGCAAATCGGGTCTCAGGATCAGAGTGCAGCAGCAGCCGATGAAACTGCTGGAGATATTGCTGGAGCATCCGGGGGAAGTTGTCACCCGGGAGGAATTGCGCAGCCGAGTCTGGCCCAGCGAAAGTTTCGGTGATTTCGATCAGGCGCTCAATATCGCCATCGGGAAGCTGCGGAGTGCCTTGGGAGACTCGGCTGAGAATCCGCGATTCATCGAGACGCTTCCCAAGCGCGGCTATCGTTTTATTGCCGACGTGTCCGTTGTCGATACAGACGCCCGCCCGAAAAAGCTTGAATCTGTGGCTGCAGATCTGCCAGCCACAAATCCCGGGCATACGCTCCAGGGGGCGAGGTTGGCAGTTACACCCGAACGCCAACGGCGACCGACGCGTGGAGTCATCGTCGTCTTTGCGCTCGTCCTGGTTTTTTCGATTCTCTTCGTCTGGCTATTTCGTTCGCGGGCTCCTGCTCCCACCGGCATCCGATCCATAGCGGTGCTTCCTCTGGATAACCTTTCTGGTGACGCTTCACAGAATTACTTCGCTGACGGCATGACCGACGAGTTGATCACTGACCTGGCGCAGATCAGCGCTTTACGCGTAATCTCGCGCACCTCGGTAATGGTATACAAAGGAGCGCGCAAGCCTCTACCCCAGATCGCTCGTGAGCTGAACGTGGATGCCGTAGTAGAAGGCACAGTGCTCCACTCCGGCGAGCAAGTGCGTATCACGGCGCAGTTAATCGAGGCCTCTACGGACAAACACCTATGGTCCCAGAGCTATGAGGGTGAGTTTCGGGATACCTTGGCGCTGCAGAACAGGGTGGCTAGCGCGATTGCCGATCAGATTCGGATCAGTTTGACTCCGCAGGAAAAAGCTGCGCTGAAAAACGTAAGGGTTGTTAATCCTGAAGCTTACGAATCTTATCTTAAAGGGCGCTACTTCTGGAACAAGCGAACGGCGGATGGTTTGAAAGCCGCTCTAGCTTATTTCAACCAGGCAATCGAAGAGGATCCGAAATACGCCCAAGCTTATTCTGGCTTAGCCGACACTTATGCATTGTTGGGAGACTGGCAGTATGCAGTGATGACTCCCAAGGAAGCTTTCCCCAAAGCGAAGTCGGCGGCGATCAAAGCACTGGAGTTGGACAGCATGCTCGGCGAAGCCCACAACTCGCTTGCCTTCGTTCAGGATGGCTTCGACTGGAATTTTGACTCTGCCGGGAAGGAATTTCAGCGGGCCATTGAACTAAATCCAGGCTACGCCACCGCTCACCATTGGTATGCCTGGCACTTGAGCCTGTTGGGCCGATTTGACGAAGCGATTGTGGAAATGAAGAAAGCGCAGAACCTGGACCCGCTGTCTCTTATTATTAACGCCGATCTGGCAGAGCTTCTTGTCCTCGCCCACCACTACGACGAATCCATAGCACAAAGCCGCAAAACGGTCGAGATGGATCCTAATTTCGCTCTCGCCCATAATCAACTCGCCCAGGCGTATCTTCAAAAACATATGTACGATGAAGCGGTCGCAGAGCTTAAAAAAGCAGTCCAGCTCTCGGGCGACAGCCCGACATGCATAGCTAATCTCGCGCGCGCTTACGTCGCATCCGGCAGGCGGAGCGAAGCCGAAAAACTGTTGGGCGATCTGAAGAAGCGCTCAAACGCTGCTTATTCGAATGCTCCCGAGATCGCCACAATCTATGTATCTCTCGGCGACACAGATCAAGCTATGAATTGGCTTGAAAAAGGCTACGAAGAGCGATTTAACCCTGGCGTGTTATTGCGACCGGGCTTCGATCCTCTCCGCTCCGACTCGCGGTTCCAGAACCTTCTGCGCCGCATTGGACTATCTGGGTGAGTGTGTATTCCATCGGACCAGAAAATAGCAAAATTCAAGAAAGCTTCTTGCATTTGGCTAGTGTGGTGATGTTTCCGAGTCTCTGATTTTCCGAGTATCATTCCTTCCAAATTTGCAACTCTTCATTTGACAATTAATTGACAACGGGAGCGTATCCCACCCCTCCTTCGTACAGTCCAATGTTCCGTCACCACTGAGAAACCATCGTTCAAAGGTTGCGGGCCCCATAAGACAGCTTGGCGCATGCAGACTGCGAAGACTGGGTATCCGTGTGTCAAAATTAAGGAGAATGGAATGATCTTACAAAGCTATGTTCGTAAGAAGTCTCTCAGCTTTACCTCGGTCATGGTCCTCGTTTTCGGTTTGTCGCTCGCGGCAACCGCCCGCGCTCAAACTATCAATCAGCTATTTGCTTTCACCTGTACCAGCAGCCTCAGTAGCGCCACGTGTCCACAAGGCGCGCGTCCCGATATCATCCTTCAAGCCTCGGACGGAAATTTTTATGGCGCGGCGCAAGTTACCGATGAGGGCGTCTCCGATCCCCAGGGCGGCACACTTTTCAAACTGACACCCTCGGGGGAGTTCACCAAGCTCTTTACCTTCACCCAGGGCAGCAACGGGTTCCTGAACGGCAACAACCCCGCAGATGGCTTCGTGGAGGCCAACGATGGATTCCTCTACGGCACAACCTTCAACGGCGGCAAACACAATGACGGGGTGCTCTTCCGGATTAGCAAAATGGGCACAGGTTTCAAGGTTCTCCATAACTTCTGCTCATCCGCAAAATGCACCGACGGCAGTATTCCCAATGGCCTCTTGCTAGGACGGGACGGCAACCTTTACGGGACCACACTGGAAGGTGGATCACCGGTTAGCCCGTGCCCAAGTTCCGGCTGCGGCACGATCTTCCGTTTCGAGCCGACGACCGGTGCTTTTGCCGTTCTCCATAGACTGACTGCCGATGCTGATGGGCTTCAACCATTTGGGATGATTCAGGCAACCAACGGCAACTTCTATGGTGTCTCGCAAGGACTCGATATCGATAGCTTCAATGAGGATATCTTCCAATTCACGCTGGCGGGCAAATTCACGGTTCAGTTCAAGTCGGCTTTGTTTGACACTGGCATCAGTGGACTGACACAAGGCGCCAACGGCAATCTCTATGGAGCCTTCGAATCCATTACAGCTGGCGAGATCAATTTTTTTGAAGTCAGCACTAACGGCACCGACTTCGTTGCCTTTGCGCCATTCACGACACTCGCAGGAACGATCACCATTCCTTCGCTCTTCCTGGCTTCCGACGGCAACCTGTGGGATACCAATTTTTCCGACTCGACCGCTCCGAAGGGCAGCATTTTCTCGATCAACCCACAGAACGGCGCGGTGCTTCAGACCTTTGCTTTCGACGGCGCCAACGGCAACTCGCCTGAAGTTGGCGTAATTCAGGCGGCGGACGGTTCGTTCGTGGGTACAACGGAACTTGGTGGCACAATCTCCGGCGGGAGCAACGAGTTCGCCGACGGCACAGTCTGGACTCTGGATGCGGGCCTGCCCGCGCCGGCGCCTGCTATTACCCTGCTTAACGCGACTAGCGGCAAGGTAGGCTCGACCGTGCTGATGAATGGCCACAACTTCATTGGCACTACCGCAGTTAGTTTCAACGGAGTCAGCGCTTCGTTCCAAGTACTCAACGCTCAGTTTGTCAGCGCAACAGTTCCTGTCGGCGCCACCACGGGTCCGGTCACAGTAACCAACGCCGGCGGTAAGGCCACCAGCACACAAACCTTCACCGTCAACTAGCCGGGGTTAAGTCGGAGGCTCCATTGCCGCTTCATACCTCGCTCAGTAACCAACACGCGAGCGCTTTGCTAACGATACGCTGGTGAGAACTCAGACAGTTGCGAGTTCTCCACCGGCGTGCAGCTTTTAATGGGCTAGCGAGGAATTGTCTTTGCGAAAACATTCAAAGCTTGAATATTTTGGGCCGGACTAGGTTTCACTTATGGGTGCGTCTCAGTGGAAGGCGGAAACCCAAGTATTATGAACGCCATGTTTCCTCGGAAGCGTCTCATCGGGCTAGGCTCAGCGGTGCTCAATTTGCCTGCTAACCCGAATTCAGCTCGGTTCTGCCTCGTACATGGCCGACTTGCGTGAATCGATGTTTCTCTCGCAGGATGTGGCTTGAGCAGCAAGGATGCCCATCCTCCACAGACCCGCTCACTCCGTGCTCAAGATGCCAGCTCCGATTTATCCTCAGCATGACGGTCGCCGCTGAGCGAGCACTTTTCGTGATTGCTCTCGGTCTCGGCGAACCTATGCCTGCAAGAAGGTCAACTGAACATCACTGCGAAGTTTGAGGCCGGACTCGACGAGGTAAAGAATTCCGTAGGCGTGAATCACGTGCTGCGAAACCTCCTCCTCGTCGAATCCAGCGTGGTACCTAAAGTCTAATCTGCAGCAGCATTCGTTGCGCCTACTTTCGCCACCAAGGCACCTCTTGTTGCTTCTTCGATGATGTGAGCGACCGCTTGTGGATGAGACACATACACAGCGTGACTGCTTTTAACCTCGACGACCGTTGCACCGGCGCGTTTCGACATCAGCCGCTGCGCATCGGGCGGAAGCATCCTATCCTCGGTTGTTAGCAGGTACCAGGTAGGTTTCATCTTCCATGCCGGTTCGCTGACGGTGCCTCCCAGTGCGTCTACACCCCACGGCACCTGCGAGTCGGCCATGAATTCGGCCTTTTGCGGGTTCACATCGCCGGCGAAAGACGCAGGAAATTTCGCCTTGTCGAGCAGCAGAAAGCCATTCACGGGCGGAAGGATCGGCGGTACAGGCGCGCCAGGAGGCGGGTCCTTGATCAGGGAGGATACAGATTCGCCTTTGTCGAGCGCAAAGGCAGCGACATAAACCAGCCCCGCCACCTTCGGGTCATTGCCCGCTTCGGTGATGACAGCGCCGCCATACGAGTGACCGACGAGTATCACGGGACCGTTCTGAGCGGCGATCGCACGCTTGGTAAACGCCACGTCGTCTGCCAGAGAGATGGTCGGATTCTGGACGATGGTGACCGCGTAGCCATCCTTCTTTAAGAGGTTGTAGACGGCTTCCCAACCGGACCCGTCCACCAGGCCGCCGTGGACGATAACGATGTTCCTCACAACTGTCGTTGATTTTGTTTGTGCCATAGTGTTTTCTCCCATGCTTAGAATGATTGTCGTGATCGCCAGCGCACCGCAGATGATTCGTGTTCTGACGCCTATTGCCATCGCGTTATTCTTCATCGGATATCCTCCTTTTGATCGATTGCGAAGTCCAAACTCGTTCTAGTCTTGAAGCATTTGATATATCGCGTTCTTTCAGTTCAGCCGTCCATCCCGAGCGATGCGCTGTCTTTCATTGCGATGAATTTACGGTTTGGCCACGTGCGCCGAACCCCATAGTGAGCCCGGGTTGGCTCGATCCGGATAGATCTCTAGCATCTGGTCGTATAGCTCTCTCGCCGTTGCCGTCATCGAAGCGACGCGCTCAAAATCGCGGATGTATTGACGGGTCTCTTCAATGATTCCTGGACTGTCGTCCCTGTCAGCTTTCTTGTGCCCCGCGATCACGGCGCGCGGTTTCAGCGTCTCTATAGTGTCGAGCGCAGTGATCCACTCGCGGCGAGTTTGCGTGTTTGACTCGGCGAGATAGAGGTGAACATCGTTGTAGGCGGCGTCGCCAGCGACGACCAACCCGACTGATGGCACGTGAAGACACGTCGTGTTGTCGGTGTCGGTATGCCCCACTTCGACCGCGACAAGCTCACGACCTTCGAGGTCGATCACATTACCCTGGAGTTCCTCGGGAAGGATCAGGTGCTCCGGAATCTGGCGGGGATAGCGTGCATTCCAGAAACTCGCGACGAATTCTGGTGACATCTGCCGGCGCATGACCTTCAGAACGTCAGCGGTTGCAACCGCTTTGGCATTCGGAAACCGATCCAAGAGGGCGCCGAGGCCAAAGAAATGATCGCCGTGGCCGTGAGTGACATAGATCGTAGTCAGGTTCTTACCGCTCGCCGCGACCCATTCCACTGCGGCGTGCGCCTGCTCGACGGTAAGAAAGACGTCGACGAGAACAGCGTCCCGTTCGCCATAGATAAGTGTGGCCGATGTCGGCACCCACATCCATTTTTCTTTCCCCGGGGGCAGGTCGCGGACGAGGCCTTGGCGATTTGTTACTAAAACGTCCCACTTCAGGGTGGGACTAACAGTAGTAGTCGGCATCACGCTCTCCTTTATATCCGGTGCTGATTTCGCTGCAAAACAAGTTGCAGCGGCTAAAACGGCCGTTGATCGCTCACACTTGCCGGTGACGGACGCAGACGAAGATCGTCGAAGGTTAGAGGGCCGCCGGTTTGCCGATGGTCGTAATGGCGTTCGTATACCACGCGAGAATCAGCCCACCGTCGAAGAGTGCACCAGGAAATCCGGCACGTCCTGCCTGACACCCCGATCAGATCGACTGACCAGGCCGAATGTGTCTCGCCCGGGTGTCTCCGAGAACCGGGGTTTCTCGGATCTGTACCGACAGGCCGCCGATCTCAGCCATTACATGAATCGGGACAAGGAATTTTAAGAGGACTGCGCGAATCCGCTCCCGGCCAAATACCGGGCCACTCTCCGTGCCGTCGTTGACCTCGACATGATCGGCGTAGAACGCGTCAAAAATCTCAACATATGCTTCCCAGCCGCTGCTGATATCGACGGCATTGATGGCGGAATTCAAGACCTTCTCCCGTGCGTATAGATCGCGATCGGCGTGCTTGATAGAAGCCTGTTGGGTGATCATTGACATTTCTCCTAATCGGGGGAGTCGCTTAGACCTGCGCTCTGCCCCCATCAACGAACAGTTCAATACCCGTGACAAAACTTGAGTCGTCGGATGCCAGATACAGCGCGGCCTTGGCAACTTCCTCAGGTTTCCCCATGCGTCCCATGGGGATGGTGGACACAATCCGCGCAATCACATCTGCGGACTGCCGACTCGCCAGCGGCGTATCGATCGGACCCGGGCTAACAACGTTTGAGCGGATACGACGGTTCTTCAGGTCCGTAGTCCAGGTTCGCGCGAAAGATCGGATTGCGGCCTTACTTGCGGCGTAGACTCCGAAGGCGGCTGTGCCCTTGATGCTCGCGACAGAGCCGTTGAGAATGATAGAGCCGCCATCATTCAGTAGCGGTAAAGCCTTTTGCACCGTGAACAGCGTTCCCTTCACATTGATGTTGAATAGCTTGTCGAAATGCTCCTCGGTAACGGCCCCAAAGGCAACGAATTCGCCCACGCCGGCATTAGCAAAAATAATGTCGATTCGCCTCTTCACCTTGGAGACGGTCTCGTAAAGACGATCAAGGTCGGCCAATTGGGCGACGTCGCCCTGAACTCCAGAAACGTTGGTGCCGATTGCCTTCACGGCCTCGTCGAGCTCCTTCTGGCGACGGCCCGTTATGAAGACATAGGCACCCTCTTTGACAAAAAGTTTTGCTGTAGCGAACCCAATCCCTTCTGTTCCGCCGGTGATGACGGCGGTCTTGCCTTCGAGCTTTTTGGTCATTGCCTTTCTCCGTTGTTGCTGAGCTATCCGCCGGAATGGAGGTACCCGTAACGGCCCAACGAATCCTTTTCAAAACAGGCCCGCGCTATCTTGTACATTGGCCCGGGCCACTTCGACAGTATTCAGAGCTTCTCTAAACAGCTTGATCCTCCCATTCTCGGCAACCAGTCGCGCAAAGAAGAGTTGATGAACGGATCGCCCCGTTTTGCTTGAGACCGCAGTGGCCTCGAATTCTGCAAAGACTTGGTCGGGAGTATCGATCAGCACCTTGGTATGCTCGAATTGGAAACGGGGATAGATGTCGAGCACGGATTGGAAAAAGCCGGCGATCGCGTCTCGGCCCCTGTACTCTGTGGGAAGTCCGAACGTCGCGAGATACGGCAGCTCAAAGGCGCCATCTTCGGCAAACATCTCCGCCGCCTTCTTCGGATCTCTGAACGAGAAGGCGGTGTATTCAAGCATGAGTTCCTTGGCGTTTTTCATAGGTATTCTCCTGTTTCTGACCATCAGTTAGTCCGCATTGTTTATAGGGTTACCGGAACTCTCGCCTGCAATCAGGCGCAACCGGTACTACATTGGGGCTGAGCCTATTCGCGCTTGGTTTGCGGTGTGACGCGCACGGATCTGTGAAGCAGATACACCACGAAGAATTGGAGGACAGCGATAAAGAGCGGCCCAGCGCATTTCCCAAGATCATGCTTAAACAGACCGATTCCGGCATCCAGCAATTGCATGGCGCCGGCGAGCGCACCCAGGAGCACCAACGCAGGCGCCGCCTGCTTGTAGATCGCCCACAATGCGAACAAAGCCAGAGGAATTGTGCGCGCCGCGGCGTACATCGCCAATATCAACGACGCCTGCGTTGGAACGGATTCGGCAGGAACCAGGTATTGCGGATGGATGATCCCCACAATGGAAAAGCCGCTCGCGACCAGGACATTGATAGCCGTGATCACCGAAGCCAGCCGCATCGCCTTTTTTGTTGTCATTGATTCCTCCCTCTCAGTTAGTCAGAACTGTTCATAGAGTTCCCGGAACTCTCGCCTGCAAAACAGGCGCACCGGTGCCCCCTAAGCGCTGGGAGCCTTCCCGCGATACGCAGCCACAAAAACATCCTGTACAAATCTTTCGAAGGAAGTAGGCGTCGTGTTCTCCGGCGAACGCGGCTCCAACGGAACGAGGACTCCTGCGTTGATGGATTTGTACATCTCGATGTACATGGCGGCTCCCTTCGGCGGAACACCCAATTGCGTCAACGCCTGCTGCACTTGGTCATACGGGAACTGCTCGTAATGCAGATCCGGTTTACCGATGCCGCGCGCAATCACTGCGGTAGCTTCCGTCATCGAGAGGTCGCGCTCCCCAAGCAGTTCGCGCGTTTGTTTGCCGGAAAAATCCAGGTGCAGGAGGCGCTGCGCGGCGTAGTCACCAACGTCGCGCGTCGCGGCCATGGGAATCTTCAGGTCGGGTAGTAGGGCATTACCGAAGATTCCCATCCCATGAATCATGCCGATAGCCGCCAGATTGTTTTCCATGAAATACGCGGCGCGCAGGTGCAGAACGTTTAGACCGTCGATCGCGTTCAGTTTTTGTTCCGAAGAATTCAGTCCCGAGACTGGCCCGGCACCTTCTGCAACCTGCGCGCCGTAGCTGCTCAAATGCACCGCGTAGCGCAGCCCGGATTCCTTTACAGCCTTCGCGATCCCATCGCTATCTCGCTCCTGCTCTTCCCGGGATTTCGCTGGTGGCAACAGCAGGTATGCCGCGCGCGCACTGCTGAAGGCTTTAGCGAGCGCAGCTGCATCGCTCATTTCAGCCGTGAACGCTTCCGCGCCTTTGTCGGCAAAGCGCTGTAGTCGCCCCGAGTCGCGTCCCACGACGCGTACCTTCTTGCCCGCTGACAGCAGAGAATTGGCGATGATCGAGCCGGTGTTCCCGCTCGCTCCTAAAATCACATACATTTCATTCGAAACAACGGATGACGTCATAGTTACTACCTCCTTAGTTCTTGTAAAAAGGGTGTCGAACGCCTTCAGGGCGATGCGTTGTCGTCGGCTCTCACTTTGGGAATGTGTCGCCGAACATGGGAAGGCCGCTCACAGATTCGGCCTTGGTCGCCTCATCCTGCAAAACGTCCCAGTGCTCTCTAAGAAGACCGTCTTCGAACCGTATAACGTCGGCGGCGATCCAGGCGGCGGGCCTTCCCATCCCCGTGAAGCGGCCATGCGCTATGACGTAATCGCCTTCTGCGATGATGAGCTGGTTCTCATAATGCAAAGTCTCCGGCACTGAGCGGACGAGATTGATCAGTCCTTCGCGACCTGGTGCTATGTGTGCGCTGTGCTGAATGTAATTCGGTGACCAGAAGCGTTCTGCCGCAATGTAGTCACGCTTGTTAAACAGTGTCTCGAATGCTTCGAGCACGATTGCCTTATTTCGTTCTGGGGACGAGTTCCTCATTGCTTCTCCTGTGCTTGGAACAGGTTGATCTGCGCTTTCACTACAGTAGAGTATGAGCGTAATCCAGAAGTTTCAAAGTATTTTATAGAATGCGCTCAACAACCGATCGACATTTAGTATTGATGCAATGAGCCTCTTGCACCAAGTTGAGGCGGTTGGCATCCAATTAATGAAGAGTACGCTGATACGCTAGGAGACTCTTTCTGCCTGGAGCGATCCATGCGGACTCGGGAAGAGATGGTGATGGCAGATGGGTTATTCAAAGAGTGATAAGGCGGAGACACACACTCGGATCGTCAGGGTGGCCGCCAAGCGATTTCGCGAACGCGGTCTCGAAGGCATCGGCGTTGCCGATGTGATGAAGGAGGCCGGTGTTACTGTCGGCGGCTTCTACAAACATTTCGATTCACGCGATGAACTGGTGGTTGAGGCTCTAGCCACCGCGTTCCAGGACCTCGACCGCTGGGAGGAACATACTGAAACGCTAACCAAGGCTTTGGAGAACTATTTGTCCGAAGAGCACCGGGATGCGCCGGGGGCAGGCTGCGCGTTGGGCGCATTGCTGGGTGACATGTCTCGGGCGAGTCGATCGGCGAAGGCGGTATATACCGCACGACTCAAACGCACCTTGGCTCACTCGACGGGCCTTGTTCCTCCAAATGGCAACTCTGATCGGCGCGCCCGTGCGATCCTCACGATCAGTGCAATGCTAGGAGCGATCAATCTCTCTCGTGCCGTGTCCGACCCGAACCTTTCACGAGAGATTCTCCAACGGACTCGCGATGAGCTGATCAGCTTGAACAAATCAGCGAAGGCTCATTTGGCGCTTGATGCATCTCGGGCGAGCGTTCGCGACGGCAGTTAGGAATTCACTCACGTAGGCACGTTCCGTCGCCGCCTTGCCGCTGATACAGACCGGACCGTGAATCGCAACTGCCTCACCTCCCCGCAATTAAGTTGAAGCCACGAGCGATACAGCCTCCCAAGCATCGGGCACGATTTTGTTAGGTACTCTGATCGGTCTTGATAAACGCCCGTGCACCTCTCCGCCGTGGTGAATATGAATCAGCGAGGTTTCAGTGAGTGAGCATCAAGCAAAGAGCACTACGGCAAGTATGGTTTCGATTCGATGACCCATGCCAAGTCGATCCTGATCTCTCCAGCCGATGTCGGCGCTACTCTTGCTCCCGAAACACCTGCCCATAGGTCTTGCCATAGGGATAAAAGCGATCACGTTCGCCCCGTTCCCAAGCGGCTTTCAGCTCGGACGTAGTGATATCCCAGTCCGGACGGCATTTTTTCAACACAGCACGCAAGTCTTGCCGTAGTTCTTCGATGGTTGGTCGGCCAAAAACCAATAGCCATTGTAGATTTTGAATACAACGAGACCAGGTTCGAGGACGATGACATGCGGGATCATCGGATCGTGCTCGGGATCCGTGTACTCGGCGATGTCGAGATCCTTCTGAACTTTTCGCCCCGGATCGGATAAAAAGCTCCAATGAGCGCCGACGCCGTCTCGGTACTCATTCGTCAGAAGCATGTTGTCGGTGCTGATGGTGGCAAGCCGGGAGTAGCCAACTTCCATCTCGTGGTGAAGTTGGACCAGACCTTCGGCCTGGCGCCGATCCTTAGGACAGTATCCGCCCCGGCTCAGCACCAGGATCATGGGATCTGGCCCCTGTAGTTCAGAAAGTTTGCGGCGTTTGCCCGTGTGATCGGTCAGCTCATAATCGGGAAAGACTGCACCAGTTACAATGTCCGCTCTCATGCGGCTTAACCTCCTCAGATCGGCTTGGCCCTGTTGTAGTTGATTTTCAGCGTGGATGACGGTTTAGCGGAACCCCGAAGCGAATCGTCGCGGTCATCATTCCCGAAAATTCGGCCAACCTGCTAGGCTGGAATGGCTCTCTGCATTAGTTCACTCATCAACGGCAAATCGCTAGCAACTCCGACAAACCGTTGACCTGCTGTTCGCAAGCACCTTGGCAAACGTCTTCGCGGTCACGTTCCGTTTGAAAGAGACAGGAATCGTGGCGCTCATGAGCCTGTTCATTTTGCCGGGGATGATCATGGATCGGTTCTCCTGCAGAGCCCTGAGCCCCTCGGTCACGCATTGATCGGCGTTCATTGGCTTCATGGGCATTGTTCGTGGATTGAAGCCGAACTTAGCAAGTACCGGTGTATCCGTAATGCCGGGAGCCAGCACAGTGACAGATATGCCCAAAGGCTTCAATTCGACATGAAGCCCTTCGCCCAAGCTGTGAACGTACGCCTTCGCCGCGCCATCGTTCGCCATGCACGGAACGCCGGTTTCCGCTCCCATAGCTCCTACCAGCAACAGACCGCCCTGTCGGCGCTGGGCGAGCTTTCGCCCAAAGAAGTGGGCAATCTGTAGATGTGCCAGCGTGTTCAGCCGCAGCAGCGTCTCCAGCGTTTGAAGCTCAATCTTGAGAAACTCGCCGGGATTTCCTGTTCCGGCGTTGGAGACCACCAAGCCGATGTCGAGATCCTTTGTCCTCTCTACGAGGCCTTCCATCGAATCTCCGAGCGAAAGATCCGCGGTGACCAAGCGATATCGAACGTGGAAGTCGTTGGTGAGTTCGCGCCCTAGGTCTTCCAGCAAATTTTCCCGGCGAGCAACTAGAACAACATGAATGCCCGAACCGGTTACTTGGCGCGCGAACTCTCTGCCTATACCGGACGATGCACCGGTGATCAGAGCCCAGGGACCAAACCGCTCCTTATCAATCTGCATCTTCATGAATTTGTGCCTCTCGCAAATGTCACTCGCACTTGGCTTGTCATCGCGCGATAGCACTCTTCTCCAGATGGCCCCCGAAAGCATATCGCATCGCCGATAGCACCTTATTTTGGAAGTCGGACTCGCCTCTTGATGCGAAGCGCGCATAGAGTGAAGAGGAAAGCACTGGAACTGGAACACCTTCATCAATAGCCGCCTTGATCGTCCATCTCCCTTCGCCCGAATCCGAGACGCGTCCGGCAAATTGAGCCAGATCAGAGTCCTTCGCCAGGGCCTCCGCTGTGAGGTCCAATAGCCACGAACTGATCACGCTACCCCGGCGCCAGACCTCGGCGATGTCGCCCAGATCAAAGTCGTATTGATAGTATTCAGGATTTCGTAGGGGAGTAGTCTCCGTATCAGCCAGACTTTGTTTCATACCAACGTTTGCGCTGCGCAATACTGCAAGGCCCTCGGCATACGCGGCCATCACCCCATATTCAATTCCGTTGTGCACCATTTTGACGAAGTGCCCGGCTCCGTTAGGACCACAACGAAGGTAGCCCTGGTCAGCCGTGGTGTCGATCGACTCTCGTCCGGGCGTTAGAGATGCACTCGCGCTGCCGGGGGCGAGTCTTGTAAAGATCGGGTCGAGGTGCTCGACGATCTCTTTCTCGCCACCGATCATCATGCAATAGCCCCGCTCAAGACCCCAGACACCACCGCTTGTTCCAACGTCCACATAATGAATGCTCCGGAGAGTGAGATCCTTTGCGCGGCGTATGTCATCGACGTAATAGGAGTTGCCGCCGTCAATTAGAATGTCGCCTGAATCGAGAAGAGGCAGCAAGTCAGCGATCTGTTGATCTACAACGGCAGCTGGCACCATCATCCATATCGCTCGTGGCATTGACAGTTGTTTCACCAAGTCCGACGAAGAATCAGCCCCAGCGGCTCCCTCCCGAACCAGATCTTGTACTGGTTTCGGAGATCTGTTAAAGACGACGCATCGAAGGCCTTTTCGCATCAGGCGCCGCACCATATTTGCGCCCATCCTACCTAGACCGATCATTCCGACTTCTGCGTTCATTGAATGTTCTCTCCAGCGGTCGATTTTTCGTCGCACTCTATCGCAAATTTACGGAATGCAGGGACAAAGCTGAGTGCTGGCGCTAATCGTTGCCTTTCGCAAGTTGGGAATCGCTTCTCCATCCGGCCAGTTCATAACCTCCATCTCGTGAATCCAGGCGAGCCCCGATCGCCGAGCCTGTTCAGTACCAAACAACTGATCGACAGCATGAACAAAGGCACTCAGCTCTTTCTCCGCCAAGGGGAAAAGATAACTCACTTCCTTCGACGCCCTCGGTTCATCAGACATGGCAAACTTTGCACCTCGCTTTCGATAGTCTGGACTAGCTCATTTACTGAAGCTTTTGCCAAACATGGGTAGTCCGCTTTTTGATTCTTGCTTAGTAGCCTCGTCCTGAATGACATCCCAGTGCTCGGCCAGGACGCCGTCCTTGATACGGACAATATCTGCGGCGATCCAATTTACCGGCTGTCCAAATCCCGAAAAGCGACCATGAACAATTACGTAATCTCCTTCAGCCACGATCGTTCCGGGTTCGTACCTTAACGTTGGCGGGATACTCTTGATCAGGTTGAATAACCCTTTACGTCCGGGCTCAATGTGCGCACTGTGCTGAATGTAATCTGCGGACCAAAAGTGCTCAGCCGCAGCATAGTCACGTTTGTTAAATAACGTATCGAACGCCTGAAGGACCAATGCCTTATTCCATTCGCATTCCGCCTGCAACCAATCGTCCATCGCACGACGCGGTTCTTGCCCGCGTTGAACATAGATTTCGTAAGCCCGGAGTCGGATATCGTTTTCGTGATTTCCGTCCGCGACTGCAGACTCTCCCAGCCTTTCACCGTGCGAAAAGATATCCTCAGGTTTAAGAATGCTAGCTCGATCTTCTTTTGCCGACGAACGAATTGCACTTACCTTGGACATGTCTGCTTCCTCCGATTGATCTGTCAAATGACCGATACTGCAAAACAGTTACAGTTTCGATCCCCCATCCACTGGAATACTCGCTCCCGTAATCCATCGTGCCTTGTCGGACGCAAGGAACGCGATCACATCGGCTACGTCTTCCGGTTTGCCGATTCGTTTCAAAGCCTGCATTCCCAGCGTCACTTCCCGACCCGCCTCGCTCTTCGTAAAATTCGACATATCGGTGTCGATCACGCCGGGCGCGACCGCATTGACGCGAATACCCCTAGGCCCAAGGATGACAGCCCAGTTTTTGACCAGGGTCTCTAATGCTCCTTTGGTTGAGGCGTAGGCAAGGATGGAAGGACTCTCAAAACTGGGATTCCCAGGTACTGCGTGCGATGCGATTGAGGAGATCACAATGATGTTCGAGCCTTCAGCAAGGATGGGCAGCAGTTGCTGCACCAGGAAAAACGGGCTTCGGACGTTTGTCGCAAAGAGGCTGTCGAAATCTTCTACCGTGTAATCCGCAATGCGTACCGCCTTGCTGATACCGGCGTTCAACACAAGTACATCCAATCGCTCTCCGATGATTGAGCGCAACTGTTTTGCCAGCAGCGCAGCTCCCTCCGGAATTCCCAGATCCGCGGAGATTGCATTGGCACGGCCGCCGTTCGTTTTGATCTCGGAGACGAGAGATTCCGCTTCTTGTGCGGATTTACCGTAGTGAATCACAATGCTTGCGCCTGCTTCTGCGAGTGCCAAAGCGGTTGCTCGACCGATACCGCGGGATGCTCCAGTTACCAATGCGGTTTTGCCTTGAAGTGTCATTCTGTCCAGGTCCTCTGCAGCGTGCTCTAGTGCGTGGCCGCGAATCCCGCTGTTATTTCACAGCGGTAGGTTGGTTCACCCCATCTGCCAGAATGAGATTGCGGCTGAGCGCTTTGTCGTGCATTTTGAGCGCGAGTGCGTACTCGGGCGAGTGATACCAGACACGAGCCCGCTCGAAGTTTGGAAACTCAACGATCACAATCATGTTGGGATTCCATGATCCTTCGAGTACTTGCACTTCTCCCAGGCGTGCAAGATATCGGCCGCCGTAGGTATGAATTGCGTCCGCTGCCCGTGTCCGATAGATTTCGAAGGCTGCGCGATCACGAACCGTTATGTCTGAAATCAAATATGCAGCCATAATTTCTTGTTCTCGGGAAGTCGGGCGATACGCCAAAGCAGGGATTGTCGAAGCGACGGTACGCGAAGCGCCGCCGCAATGAACTGTGTCGGCGCTGTGTGATGGGTATTCACGATTTTCCTTTTCTTCATTCTTTGGCGGCCCTTCCTCACCTTACATTGATATCTATTGCGTTTTGGCCATCCTCGCACCTCGCGCAATCAAGCATTTCAGACTTAGTCCGCGATCATTCCTCCATCTACCGGGATTGAGGCGCCAGTCATGTAGGACGCATCTGCCGAAGCCACAAAGGCGATTACATGAGCAATCTCCTCCGGTGTCGCCAAACGCTTAAGCGGTACGGTTGAGATGAGCGCCGCTTTATTTTTGTCCGTGCTGGTGAAGCGAGTGAGCATACCCGTGTCGGTAGTGCCCGGAGCGACTACGTTCACCCGAACCCCAGTGCCCGCGACTTCTAGCGCAGCGGACTTTGTCAGTCCTTCCACCGCATGTTTGCTGGCCACATAAACGGACGCTCCGGCAGCGCCGATGCTTCCATAGGCGGACGAGACATTGACGATGCTCCCGCTCTTCTGTGGCAGCATCGCCCGCAGTTCATGCTTCATGCTCAACAACGTGCCGAGCACATTAGTGTCGAACGTCGCCGCGAAGCTCTCGGCAGTTTGCTCCGTCACCGGACCGGGCGTGCCTTCCGTCCCAGCGTTGTTGACTGCAATATCGACGCGGCCGAAACGGCTGACCGTTTGGTCCACAAGCTTACGCACGTCATCATCATTGCGAACGTCAGTACGAACAAAAGCGGCTTCTGCTCCGAGCGCCCGGAGCTCGGCAGCTAATTCTTGTCCTTCTTTTTCCCGACGACCTGACACGACAACCTTTGCCCCTTCTTGCGCAAAGGTTATTGCAGCTGCGCGACCGATGCCGCTCAGTGCGCCCGTAACGAGTGCAATTTGTCCTTCCAGTTTCATAGCCATAGTGTTTTCTCCGTTCTTTCAATCTCGCTCTTTGCCGATCCAGTCGCGTATATAGACTGAGCAGTTGAGCAATGTCGCCCCTTGTCTTTCGCAAGTCCCCAGGAAGCGAACCGCCTCGACGTCGACCAAGTCGAGTTCCTCCAAGTCCAACGTGATCTTCGATTCGCTCTCCTTAATCTGCTTCTCCAACTCGAGTAAGTGCTCCGCCCGCATTCGGCCTATGAGTCGAATACTCGTGCCGTGCTCATCGCGATGCTTCTCAATCTTGAAGGTCACGTTCGACCCGTCGGACGATTCACGCCTTAACCAGCGGCAATCCAAGCACCACTCGCAACCAATTGAGGTATAGGTGTTTAGCTCTCGGAATTAGGCCGAAAGTTCGGCATTTGCTGAAAAGTCAGCATCGCCTTTTAGCGCAAAATCCTGCCGGATCGAGCCTGGCCAAAAAGGTTCCGAAGTGATTGAGAGAGAAGTCTTGTAGCGGGTTCTACAGGAAGTTCGGCGCTAGACGCGAGACTACGAGGCTTTAAAATGATACCGGTTGATTCCAAGTTTCCTGATCTTGGATTCAAGCGTCTGTCTGGGTATACCTAGTTTCGCAGCAGCGCCAGTGGGACCCGAGACCAGGCCCTCAGTCTCGCGCAGTGCGTTTTCGATCATCGTCCTCTCCCGTTCCGCAAGATCTGCGACGAAGGGAATGGTCTGTGTAGTCGGATTGGGGGACGTCAGACTTGACGACGCTGGCGCTAGCCAGCTTGGATCGACACAAAAGATGTCCCCGTCGCAAAGGACGACGGCGCGTTCGACGACGTTTTGCAATTCCCGAATATTGCCGGGCCAGTCATAGTTTTGGAACAAGTTCAGCGTGTCCTTGCTCATGCTTCGAATTCTCTTACCCGCCTTCTTGGCGTAGCGGTCCACCAGGTATTCAACCAGCAGAGGGATGTCGTCAACTCGATCACGAAGTGCCGGCACTTGAACAGGGAAGACATTCAGCCGGTAAAACAAATCCTGGCGGAACGTGCCATCAACCACGGCGGCGCGCAGATCCTTATTCGTCGCCGCGAGTACTCGCACATCAACCTGAACCGTTTGGTTGCCACCCACTCGTTCGAATTCTCGTTCCTGAAGAATTCGTAGCAAGACAACTTGCGTCTCCGGCGGGATTTCACCCACCTCATCCAAAAAAATCGTTCCGCCGTCGGCTGATTCAAATCGTCCTAGACGTCGCTGATGTGCTCCCGTAAACGAACCCTTTTCATGTCCGAACAGCTCCGAGGCGATGAGTGAAGGCGAAATAGCCGCGCAATTTACTCGAATGAAGGCTCTCGTCGAGCGATTAGACCGGCGATGTATGGCGCGAGCGATCAGCTCTTTCCCGGTTCCAGTTTCTCCCGAAATCAGGACGGTCGAATCCGTAGGTGCGACTTTCGACACCTGCGCCAGGACTTGCCGCAGGGCTTCGGAGGAGCCAACGATCTCCTCAAACATCGAAGAGCGTTCGATCTCCTCGCGCAACGCGACGTTTTCATTTCGCAGACGATTTTCGGCCTGTTTATGATCTTCAATGTCCGTTCCTGTCCTGAACCAGCGGACAACGTCTCCGTTCTCGTTGAGCAGCGGGTTACAGCGAATCAGGAACCATCGATACCGCCCATCTTTTCCACGGAGCCGCTTCTCCATCTCGAAGGGCCTTCTCTTTGAAAGGCCTGCGCTTAGTCCCTTCTCAAACCTTTCCAGATCTTCTGGATGAACGTTCCTCCTGATCCGCTCATCCACTCCCGAGCGTTTCATTTGTTCCAGGGTGAGGCCCAAGTAGTCAAGCAGCCTCTCGTTGGCCTGAAGCAAGGTGCCGTCTTTGTCCATTACAACAACATGCTGAGGAAGGAAATCCATGACTTGCCGCAGTTCGCGCTCGTCCTGTTGAAGTTTCGCTTCCGACTTCCGAATTTCTTCAAAGGCGCTTCTCAGTGCTTCCTGCGAGCGCTCTCCCTCAATGGCGATTACGGCGATGTGACCCGCGCCTTCGATCAGTCGCAGATCAGTTTCGCTCGGGGTGCGGACTTCGGGATAGTACATTCCGAAGGTGCCGAGCACGTGTTGGTTCTTGGAGAAAAGGGGCTGAGACCACGCGGCGCGGAACCCATAACTCAAAGCAAATTCTCGATAATCAGCCCATAAGGGGTCTGTTGCGATGTCGGAAACGATCACCCGCTGTTTCAGAAATGCGGCAGTGCCACACGAACCTACACAAGGGCCAATCTTTACTGGAGTGATGGCCTCAAGAAACTCCTTGGGAAATCGAGGACCAGCTGCCGGCCGAAGATGCATGCCATCCGCGTCCATCAGCAGTACTGCCGACTTGACGTTACTTGCCTGAGCATCGATCGTTAGGCACAAGCTTTCCAAGATATCCGCCAGGCAAGATCCGCTAGCGATCATTTCCAAGGTCCGTTTTTCGGCGACTAGTAGTGCTTCGGCGCGCTTACGATCCTCAATATCGGTATTCGCGCCATACCATTTGAAGATGTGGCCGTGATTGTCGCGCGCAGGTTCTACACGGAACAGGAACCACCGATAGTCTCCATCGTACCGCCGCAGACGTGCTTCAATCTCCCCAGCCTCACCGGAAGTCAAAAGATGCCGCCAAAAATCCAGGAGCCTGTCGCGGTCTTCTGTGTGAACAGCCGCAGTCCAGCCCCAATCTGATGCTTCTTCTGCAGAGAGGCCGGTGTATTCTAGCCAACGCCGAGTGAGAAATTCAGCAGACCCGTCGGGACGAGCGGACCAGGCCAGCGTAGGAATCGCGTCAACATCTTGCGCCTGCCGAGCCTGCTCGGCATTTTGCTCTGTCGATGCCATTCCCGAATTATAGTTCCATCGCGCACTTCAAAATCCTTCAAGATCCATCTCAGGCTGAATTCCCGCATCATGTACAGGCGGTTCCGGGTGGACCACGGACAAGCCTGACGTAACCCTTTTAAAGTTAGTTTGCACGGTTGCGACGGGCGAGGATACTAACAATCCTTGTGGTTCGTTGTCTTATAGCACGGCAGGGTTTGCTTCTCCTTCGTTCACGATTACCGAAAGCAGTAGTTGCATGAGCGGCGGTGTTACTCAGGGAGTCGCATAGCAGTCTACATATTACACATACGATGCACTAGGGGATCTGACCAGCGTTGTTCAGGGGGTCCAATCGCGGACCTATCAATACGACGGCCTGAAGCGCTTGACGCAAGAAAGTACGCCCGAGGCTGGCACCGTCAAGCTTTCTTATGCGACCTCGTCAGGTGCGCTTTGTAGCGGGAACCCATCCAATCCCTGCATGCGCAAAGCGCCTGCCCCCAACCAGACAGGAACTGCCACTGTCATTACAACCTACAGCTACAATGCGGCGAACCAATTGAAACAGAAGACTCACTCCGATTCGACCGGGACTGAGACCTATACCTATGGCACAAGTGCCACGAACTTTAATGTTGGGCGTCTCACGAAGATGACAGATCCTTCTGGCTCTGAGTCATACGGGTACGACCAGATGGGGCGGGTCACGCAGATCACAAAAGTTGTCGGCGCGACCAGTTAGAACATAAAGTACGCGTACAACACTTCGGGCCAGCTGACAAGCTTAACCTATCCCTCGGGGCGGGTCGTTCAATACAGCTATGACGATGTGGGTCATTTGTGCGTAGTCGCTGCAACTGCTGCAGCAAATTGCGGAGCTTCGACAAGCCCTTATGTTACCTTGCCGAGCATCAACTACGACGCAGCTGGACGGCCCGGAGAAGCTATTTACGGTAACGGCACCTACGGGTTTGCAAGCTATGATCCGTTGCGTTCGCAGCTTTCCAGTCTTTCTTATACCAATAGTACTGGGAACCCATTTTTAGCCTCAGCTATTCATACAATCCTGTGGAAGGTTGTGGACCGCCTGGTAGCGGTCCGGGCATCAACAACGGGCAAATCCGATGCATCCAGGATGCCGTACAACCCGGCAGGACCGTAGGCTATACCTACGATTTACTTGGCCGTCTACTCACGGCTAATACGACCGGTTCATCTCAGTTTCCGGCATGGGGCTTGGCTGAAACGTACGAGCGGTATGGGAACCGGCACGTTCAAACGGTGACCGCCGGAAGCGGACTCAACACTTCTTACAACATGAACCCGGCGAACAATCAGATTACTACCTTTTCCTACGATGCCGCCGGCAATGCTATAAGTGAGCCATCTCCGGCTGGGGGAGTAGAAACGTTTACCTACGACAGTGAAGGTTGCTACACAGGATTTACCGGATTTGGAGGGACCGTGTCCTATACTTGCGATGGAAATCATCTGCGAGTTAGCGAAGTTGATACGTACACGAACGGGAATCCGATCCCGGTTGTATCTATCAGATCTGGCGGACAAAAAATAGCGGAGTACTGGAACGGTGCTCCAGCAACTTCGCCGAACTATGAGTATATCTACGGAAACAAACTCATCGCGTTTACAGACCTAGGCACCCTCGATTATGTACTTCGTGATCACCTCTCACCGCGCCTATACACCGAGACAAACGGGAACGTGATTTTTCAATTCTCGACCTATCCGTTTGGAGAAAATGTTGAGGGCGGGTTTGTGTTCGCAACCTATTGGAGCGACAACGTAAATGGTTACGACTATGCCTTGGCTCGGGAATATGTGCCGACACAAGCGGAGTTCTTGTCGCCTGACCCGTTGGAAGGGGTTGTCAGCGACCCACAGTCTTGGAATCGCTATGCTTACGTGGAGAATGACCCGATCAACAACTCTGACCCTAGCGGAATGAGCCTATTTAGCGATCTGATCGGATTGCTCGAAGATCTTGGGGGGCTTTTGACCGGCAGTTGGAGTTCGGCCGATGTCAACAACGCTTTGGGCGCTGAACCTTTATGCTATCCAGAAACTTGTGCCGAGACCTCGGGGGGTTTAGTCTTCGCCACGCCGCAGTCTGTCGTCGGTCTCGGGAGCTCGCCCAGCGTGGGTACCGGGTGGGGCGTTTTTCAAGGTTGGGGAGGCGCAGCGGGGCGCTTCGCAGGGCAGTTCTTCCAGACTTTCAATACTGTTGTCAATCTCGGCGTCACCGGTATTTATGACACCGTATTCGCTGGGCCTGTAGCACTGTTGAAGGAGGCTAACGATAATATTTGTGGCTCAGACGGCTCGGTTTGTGCAGCGCTTCCAGTCGCTGGTGTCCCGATTGCGGTGGAAGAGGAAATTCCGGTAATTGAGGAAACAGCAAATCAACTCGCTCGGCGCTTGGGTCAGGCGGGTGAAGATGCACTGGGCATTACGGGACCCAAAACCGGAATTCGGATTCCCGGATCTGGAAGAATTCGTTTTCCCGACCAACTTACCGGTACAACATTTGACAGAGAGTAAAAATGTCGCGTACCAAGCCTACACTCAACAGCTTCGTGATTATTCAGCTTACGCAGCGCAAAATGGGCTTAAGTTCAACCTTGCTATGCGACCCACAACCAAAATTTCCGGTCCCTTGCAAGAAGCAATTAGATCGGGTCAGATAGTAGTAGTGCCATTTTTCTTTCCGACGGAATCTGCGGGTGAGTCTGCTTATAGCGCCTTGGTGAATGAATTTAAAGTGCAGCACAATTTGCCAGATGCGGCTCAACGGGGGTTTAAATGGGCTCTGGGCAATGCCATCTCGATGGTTGCTGACGAAAGCCATTTTGATGAAGTTGTCGAGCTGATTCGTGACAAGCGCCATGGCACATCGCGAGATATGATGGTGTTAAGGCTGTCCCGCCTTGACCCTAACAGGGCAGTGGATGTCTTGATCGAGTTGCTCGGCGATGACGAAGTAGCCGGGCAGGCCCTGATAGCTCTGGGCAAGCTGAAAGCCAGGAAGGCTCGGTTGCAAATAGAACGATTCGTGGAACATCCGAACCCATGGGTTCGTGAAGAAGCGCACAAAGCGCTGGCTGAGCTAAACAAATAACAAGGGACTAACCGAAAGGCGAATGCGATGCACTGCTGGCGAATGTTGCCCGAGAGGCATGGAAATTCACGACCCCGAACAAGCGTTGCACCGTCTGTCTGAGGGATCCGCTTCAATGATGGAGGCCGTGGAATTGCAACAGAAAATAGAAAATATAAGAACCAAGGAAGATTTGGCCGATTTTGTTTCAGCTCTCAAGATCGACCTTGAGAGTAATCCTGACGGATGGGAAAACCCGAGCCTTGGCCGATTCCTGGCGGCCATGGAGGAGTGGATAAGGTCAATGGACAATTACTATAAGAATACTGGCCAACCACACGTAAAGGAACCGACGTGGCGAACACTCGGAGATATCCTAATGGCGTCGAAGATGTATGAGTAGACTGCGAGGTGGCGATTCATCTAATTCATGCACATCTCGACAGAGGCTTGCTTCGCAATCGTTCGCAGAACAGCGTGTCGCCTTGCGGGTTCTGCAAGGGATTGAGAGCGGAGGCTTTAGTAAATGAATTCTCCGGCCACAGCCCAGCAGGATGACGAACTCGTAAAGCTTTACGTCGAGGCTGCCCTGGATCATGGACAAGGTGCGGACCGCGCGGTGATTCAGCATCTGCCAATAAGGCCCACGATGTGGTCGCCGCTGTCTATCGTGAGCTGAGTCGTCGCCGAAAACAGCGTCTTCTCTTACCCCTGCTACACTCCGCGGAGCCGTGGGTGCGAAGCTGGGCGGCGGCGCATGGCCTTGAGTTCGCTCCAGAGCAAGCTGCTCCAGTTCTCGAAGTCCTGTCAGGGAAGAACGGTTTTGTCGCATTTGGCGCTAGGATGACCCTCAAACAGTGGCGGGAGGGTAAGCTGACGTTTCCGTGAATGTGCTGGGAATGAAGTTATGAAGCACCTCTATGAGAAACGGGAAAAGAGTAACTGACGTGGACGCAATTGCTTCGCGATTTGTAACAGACCGACTTCGGCCTCGTTGGAAAATAAATATGAAGGCGATATTTGTCGGCATAATCGTGTTGCTGATCCCGTGGATGGTGACGGCTCAGGGCAATACGACTCAATTGTCGGATGGCGTGGCCTACTCCAATACCGTCCCACGTTTCCGTTATCAGCCGCCAAGCGAGATGCAGGATGTAACTAAGCGCGCTGAGGCAGAAATCCGCGCGCACGCCCAGACTCTGCATAGCAGCAGCATTCTGGGCATGTTGCTAGCAATGACATCGGGCCCTGACGAAACGGTCCCTGGTTGGCATGCACTAACCATCGAGATGTACCCGCGTAAGGCATTCTCCGACTTGGACGATGCGGCCGCGAGGCAAAGATGAGTGCATGGGTAATAGGATTTGCGGATGCGCGTCCGTTGCCGAAATCGGTCGTCGTTTCGGGCCAAACCTTTGCTGTCTCCGTGTTCGAAGAGCAAAAGGGTCCAATAAAGAAGGGCGCCGTGGTTTGGACCACCATACGTAGGGGCGAGCTTTTGTCTTTTGCCTTCGCCGCAAATTCCTCCGAACAACTGAAAGCAGTAGCGGAGAGCATAAGAAGCCTTCGGTTCTTTTGAGGTTCTTCTGATACTCCCGCAGGGCTCTATGCTTTGTGATGAGTCGGGTAGGTAGCTGGTCGCACAGATTCACCTTTCACCTAAAATCACGTTGAGTTTTCGAGGGGATCTGGCCTCAATTGCACTAAGACAATTCCTTGTGCGACTGATGATGCAGTAACCGGTCACCACCCCAGGCCAATTCCCTGGGCGACCGGACGGGGCCGTGGCAATTTCCAAGGCGGAAGTCTTCGATACATCCGCTCCGAGTTGCGGGCTGAGCTTGGTCATGTCGTCAGTGAAGAGGGTCGCCTCATGGCTGGCGCGGGAGAGGGAGACGTAGGCAAAGCGGCGTTAAATTCGACTGGCGGTGGTTGTCGAGGCGGGCGGAGAGACGGCCATCGGGATAGATCGCTTCGATCGTGGCCATGTCGCGGTTGGCAACGCCGAGGGATTTATCGGGCGCGGTGAACTGGATGCGGTCGCCTATGGAGAACTCACGGTCGATCTCGCGGTAGACGCTGACGCCGGTGAGGCGGCGTGGATCGTAGGTGGCAAGTTCTCCGTTGGCTTTCTCGACAGTCAGTTGGTTTGCGGCCGGGTTGATCGCTACGACCGATGCGTACTCGGCAGCTTCGAGTCCGACAGCTTTGCTGCCACGTGTGTAACGAACCACGTCGCCCATCTCGTACCGGCTTGCCCAGATCGCTCGGCTCCGGTCATGTCCTGGCGCTGAACCAGGACACGAACAGTGTGGTCTTCCGGTGCAACGATTCCGATGGTTTTCAATTCCTGGCGAACAGCTACGTTCAACTCGCGGCGGGAATTTTTGCTTTCGCGACACGTATCCATACATCTCCAAGCGCTTTGCGGCGTTGTTGAGATTGAGGCGCGAAAAGAGAGGAATCTGAAGCGTACCCTCCCGGTCGCTGACAACTGTCGGTTTACCATAAGAAGCAATTTATGTACATTCCGGCTGCAAAAATACTTCAAATAGGATGCGAAATAGAGTATATTAGGAGTCGAGGAAAACTCGATGCCAGCCAAAGGAACAAAGAGGGTTCAACGAAACCACACCCGGAAACCGAAGTTTCAGGCCGATCTTGCACCCGTTGAAGACCGTATCCTTCGTTCTCTGAAAGAGGAATTGCAAGTGAGCAGCAATTCGGATTTCATGTCCGACGCCGTTGCCCTCTTCCAATGGGCGGTGGGAGAGCGCAAGCGCGGTCACAAGATTTTCAGCGAAAGTACAACCGGGGAGAGAGAGATACTGCTACTGCCTCGGCTGGAAAGAGTCGCTCCGGAAGCTGTGCTCCCATATGTGAATCTCACCTGGAACGAAAAAGAATTGGAGAGCCTTATGGATCTCACGCGAGCCGATCCGGCGCAACCCACTAACGCATTGGTCCGGCTCATGAGGGGCTAATTGGGAGTCGTCATTCGCCGGTTACAAGAGAATGATGTTGTCGATAACTTCGACTGCAAGGACGAAGTCTTAAACAATTACCTCAAGAAGCACGCATGGACGAATCAGCAAAAGATTTCGATCGGAGTGACCTATGTTGCTGTAGACGAATCTGCTCCAACGATCGTTCTCGGTTACTTCTCTTTGGCTACCTCAGCAGTCCCGCGCGATTCTTTTCCTAAAAAACATGTGCGTGGCTTACCGGCGTATGACCTGCCCCTCATTCTACTCGCGCGTCTCGCGGTCGATTACCGTTTTGGAGGTAAAGGGTTGGGTCCACAGCTCCTTCGCGAAGCCTTTCGTATCAGCATCGCCGTTTCTGAGCACGTGGGCTGCCGCTGCGTCATAACCGACGCGTATCGGGATACGGTGTCGTGGTATGCGAAATACGGTTTTATTCCTCTCGAGGGCGGAGCTGAGAGTCAGATAACCCAACGAATGTTTTTAGATATTCGGACTCTCAAGGCAACCTTGAAGAGTTAAGTCGTTCGCATACCGCACGCCTGGGCAACGCAGGTTTCATCGGTTCAGCTAAGAAACCGATGCTGATCGGCCGTGAGTTGAGATTGTGCTGTGGGGCTAGCACGTCCGCCCACAAACAAATTGGTGAGGGGCAATAACTCGCAATGCTTTCTACTCGGCATTCTCACGACGTTAGCCTTATTCCCTGTTCGACCGATGAAATTTCACTGATTTCCAGCGCGGAGGTCTTTGAGATACCGGCTTCGAGTTGGGGTGCGAGTTTTGCCAAGTCGTCGGTGAACAGCGTGTCGGCGTGGCTCGCGCGTGAGACGGAAGCGTAGGCGAACCGAGAATTGAGCAAATCGGGATGAACGCTGGTGTCGGCGTGAACGAGCACGCGTTCGGCGGTCAGGCCCTGGGAACTGTAACTGGTGACGGCATAACCGTGATCGAAGTGACGATGATCGGTGGCATTGAATTCGATTTGACGGTTGTTGTCGAGACGGGCTGTGATCTGACCGTTCGCCGCAATGGATTCGATGATTGCAAGGTCGCGATTGGCAACACCCAGGGATTTGTCGGGGCGGTGAACTGGATGCGGTCCCCAACCGGAGAATTTCATGTTCGGCTTCGATAGTTTTGGCAGCAGTGAACTGACGGCCTGCAACACCCTGAGAATGCTCAACGATTTGAAATTCGCCGGAAGCTAAGCGAGTCTCAAGATCGGCTCGGACTTGAGGGTGGGTAATCTCTCCCATGCCGCGACGAAGCCCGTCGCGGATCAGCGCGCGTTCATCTACAACCGCCTCGCGCTCGAAGTTCTTGTCGCGGGAAAAGGTGAGAGATTCTCAAACTCGCTCAAATGAGTTGACCGGCTTCTCTTGCTGTTGGGACCGTTCGCGGGCAGTGCGAACAACTGCCTCGGCCTGGTTTCCAAAGTCAGTCGCCAGCTTCCGGTGCGCAGCCATCACCTCTCCCGGCGAATGAATCTCCTTTCGGTCGCGGGTCGAATGCGCGGCGATTTCGGCCGCTTCCTTTCCCGAGCGGCCCGTTCACTCAAGATACTCTCGAATTTGTTGGCTTCGTGGACTGGATGCATCGAGTCCTGAGCTGTTTCCGGACGAGCAGTTGAGCAGCAGCATTCTGGGCGTTCATGAAAAAGGGGAGCAGCGCATCCGTTGATACATTTTGTAATTGAGCACCCGAATCTTCTTGGTGATCCCCTCATCCAAAACCTGTGCGTGTAGTAGTTGGCGTCTATCCGAAGAGATGGGGTTTGATGGATGTTTGAGAGCATCCTTTGCCAAGTAACAGAATACGATCCTGACGTTCTAGAGTCCTTGATTGATCTCGCAGTCGAAATTGCTCGCGAGGGGCGAGAGGGAAGACGCGTAGGCACACTTTTTACGCTCGGGGACGAGACGGCAGTGCTTGCGAAATCCAGACCGTTAATTTTGGATCCGTTGCTGGGGCATCCGGAGTCCTCGCGGCACGTCACCAATCTAAATTTACGCGGAACTATCAAGGAATTGGCGCAGTTGGACGGCGGGTTCGTGGTAAGTCGCGAAGGGACTGTCCTTTCAGCGTGCCGCTATCTCGACGCCGTGGCCGCACAGGTGGACGTGCCGTTGGGACTCGGCAGCCGTCACATTGCCGCCGCCAACATGAGCGCAGTTACCAAAGCGGTGGGAATTGTCGTCTCTGAGAGTTCGGTGGTGCGGCTTTTCTGTCATGGACAGCTGGTCGGCGAAATCATTCCCGAGGTTTGGATGATGGATCACGCCCACTTGCGTGGCAGCGTGAAGAGGGAACAAGTCGGCGAACTGACGGTTCTGACACCAAATCTGCGACCAGCCTCGATCGCGGAGTGACGATGACAAACCACTGGTATATGGAACAGAGCGCATGACATCTCTCCGAGAATTTAGATGTGAAGTTTGTGGACTGGTGACGACTAACCCGATCCACTGGTTCGTGATTCGATGTGGAGATTCCGAGCTTACTGTGTACCGGTGGAATTCTGAAACCGCCAACGCCGCCGGAGCCCGCCATTATTGTGGTGAAGCTCACGCCGAAGTGTACATCAGTCGCTGGTTTGAATCAGTGTGCGCACCGCCGAAGCCGAATTTTATCTAGCGCTCACCGATGAGTCATCAGCTTACAAAACCAAGGAGCATAAATCGAGATTTCCATATGCGCGGCGCAATTCACAATGATGGACGTTTCGCGTGTACGAGGAGTCGAGCCGAGAACAAAGGTGAATTATGAGCAGACTGTCGAATAAAGTGGCAATCGTGACGGGTGCGTCCAAAGGCATAGGCGCTGGGATGGCAACCGCCTTGGCCGGCGCGGGCGCGCGCGTGGCTGTAAATTATTCCTCCGACCGCGAAGGCGCCGAACGGGTCGCTCAGGCGATCACCGGCAACGGAGGCAAAGCGATCGCAGTCGGCGCCGACGTCTCCAAGTCCGCAGAGGTCGCGCGCTTATTCAAAGAAGTGGATGCCGCCTTCGGAAGACTCGACATTTTAGTCAACAATGCCGGTGTATTCCGCTTCGGCGCTATTGCCGAGATTACCGAACAGAACTTTCACCTCCACTACAATATCAACGTGCTCGGGACAATTCTCACCGTGCAGGAGGCGATCAAGCGGTTCGGGGCTGACGGCGGGAGCATCATCAACCTCAGCTCTATCGTCGGCTCGCATCCGGTGGCGGGAGCCCTGCTGTACGCCTCCACGAAGGGTGCCATCGAAACACTGACAAAAGGATTGGCGCTCGAACTGGCGCCGCGCAAGATACGCGTCAACGCCATCGCTCCCGGTCATACAGAAACCGAAGGCAATGTAGCCGCAGGAACCTTTGAGGGTGGTGCTGGCGCCGTTCTGGCTGGGAAGACGCCGCTCGGGCGCCTCGGTCGCGTCACAGATATCGCCCCGCTGGCGGTGTTCCTGGCGTCAGACGAATCAGCTTGGATCACAGGAGAGGTCATTCGTGTCGCAGGCGGTCTCGTTGTGGCCACCTGAGGCCAAGTGCTAACCTCGCAATAACAACGCAGTCAGGGCAACACAGAAAGGAGAATACGATGCAATTTCAGAGTGACTATTTCAATGCTTATCACAACCTAAAGCTGACACGAGATGACAAAGGCGTGCTGGTTGCTGAAGTCCACACCAACGGC
>Ga0307476_10000216_pt1 | contig 55157 bp, 50 predicted proteins | sample atmos_gasesECM2C_2_FD_203314 | JGI IMG/M metagenome (GOLD analysis project Ga0307476, IMG submission 203314) | Hardwood forest soil microbial communities from Morgan-Monroe State Forest, Indiana, United States - atmos_gasesECM2C_05 | ecosystem: Environmental > Terrestrial > Soil > Temperate... | reverse complement strand
GGTTTTGATGGGGTGTTTTGCCAGCCCCTCGGTGGCGCAGCAGTCCGGCCAGAAGACTTTTGCATCGGCGGAAGAGGCCAGCAGCGCGCTGTTCAAGGCGGCGCAGAGCAACGACGAGAAGGCGATGCTCGACATACTGGGAGCGGACGGGAAACAGATTGTATCGTCGGGAGATGAGGCCGAGGACGCGGAGAGCCGGGCGAATTTCGCGGAAAAATATCAGGAAATGCACCGGCTGGTGAAGGAAGCGGACGGGATGACCGTCCTGTACATCGGCGCGAAAAATTGGCCTACGCCGATACCGCTGGTGAGCAAGAACGGGTCATGGTATTTCGACACGGAAGCGGGCAAGAAGGAAATTTTGTACCGGCGAGTGGGCCGGAATGAAATGTCGACCATTCGGGTTTGCCAGGAGCTGGTGGCAGCGGAAAAAGAATACTCGGCGAAGCACGGCCAGTACGCGCAGAAGATCTTCAGTGATGAAGGGCAGCGCAATGGTCTTTATTGGAAAGCTGCGGCCGGCGAACCTCTGAGCCCGGTTGGGCCGCTGGTGGCGGCGGCGGTTACGGAGAGCTATGCGACTGGCACTCCGACACCTTATCGCGGGTACTATTATCATGCGCTGGTGGGTCAGGGGAAAAATGGTCCGGGTGGAGCGAAGAATTATCTCGTAGACGGCAAAATGACTGGCGGATTCGCATTTGTGGCCTATCCGGCGGAATATAGGTCGTCGGGCGTGATGACGTTCATTGTGGGCGAGGACGGCACGGTATATCAGAAAGATCTTGGGAAGAAGACCGAGGCTCTTGCCAAAGGCATGAAGTTGTTCAACCCCGATTCGAGCTGGCAGAAGGCTGAGGAGCAGTTGGAGGACGGGGCCGGGGAGCAGAAAACGAAGTAAGGGGATTTGGTTGAGGGGATGGGCTGGGTCGTTAGCGGGTGTTTGTGGCGTCGCTTCGCGACTCAGTTCGTTTTCTTTCGGCGTACCCCGCACTTACGTGCGGGGCTAATGAATGGCGTCGCTTTCGCGACTCTTTGGCTTGCGCCGGTTCGTTTTCGATTTTGACCTTCCCGTTTGCGGAAATTCCACGAAGCATTTGTTACGGTTGAAGTGCAATCCCATTCAATTCAGGTTTAGTGTTGCGGAATGTCGCATGCGCACGCGGCGAACTTTGTACATTGCGTTTTCAGCACGAAGGGACGGCTCGACCGGATTCCGGTTGAGTTGCAGGAGAAGCTTTACGCTTACTTGATTGGGATTGCGGGCAATTTGGGGTTCTCGATTTTGGCTGCTGGGGGAACTGCTAATCACGTACATCTGCTTATTTGCTTGCCTCCTTCTTTGACCCTCGCTGAGGTTGTGCAGAAGTTGAAGGCCAATTCTTCGCGCTGGTTCGGGAGCGGGTTTGAATGGCAGAAGGGGTATGGGGCGTTTAGTGTTAGTCCTTCGTTGGAGGCGGCTGTGCAGGCGTACATTCGCAATCAGGAGGAACATCATCGGAAGCGGAGTTTTGAGGAGGAGTTTGTCGTGATGCTCCGGAAGTCTGGAGTGGCTTATGATGCGGAGCGGTTGTTTGCGGCGTGAGTGGCGTCGCTTTGCGACTCGTTCCTGTCCGGTCGGCCTACCCCGCACTTACGTGCGGGGCTAATGAATTCCGTCGCGTTCGCGACTCGGTTCCTTTCTCCTTCTCTTACCCCGCACTTACGTGCGGGGCTAATGAATTCCGTCGCGTTCGCGACTCGGTTCCTTTCTCCTTCTCTTACCCCGCACTTACGTGCGAGGCTAATGAATTCCGTCGCTTTCGCGACTCGGTTCCTTTCTCCTTCGCCTACCCCGCACTTACGTGCGGGGCTAATGAATTCCGTCGCTTTCGCGACTCTTACGCTTTCGCGACTCTTACGCTTTCGCGACTTCCCGATTCAGTGATACTCGATTATTTTTGGGAGAGGAAGTATAGGTCGTCGTGGCCGCCGGGGCGGGCGAAGACTATGGAGGATAGGTCGCGGGAGACTATGAAGGCGTTGCCGTTGTAGTCTTCGCGCAGGACGAAGGGGAGTTTCAGGGCGGGGACGGGGGAACCGATGGGCGTGCCATTGCGCCAGGGCTGGCGGAAGATGGTGGTTTCGCCGTGGGAGGCGAGGGAGTAGAGATAAGACTTGCCATCGTGGGCATACATGGCCAGGTAGGTGGTGATGCCGGACTTCAGGGTGGTGCACTTTTTGTCGGCGAAGGAGTACTGGTAGAGGCCGGAGTTTTCTCCCCAGATGGAGGAGGCGATGATGAATTGCCGGTCGGGGGAGAAATCCACGGCCATGCCGCAATTGTCTGAGAGATGAACGGGCGGTGAGTCGTTGAGGAAGATTCTCCAGCTTTGTGGGGTGCGATTGTTGGTGTCGAGTCCGCCTAAAATGATGGATTGATCTCCCGGTTCCCAAACCGAGAAACCGACGAAACTGCCGCGCCAGGGTAACTGGCGAAGGTTCTTGCCGTCGGCGTCGATGACAAAGAGTTTCCAATCGGTCCCATTCTTGTCAGCGCCATTTCTGTCGGAGAAAAGGAACTTGGTTGCGTCGTTGGACCATGCCAGGGTTTCGACGTGGCCGCCGGAGGAAATCAGTTTCAAGCGATGGTTGCCGTTGATATCCGAGACCCACATTTCTGCCTTTCCTGCTTCCGGCATGGTGATGTAGGCGAGGTGGAGGCCATCGGCGGATAGAGTGGGCTGAGTCGCATCTTCGTTGACGATATCGGAGAACTGTTTGGTAGGGACGCGGTAGAGAGTGAGCGTTCCGGCGCTTTTGCCATTGATGAAATAGATGCCTTTACCGCTGGGATCGGACATGGGGGCGTGATCTGGACCGGGGCCGAAGGTGATCTGCCGGAGGGAGTGATCGGAGAGGGAGAATTCCCAAAGGTTGGAGATGCCGTTGATCTTACGGCTGACGTAGAGGCTTTTGCCGGGAATGGCCCAGGAGGTGAAGGCAGAGGTGGAATCGAGCTCGCCTAAATTCGCGAGCTGGTGGGTGGATAGATCCAGGCGGCGGAAAGCGACCGCGCCGGAGTCTGCGATGGTGGTAATGAGGAGATTTTTCCCGTCCGGGTAGGCCTTGAGGTCGACCCCGAAGAGCCCGATGGCGGGCAATGTGTAAAGAAGTTCTTCGCCGGAGCCTGACTTCGGTGCGCGAACGATGCGACCGTCCGTCTTCTGAAGGAATAGCGACTGGCCGTCGGCGGATGGGGCGACGGCGTTGCCGGTTGCCAGGTGTTTCGGAGAGCCTCCGAGAGTGGGGATGGTCCAGATATCAGGATCGCCCAGGGTTTGTCCGAAATAGATTTCGGTGCCGTCGGAGGAAAAACCCAGGATCGTCTTGTTGCCTTCATCTTTCGTGAGCTGAAGCGGGTCGCCGCCGGATGTGAGCATGACGAAGACCTGATCATAGCCATCGATGGGAGAAGTGAAGGCGATGGTGCGGCCGTCGGGGGAGAGAGCGGGATAGTCCATCGACTTGTTCCACTGGCTCACTTTTGTGACGGTGGCCGGACCCGCGGAGGAGTGGTTGAAAGCTAAGCGGTAGACGCCATAACCGGCGGCGAGAACGAGGAGCAGGAGCAACGCGCCGACCGAAACGAGCTTGCCTTTGTTGCGGGAGGCGGCTGCGGCGATGATGGCACTGTTCGAGGGATGAGCGGCGGACGGTCCGGAAGGCGGGGTTGGTGCTGATGCGGAAGGCGTGGATTCCGACGGAAGGGAAAATCCTGAGTGGGCGGATGAGGAGAATTGGGCGGGGACGGAAGTGGAGGAGACGCGCCCGGAGCCGGTGTCGCGGCGCAGGCGTTTGAGGTCGGCGCGAAGTTCGCCGGCGTTCTGGTAACGGAGATCGCGATCTTTTTCGAGGGCTTTGCCGATGATGCGTTCGAGCTCGGGAGGAACTTCGGGATGAAGGCGAGTGGGTGGGAGCGGAGAACGGTTGAGAATGGCTTCGAAAATTACTCCGGAAGTTTCGCCGCGGAAGGGGAGCTGTCCGGATGCCATTTCGTAGAGGACAGCGCCGAAAGAGAAGAGGTCGGAACGCGCGTCGAGATCCTTGCCGCGAACTTGTTCGGGGGACATGTAGGCCATGGTGCCGAGTGCGGAGCCGGGGCTGGTGAGGTGGTCGGAATCTACGCCGAGGGTGGCGAGAGTCGCGGCTGCGGACTCGGCTTGCGGGCGAGGAGTGGTGACTTTAGCTAGACCGAAATCGAGAATCTTGGCGTGGCCTCGTTTGGTGACGAAGATATTGGCGGGCTTGATGTCGCGGTGAACGATGCCTTCGGCGTGGGCGGCTTCGAGGGCATCGGAAATTTCGATGGCGATGTCGAGGAGGTGGTCGAGTTCCATGGGACGGCCGGCGATCAGATATTTGAGGGTTCGGCCCTCGAGACATTCCATGGCGATGAAGGTGCGGCCGTTTTCTTCGCCGATGTCGTGAATGGTGCAGATGTTGGGATGATTGAGAGCGGACGCGGCTTTGGCTTCACGGCGGAAGCGGGTTAGGGATTGGGGGTCCTGGGCGAGGTCGTCGGGGAGAAATTTCAGAGCTACGAAGCGGTCGAGGCGGGTGTCTTGAGCTTTGTAGACGATTCCCATGCCGCCGCCGCCGAGCTTCTCGATCACGCGATAGTGAGAGACGGTTTGTCCGACGAGTGAGTGGGAATCCGCCATGTTTTATGGACTCGCGGAGTGGTGTGCTGCTGATTGGACATCTTAGGTTGGAGGCGGGGACAAGTCAACGCGCGGCGAGCCAGACCTGGTAGGTGACGACGGCCGTCATGAATATGAGGTAGAGGCGAAGAGCCCAGACGACGAGGAGTTCGGGGCCTTTGAGATGACGGCGGAGAATGGGATGTTTTTTGGCTTTGACGAGTTGGTCGTGTTCGAGAGTGGAGAGGACCCAGGTTTGGTCGGAGGGTGAGATCGGGGTTGGCGTCGGTTGTGTTTTTGTCATAAGCAAGACGTTTCGAAAGAAAACGATTTCAGATTAGAGACGGAAAAGCATCGAGCTGCGCTCGATGGAGAGCCGAGGGCGGCTGTCCCCACATAGACAATGGCGCGGCTGACGGGCTTCATCATTGCTTATTTCCCTCCGAGGGCGGCGAAGATGTTGGGGGCGATTATGCTGATGCCGAAGAGGATGCCGGCGGCGGTTAGGATGAACACGACTGCTGTCGCTAGCAGGTTTGCCCAGAGCGGGCTGACCAGATCGCCCATGATTTCTTTGTCATTTACCAGCATGAAGAGGAATACCAATGCTGGGGGCATGGCGAGGACTGCGACCACGTTTACTACGAGGACCACGTAGACCAGCGGCAGGCCTGGGATCAGGACGATGGCTGCGGCGGCCACGGCACACAGAGTGAGGACCGCGTAGAACGATTTGCCTTCTCCCATGGGGAGGTTGAGGCTGTGGGGTTTGTGAGTGACCTCGCCGAAGGCGTAGGCCGATGATGCTGAAATGGTGATGGCGGCTACGATGCCGGCCTCGACCATGCCGAGAGCGAAGAGTGAAGCGCCGAAGCGGCCGATGATGGGCTGGAGAGCTTGGGCGAACTCGGCGGCCTGGTAATTGTCGGCGGTCATCTGGTGGGCGAAGAGTGGTGCGGTTGCCAGGATGGTGGCGATGGCGGCGGCGGAGGCTAACGCGGCTCCCAGCACGGTGTCGATGCGGCCGAAGCGGATGTCTTTTGTGGTCATTCCCTTGTCGACGGTGGCGCTCTGCTGGAAGAAAAGCATCCACGGGGTTACGGTGGCTCCGATGTCGGCTAGGACCAGGAGGAGAGTGTCTTTGTTGAAGCCGGGGAGCGGGTTCCAGGTCAGGAAGGCGTGGCCGACGGAATGCCAGGCGGGGTGAGTCATTAGCGCGACAGGAATGAAGATCAGGTTGAATATGGCTGCGGCGAGGGTGATGCGTTCCCAGGTCCAATAGCGGTGGCTCATGAGCGCGGCGTAGAGGATTACGAGCGCGATCAGGACGGCGATTGAGGGAGGGACTCCGAAGAAACCGAGGCCGGCGCGGATGGCGATGAATTCTGTGATTAGTGTGAGGAAGTTGCCGATGCCGAGGTCGATCATGGAAAACCATCCCCAGAAGGGGCCGAAGCGCTCGAAGATGAGTTCGGCGTGTCCGCGATGGGTGGCGGCGCCGAGGCGGACGGTCATTTCCTGGACGATGATTGCCATGCAGAACGTCAGAGCAACAAATGGGATGAAGAAGCCTATGCCGAACTTGGCGCCGGTGGCGGCGTAGGAGAGCATGCTGGGGCCGTCGTTTTCTCCCAGCATGACGAGGACACCGGGACCGACAAGCAGCCACAGCAGGCGCGCCCGGGAGGAGAAGCCGCGATGGGAACGGGCTTCAGAGACGCGGACGCGGTCGTGGGCGCGGTCGACGTCTTCGTGGGTGATTAGTACTTCTTCTTCGGTGGGGACTGGCTTCATCGGTTGAGCGGCGGTGTTCGGGTAATCTCTGCTGGTCGCGGGACTGGCTTCGGCGGAGATTAGCTTGAGTATACACGATGGAATAAACCATGGTTAACCAAAGTTTGGCTGCGCGCGGGAGGGTTATCGAAGTGCCTTGCCATGCCTGTGGTCACGAAAAGATGCGAGGGATCCTTCGACTGCGGTTGTGCTTCACTTCGTGAAGCACAACCTCCGCTCAGGATGACAGAGTCCTGGAGATTGCTCATCAGCGGGCTGGGGAGACCCAGACGCGGTCGGCGGCGGCGCGGCCGAGGGAGATGTTGCCGGCGGTGGTGGATAAAGTTAGGGTCTGGTCGTAGTTGCGCGCGAGTAGGCGGAGCTTGGCTCCGGGGCGAATGCCGCGGGCTTCGAGGAACTCGAGCAGGCGGCGGTCGCGCTCATAGATTCCGCTTACAGCGTAGGCGGCGCCGGGGGCGGCGTCGGCGAGCAGAAGCAGTCCGCGATGGCGGCGGCTGGCGGGGCTTTCCATCTCGCTGAGGTTGCCGTGGGGACAGGCTCCGGACTTTCCGAGTTTCGCGAGGAGCTTGGCTTCGAAGTCGGGCGAAACGGCGTGTTCGAGGCGCTCGGCTTCGTCGTGGACCTTCCACCATTCCATGCCGAAGAGTTCGGACAGCATGCGTTCGATCAGGTGGTGGCGGAGGGTTAGTTTGCGGGCGATCTTGCGGCCGGCGGCGGTCAGGCGGACGTGGCCGTCGGCCTGGACGCGGACCAGGCCGTCTTTCTTGAGGCGGCGTACGGCCATGGTTACGGCGGGGGCTGACACTTTCAGCCAGTCGGCCAGACGGGCGGAGATTACGGATTCGCCCTCGCTCTCGGCCTCGAGGATGGCCTTTAGATAGTCTTCTTTGGAGACTGTGATCATCTGGGAGGATTATACGATGGTTATTAAGCATGGTTAATTTGGCGGAGGAGAAAAAATCTTTACCACAGAGGGCACAGAGGATCACAGGGTAGTGCGAGGCTCGGTTTGACAGCGTTCCTTCTCTGCCCCTAACCTTGATTCTCTCTTATGAAAGTTCTGGTTTTGGGTAACGGCGGACGCGAGCATGCTCTGGTGTGGAAGCTGCGGCAGTCTGCGCGCGTTTCGAAGCTTTATTGTGCGCCGGGAAATGGCGGGACCGCGAACGACGCGGAATGTTTGCCGGTTGACTTGAAGAGCCTGGATTCGATGATCGCTCTGGGGGAACAGGTGCGGCCGGACCTTACCGTGGTTGGTCCTGAATTGCCGCTGACTTTGGGGGTGGTGGACGAGTTCACGCGGCGGGGCTGGCCTGCGTTTGGGCCTACCAAGGCCGCGGCGCAGTTGGAAGCGAGCAAGAGTTTTGCGAAGGAATTTCTGCAGCGGCATCGGATTCCTACGGCGCACTATGCGATTTGCGATTCGGTGGAGGAAGTGCGGGCAGCGTTAACGCACTTTCACGTTCCCGTGGTGGTGAAGGCCGATGGTCTGGCGGCGGGCAAGGGCGTGGTGATCGCTGCCAGCAAGGAAGAGGCGGCGCGTGCCGCGACCGAAATGCTCAGCGGAAAGATGGTGGGAGCGGCTGGGTTGCGGGTGGTGCTGGAAGAATGTTTGAAGGGTGACGAACTTTCGTTTCTGGTGGTTAGCGATGGGGAACGGGTTGCGCCGCTGGTGGCGGCGCAGGATCACAAGCGGGTGGGCGATGGCGATAACGGTCCTAATACTGGAGGGATGGGCGCTTATTCGACGGCCGACATTGTTGATGAAAAGATGCGGGACTGGCTGGTGCATCACATCGCGCGTCCCGTGGTGGAAGGGATGAAGGCGGAGGGCGCGGAATTCAAGGGTGTGCTGTATTGTGGCCTGATGATGACGGCGCGCGGTCCGATGGTGCTGGAATTTAATTGCAGGTTTGGCGATCCGGAGACGCAGCCGATTCTGATGCGCCTCGAGAGCGATCTGGTGGACGCGTTGGAAGCTTCGGTTGCCGGGCGGGTTAGCGACGGGGACTTTAGGTGGTCTGGCGATGCGTCGGTTTGTGTGGTGATGGCTTCGGGAGGATATCCGGGGACGTTCGAGGTGGGGAAGAAGATTTCGGGGCTTGATGAGGCTGGGGCGGTTGAGGGAGTTAAAGTTTTTCACGCTGGGACGTCTAAGCGGGATGGAGAGTTTTATACGGCTGGCGGGCGGGTGCTGGGGGTTTCGGCGCGGGGGGCGGATTTGGAGACTGCTGTCGAGCGGGCTTATCAGGCTTGCGAGATGATTCGGTTTGAGGGGGCGCATTACCGAAAAGACATTGCGGCGAGGGCGATGAAGAAGTAGTGGCGTTCCACGATGTACGCGGCGGGGGGAACTCCTTTTCAGGCCGCTGGTGGTTCTACGGTGCATGTGGTCCTTCGACTGCGGTTGTGCTTCACTTCGTGAAGCACAACCTCCGCTCAGGATGACAAACTAAGGAGGTTCATGGATAAGGTGCTGGTTTCGATTGTTATGGGGAGTGATTCTGACCTTGAGATTATGCGCGAGGCTGGGAAGGCGCTGGAGGAGTTTGGGATCGGTTATGAGATCGATGTTACTTCGGCGCATCGATCGCCGGATCGGACGGCCGACTTCGCGCGGAAGGCTGCTGGACGCGGCATTTGCGTGATTATTGCCGGGGCCGGAGGGGCGGCGCATCTGGCTGGGGTGATTGCGGCTCACACTACTCTTCCTGTGATTGGCGTGCCGATTCCTTCGACAGCGCTGCAGGGGATGGATTCTTTGCTGGCTACGGTGCAGATGCCGGCGGGGATTCCGGTGGCTACCGTCGCTATTGGCAAGCCTGGGGCTACTAATGCGGGAATTCTTGCGGCGCAGATGATTGCGCTTGGGGATGCTGCTGTGGCCCAGAAGCTGGTGGGGCACAAGGAGAAGTTGGCCCGGGGGGTGGAGGAGAAATCGAGGAAGCTGCGGGGCGTGTAGAGTCGTGGTGATGCCTGCGCTTCGCTGGGCTTGGCTGGACGGCCGAAGGCGGCCGTCCCCACACAGGCATCAAAGCAACTACAGCTTTAATCCCTTCAAATATTCGCGGAACGGCTGTCCTAAGTCTTCGCGCTTTAGCGCGAACTCTACTGTGGCTTTCAGGAAGCCTAGTTTGTCTCCGGTGTCGTGGCGGCGGCCTTCGTAGACGTAGGCGTACATTTTTTCCCTTTGGAGCAGGAGGTGCATGCCGTCGGTTAGCTGGAGTTCGCCTCCGGCACCGGCTTTGGTGTTGGCGAGGCAGTCGAAAATTGCGGGGGTGAGAATGTAGCGGCCGATGATGGCGAGGTTTGAAGGGGCTTCCTCGGGCTTGGGTTTTTCCACCATATTCTTGATTTCGTAGAGGCGGCCTCCGAAGCGGGGGTCGGCGGGCTTTACGTCCAGAACGCCGTAAGACGAAATCATTTTTCCTTCGATGATCTGGGTTGCGAGAACCGAGCACTGGGTTTGATCGAACACTTCGACCATTTGCTTGAGACAGGGGACTTCGGCGTCGATTACGTCGTCGGCGAGGAGGACAGCGAAAGGCTCGTTGCCTACCAGTTCACGAGCCATCAGGACCGCGTGGCCCAGGCCCAGCGCTTCTTTCTGGCGGACGTAGGCTACGTGGATCATGTCGGAGATGGAGCGCACGATCCTTAGCAGGTCGAGTTTTTTGCGATCTTCGAGCATTCGTTCGAGTTCATAGCTGACGTCGAAGTGATCTTCGATGGCTTGCTTGCCGCGGCCGGTGATGATTAGGATCTGGTCGCAACCTGAGGCCATGGCCTCTTCGACGCCGTATTGGATGATGGGCTTATCGACCAGCGGGAGCATTTCTTTGGGCTGGGCTTTGGTTACGGGCAAGAAGCGGGTGCCGAGGCCGGCTGCGGGGAAAACGGCTTTGCGGACTTTCATGGGCATAGGGGCGTGGGTGTTAGGTCTTAGGTGCTAGGTTCTCGGATCAAGTCTGAATGTTCCATCCAAGTTTATCGGCTTCACGGACATAGTCTAAGCGAGAACTCATCAGATGCACTACCTTAAGATTATTCGGGCGCGTTCCTGCCTGCATTCGAACTGACCTCTGATGCTGATTCCACGTTCGCTAGTTGCTCCAGCACGGTGCGTAGTGCTCGCAGGACTTCTTCGGCGGCGGTTGCTTTCAAAACGAACTTCAGCATTCCATCTGGAGTGAATTGAGCGCCGCGCTGGGCGGAGACGAAGCGGGCTAGCTGCTCGGGGTCGACGGTGGCGTCCTGGCGGAACTTTAACGTTACGAAATCGCGTTTGCGTTCGATCGCGTTCGCGCCTACTTTCATGCACAAGAGTTTCAGCGAGGCGTAGTCGAGGAGGTTGCGGACTGCCGGGGGAGGCGGGCCGTAGCGGTCTTGCAGTTCGGCGGATACGTCGGTTAGTTGCGATTCGGTTTCTACTCTTGCAACTCGCTTGTACATTTGCAGGCGCTGGTTTTCTTCGGGGACATAGTCCGCGGGGATGCGGATGTTCAGACCTAGATTGAGCTGGGTTTCGGCTTCGTCGGGACTGGCTTCGCCCTTCATTTCGCGGACGGCTCGTTCGAGCATTTGCGTGTAGAGCTCGAAGCCGATGGCCTCGATGTGTCCGCTTTGCTCGCCGCCCAGCATGTTGCCTGCGCCGCGGAGTTCTAGATCGAGGGCGGCGATTTTGAATCCGGCGCCTAGGTCTGAAAATTCTTTGAGGGCTGCCAGGCGGCGGCGCGCGATCGGCGTCAACTCGATTTCCGGAGGAAGCATTAGATAGGCGTAGGCGCGGCGGCTGGAGCGGCCTACCCGGCCGCGTAGTTGGTACAGCTCTGACAGGCCTAGGCGGTCGGCGCGGTTGATCAGGATTGTGTTGCAGAGTGGGATGTCTAGACCGTTTTCGATGATTGTGGTGGAAACCAGGATGTCGGCTTCGTGATGCATGAACTTCAGCATCACTTTTTCTAGTTCGCCTTCCGACATTTGTCCGTGGCCTACGATGATTTTCGCTGAGGGAACCAGCGCTTGGAGTTTCGCAGCGATTTCCCAGATGGTGTCGACTCGGTTGTGGACGAAATAGACCTGGCCGCCGCGTTCTAATTCTTGTTCAACCGCGGACTGGATTAGTTTTTCGTCCCAGCTGGCAACTACGGTTTGGATGGCCATGCGATCTTTGGGCGGAGTTTCGATTACGCTCATGTCGCGCAGGCCTACCAGCGACATGTGCAGAGTGCGGGGGATGGGCGTGGCTGACATAGTTAGCACGTCCACTTGCTTGCGCATTTGCTTGATGCGTTCTTTGTGGCGGACGCCGAAGCGCTGTTCTTCGTCGACGATTAGCAGGCCCAGGTCGGAGAACTTGATGTCTTTCGAGAGTATGCGGTGAGTGCCGATTAGGATATCGATTTTGCCGGCTTCGGTTTTTTGCAGGATTTCTTTTTGCTGCCTGGGGGTGCGGAAGCGGCTGATCATTTCTACGGTGACGGGGAACGGGGCGAAGCGCTGCTTGAAAGTTTCGAAGTGCTGGAACGCCAGAACCGTCGTGGGCGCTAACACTGCTACTTGTTTGTTGTCGCTGATGGCTTTGAAGGCGGCGCGCATGGCTACTTCGGTTTTGCCGTAGCCTACGTCGCCGCAGAGCAGGCGGTCCATGGGCTGGGAGGACTCCATGTCGCGAATTACGTCTTTGATGGCCTGGGACTGGTCTTCAGTTTCGTTGAATTCGAAGGCGTCTTCGAATTCGCGGAACCACTCGTTGCCGGGCGGGAAGGCGTGTCCGACGGCGGTTTTGCGCTCGGCGTAGAGCTTGAGGAGTTCGTCGGCCATGTCTTTCATGGCCTTGCGCACGCGGGACTTTGTCTTCGACCAGGCGGCGGTGCCGAGATGACTCAGCACCGGCTTGGCGCCTTCGGAGGAGCGGTACTTCTGCACCAGATCTAAGCGGGTTAGCGGAACGTAGAGGCGGGCGGCCTCGGCGAATTCGAGCAACATGAATTCGGCGGGGCCGTCGCCGTGGTTGATTTCCTTCAGGCCTTGATACTGGCCGATACCGTGCTCGACGTGGACGACGTAGTCGCCGACCTGGAGATCGCGGAAGTCGGAGAGGAAAGCGGAGACTTTGGATTTTGATCGCTGCGGACGCGAGGCTACGGATTCGGATTCGTCGAAGAGATCACGCGCGCCGAAGACGGCTAGATTGGCTTCGGGGAGCAGAACGCCATCTGGAATGTATGCCGTTGCGAGCGTCGTGGTGAGGACTTCGCCAGCGAAGTAACTGGTTTCGTCGGCGTAACTTTCGCCGCCGCGAGTGCGGCTTCCTAAACGAAACGAAACGTTGTATTCGGTGAAGACGTCGGCCAGGCGCTCGACTTCGCCGGTGTTGGGGACGGCGAAGAGAACTCGCTTGCCGTCGGCGTTTAGCTTTTGGACTTCCGCTAACATGGCGGGAACTGCGCCGTGGAAGCGGGGCGAGGGCTGGGTGAGGAACGTGACTGCGTCTTCATCCAGGCTGCGGGTGATGCCTAGGTGTTCGATGTCGGCGCCGGGTAGGGCCACGGTTTTTTGCTGCCAATCTTCTGGCGGCAGGTAGAGATCCTCGGGACGAACCAGATTTCCTACGCCGCTGCGTTCGTGGGCTTCGTGAACGCGGGTCCAGAAGCGGTCGAATTCCTGCTGGAGTTGATCGGTCTCGTCTAACAGAACTGCGGCGCGGGGAATCAGATCGAAAATGGTGCTGTCGGCTCCGGCTACGGGGGAGTAAAACTCCCAGCCGGGGAAAACGTTGACGCCACCGGCGCGGACTGCGGCTTCGATGATTTCTTCGTTGCCTACAATTCGCTTGCCGCTCAGGCGGGTGTGAATTGCGCCCAGGAGATGTTCGCTGACCGGAGTTTCGGTTAGCGGGAGGAGCAGGGCTTCGTCCACCGGGTTCGAGGAACGTTGCGAGGCGGGATCGAATTTGCGGATGGAATCGGCTTCGTCGCCGAAGAATTCGATGCGCAAGGGGCGGTCGGCTTCGGGCGAGTAGACATCGAGAATTCCGCCGCGCACGGCGTATTGGCCGGGCATCTCGACTACGTCGGTGGAGGTGTAACCGACGGTGTTGAGATGGGCTAGCAGGGCCTCGAGGTCGAAGGATTCGCCGCGGCGGATGGTGCGGGCGAGGTCGGCGTAGTAGTCGCTCGAGCGGAGGCGGATCGCGGTGGCTGCTACCGGCGAGACAACGATGGAGGCTGCGCCGGTTGCTATTTTCCATAACGCAGTAGCGCGTTCTTCTTGGAGTTCGGGGTGGGGCGAGAGATTTTGGTAGGGGAGCACATCGCGGGCCGGGAGAGAGATGACTGAGTCGGGATCGGCGGCGGTTAGTTCGCAGAAGCCGCGGAGGACGGGGATGAAATCTTCTACCGCACGGTTGTCGATTACCACGAAGATTAGCGGGCGCGCGGCGGCTCGTTGGAACAGCACTAGCAGCAAGGCTTTTGCGGTGGGGGTGAGGCCGGAGACACGAAGACGCCCCGTGCCCTCCTTGAGGTGGGAGGCTACACGCCTGAAGGCGGGAAGCATTTCTACGTCCGCGAAGAGTTCGCGGACGAAGGGAAGAAGCATGCTGGATTATTTTAACAGGAGCGGAGGTGTGAAGCGTGGGTGGCGATTTCAGCGAGTTGTGGTGGCTCCCGCCTCGCTGCGCTCGGCGGAACGGCCGAAGACGGCCGTTCCCACACGATCCCATCCCGCACAATCCCATCCCATACAATCCTGGCTAACCGCGCAGTAGGGGGCGAGTTAGGCAGGTGGGGCCGCCGCTGCCGTTGATGCAGAGTTCGGTGGCGGGGAAAGTGCGGAGGTCGAACCCGGCTTGGCGGAGGCGGGCATTTGTTTTTTTATTTTCTTCAATGGCCAGGAGGCGATTGTTGCCTAGCGCCAGGACGTTGCAGGCTAGCGTGTCGCGCTCGGAGGCGTCGATTTCGATGAAGGTGAATCCCCTGGACCTGAGCAGTTCTACGGTCTCGACTGCGAGCCACGGGAGATCGACTAACGCGGTGTGCTCATCGAGCAAGCTGATTAGCGACATGAGATGGAGACACGCAGACGGGCCGGGGCCGTGCGGTAACGGAGCGGAAAGAACTTCGATGCCTTTGGGTGAAAGAAGATTGCGCATCTGACGAATGCCTTCGGCGTTGGTGCGGTAGCCGTGGCCTATCAGCAGAGTTTTGTCGTCGAGCCAGACTATGTCTCCGGCTTCGGTGGTGCCGGGAGGCGTGATCTGGCCTAGGGTCGGGATATCGAGGGTCTCGCAGAACGAGGCGTGGTGCGAGCCTTCGGCTACGCGGTTGGGCTTGCCGGGACGCATTACGATCAGACCGTAGTCGGTTGCCAGGGATGCGTCGTGAGTGTAGACGGCATCGAGGGAGAGATTGGGCGAGGGAGGTAAGTCGATTACTTCCGCGCCCGCCTTTTTCAATTCGCGGCAGAGCGCTTCATGTTGCGATTGGGCTTCTGCAAAGTTAGGTGCGTGGTGGAAGCCTAACTCTTGCCAATGCGCGACGCAGTCCGGGTGGTTCCAGCCGGCGGTGCGGGGAGAACAGATCAGAACTCGATCCAGAGCGCCGGTCATAGAATGGCCGTTGAAACGCGTGTTAGTTGCTGCTTCCGGCATTTTGTCCTTATAAGGTTTGAAGCTACCGCGCCTGATAGGAATCTATATGGGCATTATGGCAAAAGCAATGTGGGAAGGCGCGGTGCTGGCGGAGAGCGATGCGACGGTTGAGGTGGAGGGGAATCGGTATTTTCCTCCGGCTGCGATCCACAAGGAATATTTCAAGCCTAGCGAGGCGCATTCGGTGTGTCCGTGGAAGGGCACGGCTAGCTACTACGATGTTGAGGTCAAGGGCAAACGGAACGCCGGGGCGGCCTGGTTTTATCCGGAGCCGAAGGCGGCGGCGAAACAGATCAAGGGATATGTGGCGTTCTGGAAGGGGGTGACCGTGGAGAAGTAGTCGCGCGCTCCGAGCTTTGCGGTGGACTTGTGGGAGCGTCTAGAGCTAACCGCAGCGGCTAAAGCCGGACCGAGTCTGCCTGGACTTACGGCACGACTCAGGTCGTGCCCTTCCCGATCGGCAGGGATTCGCGAGTTGCTGGAAGCCGGCTAGAACTCGATGTGGGCGCGGAACGACGGGACCAGGACAGGGCCGCGATCGCGGTTGTAGCCCGGGTTGACGATGTGCTGCAGGCCGGGCCCTAGATAGATGCCGCGCCACAGGTGCGCTGTGTAGTAGCTCTCCAGAATATTCTCGCGGCCGTAGTTCAGGTTGCCATCGCCGAGCAGGAAGCCGAGGCCGCCGTCGGCGAGGTAGGTCTGGTGATCCTTTTTGATCGCGTTCGAGACAAAGGCAATGCCGGCACGGTCCTGCTTGCGGCGCCACCAGGCGCCGTTAGCGCCTAATCCTTCGGCGAAGGTTTGGTCGACTTCGGTGTAGGCGAAGGATTCGGTCTTGCCGTTGTCCCAGCCGAAGCGGGCGAAGGCCGTGAGGTTGGGCAGGAGATTTTGCTCGAGGTTGACGCCGAAACCATACTTGCGCGTAATGTGCCAGGGATGGTTGGTGATCTCTGGGATCGACTCCGGCTGCGGGGCGGTGTGATCTTCAAACTGCTCGACGGCGTCGCGATAGATGCCCATGTTGGCGTAGTTGGTGTAGGCCAGGAGGCGGACTACGCCGGACTTTTTCGGGATCAGGCCGTGACGTAATTCGTATTCGAAATTCTCGGCGTGGGATTGCCACGGCTTCCACACCAGATCAATTCCGTTGGCGACTTTCGGCATTAAGGCTTCGGCGAAACGGAATCCCCAGTTGCGGTCTTCGTAGTCGGCGGTTAATCCGACGGTGTAGCCGCGGGTGTCGGCGGCGTAGTCGTAGGCGCCGTTGTTGTCGGTGGTCCAGTTGATGAATTGAAGGTGAGTGTCGGAGCCGACGGAGTTTATGTCGAAGAAATCCGGCATACTGAATTTGCCGAAGCGGATTTCCAGGCGGCGGCGCGGGAGTTCGTCGAAGAGCGAAAGCCAGCTGCGCTGGTTTTCGACTTTATCTTTGCTAAGCGCAAACACTTTGTGAATCATGCCGCGGCCAAGATAGGGCTCTTTGCTCAGGAGGGGATTGCGCACGATATCGAGATCGGTGTTGCCTGCGAGCCCCAAGCCGGTGCTGAGGGCGGCTCCGCCGGCTTCTTCGATGTCGACCAGGAGTTCGGTGGAATTATCGAGGCGCACGCCGGTGTAGAGGGTCATGACGCGGGATGTGGCTTTTTCGTAGTTGGGACTGAGGCTGTTCTTGCCGCTATAGTCCGCGTGGAATGGGGGATGAGTCTGGAAAATGAAATTGGCCTGGCCGGAAAGCCAGAAGCGCGTGTCCTTAAAATGAGGGAAGATGGCTTCTGGGCTGTTGTCAGGCTGGGGATCCGCCGGGATGGGTGGGGCAGCGGCGGTGTCCTGCGTCACGGTGTCAGATTTCGTAGTGGAGGGCGCTTCCGGCTGCTGGGCCTGTGCCGGGAGGGCCAGCCCCAGGGCAACGGCGGCCCAGAGCGCAAGCGAGAGGCAGCGTGCGCCGAAGCTTGCGAGTTGAGCCTGCTTTCTCATGGTGCGCGTCCCGCGCGGCCTCTGTCTTAACGAGAATATACCATATTTAGTTAACTATGGTTAATAAGCGATTAGTAAGTCTCGACTTGGGCTCCAGCGACTGATGCACCCCGTAACGACCGGGCCGGGCACGCCGCCAATCAAACCGAGCGTACGCAGGGTTAGTTAAAGGAATGTTACAAGCCGGGTTCAGGTGTACTCGAGCGCTCTTTTGTTGTAGCATACCCCCGTATAGTATAGTCAAGTAGAAAGTTGACCTGGGAGCTGACATGAGTCACACGTTACGAGAAAAAGAAAAACTTAAGCTTCGGGTGAGGCGTATTCGCGGGCAGATTGACGCGATGGAGCGCGCGCTCGATGAAGGCAAGGACTGTGGAGACATATTGCAGCTTATTACGGCGGCACGGGGCGCGATGAATGGACTGATGGCGGAACTGCTGGAAGATCACGTCAAATTTCACGTGCTCGATCCATCGCGCAAAACGACTTCGGAACAGGCGATTGCAGCCGAGGAGTTGATGGAGATCGTGCGGTCTTACCTTAAATGAGACCTGGCGAGGTTTGGGGAAAGAACAAAATAAAATAAGGACAGCCCGGAGCCCCCGAAGCTGTCCTTGAACCCTCCCGGTTAGAAGGGCATGTGATGAGGCCAAGATACTTGTGCGATGTTGCAAAATGATGGCGAAATCGTGAATATCTGATTAATTTGTTTGGCGCGGGCGCTGCTATAGTAGTCAGTCTTGCTGGCCGACATCCCTTCTCCTGCGGGAGCACTCGATGCCTTCCACCACATCCCGAAAAGTCGAGCAGTCGCGCCGTCTGCAGCAACGCGCCGAGAGCATGATTCCTGGCGGAGTGAACTCGCCAGTGCGGGCGTTTGGTGCGGTGGGAGGGGATCCGGCATTTATTGTGCGGGGGAAGGGCTCGCACATCTGGGATGCGGACGAAAATGAATACATCGACTATGTTGGCTCGTGGGGGCCGTTGATTCTGGGCCACGCTGCGCCGGACGTGCTCGATGCCATTGTGGGCGCGGCGTGCAATGGAACGAGTTTTGGGGCTTCAACGCCTTCCGAGGCCGATCTGGCCGAGTTTGTACTGGCGGCGCTTCCCTCCATGGAAAAGGTTCGTTTTGTAAGTTCCGGAACGGAAGCGACTATGTCGGCCATCCGTCTGGCTCGCGCTTACACCAAGCGCAAGTACATCATGAAATTCGAGGGCTGCTACCACGGACATTCCGATTCGCTGCTGGTAAAGGCAGGGTCTGGGGTTGCGACGCTAGGGATTCCGGGCTCCGCGGGCGTTCCCGAGGAATTCATCCAGTTCACACTGGCTCTGCCGTTCAACGACGTGAAGGCGGTGGAATATGCGTTTCAGAAGTTCAAACATGAGATTGCGTGCGTGATTGTGGAACCGGTTGTCGGTAATATGGGATGCGTTCCGGGCGCGGACGATTACCTGGTGGCATTGCGATTGATTACGGAGCGGGAGAGGTCAGTGCTGATTTTCGATGAAGTAATGACCGGATTTCGCGTGGCTTTCGGAGGGGCGCAGGAACTTTACAACATTCGTCCGGATCTGACGACTCTGGGGAAGATTATTGGTGGAGGGTTGCCGGTCGGGGCTTATGGCGGGTCGAGCGAGATTATGAATCTGGTGGCGCCGCTGGGGCCGATGTATCAGGCGGGCACGCTTTCCGGGAATCCACTGGCGATGGCGGCGGGGTGCGCGATGTTGAAGAATCTTCGCGATCATAAGCAGGAGATTTACCCGCGGCTTGAGAAGTTGAGTGGAGAGTTGGTTGAGGGCGTGGCCGCGGCCGCGAAAGATGCTGGCGTGCCTTTGTGCTACAACCGCGTGGGGTCGATGTTTACATGGTTTTTTACGCCGGGGCCGGTTACGGATTGGGACTCGGCATCGAAATCTAATACCGAGGCATTCGGGAAGTTTTTCCGGGCCATGCTGGACGGTGGAGTTTATCTGCCGCCCTCGCAGTACGAGGCGGCGTTCCTGGGGTCGACTCATACTGAGGAGGATGTTCAGCGGACGATTGCGGCGGCCAAGGTGGCGTTTGCGGCGGTGAAGGGATAAGAAGCAATTTCACCACAAAGACACAGAGACACAGGGAAATTCCAAATACACTAGTTAGCGGCTAGCTTCTCCATCATCTGCGGAATTGTTACGAATTCATATCCTTCTTCGTTGTAGCGAGGGATCAGGTGATCGGTGGCGATCACTGTTTGGGAGCGGTCGGCTCCCATTTGTTTGTGGCCGCCGTCGTGAAGCAGGATTACGTCGCCGCCGTGAATTTGTTTTGCTACCTTGCGCTCGATCGCGGCGGCTGGCGGGGCGTTCCAGTCGTAGCCGGTTACGTTCCACATGACTGGTTGGAGGCTGAGTTCGCGGGCCAGGCGGAGGACCGCTGGGCGGCGTCCTCCGAAGGGCGGGCGGAAAAGATTCGAGGGTTTCCCGATGGCGTCTTGCAGGGCGTCGCGGCATTGGGTGAGCTGCTGGCGGATCTCGGCTTCGCTTTTGAAGATCAGAAGAGGATGGGTGAAGGTGTGGTTGCCGACGATGTGGCCGGCATGGACAATCTCGCGGACGATCTCCGGATGTTGTTGTACATAGCGCCCGATCAGGAAAAAAGTCGCGTGTACATTGTGCTTCGCCAGGACTTCGAGCAAGCGCAGGGTGTGCGGGTCGTTGGGGCCGTCGTCGTAGGTTAGCGCGAGCTGGCGCGAGCCGTGCGGCAGTGCGGTAAAGGTTAGTCCATACCATTGCGCCGTCGGGGCCATGGATTCGTAAGCCGCGGCAACGGCTGCTGCTGCGGAGATTGCGGCGGCGAGGGCTAGCATGTGGGGATTGTATTGCATCGAGTCATTCGGAGATCCGGCGGCTTGTCAGCACATGAGTTGAAATTGCGCAATTGCTAAATTGCTCCGTCGCACAATTTCTGCTATTAACTCTTCCCTCAATTGCCACTCGGCGTTATCCGAGCTATGCTGCAAGTTCCGAAATATTCGAGCCCATGGCTAATCTTTTCGAGTTGCCCCGTTACATTGCTGTGGAAGGGCCGATCCGAGTCGGCAAGAGCACGCTGGCCCGCATTCTGGCGGAGCGGCTGAATGCACAGCGGGTGATGGAGCCGGAGTCGAATCCTTTTCTTGGCGCTTTTTATGAGGGTGAGCGGGGCGCGGCGTTTCAGGCGCAGTTCGCGTTTCTGGTGCGGCGATTTGAGCAGTTGCAAGCGCTCGATCTGGGCCCGCAGTCGCAGAGGACGGTGGTGGCCGATTACATCATTGAAAAAGACAAGCTCTTCGCCTGCCTCAACCTTACAGATCAGGAACTCGATACCTACAACCGCTATTACAACCACTTTCGCGAGCAGCTGCCTACGCCCGACCTCGTTATCTACCTGCAGGCCACGCCTGAGGTGCTGAAGAAGCGGCTGAAGAAAAAGAATGCCCCTGGGGAGCGCGCCGTCAGCGACGAGTATCTGGAGGAAGTGGTCAAGGCGTATGAGCACTTCTTTTTTCACTACACGTCGTCGGATCTGTTGATCGTGAATACTTCTGACATTGATTTCGTCGACCGCAATGAAGATTTGCAGGAGTTGCTGCGGAAGGTGACGGAGCCGATTAAGGGGACGCAATACTTTTTGCCGCTGGGTGGGCAGGAGGCGGTGGGGGCTTGAGAGCGTCGTTGGTCGTTGGCGTAGCAGCAAAGGTGGCAGACCGTAGTTGCATTCCAGGATGTGGAGAAAACGAAATGTAAAATTTGTGAAAGTCCGAAACTTTACTCCTCTCCATGACTCCCATGGGTGCGCGTGGCCGAACCTGAGAACAAATGTTTCATGTTCACCTCGTTTGGTGCGCGACATAAAGCATGCAGGAGTCGGAAAATGTTGAAGTCAGTTCATATGCTCTGGATGGTCGCGCTGGCGATCAGTGTAGTTTCCCCCAACCTTAGCAATGCCCAGGACGAGCACTTCCAAGGGTCAGGCGCCGTGTTCGTTATGACGAACGCCGCGGACCGAAATGAAGTCATCTCTTACAGGCGCGCCGCGGATGGCTCATTGCAGGAACACCGCAGATTTGACACCGGCGGTCGAGGCAGCGGCGGCAACAACGATCCCCTGGAATCACAAGGTTCCCTGACTCTGAGCCAGGATCATACGCTGCTGTTTGCGGTCAACGCCGGCAGCGGAGAGATCTCAGTATTTCGAGTTCATGGCGCGGACTTATCACTCGCCGACAAAAAACTCTCCGGTGGCAGCGAACCGAACGCAGTAGCGCAGAGCGGACATCTCGTCTATGTGCTCAACACCGGCGGCAGCAGCAGCGTGGCCGGCTTCCAGGTCAAAGACGACGGAACCCTGCATCCAATTCCCAGTTCTCTCAGTTTCCTGAGCACTAACACTTCCGGCGCGGCGTCATTAGCCCTCAGCCCCAACGGCCAGGTCCTTCTCGTGACGGAACGCTTAACCAACAACATCGACGCGTTCGCTGTGCATAGTGACGGAACGTTGTCACCTATCGTGATAAATCCAAGTGCGGGTCCGGGCCTTTTCTCAGTTACCTTTGCGCCGAACGGAACCGCACTGGCGGTTGAAACCGGCCCGGCGGGAGGACAAAATGCATCCGCCATCTCGTCCTACGCCGTTGCTTCCAATGGAACGCTGACGCCGATCAGCACCAGCGTCCCAACTCTGGGCGCGGCAACCTGCTGGAACGCAGTCACTCCAAATGGCGAATGGGTCTACACCTCTAACGCCGGCACCTCCACCATTTCCGGTTTCACCATCGCTTCCAACGGAACGCTAACCGCATTGCCCGGAACCATCCTGGGGACGAACCCGGCAGGAGCTACGAATCTGGACATCGCAATCAGTTCGGATGGCAAATTCCTGTACAGCCTCGATGGGGAGATTGGCGCGATCAGCACCTTTGGTATCCAACCGGATGGCACCCTGGTTAACCTGGGGACCGTCGGCGGACTCCCGGAGAATGTCGGATTCAATGGGATTGCGGCAAACTAGCTCCGATTAGAATCCAGACTACGATTAGTGAGTTGCGGCGAATCACTACCGCAACTCACTTTTTTCAACATGCAGCCCCCATGGTCTCTAAGAGCTAGCTCCAGCCGGGTGAAGCCTTTGCGGATCGCATTCGCTGTATCGTCGGCCAGTTTGAGCGTTAACAGTTCTTGGTGCCATGAGTTGGACCGGCCCATCGCCTACATGAGCGCATTCCTTGGCGTACCGATGCCGGGTACAGCGGCCGGGGTGGCACTGCCATGCTTGTGACGCGGAGTGAGAAGATGAGGGAGCGGAGGCTATGTGGAGTGAGGTCCACTCGCCCCGTCGACGGAAGTTGAAAGCTGCAGGAAATCGTTCGCATCAATGAGACCAAGGACTATGCGGACCAGAAGCGGGAAGCGTCGTCGCGTGGGGTCATTCACGATAACTGGTTCGGTAAGATGATACGTGACACGGCGGGTCTCAAGCTGGCAGCGCCCAGCGGCCAACACATTCTTTACCCACCCGCTATCTCGCCCGTAAGTGAGTGCGATCAGAAATCCGCCCGGCTCTCGAAAAACATTCACGGGTGTCCGGTAAAGCCTGCCTGACTTCCGGCCCACGCTGGTAAGGATGGCAAAGCCGGGCAATCGATCGGCGAATCGTATCGTGATGCGGTTGGTAATCGCGCGATTGAAAGCTGCTACTGACCTTTTGCGAAATCGCACTAGCAGGATGGGGGTCAGCAGGAATGCGAGCAAAAAGATAACTGAAACGGCGATTACCATTCCCGTTTACCTTCCCATCACCGGAACTCGGAATACGAAGGTTAACAACTACTTCCGAACCCGATCACCTTACCCCCTAAGCCAGACCTGCCAGATGAATAACCCAATATAGCTCGCCGCGAGCATAGAGAAGAGCAGGGTCAGGAGAGCATGTCCCACGACAAAGGCCGTTCCTTTGGGCCAGTCGGAGTGCGAAAAGTAGATCGCATCGACCAGAATCCGTGCAGTCCAGTAAATTCCGATAAAGCCTGCGAGTCCCAAGGCGGCGCGGTCTCCCTGGAGTAGTTCCTTGTGGAGTGCTAACGTGAGCGCGCCAAAAGCAATAATCGTCAACACGGTGAAGCCGCCCTGCACCCAGAGCATTTTCCGGTTGAATGGCATTAATTGCTGCAGGTCTTGTTTCCAGGCTAGCCGATATGGCACCTGGAAGCTCGCAACCAGGACCACAAAATGCCCCGCGCCCGCCAGCCATAAGTCGACGTCAAACAGTCGCTCCACGAGTGCATTGGTCATAGCGCGTGGATTGCCCGCATGAATGGAAGTATTACACGCAGCACAAACCACGGGTGAAAGAGCCCGAATACAGGTACCGTAAGGAACACCACCATGAAACACCAACCGCGCACTCCCTGCCCGAGTCCGAGCCGCTTGCCGAACTGCGAACGCTCGACGGTCACGCCCGCGCCTTGCAGCACGAAGTAGAACGTTGGGAGGCCATAGCCTCCGCGTGCGGGCAGCGAGATTACCAGATCGTGGATCAGCCCAGAAACTACGAAGACCAGGAAGCCTGCTGTGGCTGGCCCTACCTTTCGATATAGCGGATGAAAAATCAACTCGTGGGCGAACTGGCGGAAGCCGAGATTCCATCGCTTCCCCCAAAACTCTCCCAGAGAAGTGGAACGGAGCGGCGCAGACATGATGGGTTCGGCTCTAATGCCGAGGCGCTTCCAAAGGAGAGCGACTATCTGGAAACTGCCGAAGTGAAGAAGCAGGATCAGACCCAACATCCCTACCCAGCCGCGTAGAAGGGACTGCCCTTGCGGAATATGCCGCGCTACGAACCAGAGCAGCGCTGCACCAAGAATCGTTTCGAGCATCGCCCGGAGCCATGTCGAAGCGTCTGGCCGCGGCACACATTGTCTCGCGTCCAGGAAAGCATCTGCATCCATTCCCGGCCAAGCCAGAAGATAGGCTGCCGAGCGCCACGCCGGATGGGCAACTCGTGATCGCGCGCCCCACCAAGTCAGCCACTTCAAACTGAGATAGATCGCGAACGAGAGGATCCACATGAAGACCCAGGGCGGCAGCAGGTTTCGGCAAGCCACCGCGGTCAGAGGCAAGACGAAAATCGGAAACCAACCCCACGTCTGGTGGCGAAACGCCGACGTTTCATAAGTAGCCACAGCCATAGTCTTATAGAGCGTTGTCGGTTACCCTTGCGAAACCTTTGTGGATTACATCGATCGTATCCTCGGCGAGCTTCAGCAACTGCAGTTCTTTCCGACTGAACCAGCGGACTTCGGAGGCGTCGCTAGCTGCGGCGAGATCTCCCGCGACCCGACGGCAGAGAAAATCAATCAAAACGTAATGGTATTGCACTCGCTTGTCGGCGTTCCGCAGGACGCGGTCATAAACGCCGAGGAGTTCGCCGGGTTCGACGGTGAGTCCGGTTTCTTCGCGGGCTTCGCGGATGGCCGCTTCGCGGACAAGTTCCCCGACTTCTAGCACGCCGCCCGGGATCGACCATTCCGCTTGAAGTGGTGGGTGAGCTCGCTTCACTAGCACTACGCGGGCGTTTTCGATGATGATGGCGCCTACGCCTACGAGCGGGGTTTCGGGGAATTCGCGTTGCATGGTTTGCCTGGCCGCAAGCCATTCTAGCGAAACTTTGGAGTTGTGGTGGCGCAAGCAGCAGCCGAGCTTTCGCTCGGCATGGACCCTTCGACCTCGCTCAGGGCAGGCTCACGAATGCGTCCGGCCCCACACAATCCGTCCCCACACATCCCCCTCCCACGCGAGATCTCATCCTATGATTTGGTTTTCTCCGTGACTCTGTGTCTCTGTGGTTAAATGGTTTTCTCCATGGCACTCGAGGAATACAAACGGAAGCGTCGGTTCGAGTCGACTCCGGAGCCTCCTCCGAAAGTTGAGAGCAAGGCGGGGCACCGGTTTGTGGTGCAGAAGCACGATGCCACGCGACTTCATTATGACTTTCGACTGGAGATGGAGGGCGTGCTGAAGTCTTGGGCGGTGCCGAAGGGGCCATCGCTCGATCCGGCGGACAAGCGGCTGGCTATGCAGGTGGAGGATCATCCGGTTTCGTATTTCGATTTCGAGGGCATCATTCCGGAAGGCAATTACGGGGCGGGCACGGTGATGGTTTGGGATGTGGGCACGTGGCAGCCTTTGTCTCCTATCGCGGTCCAGGGGAAGTATGTGCCGGGAACCGAGGCTGAAGCCGTCGCGATGCTGGCCAAGGGCGATTTGAAGTTTCGTCTCAACGGGAAGAAGTTGAAGGGAGACTTCGCGCTCGTGAAGATGAAGGGGCGGCGTCCGGGGAGCAAGGGGAATGAATGGTTGATGATCAAGAAGCATGATCAGTATGTGGTCGAGGGCTACGACATCGATGCATATGACGAGTCTGTATTGAGCAAGCGCAGTTTAGCTGAGATAGCCGGGGACGCGGGATCGGCGGAGTGGAAGAGCCGTCCGGCGGGCGGCGGCAAGTTGAAGGCGGCTTGGCTGGCCGACGCCGTGGCTAAGCTCGACAAGAAGAAAGCGGCCGCGAGCGGGCAAAAAAAAAAGCAAAAACAAGTGAACACCGCCGAGGACGCGGAGGTAAGTAAAAGGCAAACCTCGCAAGCTTCGGACAATATCCCGCCGACTGCTCCCCGGCCAACAAGCACAAAGAAGTCAAAGTCCTCGGCGTCTTCTGCGGTTTTGGATTCTGATCTCGACGGCGCGGTGACGCGGCCCATGCCCACGACGATTCATCCCATGCTGGCGACGTCCGTGGATGAGCCCTTTGACGGGGCAGAGTGGCTGTTTGAGATCAAGTGGGACGGCTACCGGGCAATTGCTTTTATCGCTGATGGCAAGCTGCGGCTGGTTTCGCGGAATCAGAATGAGTTGACGGCGCGTTTTCCCGAGTTGAAAGACCTGCCGAAATTCGTCAAGGCGAAAACTGCGATTCTCGATGGCGAAGTGGTCGCGCTTGACGACGAGGGGCGAGCGTCGTTCAGCCTGATGCAGCAGCGCACGGGATTTCGTCCCGGCGGCCGGCGTGGAACAACAAAGGCGGACGTCCCTGTGCTGTACTACGCATTCGATCTGCTGTATCTGGATGGTTATGATCTGCGCAAGCTTCCACTGGAAGCTCGCAAGAAGAAGTTAGCTTCGCTGCTTATCACGGGAAGTTCTCTACGCTACTCCGATCATTATGAGAAGCAGGGAAAGGCGCTGTTCGAGATGGCGCGCGCGAAGGGCCTGGAAGGCATCCTGGCCAAGAAACGCGACAGCATTTACCAGGAGCGGCGCACCAGCGAATGGCTGAAGATCAAGATCACGCACCGGGTGGAGTGCGTGATCGGGGGCTACACGGAGCCAGAGGGCAGCCGCGCGCATTTTGGATCGATCGTGCTGGGCCTTTATGACAAGCAGGGCCGGCTGATTCATGTGGGACAGGCAGGCAGCGGGTTCGATCAGGGTTCGCTCGACGAAGTCTGGAAGCTTCTGAAGAAACGCGAGACCAAGAAGAATCCGTTCCACGGCGAAGTTGAAGCCCTGCGAAAAGTGTACTGGGTGAAGCCAGAACTGGTGGCGGAGATAGAGTTCGCGGAATGGACCGGAGGCGCGAGCGCAGGAAGCGGGCCGAAGTTGCGAGCTCCGGTGTTCTTGGGGCTACGCGACGACAAGGATCCAAAGGATTGCCTGCTGGACGAAACTCGAACTACTCAGAACTGAGAACGGTTACTTAATGTCCTTCATCGCCAGCAGCGTGCCGTAGTCGTGGCCGGCGGGGTCGACAGCGCGGGCGACGACGGCGGCAAATGCGTCTCGGAGTTCGGGATACTTCTTGAGCAGCGTCTTCATCACGGCAACATTGCTCTGATAAGCCTGCGCAGTGTTCGAAATGTCAGCCCCCTGATACTTCACGATCAAGTCCAGGTCATTGCCCACGGCCTCGGGAAAGAGCGCCGTGAGCTTGTAGGTCGCGGTTCCGGTAGACAGAGTTGCGGTTTTGTCCCCGGCAGGCAGATCGGCCGGTAGAACCTTCTGCGACTCGTCGTAAAGCTTGTCGGTTGCCGCAGTGCTCATCAGTGGCAGGGGCGAAGCCAGCGAACGCGCCTCGAGATAATAGAGCCAGGCGTTGTGCATCTGGCCCTTGGACTGGAAGCCGCGGGCACGCTCGGCAAACCAGTCACTGCCGTGTCCGGCAGAGTTCGCCGTTTTGATGTAGAGGTTATCGAGTTTCCACTCCGAGGATTGTTGCTGCAGGATCAGCGAAACCGTGAGCGCGCCCTTCGGTGATGGTGCGTCGAGAATGACAACGGCATACTTGCCGGGCGGAAGATTGTTGAGTGAGAAAACAGCGCTGTCGCTGGTCTGGCCCTTGCTGCCGAAAACACCACATAAAAATTCCGCATGGGGGATGGGTGCTGCGCCTTCTGCTACCAGCAGGAACGGCGGACGAACCGTGGCCCTGGAGCCAGCAAGGGCACCTTGGCTGTCTTTGACAGTGGTCTCGATGCCGGAAAAATCGCTGGCCACGCCGGGAATCATCCCCTGTCGCAGCGTGGCCGTGTCGCCTTTAGCGATCAGGTCAAAGTAACGAAGAGCGGCGGTAGTGAGAGCGCTGCGCGTTGCGTCGTCCATGTCGCGGGATGTGAGGCAGCTCTCGGCGAGTGCACTCGATGCGGAGAACAGCAGCAGCGCCAGGACGGCGCGACAGAACGGCGGGTGCCGCCTCCTCACAAAGCAGTTTTTCAGGAAGGAACTTGCGTCCAGCATTTCTTTCCATCCGATGATGGATTGTACGCTCCACGCGAGTCCCGGTAAGTGCAGGAGGTTGCAGATCCAGCTCTGCACCGGGTATTCGAAAATCCCCGCAAGAGATTAAAGTCAATGCGTTCTGCAGAGTAGAGGAGTTGCGGAGTGGTGAGTGGCGGCCATAAAAGCCAAGGATCGGTGCTAGAATTGGAGTTACACGCCTACCGTCTCCCCAGGATGGGTCGAGATCGCAGTGGAGGAGTTGTCATGAGCGCGGGATTGAAGCTTACAGGCTTGCTAGTGGCCGGCGCCTTATGCATGCCAATTCCGGGGCGCGCGGATACGGTCGATACGCCGAAGACCCATCCGGTCCACAAGGTCAAGAAGCAGCAGCCCCCGCCGCTGCCGCCGCCGCTACCCTCAGGTCCGCAAGGTCCCGTGCCCCAGGTTCCTCTGGACGCCATCCCCGCGGTCGCGCCGGAAGTCAGCTACCAGAATGGACTGCTGACCATTATCGCCCCGAACTCCACGCTGGCTGACATTCTGCGCGGAGTGAAAAAGCATACCGCTGCCGATATCGAAGTGCCGGCCACGGCCAGCGAGCGCGTGGTGACGCGCCTTGGTCCTGCTCCGGCGCGGGAAGTGATGGCCGAACTGCTCAATGGATCACGGTTCAACTACATCTTGCTGGGATCGCCAGAGGACTCCAACGCTCTGGTGCGGGTGGTGCTGGTAGCGAAGACGGGACCGGACACGCCCAATGCTGACCCAGCAAATAAGAGCGCAGCCACTGCCCAAATTGCGAACGCTGCGGCTGATGCCGATGCCGATGCGGCGGATGACGCCGCCGAAGAGACTCCGGACCAAGGCACCGTGGAGGCCGAACAACCGGCGGCTACCACTCCGGACCAGCCGGGAGTTAAGACGCCGCAACAGTTGCTGCAGGAGATGCAGCAGCGGCAATTGCAGATGCAACAACAGCAACAGCAGCCTGGACAGCCGGGAATCTACCCTCCGGGAAGACCTGGTGCAGCGGTTCCGCAACAGCCCCAACAACAGCAACCGCAACAGCCCGACCCACAATAGAATCGGGCAAGTGCTATCGGCTGCCGCCTATGGGCCGCCGTGTCTCTGAGCTGTGTCTTTGAAAGCGCGGTCTCTCAGGGCTGATTGCCGGCGCGTTCCGACCGCGATTGCGGGCCTGACTGTTGTGGTCTGCGGGACTGCGCCGCTACCTGAACGTCAGAACCGTTCATAGCTTGCTGCAGCAGATTCCAGTCGCGAGTAACGTCACTTTCAGAAACCTTGGGCGGAGATCCCCGCCGCAGTTCCGCATGCAGTCGAGCTTCCAGCAACTCCTGGGTAAATGGCACCGGAGCACCACTGCCGAGAATGTTACTGCTCGAGACGCCTACGCTCACCACTTCCTCTCCCATAGGAATGCGCATGACAGGACGCCCCTGGGCATCCAGATCGGGTGCGGCATTGCGCAACAGGTGGCGCCATTTCTCGAGGCGGGCGCCGCTGCTCTCCGAAGCCGGATCGGCCCCGAGCTGGTTTTCTATGAGATGGTTCAATTCGCTTTGATAGGAGCGGCGATCCTCTGCTCCGAGGGGCGGCTCGAGGTCTCTCTGGGCGTTGAACACCAGCGCCTGCCGCGCCGGATCAAAGCGGCCTGCGCCCGTCCCAACATAGACTGCCACGACGCATCCCGCAAAGATCGGACTCACCACAGCGCTGGGAACAATGTACTTCTTCGATTTGAGGAAGGATTCGACCACTCCATGCACAGGAGTGCTGCGCGTTACGCTGCCTGGAATCTGCGGAATCACGAACCGCGAGAACTGCAATTGAGAATGTCGGGCGCTGAACTTGAGCATGGTCTTCGCCATCTGTTTGGGGGTGGTGATTCCGGCATCGGCGACGATGCTGCGGTGCAAGGATTTCGGATAGTAGAAGTTGATCACATCCTTGGCAAAGTCGGCGCAGTTGCGGTAGGTGAGGTGGAAGTAAGAACGGTTGGGCGACGAATTGTATTTCTCAATGAAAGCCCGATCCTGCTTCGAAGTGGTTTCGATTTCGAATGCGTATACGGTGCGGTCGTAAGCGGAACCCACCAGTTCATACCAGTTCCCGCTGGGAGTTTCTCCATTGTCCCGATCTGGCGCCACCGCTTCCAGATGCTTTCGGCGGTATTGGTCACGCAGGAAGCTGACCATCTTCGGGTCCACAAACAGCGGAATGTTGTCCGGCTGGTCGACGGCGTAAAGATAAGGAATGAGCGGGATCGCGACCCAGTCATAGCCTCCGACTCCGTCATAGCGGCTGATCACGGCCCCAAGTTCTCCGGCGGCGCAGGGCCGCAGTACCAGCGGCGTCTGGGCGCAAACTCCAGACAAATACACGGCTGCGTGTCCCGTCGCCGTGAAAAATCCAAGCTTGCCGTAAGGTTCTTCCAGAAGCAGAGTAGCCGACGCTCTCGCCAAACCGGCAGACCCCGACACCAGCACCAAAAGGGTGCACAGAGCGCGTCGGATTCTCCCCAGACAAGGCATAGCTATCCCTATTGTAAGAACCCCTTCTGGAGAGATTAGTTGCCAACAATGGGGAATGCGAGTTACGGAAGTGAGACGGTAAACTGGGAATCGTGTAGGGTGTCTACCTGATTGAAAAAGAACGAGATACGGGACTGTGACGAGTGTTAAATCTGACTTAGGACCCACGTTTTGCTATAGGCAAGCAATGTCGATCTCCTGCTCCAAAAGCTAATCGACCCCGCCTAGTTTTTGAATGGCCCAGGCGGCGCTTTCGCTGACCACCTCGTCGTCGTCCCCTACGAGTTTTTCGAGCAGGGGAAGAAAGCTTCGGTCTCCGCTGTTGCCCATGGCGATGGCCGCATTCCGGCGCAGGCCGGCACGCTTTGCCCGGCGCACCGGCGAACCACGAAACGTAGAGCTAAATTCCTCTGCGCTAATCCCGGCCAGCCAATCGAGAGCGGGATTCACTAGTTCGGGACGCGGCTGAAACTCTGCGGCACTCGTCGCCGGCGCCTTGCGATTCCAGGGACAGACGTCCTGGCAGATGTCGCAGCCGAAGACGTGCCGCCCCATCCCAGGGCGAAGGTCCTCTGGAATCACGCCTCGCTTCTCGATGGTGAGGTAGGCGATGCACTTGTTGGAATCAAGTTGATAGGGCGCGATCAGCGCGTCGGTGGGGCAGGCATCGATGCATCGGGTGCACGTGCCACAGCGATCGGGGGCGGGCACGCCGAACCCGAGATCAGGTTCGAGATCGAGCGAGGTAAGAATCACGCCGAGGAACAACCATGATCCTTTCTTCTGATTGATGAGGCATGTGTTCTTCCCAATCCATCCGATCCCGGCGTACTTCGCGACCACGCGCTCGATGACCGGACCGGTGTCGACATAGCAGCGCGTGATGAGATCGCCGGCTCCGCAGGCATCTCTCAACGCCGTTTCGACTTGCCGGAGGCGCGGCATCACGGAGTGATGATAGTCCTGCTGGCCCCAGGCGTAGCGCGAGATCCAGCCACGCCCTTGCAGCGTTGAATCATCGGAAGCCTCCGTCGAATATGGTTGCGCGGTGTTGTAGTTGATGGCGCAGACAACAACGCTGCGAGCCCAGGGCACGGCGTGCGAGAGTGACGCACGCTTCAGGCTCCCTTGTTCATCTCGAGCTTCCAGATACTTCATCTCACCCGCATGCCCCTCGGCAATCCAGAGCGGGAAATACTCCAACTCCGGAGTATCATCGACCGGAGCGATACCCACCACGTCAAAACCGGCGTCCCTGGCGGCTTGCGTTACAACAACCGTGATTTCAGCGGATCGGAGCATGGTGGAAGAGAGTACGAATCAAATTTGGCCAGGGCCACCGTCTGCGAAGGCGCGGTTCCAAATTGGAACTTCACTTCACTTTTATTAATCGCGAGAACCCTTTCCTCACAGCATCAGCGTATAAGCTTTTTCTCACAGAGTCACGCAACTCATGCTGCGCGTTCTCCGAATTTCTTTCCAAAGGAGACCATCTGTATGCCGCAACCCACCCACGCACAAACCCAAACCATTCAAATTTCTCTAATCAACGAGAGCACCGTCCTGGCCGACAAGGATGTCGTGCCGGTCGTGGCCGCGCTTCAGAAGCAAGTCACCAATGACTTCGCTCCGGTCTGGGGAGCACCCGCTCAACTCACCATCGTCCCCAAAGGCAATCAACCGCCCAGCGGAAGCTGGTGGCTGGTCCTGCTCGACGACTCTGATCAGGCCAATGCTCTGGGCTATCACGACCTCACTACTGAGGGGCTTCCCATTGGCAAAGTCTTCGCAGCGAGCGATCTGAAGGCAGGCACGTCCTGGACGGTCACGGCCAGCCATGAACTGCTGGAAATGCTGGCCGACCCCAACGTCAACCTGACCGTGTTCGTCGAGGGAAGCAACACCGCTGGAGTTCTCTATGCCTATGAAGTCTGCGACGCTTGTGAAGACGATAGCCTCGGCTATCAGATTGACAACGTCCTGATGTCTGATTTCGTTTACCCATCCTGGTTTGAAAGTTTCCGCACCGAGGGCTCGACGCAGTTTGACCGCATGAACAAGATACAGAATCCGTTCCAGCTGCTGACCGGAGGCTACATCGGAATCTTCAACGTGAACTCGGGCAGCGGTTGGCAGCAACAAACCGCGGAGAAACGTCCCAACAACGTTTTGAATCGAGGAGCTGTCGGCACCCGCCGGGAACGCCGCGGCATTCCTCACGAACTGTGGATTAATAGCTTGCCGCAGCGCAAGATTGCGGGCAATGCGCAGAAGTATCGCCAGACCTTGCAGACTATCCAGCAGCGGCGGGAAGCTGCCTGAAAGTTTTCACTGGGTCCTCCGACCGTCGACGCCCCGCGTGCGAACGCGGGGCTTTTTACTTTCGAGAACTACGCAAGAATCTGCACACTCGAAGTTTCCGGCTGCGCGCGACATTCCGCTGATTCCCGTGTTCCTGACGATGTGAGCCGGTGAAGCTCTACTTGTCGGATATTTCCCGGCTGTCCCAGTCACATAAAAAACCAGAATCGAGGATGCATCATGCTATTCCGCTCACTCGCCGCCCTCGCCTTCTTAGCCACCTTCTTCCCACTTTCATCTACACCCGGAGCCGACCAGGCTCCCACTCCTGTTTGCAAGCCTACGGTGACGGCTCCCATCATCGTCGCCACGCACGATCAGATCGTCGAAGCCGGCCGAAAGGCTGAGCCGCCGCTTATCAATACGAAAGGTTTCGGATTTGCCTGGCCCGACACGCAAATGGGCGTGATCAAGACCGCCGACGGCTACGAGTGGTTTACTAGCGATGGTGCATTTCATCCGCGGCAGATCTGGCAAGGGCAATGGGTTGGCAACAACAATTACGGATCGGTGACCACCACTGTGGGAACGCTCGACAACCCGCTCGGGACGGGCGCTCCGCAGGATGTAACCATCTCCCCGAATCCTGATCCCGCGGTGAACCCCAACTATCCCAGCTACACCTACATCGGAGGAGGTCCGGTTTATCAGGTTCCCGAGGGCAAGATCGGAGCAGGCAATCTGCTGGTGGGCTATCACGCCGAATTGCCCTCCAACACGCTGTACGCGGTCCACGGGCTGGCTGCATCTTGGGATAACGGGCTACATTGGACTGACCTCGGAGAAGTCGTTCGGCCGAACCAGTCTTTCGCTCCCGCTCTCGCTCCGGGTTTCGACGAAATCGGCGACGGACCGCTGGTGGAGTCGCCGGACGGAAAGTATTTCTATTTCTATTTTCCCGACTGGCCTGCCGGCACTACGACCACTACGCACGTCTCAGTCGCACGCGCGCTGGTTTCTTCTTTGTTGGACGCGGCGTTCGGGTCGGAGCGCCCGCACACTGTCCCTTTCGAGAAGTTCTACGAGGGGAACTGGCATCTGCAACCCGGCATCGGCGGAGCTTCCACCGACCTGAATCCAAACTGGGCGGCGCAACAGGGAGGGTATCTTGATATCCACTTCAACAGCGCACTCGAGCGTTACGTGATGATCGCGGACAACGACACGACGTTCTATTACGCAGAATCCAAAGACGGTCTTACCTGGACCGAACCCTTAATGCTTGGCACATTCGCCGACGGAGTGGCGACGCTCGCTCCTTATCCCAGGTCCGTCGGGCTGGGCGATGATCCGCACATCTTGGGAAAGAGCTTCTACATTTACTACACGTTCTTGCACGAGGAAAATGGAGGCCTGCCGAGGGAGGGCAATTCGCTGCGGCGCATCACGCTCACCTGCCCGTGATCGAGGAGTCAAACCGAGCGGAGGGGATCAGATGCCCAGCTTCTTGACTTCCTCGTTGTAGTACTTGCGGTAGAGGATGTCCCACTCCTGCGAGCCTTCGAGGATGGTGCGTTTCTGGCTTTCGATCTTCAGGCGGGCTGCCTGGTCGATTCTCTCCTCGTGATTGAGAAGTTCTTCGAGGATCTTGCGGGTTTCCTGGCGGATTGTATTGGGGTCTTCGATGAAATCGACCTCATCCATCTGCTTAAGCGCGTCGGCGACGGCTCGCGCCAGCACGTTCACTTTGTCGCGGCTCAGTCTCACAGCACCGCCTTGTATTTGCGCACCAGTTCGGTCTTCACTTTGCGGAACATCTCCTGGTAGTTGGCGCCGGTCTTGTTCATCTCTTCGGAATAGGCTTCGAGGATGACGCGGACTTCGTCGTTGATGCGGTCTTCGAGCGTAAGTTCTTCAAGCAGAGCGGCATGGACGCGCTCTGTCACCTTCGGCAGGGCCGAGGTTTCGATGGCCTTGGCAGCAATCAGTTTCTTGGTAACTTGGCGGGCCAGGTAGCCCACATATTCCTTGGAAAGAAGCATGTGCGGGTCGAATGTCCTGTGTCAGGGGGCGCTTGTCTGCGAAGTAGAAAGTGTAACACGCCCATCGATCGCAGGCACACCCTCGCCATCCCAGGTAGTGAGCTGTCTGGAATTATTTCGCGTGATGCAGTTGATGCCGCAGGGTTTCCACGATCAGACCGATCAGCGCATACGTAACGGCATTCACCGCTAGAACCGCATACAGGCTAATTGGGTAATGCCTGCCGGCTATCGCAACCGGGCAGGTCAAACAGACAAGGGTCCAGACATCCCGCATTCGTTCGTTTGTAGATGGAAAGGTTGCGAAGGCGAAAAGCGCCCAAAAGCCGGCAACTAGAAACCCTGAACTTGCCCACATGGCGATTCGGTATTTCATGGGTACCGCTCCTGACCAGGATCATTCTACGACTTTCCGTTCCCTGAAGAGTAACTACTGTTGAGCACACGGATCCCAAGGGGCCATTCTATATCGTCTTACGATATCATATGACGTGCTACTGGATCGCTGCACGATACAATCGGCGGCATGAAGAAGCTTACCTTGTCCGACTATCAGGCGCTGGCGGAGTTCCGTTACCAGATCCGCCGCTTCCTTCACTTCAGCGAGCAAGTGGTGAAGAACGCGGGTCTGGAACGTGGCCAGTATCAGCTGATGCTGGCCATCAAGGGCATGCCGCCCGGGGTGCGGCCGCGAATTCGCGAATTGGCGAACCGCATGCAAATCCGCCACCATAGCGCAGTCGAACTTGTAAATCGCCTGGAAGCTGGAGGTTTTGTCCATCGCACCCGCGCCGAAGACGATCGCCGCGAGGTCCTGCTTGCACTCACTCCGAAGGGAGAGAAGGTCCTCGCTGAACTGGCGCTTCATCATCACGACGAACTGCGTTCCGCTGGACCCGATCTGGTGACCGCTCTTCGCCGCATCATGCGCGAAGGCACAGACGCCGCGTTCCTTCATCCCGCCCCTCCCCACGAAAAAGGAAGAACATAAACATCCATGAACGATCTGGCTCACCTGTCCAGCTCTCTTGTGCGGGACGGGCGCAGCGAGGAGTTGAGCCTTCTCGGCTCATGCCATCGGTGAGATTTTGTGTGGACTAAAGCCCGACGAATTAGGGCTTCTTTTCCGCCGCGTCAATCAACGGCCGCAACGCCTCCACGGATACGCCCAGCGTTCCGCCGGAGAATCCGTCGATGTAAGCGGAGTTCACTCCGATCACTTCCGCGTTGGAGTTAAAGACCGGCCCGCCGCTCCCGCCGTGCGCCGTGGGAGCATCGTAGATAAGTTTGTCGCCCACCACATCGCCCAGGTGCCCGCATGTTGTCGAGGGCCGAATCAGCGACAGCGCCGCCAATTCGCTGGCCGCGGTAATGTCGTTGTGCCGGTACGCTAGCCGTTGATAAATCCCGCTGGGAGACTTGGCCACCATCCCAGCAATGCCCATGGGATAGCCAATCACCGTCACCAACTCTCCCGGCGAAGCCACCCCTTTCGCCAGCGGCAGCACGGCAAGTCCGCGCACTGCATCCTTATCCTCGATCTTCAGCACTGCCAGATCGCCAGTGGAAGAAACTGCGCCCGGCGTCAATGTCACCGGCATCGGCGAACCGGGAAAAAACACCACCAGACTTTCGAGCATGGCGGTCGCGCCACGATGCATCAAGCCTTCCGCCTCGCTATCCCCATACCAGGGTTCGGCCACGTGCCGGTTTGTAGCAAACAGTCCGTCGCCCACGAGAAATCCGGTACCAGACACGCGCGCCCGAATCGTCGCCGGTTGATTGGCAAATCCAACCTGGTAAATACCGTAAATGTAGCCGATGGAATTTCGATAACGGTTCAGCACCAACGCCGGCATCGCCTGTTCGCGTTCAAGTTGCTCCACGTGCTGTGTAAGCTGGGTTACCTGCTTTTGCAGTTCATCGGGCGGGGCGCCCTGCGCCATAACCGGCGCGTAGTAATGGAACATGGCCACAGCGCCGATCAGCAACACAATCGCCAGCACAGCCTGCACCATCTGCTGCCAGCTATCGCTAACCTCGCTCGGCTCCTGGGAAATCTCCGGTTCGGACATGAGTGGCCATCTTCCCTTGTCCCGCAAGGCTTTGCCACGGTACGGAAGATGATGAACAGGAGATACTGAGATGTTTCTTAAGGAGGTGTCCGGGCGGGTAAAGCCCTGTGCTACTGGAGCTTACGGCTTCCCAACGCCCAGGCGCTTGGCCATTGCGTCGTAAAGGAATCCCTTGCCCGGAACGTAGGGTTGCACCCACTCGCCATCAATCACGAATTGCGGAATGGCCTGCTTGCCGGCGTGCTTGGCAACCTCTTCCAGCGCTCCCGGTGTGGTTTCGACGTCGATGTCTTTGTAGGGAATATTGTGTTTCGCCAGAAAGCGCTTGGCCTCGCGGCAATCGGGACACCACGCCGCAGAATAAACAGTAAGCTCCATCACTACACTCGCTCCAACTGAGCCACCGTGCGCTCGTTGACCAGGTTGCCGGTATTCAGCGTAGAAGCGGGCTCAAACAGAAGAAGCCAGCATTCTTCGTCGGCGACCGGACGGTGCTCCACCCCGCGTGGCACCACAATGAACTCGCCTTCTTCGATCCACTCGTGCCGGTCGAGGAACTCCATGCGGAACCGCCCCTTCACCACCAGGAACATCTCATCTTCGTGCTCGTGGTGATGGAAAACGAACTCGCCCTTCAGTTTATCAAGCTTCACATGCTGCCCATTCAGCTCGGCGGCAATGTAGGGCTTCCAGTACTCCGAAATCCTGGCGAATTTGTCGGCAATATTGACCTTGTCCACGGTGTCTCCCCGGTAACTGCGTCAAATGTCTAGATTCGCTCAGAAATGAATTGGTCGCAAAACAAGTGGGCTTGACAATCCCCGCCATGGTATATACCATGGAATATACCATGCTGAAGACCGCGAAACTCTTCCGCAACGGCCGCAGCCAGGCTGTCCGCTTGCCCGTCGAATACCGTTTCGAGGGCTCAGAGGTCTACGTGCGCCGCGACCCCGCCACTGGCGACGTTATCCTTTCTCGCCGGCCCGAGTCCTGGGAAGACCTCTTCGCTTTGATGACGACAGTCGAGGTCCCGGAAGACTTCCTCGCAGATCGCAAGGATACTCCACAGAAGCGTCGACTGTTCTAGATGCCTGTCCGCTATCTTCTCGATACCAACACCGTCAGCTACGTCATCAAAGGGAACTTTCCGCAGGTTCGAGCGCAGCTCTTGAAGGTCGCTGTCAGCGAGGTCGGAATTTCTGTAATCACGGAGGCGGAATTGCGCTTCGGCATCGCCAGACTGCCCCAGGCAACAAAGCTGGCGATTGTGGTCGAGGAATTCCTGCTGCGCGTCGAAGTGCTCCCCTGGGATTCGACAGCAGCCCGCTACTACGCCCGTCTTCGCGCCGCGCTGGAAGAACATGGTGAGCCGATGGGCAACCTCGACCTCATGATCGCCGCGCAGGCCCTTGCCGTGGGCGCAATCCTGGTGAGCAACGATCGCGTCTTTCGCAGGGTGAAGGGATTGAAGGTCGAAGACTGGACCAAATCGTAAGCGTTTCTGCAAAAACAAAAGCCGCCAGCTCGCGCTGACGGCTGACGGCTGCAGTCTGAGGTCCGCTCTAGCTGTTCTCGTAAAGCAACACGCCCTCGGTCTTTTCCGCATCCACCGGACGATAGAACAGCTTGTTGTCTTCGAGGAAAACCTCGATGAACGCCGGACGCGTGGTGATCGTGCCTTGAATCAGCGCCTCCGACAGCGGGTCTTCAATATATTTCTGCAACGCCCTGCGCAGCGGCCGCGCTCCGTAGGTGCGGTCGGTGAGGGTCTGGTTGAGGATCCACTTCTTGGCCTCATCCGCGACCGTCACGGTGATCGATTTCTGCGCCAGGTTCGTGTTGAGCTGCGTAACCATGAGTTCCAGAATCTGGATCAGGTCCGCTTCGCTCAACGCTAGGAACAGAATGATTTCGTCCAGTCGGTTCAGGAATTCAGGATTGAAGGTGCGTTTCACCTCGCCCTTCACCAACTCCTCGACCTTGCCCGAAACCATTTCATCTTTGGTCGACTGGAAACCAAAGCCCTCGCGTTTCTGCAGGTGCCGCGCGCCGATGTTCGACGTCATAATCAGGATCGTGTTCTTGAAGTCGACCGTGTTGCCCAGACCGTCGGTCAGCTGGCCGTCTTCAAAAACCTGCAGCAGAATGTTAAACACATCCGGATGCGCCTTCTCGATCTCATCGAGTAGCACCACTGAATAAGGCGCCCGCTTCACGCGCTCGGTAAGCTGTCCGCCCTCTTCATAGCCCACGTATCCTGGAGGCGAGCCGATCAGCTTCGAAACCGAATGCTTCTCCATGAACTCTGACATGTCGAACCGGACCAGAGCTTTTTCTGTGCCGAACATGAATTGCGCCAGCGTGCGCGCTACTTCGGTCTTGCCCACGCCGGTCGGCCCCAGGAACAGGAACGAGCCAATCGGCCGGTTCGGGTTCTTCAAGCCGGCACGTGAACGCCGGATCGCCCGGGCCAGCGCGCTGATTGATTTATCCTGCGAAATGATCCGTTTGTGCAGTTCTTCCTCGATGCGCAGCAGCTTCTGCGTCTCTTCTTCCTTGATCGAGGTAATGGGAACGCCGGTCCAGCGCGAAACCACATCTTCGATGTCCTCGCGGCCTACAACGCCGGTCGAAGACTCATCCAGATGATACTTCTCGCGCAGCGCCCGCAGATTTTCGCGCTCCTTGCGTTCTTCGTCTGAATAGAAACGCGCCTTCTCGAACTCATGGTTCGCGATGGCGTTTTCCATGCGGTGCACAATGAACTTGATCCGCTTTTGCACCTCGGAAATCTCTTCCGGCTGCGAGGTCTGGCGCAGCTTTACTCGCGCACCCGCTTCATCGACCAGGTCGATCGCCTTATCCGGCAGAAACCGGTCAGGAATGTAGCGGTTGGAGTGCGTGACCGCGAAGTTGATGGCATCGTCGGTATAGGTCACCGCGTGGAACTTTTCGTACCGGTCCTTGATGCCAAACAGAACCTTGATTGCGTCCGCTTCGTTTGGCGGCGGAACTTTCACTGCCTGGAAGCGCCGCTCCAGTGACCGGTCTTTCTCAATCGACTTGCGGTATTCTCCCGGAGTGGTCGCGCCGATGCATTGAATCTCGCCGCGCGACAAAGCTGGCTTCAGTATGTTCGCTGCGTCCAGCGAGCCTTCCGCGGACCCCGCGCCCACCAGGGTATGCAGCTCGTCAATGAAGATGATGGAATTCTGCGACTCCATCAGCTCTTTCATGATGGTCTTCAGCCGCTCTTCGAATTGTCCGCGGTATTTCGTTCCCGCAACAATCAAGGAGAGATCGAGCGCCAGAATTCTCTTGTCCGCGAGGAACGACGGAACCTCTCCGTCGGCAATGCGCTGCGCCAAGCCCTCAACGATAGCCGTCTTGCCCACGCCCGGCTCGCCGATCAGCACTGGATTGTTCTTGGTGCGCCGGCAGAGAATCTGAACCACGCGCTCCAGTTCCCCATCGCGGCCGACCAGAGGATCCAGTTGGCTATCCATCGCCGCCTGGGTAAGATCGCGCGAAAACTCGCTCAGCAGCGACGACTCACGCTGCCGTTGCGGTTGCGCCTTTTCCTGGCTGGTGCGCGCTAATTCCTCGCGAATGGTCGCCAGCCGCAGGCCGCGCTCATGCAAAATCTCCGCCGCAAAGCACTTTTCTTCTCTGAGCAAACCTAAGAGCAAGTGCTCCGTACCAATGTGGCGGTGCGACAGGCGCTCCGCCTCTTCTGCGGCATAGGCCAGGACGCGCTTGCACTCATTGCTCAAGGGAAGATCGACTGAGGTCGAAACCTTTTCCCGAATCGTGGTATGCCCCTCGATCTGCTTGCGGATGGATTCCACCGAGGCATGCGAGCGCAGGAATCGATTCGTCAGGGCTTTATCTTCGCGCAGGAGCCCCAGCAGCAGGTGTTCAGTCTCTATATAAGGAGACCCGAACTGGCTTGCTTCGTAGCGCGCAAAGAAAATCACGCGCCTGGCTTTCTCCGTATAACGTTCAAACATAATGCCCCTTCCCCCTGAACCCTTCCGGCCGAGAAGGCTTGCTCCCGCTCGGCCCTACTGGAACACTGGCCCGGTGGTGGTCTGGTCTTTCTTCTTGCTTCCCATCACCATTTCATTATGCAAGCAAACTACCGTCGACCCAAGTACCCTAACGTTTCTATTATGTTACCGAAGGAACCTGTTCAAGTCTCCTTCGGCCGCCGATTATCTCCAGTTTCTTGCACATTGTCTTACTAATCCAGCTCGTCCTCCTTCTCGCGATCTTAGGCCGGCAACGACTCCGGCGTAATCTCTTCCACGCGCCCCTGCCCCAGCCGCAATACCCGATGACAGCGCCGCGCGAACGACAAGTTATGCGTTGCAATCAGGGAGGTCAGCTGGTGCTCGCGATGTAATCGCGCGATCAATTCGAAGACTGCTTCCGCCGTCTGTCCATCAAGGTCCCCGGTAGGTTCATCCGCCAGCAACAATTTTGGACCGGTAATGAGCGCCCGCGCCAGAGCCACCCGCTGTTGCTCGCCGCCCGAAAGCTCTCCCGAGCGGTGATGCGCGCGTTGCTCCAACCCCACCTCACGCAACCAGCGTGAAGCTTCCGGCGCCGCCTCTGCCCAGGTGCATCCGCGCACCAGCAACGGCATCGCCACGTTTTCCGCAGCCGTGAATTCCGGCAGCAGGTAGTGAAACTGCCAGACGAAGCCGGCCTCGCGATTCCGGAACTCCGCTGCTGCGTCCGCTGACAACGAATTCAGTTGCAATTGGGCGCAGTATACGTCACCCGCGGAAGCATGATCAAGAGCGCTGAGTATGTGCAATAAGGTACTCTTGCCCGCTCCCGACTCGCCCACAATCGCCAGCATCTCGCCGCGCTTCACCTCAAACGACAAATTTTCAAAGAGCACCAGGTCCGATTCGCCGGACCGGAAAACCTTCTTTAACCCTTGAACCCGGAGCAGAGCTTCTTGTTTCTCCACGTGCCCGGCTACCTGTTCGATTAGATGCACGCCGCCTCCCAAGGGTCCACTTGCAGGGCTGTAGTCTCACGCCCCCCGGGACGGTAGACCGGCCAATCCTCTCACAGTAGGAATGAACTCCACATGGCACGTTCGAACCATATGCCTCAAAAAACACAACAACCGCGTCTAGACCTCAACTTTAGCTTCGGCGCCCGCCAGCCTGCGCAACGATTCCTCATAAGGTGCACGCGTTATGCCGCGTTCGGTGATGATCGCAGCCACATATTTCGCGGGAGTTACGTCGAAGGCTGGATTCTCAATGGACACGCCGTCCGGTGTCATCTGTTTTCCCGCGATGTGAGTGACTTCCATCGCGTTGCGCTGCTCGATAGGAATCCTGCTTCCGTCGGGGCAGGCGAAATCGATGGTCGAGATCGGTGCAGCCACGTAGAACGGAATGCCGTGTTCTTTCGCCAGAACGGCAACAGTGTAGGTGCCAATCTTGTTAGCCACGTCGCCGTTGGCCGCGATGCGATCGGCGCCCACCACGATCGCTCCAATCTTGCCCTGGTTCATCATAGCGCCCGCCATGTTGTCGGAGATCACCGTGGTCGGGATGCCATCCTTCATCAGCTCCCAGGCGGTAAGCCGCGAGCCTTGCAGGAACGGCCGAGTCTCGTCAGCGTAGACGTGAATCTTCTTGCCTTGTTCGACCGCTGCGCGGATCACACCCAGCGCGGTGCCGTACCCCGCTGTCGCTAGCGCGCCGGCATTGCAGTGCGTCAGCACTCCGCCTTCGCTCGGCATCAGCGTGGCGCCGTGGCGTCCCATGACCTGGTTGGCGGCGATGTCCTCGGCATGCATGCATTGCGATTCTTCAACGAGGTCCTGCTTGATTTGCGCGATGGGGCGAATGCGCACGCGCTCAAACTTCTCCTGCATGCGGCGGATGGCCCAGAAGAGATTGACGGCGGTCGGCCGAGTTTTGCCGATCAGGTCGCAGGCCTGGTCAAGATCACGTTTCAGCTCACCCGTGGTTTCGGCTTTGGAGTTTTTCGCAGCCAGCGCGATGCCCATGGCCGCGGCGACGCCGATGGCTGGCGCTCCGCGTACCACCATGGTCTGGATGGCATCGGCAACCTGCTCGTGCGTCTTGCAGGTGACGTAGGTTTCTTCCGTGGGCAGCTTCGTCTGGTCGATGAAGCGTACGCCCTGGTCAGTCCATTCGAGAGTTTGAATCATGAAGTCTCAATTCATCAGCTTCTGTGCACCGCACAGCGGTTCCTCGGAGCATTCGTGACGGCCGGCTGTCCACAGACGTCGCAACTGGCCGCAACCGCAAACATAGCGGGCGCAGTATCGTCCGTCTGCGAAACATGTTCGGCGCGGACATCGCGTGCGGTAAAGATGGAAATAAACGGCGCCGGAGCCGCGGTCTTCTCAACGTTAGGCCTTCCCTTAGCCTCTTCGCGCTCGACCAGGCACATGGCTCCCACCACCTGAAATCCGAACTCGCGCGCCGCTTCGATCGCCTGCACTGTGGAAGCGCCGGTAGTGCAAACATCGTCAACAATCACCACACGAGCGCCCTTCTCGCGAAAGCCTTCGATGCGCTGACCGGTCCCGTGCTGTTTTTCGGCCTTGCGAACCAGAAAGCCATGCAGCTCTCCGGTCACCACCGAGACTGCCACCACGATGGGATCGGCGCCCATGGTCAGGCCACCAATCGCCTGCGGCTTCCATCCCCGCTGCCGGATTTCGTCAGAAAAAACCTCGCCGGTCAGGCGCGAGCCCTTGGCGTCAAGAGTGGTCGTCCGGCAGTCGATGTAGTAGTCGCTCGTACCTCCAGAAGAAAGCTTGAACTCGCCCAGCCGGAAAGACTTGTGGGCGAGCAGGCGAAGCAGATCCTGACGCGAAGAACCCATGAATTCTTACGATACCACGCAGAATCAGCTTCTGTCTGAGCTCGCGGGAGGCTTCGGCCCTCAGCTTCAGACAGTCCGCCGTGATAACCTGAATATTCTTCCACAACGACTTCGAGGTATGAAATTGCCGAGTGCGCGAAAGCCTTTTTTCCTCCTTCTTGCGGGTCTCATTCTCACAAACTTAAGCGGCCCAGGATTGATTCCCACCGCGTCCGCCGAAGGCACACGCAGCTGGGAACAGTCGAAATTTGACGAACTGACCAAAGGCACGGCCACCGGCGTAGCCATTCGCAGCGGGGGCGGCCTGGAACTCGCTCCCACCTTCAAGAGCCTCTATGCGACGCCCTCCACCTACATCTGGTCGATTGCAGCCGACGATGCCGGCAACGTATATGTGGCGGCAGGCGCGCCCGCACGCGTCTACCGCATCACCTCCGACGGCAAGGCGACCGTCATTTTCGAGCCCAAGGAACTCCAGGTGCAGGCTCTGCATACCGGTCCCGGAGGCACAATCTATGCGGCCACCGCTCCCGACGGCAAGGTATATAAGCTGGAACACAAGCCCGGAGCTAAGGCACACGCGGACTCCCGCCAGGAAACAGCCCCCGACAAGGAAGATAAGGATAAGGATAAAGAAAAAGACTCCGCCAAACCCGCCGTTGATTCCTCCTGGAGTTCCTCCGTCTATTTCGAGCCGGGCACGAAATACATCTGGGACCTGGCCCTCGACAAGGCAGGCAATCTCTACGTCGCCACGGGTGACCACGGGGAAATCTATCGGGTCACGCCCAAAGGCGAGCATTCGGTCTTTTTCAAGAGTGATGAAACTCACATCCGCGTTCTCGCCTTCGACGCGCAGGACAATCTAATTGCCGGTTCCGACGGCAGCGGACTCATCTACCGCATCTCGCCGGCAGGCGAGGGGTTTGTTCTCTATAGCGCGCCTAAGAAGGAGATCACAGCGCTGGCGCTGGATCGCGCCGGAAACATTTACGCGGCAGCAGTCGGTGAAAAACGAAGCGGCGGCGGGCCGGGCGCAGCCGGGATCGCCGCGGCATTTATGAACGTGGGAGCCAACACCCCCGCCGTGGGCGCGGCCCCGCAAACTCCGGCCGTCACGATCACACCCGCCCCAACCACACCACAGACGTCGGGGCCGTTTCCATTCCCAGGCGGCGGAGCCAGCGGCGGCTCCGATGTCTATCGCATCGCTCCGGATGGATCCCCCGCAAGAATCTGGACGTCCCACGAGGACATCGTCTACGCCCTGGCCTTTGATTCGCAGGGACGCCTGCTGGCAGGCACCGGAAATCGCGGCCACATTTTTGCCATCACCGGCCAGGATGATTTTTCCGATCTGCTGAAAGCAACCGCATCGCAGGTCACCGGATTTGCCAAAGCTCCCGGCGGCGGCTTGTATGCCGCGACCAGCAATCTGGGAAAAGTGTTTGTGCTGGGACCCGGCCCCGAAGCCGAAGGCACATACGAGAGTGATGTGTTCGATGCCCGGATCTTCTCGCGCTGGGGGCGAGCGGAGTTTCGCGGCGCAGGCAGCGTGGATCTCTACGCGCGCAGCGGCAATGTCGACAATCCTGACCGCAACTGGAGTCCCTGGAAGAAGATCGACCTGGCCGCAAACCCGGAAACCGGAATCCCCGCCGCGCGCTATGCCCAGTGGAAGGCGGTGCTGCACGCAGGAACCCTGGCGCCCGGCGTGGACAGCATGGCGCTGAACTATCTGCCCAAGAACGCCGCTCCCGAAATCGACGACATAACCGTGCAGGTTGGTATTAAGTATCAGCCCCTGCCAAAAACGTCCGGCAACACAATAGGATCGGATTCCAGCGGATCATCTTTCGGCGGATCTTCGTTTGGCGGATCTTCCGGATCACATTTCGAAGCCGCGCCACCCAGTTCGCACGATCGCGAGTCCATCGGAGTGAAGTGGAGCGCGCACGATGACAACGACGACCAACTCGTGTACTCCCTCTACTACCGCGGCGACGGCCAGACGCGATGGCTGTTGCTCAAAGACAATCTCACCGACAAAGCATATTCGTTCGACGCCAGCCTGCTGCCGGACGGCGGCTACATCGTGAAAGTCGTGGCGTCGGATGCACCCTCGCACTCACCTGGCGAGGCCTTGACGGCATCCAAAGAAAGCCGCCGATTTGAAGTCGACACGACTCCCCCACGCGTCGAGAATCTGGCAGCATCCGTTGAGGGTGGGCAGATTCATGTCATATTCCATGCTGCCGATGGATTTTCTCCCATCAAGCGCGCCGAATATTCGGTGGATGCAGGCGAGTGGAAGTACGTCGAGCCGGTCGGCCAACTCTCTGATGCCAAAATCGAGAACTACGACTTCAAGGTCACACCGGAAGAAGGAAGAGACGGCGCTGCTTCAGAGCACGTTGTCGTCGTTCGCGTCTACGATCGCTACGAGAATATGGGCGCCGCAAAGATTTTGATCCGCAAGGGTGGTTCCACAAAGTAGCGGCTCTTCGCCGAGAACGGCGCGAAGAACGTCCGTACATGTCCACATTCCCCCGCCCAGCGCGGCCAAACGGCCTCTTTCAACCTCGTCGCCTGCCTGCCAGAATCAGCATCAGATGTTCCGCAACCTCAGCTTGACCAAACGGCGCTCTTTTTCTTTCGCGCTCGTGTTGGTCTGTTTCATGACAGCGTGCGGCGGCGGCACGAACGCGTCCTTCAGTTCGGGCGGTACCGGTGGCACCGGTGGCACCGGCAATCAGGACCTTGCCTGCAACGTAATGAAGACAGGTCAGGGCGCGAGCCTCAGCGGATTCATCCCTTTCACCAGCAGCAGTGCCTGGAATACCGACATCTCGTCAGCTCCGGTCGACCCCAATTCCGCCAGCATCATCAGCAACTGGGTCGGCTCGGTTAATGTCCATCCGGATTTCGGCTCCGATCCCACCTATGGCATTCCTTATGTCGTGGTAAACGGCAGCCAGTCGCTCGTCAATGTAAATCTCGAGGCCTACGGCGACGAGAGTGATCCCGGCCCTATGCCCGTGCCCGCGAATGCGCCAGTCGAGGGCGGCTCCTCGAGCAGTGGAGACCGGCATGTTCTGGTGCTCGACAACGGAAACTGCTTTCTTTATGAGCTGTACAACTCCACTCCGAATCCCGACGGAAGCTGGAGCGCAGATTCAACCGCGGTGTGGGATTTACTCGGGAACGAGCAGCGACCCTACAGCTGGACTTCCGCCGACGCCGCCGGTCTGGCCATCTTTCCCGGACTGGTTCGCTACGACGAGGTAGCCGCAGGAAAGATTCAGCACGCCTTCCGGTTCACCTTGCCGCTCACCCGCGCGGCGTTCACTCCTCCGGCTTCGCACGACGCTGCAACCTCGAGTGATCCCACCGCTCCGCCTATGGGCATGCGGCTGCGCTTGAAATCGAGTTACGATATTTCTGGCTTCGACGCGAATATGCAGGTAATCCTGACCGCGATGCAGAAGTACGGTCTCATTTTGGCCGACAATGGAAGCGCCCTCTTCGTCACCGGCGCTTCCGACAGCCGCTGGGGTTCCGATCTCGATTCGCTGAAAACCGTGCCCGCTTCGGCTTTCGAAGTCGTGCTCATGAACCCGGTCTACACCAACGCAACCGCCCCCACCGGCGCGGCGCCGACCATCACCAGCTTCACGGCTACGCCGTCGAGCGTCTCATCCGGCGGAAGCGCAACCCTCGCATGGACCACCAGCAACGCAACGTATAACATCGTGTCCCCTGGAGTGGGTGCAGTTCGTGGCGCCAGCATTACTGTGAGCCCGACTGCAACCACAACCTACACTCTCTACTCCACGAATCAGTACGGGCGAACCACTTCCACGGTGACAGTCACCGTTCCCTGACCGACTTGTCATCCTGAGCGGAGGTTGCACTTCGCGAAGCGAAGGGCAACCGCAGTCGAAGGACCCCTCGCTGGCAGGAGTCACCACAGACCTCACAAGGCGTTCTTGCCACACTACGGACTTATTGCCGTCAACAGCGTTAGTGCATTCTCTCCGCCGCTTCTTCTGAAGCTTCTTCCGTCACACTCTTCATACTGCTGAGCACCCCAGCACGCCGCAGTTCCGGGAACGTCCAGGCCCAGAGCGCAATCACCACCAGCGTTCCTACGCCTCCCAGCAAAACAGCGGGCACCGTCCCAAACCACTGCGCCGTCAGTCCCGACTCAAACTGCCCAAGTTCATTCGAGGTCCCGATAAAAACCATATCGACAGCCATGACGCGCCCTCGCATCTCATCGGGAGTGCGCAACTGCACCAGCGTTGCGCGAATGATGACGCTGACCATGTCGGCCGCACCCAGGCAGATCAGCGAAATTAGTGACAGCACCAGACTGGTCGAGACTCCAAACAGAATGGTGCAGATTCCGAAGCCGGCTACCGACCACAACAGCGTCGGCCCGGCGCGCCCGCGCAACGGACGATGCGCCAGCGCCACCGCCATCACGGCCGCGCCAACTCCCGGCGCGGTGCGCAGCAGTCCCAGTCCCCAGGGCCCGGTGTGGAGGATCTCGCGCGCATAAACCGGAAGCAAAGCGACCGCCCCACCCAGCAGCACAGCAAACAAGTCCAGCGAAATCGCGCCCAGAATCAGCTTCTCTCGCCAGATGAAGTGCAATCCCGCAAAGATGGTCTTCAGCGTCGTGGGTTCGCGCCGCCGCGCCTGCGCCCGCGTCTTGATGCGGAAGGTGGAGGCCAACGCTCCGACCGCAGTCAGCATGGCCGCCGCATAAACCGCAGACGGCCCGCGAAAAGCCGCATAAAGAATTCCCCCCAAAGATGGGCCAAGAATCGTGGCAGCTTGAAAAGTGGTAGCGTTCCAGGCCACGGCATTGGCGAAGTGTTCGTCAGGAACCAACTGCGGCAGAATCGAGCGGCTGGCGGTTCCGTTGAACGAGCGGGCCACGCCTAACAGAATTAGAACAGCATAGATCGGTCGAGCCGAGTGCCCCCCGCGCAAGGCAAGAAGCAGCAAGAGGCCCGAGCACAGCGCATATCCCGCATAGCAGGCGCCCAGCACCTTGCGTCGATCGAAGCGGTCGGACGTGTGCCCCGAAACCAGAAACAGCAGAATGCCCGGAAGAAACTGTGCGAGCCCGACCAGCCCGAGATCTAGCGCGCGCTTGGTGATCTCATAAACCTGCCATCCCACGGCGACAGCCTGCATCTCGACAGCCGCCACGATCAGGAAGCGTGCAATCTGAAACAGCACGAAGTCAGGATGCGTAAAGGCGACGCGTCCAGCTCTGGAGTCGTCAGGCGCGGACATGAACATCTAATGTGCCACAGACAAGGGAGGACGTGCACGATTCAGAAGATAAGCATTTCGTTTCGCTTCTACCCGCCCTAGCTCTGACCTGCGCCCGTCTGCCGGGCAGCACCCGAAAAAAGCTCTACGCGGTTCCGTCCGTTCTTCTTGGCGGCATACAGGCTGACATCCGCCTCGTGCAACAAATCCGCCACCGTGTGATCGCGCACCGCGGAGGTCACGGTCACGCCCATACTGACCGTAGCGGAAGTCGTACCGAACGGAGTAACGATCGGGTCCTTCGCCACCAGATTTCGCACCTCATCCGCGCGCCGGGCGCCGACCGTCAGATCGCATCCCGGCAGAATCACCAGAAATTCTTCGCCACCGTAGCGGCCAACGACGTCGTAGGCGCGCAAGTCCATCTTCAACCGCCGTGCGACTTCTTTCAAAACTTCGTCGCCCGCGGCGTGGCCAAGAGAATCGTTGATGCGCTTGAAGTGATCGATATCCGCCATGATCAGCGTGGCCGGCTTCCCTTCGCGGCCGCTCCGCGAAAACTCTCTGTCTAGCGTCGCCAGTATTTCCGACCGGTTCAAAAGATTGGTCAGAAAATCGTGCGTCGCCGCGAAGCTCAGAGATTGCTGCAGTTCCAGAATTCTTTTGCCCGCCATGATGCGAGCCCGCAACTCGGAAGGATCTACGGGCTTGGCCAGATAATCATCCGCACCCGCTTCCATGGCAAGCAGCAGATCCTGCTTCCGGTTCTTAGCCGTCAGCATCACGGTATAGATGTACGGCGCTCGCGTCCCCAGCTTCCTGATGCGGCGGCACACGTCGATCCCATCAAGACCCGGCAGCATCCAGTCCAGCAAAGCCATGTTAGGAGGGTCGGGGCCTTCGAGCACTTTGACCGCTTCCGTGCCGCTTCCCACAGCCAGATAGTCGAGTCCCCAGTCGGCCAAATAGCCGCCCACCTTGTGCCGTTCGATGTAGGAATCTTCGACCAGTAAAATCTTCATAACATCACGCCCTGTGCGGATGTTGGCTGTTTCTGAGAATCTTCACAAGATCACCAGCGTGGAACAAAAGACGGTGAACTTCCAGGGGAGGAGGAGGGTTTCTGCACCATCACCTGAAGTGTGCCTCATCACCAGTAGAATCAGGCTATGGGGCAGACCCTTCGGACTACCGGCTGGATCGCCTGCGTCATCTATGCGACCATCCCCACCTTCTGGCTGCTGATTCATCCCCGCGTCAATTACTGGCGCTCGCGGCCCCGTTCCCCGTATCGAATCCTGTTGCCGGCGTGGATCGCAATGTGGCTGCTCCTCGCCGCGGTGACAGCGTACTGGCGCGACCTGACTGCTTATCACGGCTGGTGGTGCTGGATTCCAGCGTCGGTGTTGTTTGGAGCAGGGCTCACGCTTTACAAACTTTCCGGCAGTAATTTCAGCCCAGCACAACTCGGAGGCCTGCCGGAAGTTCTCCCTGATCATCGCCAGCAGAACCTGGTTACGACAGGCATTCGTGCCCACGTCCGCCATCCCGTCTATCTAGCCCATCTCTGCGAAATGCTCGCTTGGAGTGTAGGCACAGGCCTAACCGTCTGCTGGGCGCTGACAGCATTCGCAATCATCACAGGTGCAGTGATGATCAACATGGAAGAGAAAGAACTGGAGAAGAGATTCGGCGAAGAATATCGCCAGTATCGAACGAGGGTGCCCGCGCTTCTACCGAGGACAACGCTATAATCCGACTTGACTGAAAGCTGAGAGCTGACAGCCGAGTTTCCTCATGCGCTTTGAACTCTTCATCGCGACCCGCTACCTCCGCGCCAAGCGCCGCCAGGCGTTCATCGGCATCATCACCGGCATCTCGATTGCCGGAGTAGCCGCCGGCGTAGCCTCGCTCATCGTCGCGCTGGCCATCAACAACGGGTTTCGCCAAGATTTGCAGGATCGCCTCATCGGATCAAGTTCCCACATCAGCCTGCTCCGCATAGCCGACGACGGCATCAAAGATTGGCCGCCGCTGCTCGAACGCCTCTCCAGGCAGCCGCATGTGGTAGCCGCCGCGCCTGCGATTTTCGAGCAGGTTCTGATTTCCCGCGGCCCTCGCGCCCGCGGCGCAGTGCTCAAAGGCATGATTCCATCGTACGAACGCAAGGTCGGCGATTTACTCAGCACCGTAAAAGAAGGTTCAGCCGCCGCTCTCGACGAAGCCGAACCAGAACAAGATCGTGTAGGGACGGCCGCCTCGGCCGTCCAGGAAGGGCCAGCGACCAGAACCTCAGCGACCGAAACCTCTCCCGATTCTCTAGGTCCCATCCGGGCGCGCGTGGCAGCCATGCCCCCAATCATCCTCGGCAAAGACATGGCTGACAATCTCGGCGCGACGGTCGGCTCGGTCGTCCTCGTCACCAGCCCGCAGGGAGAACTAACGCCCTTCGGCATGGTCCCAAAGTACAGCCGCTTTCGCGTAGCCGGGATTTTCAATTCCGGCTTCTACGATTACGACTCGTCCTGGGCTTTTACGCGGCTCTCCGACGCCCAGCGCCTGTTCGGTCTCGGCGACCTGATCTCGGTGATTGAGTTCAAGGTCGACGACATCTACGCCGCCGACCGGGTTGCGCAGCAACTGGAAGGGGCCGCCGGTACCGGCTTCATGACCACCAACTGGAAAGAGCAAAACAAAGCTCTATTTCACGCCCTGAACATGGAGCGCCTGGTCACCTACATCACCGTCGGCCTGATCGTCTTCGTCGCCGCCCTGAACATTCTGATTTCTCTGATCATGATGGTCATGGAGAAAACCAAAGACATTGCTGTGCTGATGTCGATGGGCACACGCAAATCGCAGGTGCGAAACATCTTCATCGCTCAAGGTGTCCTGATTGGAGTGATCGGCACAGCGATCGGCCTTCTGCTCGGCTATGCCATCTCCTTCGCCGGCGGCCACTATCACCTGATTTCACTCTCCCCCGAGGTCTACTCCATCGACTACGTTCCCTTCGCGCCGCGTCTTAAAGATGGCATTTGGGTAGTGCTGGTAGCGGTCGGAATTTCCTTCGTGGCGACGCTCTACCCCTCATGGTCCGCCGGCAAGACCCTCCCAGCGGAAGCCTTGCGCTACGAATAAGCTTGTCGGACTGTGTGGAGCGGACGCCCTCGTCCGCGAATGCGTGCAGCGCCTGCATTTTCGCCGCGTTGAACTTTTCTTCCACCGCCGACGTACAATTAAACAGAAAGAAGATAAGGAGGTTTCATCATGTTCACTTTCCTCCTCTGGTGTATCCTCTTCGTGCTCTGCTGGCCGCTGGCTCTGCTGGCGCTAATAGCCTACCCATTAATCTGGCTGCTGCTGCTCCCGTTCCGAATCATAGGCGTAGCCGTCCACGGAGTTCTCGAGATAATTTATCTAGCGATCACACTTCCGTTCCGCCTGCTGGCAGCACCCTTCCGCATTTAAGAAATCGGTGTAGGACTGTCCGGACTTATGGAAGCGCGCTGGGATTTGCAGAGGCGTGTTGGGCTTCGTGGAGGCGTGTACGCGTTCAGGGAGACTGCTCGGACGAGTGGGATACCGTGGAAGAACGGCACTTCAGCGCCGCGTAAACACGGAAAAAATGGAGCTTTAGCCCCAAGGGCCGTAGCTAGCTCTCCATCACCTTCAACCGCTCACTCACCACCAGCCGCGCCCCCGTAGCCCGCTGCACATCCTCCGCCGTCAGCCCCGGGGCCACTTCCTCCAGCACCAACCCTCGCTCCGTCACCCGGATGTAGGCCATCTCCGTGACAATCGTATCGACAACCTTCACCCCAGTAAGCGGCAACGTGCACTTCGTCAAAATCTTCGGAGCACCTTCCCGAGTCGTATGTTCCATCGCCACCACCACGCGCCGCGCCCCCGCGACCAGGTCCATCGCCCCGCCCATCCCCTTCACCATCTTCCCCGGGATCATCCAGTTCGCCAGATTCCCGGATTCATCCACTTCCATCGCCCCCAGCACACTCAAATCAACGTGCCCGCCGCGGATCATGGCAAACGAATCCGCGCTCGAAAAATAAGAAGTTCCCGCCATCTCGCTCACCGTCTCCTTGCCAGCATTGATCAGGTCGGCGTCTTCCTGACCCTCAAGCGGATAAGGACCAATCCCCAGCATCCCGTTCTCGGATTGAAGAATAACTTCCATTCCCGGCGGAACATGATTCGCAACCAGCGTGGGCATCCCAATGCCCAGGTTCACATAGAACCCATCCCGCAGTTCGCGAGCAATCCGCCCCACAATCCGCTCGCGCTTCTCGACATCTTTACCCGGCTTATTCATCACGATGTTCCATCCTGTCATCCTGAGCGGAGGTTGCGCTTCGCAAATGCGAAGCACAACCGCAGTCGAAGGATCCCTAGCACCTCAACCCTACCGCGAGCTCTTCAGGGAATTCTCTGGGTACTCGGTACTAGCCACTAGCCTTCCTCACCGTCCGCTTCTCAATCCGCCGCTCATATAACTCGCCCTGAAAAATCCGTTTCACATAAACCGAAGGCGTATGCACCAAGTCCCCATCCAACTCCCCGGCTTCAACCAGTTGCTCAACCTCGGCGATCGTAACCTTCGCTGCCGTAGCCATGACGGGATTAAAATTCCGCGCCGTCTTCCGGTACACCAGATTCCCCATCCGATCACCCTTCCACGCCTTCACAAACGCGAAGTCCGCCTTCAACCAGCGCTCCATCACATAAGTTCGGCCCTCGAACTCGCGTGTCTCTTTTCCCTCAGCGACGACAGTTCCTACTCCAGTGGGAGTAAAAAACGCCGGAATCCCAGCTCCAGCCGCGCGCATCCGCTCCGAAAACGTTCCTTGCGGCACCAGATCAAGTTCCACGGTTCCTGCCAGCACCATCGATTCCAATAGCTTGTTCTCTCCCACGTAAGTTCCAATGTGCCGCCGAATCTGCCCCGCCGCCAGCAGCATCCCGTTGCCCAGTCCATCCACGCCCGCGTTATTGCTGATCGTTGTGAGATTCTTCGATCCCTTCCGCACCAGCGCGCGAATCAGATTCTCCGGAATCCCGCATAGCCCAAATCCCCCGATCATAATGACCGAGCCATCCCCCACATCGCGAATCGCCTCCTCCGCACTGCCCACAACCTTATTCATAGCGTCCGCATTCTAAAGAAAACAGGGGTCAGTGGCTAGTGGTCAGTGATCGGTGTCAGTCGATTAACTGACCCCCGGCCACTGACCACTGTTCTACTCCTTCTTCCCCACACTCTTCTTCAACCCATGCGCCTGTTCAAACTCCTCCGCCAGCGCCCGCGTCGCGAGGTTCTCCCGGATATGCGCCAGCCGCTGCTCCACCTTGAACAACGCATCCTCGATATTCTTCTTGTTGCTGATCGCAATATCCCGCCACATCGAATATGGACTAGCCGAAATCCGCGTCATCTCCCGCAACGCCCGCCCACCTGCCGGAAGCAGCGGAGCCTCTTCGCCAAACTCCTCCACCAGGGTCGCCGCCAGCGCCGTCGAAATCATCTGCGGCAAGTGGCTGATCCACGCGCACAACCGGTCGTGATCCTCCGCCGGCAGCATCGCAATACGCGCCCCAATCTGGTCGATCCATCCCGCAAACTCCGCGAAGATCCCCTCATTCAGATTCTGCCCCGGCAGCGGCGTCAAAAACCACACCGCATCCCGGAACAAGTCTGCATCCGCATAATCCACGCCGCTGTGTTCCTTCCCCGCCATGGGATGCCCCGCCAGAAATCGCTTCCCGGCATTCTTGCCAAATACGTTCAGTGCCTGCTCCACCACCGCCGCCTTCGTACTTCCCACGTCGGTAAGCAAAGTCGAAGCGGGCAGCGCCCGGCCCAGCCGTCCAATCAAATCCACAATCGCCAGCACCGGTGTAGCCAGCACTACCAGCTGACTGCCCCGCACCGCGTCCGCAGGCTCGACAAATCCCTTTTCTATCGCGCCGCACTGCTTCGCTTTTTTCAAAGCCGACTCGCGGTCGCATCCAACAATAACCCCGGCAAACTTCCGCTACCGCAGCGCCAGCGCAAACGACCCGCCAATCAGCCCCGTTACAACAATCGTGAT
>Ga0307476_10000215_pt1 | contig 55201 bp, 45 predicted proteins | sample atmos_gasesECM2C_2_FD_203314 | JGI IMG/M metagenome (GOLD analysis project Ga0307476, IMG submission 203314) | Hardwood forest soil microbial communities from Morgan-Monroe State Forest, Indiana, United States - atmos_gasesECM2C_05 | ecosystem: Environmental > Terrestrial > Soil > Temperate... | reverse complement strand
GCCTTCCAGTCCACGGTGATAAAGATCCTGCAGCAACCCTTCCCAGTCGGCTTGGCCTTCGCCCTGGCTGCGCAAAAAAGCCAGCAAGTGCCGGCTGCCCTCGCGCCGGATTCCATACGCCACCAGCATCTGCACCTGCTTGCGTCCGTCGGCCGCCGCACCGCAAACTCACGCCGTCGAGAAACAGATAGGCATAGTCGTCACTCAACTGCGCCTGATGAAACTGCCGCACCGCCTCGTCCAGGTCCCGCGTCAGCTTCGATACCGTCTGTGCACTCACCGTTTCTCCCATCAGCGTCGCCACTACCCGACCCACCTGCCGCGTACTGCTCCCACGCAAAAACGCCTCCCGGATTAACCGCGACACTTCTTCGGCTCGCCGTTGAAATCGCCGCCGCCCGACGGGAAGAAAACTCTTTTCGCGGGGGCGCGCGATGCGCAGCCGAATGGTCCCAAACCGGGTCACGAAATCCCGCTCGTAGTAGCCATTGCGGTAGCCACGCCGCCTTCCTCGCCTTCGCTCATAGCGTCCCCACCCTGAAAACCGGTCACCCTGCCGCTCCGATTGCAACTCGAAAAACTGCTGCCAGGCTTGCCGTGTCTGTCCATACAGATCGCCCCAGAAACTCTCTTTCATCTCTGCCAGAAAATGTTGGAAATGCTCCGTAATCGGGATTATCTTCGCCCTTGGGTGTAGGTCTCCTTTTCGGAATGGCTTTAGCTCGTGAGGCCAAAGCCAACTTACACCCTCTCGCTTTTACACAATCAAAGTTACGTCACCGGGCTAATGACAGGAGGATTGTCAAGTGGCTCTGACGCGGAATCGTTCGGAATGAAGACGACAAACTACCGTGGTCCAGTGCGGGTTCCGCCTGCCGACGGAGCGTGATATGAGAAATTAATCGACGATTGCCGCTCCGTACCGCGGGCGACCACCGGACGTTGAGGCGCAGTTTTTGGGTTTACGCGCGCTTGTGTACTTTTGATGGAATTGACGCTCTGACGTTCGAGCTGGTCGAGCTTCTGCTGTGTGCTCGTGGATTTCGACTTGGATGAGTCCGGAGTCAAAGCGGTGGAACAAGGCATGCCCGCACGGCTGCACTCCTTGCCAGCGGCATCTTGCTGGATCTTGCGCAAAGAGGATGAGTGCTCTGCAAGTGCTGGTATTGTTGCCACCATGGTCGATAGCAGCAATAGCGCAAATTGGAAGGCCACGCGTTGGATCACCTTTCGAATACCGTTCATCGCCATTGACCTGGTTCCGTATCCACTGCGACAACTCAACGCAATAACCGCCGACGGATCAATCCTGCGATAGATAACAGACCGGTTCCAACAAGCACGAGGGACTGAGGCTCGGGAACGTTGACGGTAGTGTATCGATTGTTAGCGAAGAAACTACCGTCCTTGGGCGAGTATACCGAAGTGTCCGGGTTAAGACCAGTTTGAACGGCGCTCGAAGAAGAACCGAATGCCGCTCCAAATTGATTAGTTCGAAGGTTGGCTACTTGCTTCGAGTCTTGCAATTTGGCGCGTCCGACGCTCGAAATCGGGGTTGCATAAACCATCCCACCTAAGAGTAGGAGAGCCGCCAGTAGACCAATCGCATCCCGGTCTGAAAACTTGAGCGAACAGCTCCCCATGCTCGACACGTGCCGCTTCGCTGACATTTTAGTTTCCTCGTCACAAGGCGCAACCAGAGCCTTTGCCGTGATGCCTATGTTCTTGGCCGGAGCAGGACGATACGATCCTGACCGGTACATGAGCCGATTCCGATGATCTCTCCGTGATTGTTAATTCCCAGAGCCTGGATCAGCTCCCAGCCGGTTCCTGGATCAAGGAACTCATTCAGGTCGTGCAGGCGATGATCGCGATAGATGAAGCCGTGGAAATTTTCGTCGCCTTCGGTCAACGATCCTCCTACGACTTCGCCGTTGTTGTTAAGGTCGCGAGCGATGCTGAACGAGCCTCCCAGGGTTCCCAACATTTGGCGGGAGTTCTTTTCCTGCAAGAAGGCCTCAATGCGGCCGGTTTCTCGATTGAGAGTCACACCGGCACACTGGGCGACATCGTTAAGCGCCAGCACATCGTTCTGGTTGTTGTCGAATGGGCCGAGATCAATCACGTCGAATCTCTCGGGGTTGGTTGCAGCCGCCTTACTGTCTGGAGCCGCTTGCGCAAGTCGAATTGGTTTCATAGGACGGTAACTACTTCCCTGAGGCTAGTCCCTTCCCAGCAGTCATGTAATCGATGTGGGCATGCATCGTCTCCATGGCTTCGGCCAGGTCGCCGGCCACGCCGTCGAAAAGGTGTTCACCGGTGCCGGCACGCCAAAGGGAGTATCGGTAAAAACTGTGGCGTGGTCGCGAACTCAATCTGACGTTTCCCTGAAATTCGTCTTTCTGAAGAACCCAAGTCTGCATACTTGTGCTCATTTCTAAAGCATCATCTTGCATTGCGAGGGGCGTGTAATCCCCCAAATGAGGTATTTCGGTGGATGTGATTTTGCACGTTAGGAAAAACTTTGGCGAGGAGGTTCGGCACCTGGAGAATTTTCTGTGGGACGAATCTAAATGGGCGTTCGCGCCAAGAAGCGAAATGCTTTATAGAACAGCTGAGAGTATTCGCACCACAAGTTCGGTCTGCCGATGGGTGTCGGTCTTCATGAAGATGCGTTTGAGGTGAGTTCTTGCCGTGTGGGGGCTGATGAAAAGTTCTGCCGCTGCGTCTTCAATCGACTTGCCCTGCACGAGGTGCTCTACAAGCGCGGCTTCGCCTCGCGTTAACCCGTAGAGTCGAACCAGCACTCCCGCATCGACTGCCAGGCCCATATCCTGGTCATACATCTTCATCAGCGCGGTGCGTTGTTCGGTACCCGGCCACGACTCTAAACCGGGTCCTGGCACAACCCGCACGATGAGTGCATGGTGAGTGGATTTGCGAGGCAGAGACATCGGTGAGTCTTTGGGCTCGCCCAACTCCGGATTCCCGATAGCCTCCCGCAGCACCTTCTGCAGCAATTTCGTGTCGGCGGTCCGCTCGGCTACCAGGCCCGTTCTTGCCATGGAAAGTCCGTCTTTTTTCCCAAGAATCGCCAGTGCGGCGCGATTTGCCAGCTGCGGACGTCCTTCGAATGCAACTAACATTGCGCCATGGCGCACCAGTTCCAACCCATAGGTGAGCGCGACCATTACGTCGCGCGGCGTCGCCGCACCATCTTTTGTCATGGTATGGTCGCGAAGCGCCGTGAGGAACGCATCAGATGGCATTCTCGGATTGTCTTTTGCATCGATTGTCCGGGAGTCAGAGATGTGCTGGGCTGACCTGCTCGTGGCATTTTCAATCGACATTGGAGCCAACCGCGTCAGCTCCCAAGACTTCGCGGTGTGTTCAGTATCAGAGGCGTGTCGAGTTGGCTTGGCCATTTCTTCGACCGGTAGACTCCATGTTTCTTCCTGCGAATCGGGCGCAGCAAGTGTCCTTGAAACTTGTTGCGCCAAGATGACGCAAAGATTAAGCCGAGGTAAATTTCGTGGTGAGGGGATTCAATTCTGTGGAAATCAAAACGGATAGGCCGGTGGAGTCGTTTAGTACGGCCGCGGAGCGCCTCTCCGGTTGCGCCGGGCTGCCCCGCCACTTAGAATGGCGGTCTACCCGAAAGATGGTTTTCGCTTGTCCCGATGAAGCTCTCTGTCGTCATGCCGGTGTACAACGAGCGTAGGACGCTACGCCAGGTCATTGCGAAGGTACTCGCAGTGCCCCTCGATATAGAGCTTCTCTGTGTGGACGACGGTTCCAACGATGGTTCGGATAAAATTCTCGCCGAACTCGCCGCCGAAAAACCCCAAATCCGGTTCCTTCAACAACCCATCAACATGGGTAAGGGGGCTGCACTTCGACGGGGGATTCAGGAAGCGCGTGGTGATTTCGTCGTGATTCAGGATGCGGATCTCGAATACGATCCTTCCGAATACGAATACTTGCTAGCACCATTGCTGGAAGGCAGGGCCGATGCTGTGTATGGATCGCGATTCATGGGCGGCGCGCCGCATCGCGTGCTTTATTTTTGGCACTCCGTGGGGAACCGCGCTCTTACGTTGTTTTCCAATTGCCTGACTAACATCAACTTGTCTGACATGGAGACTTGTTACAAAGTTTTTCGGCGCGAGATCATTCAGTCGATCCCAATCGAAGAAGACCGATTCGGATTTGAGCCTGAGATTACGGTAAAACTAGCGAAGCGCCGGCTGAGGATTTATGAGGTTGGCATCAGCTATAGCGGCCGAACGTACGAAGAAGGAAAGAAGATCGGATGGAAGGATGGAGTGCGGGCCGTCTGGTGCCTGCTCAAATATTCTATGAAAGTGCCAGTCTCTTCCGGCCAATACGCAGCTGCGGCTCAGGAGTCTCTGGCTCAGGAGTCTCTGGCTCAGGAGTCTCTGGCTCAGGAGTCTTTGGCTCCGGCAACTGATGCTCCGTCGTCGCGAACCAGCGACTAGCGTTCCATCGCAGCCTCACGTGAGCAGAGGCGATTGCAGCTCGCAATCACCCGCAATTCGCAATCGCGTGGCGCGTCGTTGAGACGTGCAGCTAAGCGCCAATGAAGCGACGAAGCTGGCTGGCACACAGGCCAAATAATCCTGTTCCCAACAAATAGATGGACGATGGCTCGGGGAGAGCCGTGGTGCCCTGTCCAAGAGTCAGGTCGGAGATACCGAGCCCAGGTGTTCCGGAAAAAGTCACTGACGCGGCAGTGCCCTTAAAACTGATGCCGATGTCGCTCCAGTTGCACCCGCTCCCTCCAGCGCAGTTCCCGTCATTGCCAGAAAGCGCGATGGTGGCGAGAACGGTGCCAGTGCCGTTAGCACCACTCCAAACAGTGACGGTTTCTTGAAAAGGAGAAGTGTAGAAGAAGTTGAGACCAGTCGTGAATCCGTTTGCGATATTGATTGAGCCGGTGGCGCTGGTGATAAACACGGCGGGATTCACATTAGCGATCCCATTGATTGTGAGCGGCGTGTAGTTCACCGATCCGCCGACACTCGCTGGCATGTAAGCGATAAAGCCAGACGAGAAAGTAACTCCAAAAGCCGACTGATAATAATTGACTACGGCCTGGCCGTCCTTCAGTCCTCCGAAAGCCAGAAGGTCAACAGAATTCGCGTGAGCAAACGAAACGGAAAGTAAAATCCACAGTGACACAGCGAGAGCACTGCTGACTGCTCGGGACATGACAATCTCCTTTGGCGTCTGGAGCCGTTGAGCTCGAAGCGGGGAGCTGCTTTGGCTCGATGTAGTATCGCCTTGCGAGTGTTACGCCACAAGCATGGGAATGTTAACAGTCTGTTAAATTGCAACCCGAACGGCCCGGGGCCTGTGGAAACCTCGAATGCCCGATGGCTCCGTTGCTTTGGGGTCTAGAAACCCCGTTTCCGCGACCTTTAACACGGCCCTGAGCGGCCCTTTTCATCGGGTCAGACATGTAAATTATTCAGGGGTTTCTGACTGGCATGGCAGATTCCACCTAGGGCGTTTACCTGAGTCGATATCCACCGACCCTTGCTCATTCGATCTCAAGAATCTTTTACAAGGCTTCGGTCTTCCAGTCAGAGTTGAATTTTGCAGGAAAGCGCCTCAAATGAGCCGTGGTCTTCCCGTGCCCGCCCCTCTGTTTTACCTTGTGCGAACAGGTCCGAGTCGCCATTTTCGCCCACACTAGCGTGATTCTTGATGAACGAAATCGCATTTCTGAATCACGGGAGCGGTTTTTATAAAAAACTTTCCGGACCGCCTACGGATTCTGGAAGTGTGGCACGGTGTCTGCAAGTGCCTGTGGAAATGGCTGTTCTTTGGTCACAGCTAATCTCGTCTCAAAATGGCATTGTGGATGCTACCGAATTGCGGAACGTCGTGGCTCTGGGGCGGAATCTAACCGGGGGTAGTCATAATGGAGCAGTCCGTTCGGCTAGGACCGCGCGAACAACAGATTGTAGAACTGCTTTTGCAAGGCTGTGACAACGCTGAGATCGCCAGCCAGCTTAAGATGGCGCGCAGGACCGTAAAGGCTCACTTCAACCGGTTGTTCCTCCGTTTCGGAATCACCGGCGGCATCAAGCGAGTGAAACTCGCAACCCTGTTATATCGGAGGCAATCATGTTTGCAAACGACCGTTATGGAAACCGCGTCCCCAGTGAACGGGAAAACCGAGTCATCGAGCTTGTTGCCCAGGGTTTGAAGAATCGGGACGTGGCCGATGCCATCGGCACGACGGAACATGTGGTCAAGAATTATCTTCGCGTGATTTATGACAAACTCGGTCTCTGGAACCGGGTGGAGCTTGCCCTCTGGTATGAGTCACGTCGGCAGGAGCCAGAACTGCAAGCGTAATTGCCGGGAAAGTGTCACTCCGCAAGCCCGGTGCAATACATCGAGCGGTCGGGCAAGAATCGCAGTCGCAAAGTTCTATCCCGCGTCCCGATTTCATTGACAACCGAAGCTTTGCAAATTGCGCAGACGCTCTGCGGCGGCTGCTTCGCCTTTTCGGGCTGCCGCAATCAGGAGCAAGCGCGCCTGATCGCAACTCTTCGGTACACCGTCGCCTCGAAGATATAAGTCGGAGAGTAATATCGCGGCTGCAAGGTTCTGCTTGCTTACCGCTTTCCACAACCACGTTGCGGCTTCTTTACTATCACGAGTCGTCCCCGCGCCGCCCTTGAGGAACTTCTGCGCCACAAGCAACTCAGCGTTGCCGGTCTGCGCGGCTGACGTAATCAAAGAACTTGCGGGCGACGGAGGAGCGGGTATTGCCTTCCGTGCCGCGGCGGCGTGAGCCTTTGGCGGGTTCGTGTGCGGCACCGGGTTTTGCGCAGCGGGTGGAGCGGGTGTTGGAGTAGGCGTCGCACTCTGCTTGGCTTCAGATTCTGCTGGGGCTGGACTTGTGGTCCGCTCGGTCGGCATCGCGGGTAACGGCGCAGATTGCGGAGTTGATCCAGTGCCAGAGATCCCATGGCGCCACGCCAAATAGACCAGCCCAACGAGAAGAATCGACAAAACTATACCGATATAGGCGCGGTACCGGTAGGGCACAGGCTCAGGTGCTCGTGCGAATGCAGGAAGATCGCCAGGCGGATGCCAGGCAGGCTCGGGCGCTTCGTCGCCTCCGTCGCTCACATCGTAGAAGGTCGGACTAACTTCAGAGATTGTTGGCCCAAGTTCCGGCTCGCTCGCGCGTTCGACCGACTCCTCGCGAGGGGAAAGCCCATGCTCCGTCCAACTCGTTGTAGCGACCGGCAGCTCTTCCTCTGTCTCCGCTGATCGGTCCTCCGAAGTAACGGGCAGCGGCGCGCCGCACATCCCACAAAATCTTTGCCCCAGCCAATTCACCGCTTCGCATGCGCTGCAATGCAGCACCGGCAAGGATTCCGGAGGTGAGTCCATCGCTGTTGTGTTGCCGTGATCCACCGGCACTCTGACGTCGTCGTGATTGTCGTTGTGATCGACGCGATCAATCTTTTCAAAAAAACTCTGCTGACCGGAGGCATGCTGGGGCGAAGAAACTTCGGACGGGGAATTACTCTCAAGTTCTCGCAGCAGATCGGCGACGGCCTGTTCGCGTTTCTCGGGTGCGCTAGTGAAATAAACCTCTGCCCATCGTCCCATGTTTGCCGCCAGCAGCGGATTCAGCAGGGGATTCAACTCACGCTGGGGCAACGTACTCTCGTCGGACGCCTTTTTGGGCTGGGGCACTCCTACTCTCCTGATATCGCGACGTTTATGATTCCACTACCGCCGCAAAAGGTTGTCAAATCGAAATGGACTGAAGACCGTTCAAGAGCCGCGGTCAGTCACATGCTTTACGCAATGCAGGTTCAAACTGATCCAGTTGCGCATCATGCTGGCTGGCGAACCTGCCTTTCTGCGTCTTACCGTAAAGGTCGGAACCAGGGCAATAATAGAGAGCGGTGTGCAAGTCAACCCAGACCTGAACATCGGGATTGCCCCTGTCCTGCGGAGCCTCTGGCGCTTCCGCCAAACCGAGACTGATCAGAAACTTGTCGAACATGGAAAGATCGGCATCCGGAGCCGGCTGTTTGCGCCGAGTCGAAGTGCTGGGAGCTGCTGTTGTGTGAGTGGTCGCTGCGACTTGGTGATCGCCCGACAATATTCCCCAGCCGATCACAACCAGCGTCAATACAGCGATGCCGAGATAGAAATTACCTCTGCGGGTATGCCAGAAGCGGATGAGTTCATTCGGCGTACTAGTCGCCCCTGCTGCTGGGGTCAGCTCCGGCGCGGTCGCTGTCAGCAATGTGCCATCTTCCTGCTGCAGTTTTACGAGTGAAGTCTCATGATCTTCGGCATCGTGCATACCCAGCTGTGTAGTGAACGATGAAGACGGAGATGCAATCGAGTCCGTGTCAGGTTCCGGAGTCAGAAACTGCGCCAGCTTTGCGTCGGTCTCATGCCATTCGGGAAGAGGAGTGGTTTGTTCCTTAGCAGGGTAGTCCTCTGGCTGGAAGTCAATCGCATCCCACTGCGTCGAGGCAAGGCGTCGAGTTTCTTGCGTAACTGGACTGACGCTGCTTGGTATAGTCGGCGAAGCTTGCTCTGCCTGTTGCTTGTGCCACGCTGCCGCCAGCTTGTTCTGCATTTCCGACGGTTCGCTATCTTCCGGTTCGCCATCTGAGGTTCGTGAAGCGCCGCAGGTGCCGCAATACTGCTCCACCGGCAGCACTTCGCTGCCGCACCTCCGGCAGGACAGTGTGGCCGCACTGGTGTCGGCAGGTTCGCTCGCGCTGCTGGAAGCTTGGGCAGCTAAAGCGGCGAGATTCGGTTTCAGCTTCTCGATGGCCTCAAGCATCGTCGATCGTTCCGACGCCACGGATTTCTTCAACGATGACTCAGCTTCTCGCCCAATCGCCTCAGTCACGAGGCCGGCCATCAACTGGCACGTGTGAACGTCCTGTTCCGCGAAGCCGCGCATTCTATCGAAATAAAGTTCCAGAGCGCCGACGATATTGCCGTCGTGATAGATGGGCACGGAGATCAGCGATTGAATTCCCCGCTTCAAGCAGCCTTCGGCATCGAATAGAAATTCCAGACTTACATCTTCACTGCGGATGACCTGCCCGGTGCGGACGGTGGCCGCGCAGACCGCCGCGGTCAGCGGAACCTCGGTTCCTGAAGGCAGAGCTGGAGCGCCTGCGCCTGCGCGGTAACAGACTAATTTTTCATCCAGCAGTCCGATCCCTGCGCCGCTAGCGTTGGTGATGCGCGCGACTCTTTCCGCTACAACTGCCATCGCCGGATCTAGTGCGAGATGCCGTCTCTGAATCTGATGCTGCGCTTCGACAATCTCCGCCAGCGTGAGCGTGTAGTCTCCAGCCGGAACATTCTCTTGAGCATCCGGACTTTTTCTGGGGAACTGCGCTTGCGCGGCCGACTCCTGCTCCCGGAGCTGCTCGCTGTGCAACTCCAGGCTTTCTTCCATCTTCCGCATTTCGCGGTTGTGCTCCTGGAGCACGTAAGCGGCTTCGACGAGCTTTCCAAAGGTCTGCTCGTCGAGGCCCGGAGTTTTTTCCTGGTCGGTCACGATGTTCTTCGCTGTGGTAACAGACAGTCCAGCGTGGGTGGGGCTCCCCGGAGAACCAAAACTTATTTTAGTGCAATTCCCTCCCGAAAGAGTGTTATTCGAAGGTTGGCGTACTGCTGAGCAAGGTTCGCGAAACACAAGGGCGTGCATCGGTTGCCACGATGACGAGACCACAACCATACCGAATTCAATGGGTTGGCATAGTGATTCAATCGCTTATCCAATATCAGACTAAGGTGCGGCTAACGGATGTTACTCTAGTAACCCTTAAGTGCGACAGAGCTGACCCGTCAAGAGCGCTTCCCGTATCCACGCTAGTTCTGCGGCGAGTTTCCCGGCAAACTGGATTTGTACGATTTCGGCGGAAGCAGAAGTTTGGATCCCGAATAACCGACGAACGAAGACTGATTGCTGCGCGCAGGTTCGAGGCTGCGTCCTGCCATGAAGAGAAAAATCACCGGGCTGTGAATTTTATAGCGGCCGCCGAAGTCGATTGTGGGCTGGTTTTCGGAAGGATGGAAGGGGCCTTGGCTGTAGAACTCCACATCGCCTCAGCTTGGGAGTGAAATCGTGTCCGATCACGAGCCCGGTGAGCCAGCCGTCTGGTCCTTTGAGAACGCCTTGATAGCCGATCTCGTAGTTCACGTCAACCGGGCCAAGCTTCTTTGAAAATTCAAGAGGAAAGAGAAAAACGTCGCTGGCGGGAGTAATTCCCCGGCGAACCGCATCGTTGGGATTGTTCAGGAAGAATTGTGGGAACATCGAGATGGAAAGGCCCGACTCGCCGCCTTCATGGAAACGCCATTTGACGCCGGGATTCGATTGCCCCAAGCCAAATTTGGCCGGGGAAGAGGAGTCCTTCACACGCAGCCATGCGTTCTCGTACGTCAGCTGAATGCGATCTCCACGCCGAAGTTGATGTCGACATCGGGTGCGTAAGAAACAGACTATCGCTATACAGGAACGGCATGTATCCAAAGTTGATTTCCCAATTGAGGTTGCCGGGAGTGCCCGGATCGTTGGTGTAGTAAGGTGGACCACCCTGAGCAATCGCGAAAGAAGCAGCGAGAAACAAAAATAGAACGATCCATAACAAAACGATCTGCCCGCGTAGCATGACCACCGTCAAACCGCCAGAAGCATGGGCTTGGCCGGGACAAGGGCGCGCGCACATCCTCCCGCGATGTTCATATGCTCTCTGCTTCGGCAGATCATGGCACTCGCTTGGGCGCCTGTGCAAAACGCGCAGCAGATTTTTGAGAGAGTACCAAGATGGAGCTGGCCTTCGGCGGTTAATTCCCATCTTAGGACTGACGGCAGACCTCACGGTGTGAGCGAATACTGACGGTTCTCATACGTCGGTTGGTTAGCCAGTTGACGGTGTTCTAAGTCTCCGTAAGGTTCTGCAGGCAGGAGGGTTATCTCAATCGACGGTTCTGTCGGATATTGCCCTCCGCAAATCGCATCCCAGCTCCGGCGAGCGCGGTGAAGAGCTTTTTTCGGTTGTGGCACCGCCATCGGTTCTTGTTCCAAATCCCAATCTGGGAGAGATCAGCCTAGCACGAAGCTTCTGAAGTTTCTCTGAAAGCCTTGGTTGTCGTCCCTAAGTGCAGGCGCACAAAGGGCTTAGCTGTATAGCGAAGATTTGGCGAATCTTTGGCGAAGAATGTGCTTAACCATATGCGACAACGGTTGCGAACATTCCGATAAAGAACCACAGCAGACCCCAAATGCAGGACGTAAGGACCGAGGAGAAACGCACAATGGACATCGATGGCATGAAGGTTACACCACGGGATCAGCAGGTTTTGGATCTGCTGGTTCAAGGCTGCAACAACAAGGAAATCGCGGGGCAGTTAAACATCAGCCCGCGAACCGTCAAGCAACACTTACGTACCCTTTTCCTGCGGGCCGGTATTCGCGATGGCCGCAAGCGGGTGAAGCTGGCGATTGCCGCATTCGAACGGGAAGAAGGGAAGGCATCATGACGCCACGTGAGCAATTAACCCCGAAAGAACTTCAGGTGGCTACCCTGGTGTGGGAGGGTTTGACCAATCGCGAGATTAGCAAGCTCATGGGCACGACCGAGCAGGTGATCAAGAATCATCTGCGCAGCACCTTCGACAAACTCGGGGTTTGGAGCCGCCTTGAGCTGGCGATGTACGTAGCCGGCCATGGCGGGAAGCGCTGGCTGGAAGATGTGACAGGGCCTGGTCTTCCCTTAGGACATGCCGCAGGTCGCTAGAAATTTAGTTGAAACACTTGTGTCGAGTTGGTGCATAGGAAAATTCCCAGCCAACGGCGGCTGGAATTTGCAGGGTGCGTTAGCGCGCAAGATCTTGCGCTCGACTCGCTGGGCCTGCCGCCTTTGGAGAACAACTTCTGCAAAACATTTGTATACCAATGCACTCAGGCGTTGAGGGATTCTACCTAAGCTATTAAAGCAAAGCGATTTATGAGACTGTATTGTCGGCCTGAAAATTGCACGAAGGAACCGGGCTCAGAGAGGGATTTCCTTGTCTAGAGTCGGTTGTGCGATCCGGGGACGGGCAAGAATGGCATATAAAGAGACCTTCTGGATGGCTTGTGATTCGACTGAGCAATTGCGGGCGGAGTATGGCCCGTTTCATCGTCGGGACGAGGCCGAAGCGGAAGCCCGCAAACTGGGTTTCGGCTACTTGCTTCGCTATGAGCACCTGCTCGATGAGAACGAGGAAATTCAGGAGGTTCGGTGCATCTTCATCGAATTAGCTGGCGCAGTTCCAAGCGAGCCAGCTTCCGTCACTCTCCACACCCGTTGTGCCAGTTGTGGTGAGTCCGCCACCCATGCCAAGGGTTGGCAGGCCGAAGTCTGGGCCGACATCCACGAGTTTGAACACACCCGCCACCGGGTTCGGCTCTTCGAACACTCGCGCGGTAAAGGCCTGAAAGAAATTGGCGGCTGGCGGTCTTAGCTTAAGAACAGTTAGCAGGTCTCGGCTCAGGCTGCGGCAGACAATTCACTGGATGCCGCTCGATCAACAAACCAGATCAGCTTACCGTCTGTTGGACGCACCAGTTTGCTGGGATACTTTTCTCCCGGAGCGCTGCCTTCCAGTACTTCGCGCAGAACCGCCGCTTTATCGGTTCCACTCACCAGAAAAGCCACACAGCGGGCAGCGTTCAGAACAGGCAACGTAAAAGTGATCCGGTCGGCCCCCAGTTTCTCCACCCGATTCGCCACGACTAACCGCGATTTTTCCTGTAACGCCGCGGTTTCCGGAAATAACGAGGCCGTGTGTCCGTCAGGCCCCAAGCCCAGCAGAATGAGGTCAAAACGTGGGAACTCGCCCGCCTGCAAAGCGAAAAATTTTCGCAGTGTCTGCTCATACATTTCCGCGGCGGCGGAAGCATCCGGATTCTCGGCTGGAATGCGGAAGACGTTAGCCGGAGGAATCGGAAGCTTCGATAGCAGGCTTTCCTGAGCCATGCGGAAATTGCTCTCGGCATCTTGTGGCGGAACGTGGCGTTCGTCACCCCAGAAAAAAAATACCTGCTCCCAGGGCAGCGCAGAACTCGCGTTGGCCGCGATTAGTGTGAACATGCTTCTGGGAGTCGATCCTCCAGACAGCGCGATGGCGAAGCGTCCGCGTTGCGAGATCGCAAGAGTAGCCGCATGCACCGCCTCATCGGCCGCTGCCTGAAAAAGGTCTTGAGGCGTGGTCAAGCGGCGAATGTCGATCTGTGGAGAGGAATCTGGCACGCTCAGGAGCCTCCGTCACGACAGCCGTTTACCAGAGCACATCGCGCTGCACCCAGAAGCCCGGCTTTATCGTTGGTGATGACGTGAACCGGGATGGCTTCCAGCAGCGGACGCAATCTGCCTTTGTCGAGGAAAGCGCTCATGAAAATCGGTCCCGTGAGCTTGGAAAGAATCTTAGGTGAGATTCCGCCGCCCAGAAAAATTCCGCCGGTCGCCATGGTCTTGAGCGCCAGATTGCCCGCTTCTGCGCCATGCACTGAAACCCATAGGTCCAGCGCCTGCTCGGCAAGCTTGTTCGCTCCGCTCAGAGCCGCACGCGAAATCGCCGCCGCGGCATCTCCTTGGCTAAGCTCTTGGGCGAATCCGGTAGGCTCATCGCCACACTTCTTCGCGCGTAGAAATTCGTAGACATTCACTAGACCCGGACCGGAAAGGATTCGCTCGTAGCTGACGTGGCCGTAGCGGCTAGTCAGGGTCTGCAACAGTTCGATCTGCAACTCCCCTTGCGGCGCAAAATCCGTGTGTCCGCCCTCGCAAGCGAACACTCGATGATGACTGCCATCCCAATACAATCCTGCTTCTCCCAACCCGGTGCCGGGAGCGATGACCGCTTGATTGCCGGTGGATGGAGGCGCTTGATTAAGAGCAACCAAGTCTTGCCGGCTCAGGGCGCCGATGCCCCACGCGTTGGCCTCGAGGTCATTGATCAACAAAGTAGCGGGCAACTGCATTTCTTTCGCCAGCCGGGATTGTTCGATGATCCAGGGAAGATTGGATGTTTCGACCCGCCCATTCCGGACCGGGCCTGCAATTCCAAAACAAGCCACCTCAGGGCGGTCCCCCGACTCGCACAGAAACTTGGAAACAATCTCACCAAATTCGCGATACTCGCGGCTGGGAAAAATACGCTCGGAAATTAAGCGGAGACTTCCATTTTGGGGCTGAAAATAGGCCAGCCGGGCGTTGGTCCCTCCGATGTCGCCGGCCAAAATCATTTCTCGAAATTCCTCCAGCGCCGACCGTCGCGCTCCAAGAGTTCGTCGGCCTCTTTCGGGCCCCACGTACCCGATGCATAGTTCGGAAAGTTCCGTGGCGGCAGCGCCTTCCACAGATCGAGTACCGGATTGACCACACTCCAGCCCGCCTCAACCATATCGGCCCGCTGAAATAACGTCTGATCGCCGATCATGCAATCGTGCAACAGCCGTTCATATCCGGTGCTGGGCTGCTTGCCGAAGTATTCCTGATATTCGAAGTTCATGTCCACCGTTCCGAGGCGCATCACCGGGCCGGGAACCTTCGCGGCGAATTGCAGCGAGATGCCTTCTTCCGGCTGGATATGCAGCACCAACTGGTTTGGCATCAGGTGTTCGACGGAAGTGTCGCGGAACAATACGAACGGCGCCCGGCGGAACTGGATCACGATATGGGTATTCCGCGCCGGCATGCGCTTGCCCGTGCGCAGATAAAAAGGAACATCGGCCCAACGCCAGTTGTCGATGAGCAATTTCATAGCGACGAAGGTTTCGGTGCGCGAGTCGGGCGCCACATCGCTTTCGGATCGATACGCCGGAACTTGCTCGTTACCCTCCGTGCCCGCTCCATACTGACCGCGCACCGAGCGGGTGAGAACTTCCTCGTCGCTGATGGGCTGAATGGCATGCAGAATCTTGGCCTGCTCGTCGCGGACCGCGTTTGCATCGAAAGAAATGGGCGGCTCCATCGCAGTCAGGCTGATCAACTGCATGATGTGGTTGGGAACCATGTCGCGCAACGAGCCCGCGTGCTCGAAATAACTGCCACGGCCTTCCACGCCTACGGTTTCGGCCACGGAAATCTGCACATGATCGATGTAGCGGCGGTTCCAGATGGGCTCGAAGATTCCGTTGGCGAAACGAAACGCCATGATGTTCTGCACGGTCTCTTTACCCAGGTAGTGGTCGATGCGATAAATCTGCTTTTCGTCAGCGAGCTTGAGCAGTTGCTGATTGAGCGCCTTGGCCGACTCCAGGTCGTGACCAAATGGCTTCTCGATAATCACCCGCCGCCAGTGGTCGTTGCTTTGATCCATCAATCCAGTGGCGGCGAGCTTTTCAACAATGGGCCCGAAGAAACTCGGCGCCGTCGCCATGTAGTAGAAAACGTTTTGATGGGTCGAGTGATCACGATCGATTTGCGCGAGGCGTTCTTTGATTTTGGAATAAAGCGAATCGTCGTCAAAATTGCCGGCGTAGTAATAAAAGCGGCGCGAAAAGCTTTCCCAAAGTTCGTCCTGGATGCAATCGCCGCAATATTCTTTAACGTCGTCCTTCAGGCGTTTGCGGAAGTCGTCGTCCGTCATCTGCGCACGCGCCACGCCCAACACCGCAAACTCTTTCGAGAGCAGGTTTGCCCGCGCCAGGTTGTACAGTGCAGGGATCAGCAGGCGTGCCGTCAAATCGCCGGCCGCACCGAAGATCACCATGACACAAGGGTCGCCTTGTTTGCCAATGCGCGGGGTGGCTATTGTGGGCTGTTCCGCCAGTTGCGCCATCTTAGTTCCTCAGTTTCGTTGAAAGAATCGTGACTGTCGTAGGTTACGCGCTTTTCTTGGTCGGCTGGGCAGCGCCTGCCTGACCCTCACCCGCTTCAACATGCCCGCCAAATTTCTGTCGCATGGCGGAGAGCATCTTCTCCGCAAAAGTATGTTGCTGTCGCGAGCGAAAACGCACATACAAAGCCGCAGTCAGGACTTCCGCCGGTACGGCCTCTTCGATCGCGGCCTGAATCGTCCAGCGTCCCTCGCCTGAATCCTGCACATAGCCTTCGTATTCGGAGAGCGTAGGGTTTTCCGTCAGAGCCATCGCCGTGAGATCAAGCAGCCACGAACTCACAACGCTGCCGCGCCGCCAAACTTCCGCAATGTCCGGCAGGTTCAGATCGTAGCGGATATCTTCCGGCAAATCTTTGCTGGTCGCATTCTTGAAAATGTCGAAGCCCTCGGCATACGCCTGCATGATGCCGTATTCGATGCCGTTATGCACCATCTTCACAAAGTGACCGGAACCCGAGGGACCGCAGTGAATGTAGCCTTGTTCGGCCGTGCCGCCAAGTCTTTCGCGGCCAGGAGTGCGAGGAATGTCGCCCACCCCGGGAGCCAGCGTCTTGAAAATTGGATCCAGCCGCTGCACTGCCTCTTTTGGCCCACCAATCATCATGCAATATCCGCGCTCGAGGCCCCAGACGCCGCCGCTGGTTCCAACATCTATGTAGTGAATGCTTTTGCCCTTGAGCTGCTCCGCCCGCCGCACGTCGTCCTTGAAATATGAATTGCCGCCGTCGACGATGGCGTCGCCGCTTTGCATATGCTGCGCTAGTTTCTGCACGGTCTGTTCCGTGGGACCGCCTGACGGCACCATCACCCATACCGCTCGTGGCGGCTTCAACTTGGATACCAAATCTTCCAATGACGACGAGCCGCCGGCTCCCTCGCCAGCAAGCTGCTTCACCGAGTCCGCGCTCAAATCCGAAACCACGAGTTGATGTCCGCCGCGAATCAGCCGGCGCGTCATGTTCGCGCCCATGCGGCCCAGACCCACCATTCCCAATTGCATCTCTTACTCCTTAGTACGTCATGTCCGAATTGCCGCCAGCAGATAATCCGAGAGCCTATTGCGAAGCCAAGGCTTCCAATCCCGATTTCACATCGTGGGATCCCGAGGCGGCCGCCGTAAGCATTGGACGCTGCACTTGTCGTTCGCTTGCCAATCGGCAGTCGTCGTCTTCACCGCCGCGGCGAGGGTTTCTGGTAGCGAAGATTTCAAATGGCTCAAGCAGTCTTTCCTTTGGTTTGAGTGCTCTTCTCCACCACAGCCAGCAATTTGTGGAACGCATCCGCAAACAACTTCACACCGTCGTTTGTCAGCTTTGTGGTCACTTCGCTGATTGCGATGCCCGCTTTGGCAAGATCATCCATCACCTTCTGCGCGCCCGCCACGTCCTCGGTCAGGCTGTTCCTCAGCTTCCCATGATCGCGAAACGCATCAATGGTCGCCGGTGGCATTGTATTTATGGTATCTGGCCCAATCAATTCCTCGACGTACATCACGTCGCGATACGCAGGATTCTTCGTGCTGGTGCTTGCCCAGAGTACGCGCTGAGTCTGCGCTCCCTTCGATGACAAAGCTTCCCAACGCGGCCCGCTGAAGATTTTCTGATACCGCTGATACGTCAGCTTTCCATTGGCAATCGCAACCTTACCCTTCAGGCTCTTGAGCAACGTCTGCTGAGTGGCATCGGCTGTCTTCAGCTTGTCGTCGATGATCGAATCCACAAGCGAGTCGATGCGGCTGATGAAGAAGCTGGCAACGCCCGCCATCTTCTTCAGATTTCCGCCGCGCTTCGCCAGGTCTTCCACGCCTAGGATGTACGCCTCCGCAACCTTCTCGTACACTTCCTGCGCAAACAACAATGTCACGTTGACGTTGATGCCCTCGCTAATCAACTGGCGAATTGCCGGAAGGCCTTCGGCCGTGCCCGGAACCTTAATCATCACGTTCTCGCGATTCACCGTCTTCCACAACCGCCGCCCCTCGTCAATCGTCTCCTGCGTCTTCATCGCAAGCAACGGAGAAACTTCCAGGCTCACGTATCCGTCTTTGAATTGCGAACTCTCATATACCGGACGCAGTATGTCCGCGGCCCCTTGAATGTCGCGAATCGCAATCTGTTCATAACGGGCCGTTGTGTCGAGATCATTTCGCGAAGCCAGCGACTTCAAAATATCGTCGTAGAGCGAACTTTCGCCGATCGCCTTCTCGAAGATCGACGGATTTGAGGTCATCCCGCGAAGACCATCCTCTTCGATCATGGTTTTCAGCTGGCCGCTGGTCAACAGGTCGCGCCGGATGTAGTCCAGCCACATCGACTGACCATAGCCGAGCAATGCTTTTAGAGGATTCGTAGCTTTCGAGGTTTCCAGAACTCCAGTAGGCTGCATGATAATTTCTCCTGATAAATCGACGGCGGACATCGTGCTCGATCAATCGTTAATGTGATTCGTTTCCTGCATTTCGTTGCGGCGGAAAAACGCTACTTTTCCGCCATCGCCTTGCGCGCCTCAGCAACAACCGCATTCGCAGTAAAGCCAAAATACTTCAACAAATCTTTTAACGGAGCGGAAGCGCCAAAGCGGTGCATTCCAACCTTACGCCCCTTGATCCCAACGTAGCGCTCCCAGCCAAACGTGGAAGCCATCTCCACCGAAACGCGAGCCTTTACTGATGAGGGAAGCACGCTCTCTTTGTAGCCTGCATCTTGCTGGTCGAAAATTTCCCACGAGGGCATGCTCACTACTCGTGCCTGCACGCCCTCCGTCTTCAATTTTTCGTAAGCCTCGACGCAGAGCGCGACCTCGCTGCCTGTGCCGATCAGAATCACTTCAGGTTTCCCGCCAGTAGCGTCCGCAAGGACGTAAGCTCCTTTCGCAGCGCCGGAAGCTGGAGCATACTTCGTGCGGTCAAAAGTAGGAAGGTTCTGCCGCGTCAGCACCAGCACCGCCGGTTCATGTTGCAGGTGCGCGATGATCTTCCATGCCTCGACTACTTCATTCGCGTCCCCCGGACGAAGCACGATCAGATTCGGCATTGCACGCAACGAAGCCAGTTGCTCGATCGGTTGATGCGTGGGCCCGTCTTCGCCAACGCCGATCGAATCGTGAGTAAAAATGAAAATCGAAGGAATTTCCGATAGCGCCGCCAGACGGATGCTGGCACGCATGTAGTCGCTGAAATTAAAGAAAGTCGCACCAAATGCGCGAATGTCGGAAAAAACCAGTCCATTCACACTGGCGCCCATTACGTGTTCACGCACGCCGAAATGCAAATTCCGTCCGGCATAGCTGCCCGCTTCAAAATCACCCGCGCCTTCAAACTTCAAGGTGGTTTTGTTCGAAGTGGCCAGATCAGCAGAGCCGCCGTTTAGCCACGGGATGTTTTGCGCCAGAATGTTCAGCACCTTCCCCGAGCTCTCTCGCGTTGCGACTCCTTTTGCATCCGCGGGAAACGTTGGCAGGTTCTTATCCCAGCCGTCAGGTAGCTCGCGTCGCTGCATGCGATGCAATTGGTCCGCCAACTCCGGATACTTCTGCGAATACCCTGCGAACACTTTCGTCCATTGCGTCCGCGCCTCGTGCCCGCGTTTTCCAATGCCATTCTGAAAGTGTTCGCGAACTCCATCGGGCACAAGAAATTTCGCATCTTCCGGCCAACCGTAGAATTTTTTCGTCAGCCGCACTTCTTCTTCGCCCAGCGGTTCTCCGTGGGCCGCATTGCTGTCCTGTTTGTGCGGCGATCCGTAGCCGATATGGCTGTCGACGATGATCAACGTCGGGCGGTCCGTTGTCTTCTGGAACGTCTCAAAAGCTCGAGCCAGCATGTCGAGATCGTTCGCATCGGCGACGCGTGTCACATTCCATTCATAGCCGATGAAACGCGTGGCCACGTCTTCACTAAACGACCAGCTCGCAGGTCCATCCAGCGTGATGTGGTTGTGATCGTAAATCCAGCACAGATTCGAAAGCTTTAAATGTCCAGCGAGAGAAGCTGCCTCGCCGCCGATGCCCTCCATCAGGTCGCCGTCGGAACACATCGCGTAAACGTTGTAATCGAAAACTTCAAAGTCTGGCCGGTTGAAAGTCGCGGCTAGCCACTTGCTGGCGATCGCCATCCCCACGCTGTTTCCCACGCCCTGGCCGAGCGGTCCGGTCGTGGCCTCTACTCCTGCCGTGATGTGCGATTCGGGATGCCCCGGAGTCTTGCTTCCCAATTGGCGGAAGCGCTTGATCTCCTCCATCGGAACCGCGAACTCCTTCAGCACCTCGCCGTCCTTGTTCACCTCGCGCACACCAGCAAGATGCAGCATGGCATAGAGCAACATCGACGCGTGGCCGTTCGAGAGTACAAAGCGGTCGCGGTTCAACCACGTCGGATCTTCCGGATCGTATCTCAGAAACTCCTGCCACAAGCAGTAGGTCACCGGCGCCAGGCCCATGGGCGCTCCCGGGTGACCACTATTGGCTTGCTGGACCGCGTCAATCGCCAAAGTTCGGATCGTGTTAATAGAGAGCAAATCCAATTGTTTGTCGGTCACCAACGCCTGTTCCGTCGCCACCATGCGATGCCTGCTCCTCCCGGCGGACAATTTCGCGCCACTCAGCCGTCCACCGGCCATGACTAATTAGAGTACCCGAGGCAGAAAGGGTTGCAACTACGGATTGAGTGTATCAAGTTCCTGCGGACCGATGTCACCCGCGTCGGTAAAAATCCCGAGTGGCGAAATGGTAATAGTGGCGATATGAATGGAAGAGAAATACGAACGAAAAAAGAAGAGACTTGCGCTATTTCAGCAACTGCAAGTAGCTGGACTCGCTCCGTGACGCTTTTGCGGCATCTTGGACGTATCGAAGGAACTGCCGCAGGTGCTCTTTTTCGGCGGGATACATTCCCTCGAAGCGAATGCGCACTCCGGCATTCGGCCCACTGTGCGTGACGACCCCGTTCAAGGCCAGGCCCTTCACCCAGATTTTTCCACTTGCGACCCAAAGACCAATTTCCACCTTGGCGCCGCCGCTGATCGACGTCGCTGTCTCGACCTGACATCCACCCAGGCTGGTGTTTGAGAGATTGCCCCAGATGGGAGCCTCACCATCATTTACCCGCAGTTCCACCGCCACGAAGCACTTGATTCGGAGATGCCGTCGGCGGTCCTGCGCCCAGTTCGGACTAAAAATGTCAGGCTCGAACGGTGGTGAGGATGCAGCGGACATAGGCACAGGCTGCGGAGGCGGTTCCGATGATACTGTCACTGCCGGTGTTACCCCTGAAGTGCTCGACGATGCTTGCTTAATCTCGCGCATCGCCGCAAGCAGAGCTTCTTCCCGACGTTCCGGCGGGGCATCGCGATAGGTTTGCAGCAGTTTTCCCAGATTCTGGGCTAGGTCGGGATCAGCCAAGAGTTGCGTCCAGTCAGTCCCCGGCGCGGCGCTAGGTTTGGTTTTGTCCATGGGATAGCGTCGGGGCCGCATTCTCGCGAACGAATCCCCGTCACCAGCTTGAACCCTGGATTACCTGCCCACAAGATTACCAAGGTGACCTCGGGAAGATTTCCATGGTCATCGCGCGCGGGCGTTGGGCTATTGGTCGAAGAGACTTGAGTCCACTTCTTCACGGCCACGCAGGAACTCCGAGAGCGCTTGTCGCTGCTCGTCAGTAAGAGCTAAAAATTCAAAGCCATACTGGTATCCGTGGCGATGGCGAACCACAGCTCGCAGTTCGAGTGGTGAGGCCAGTTTCGGAAAGCAAAGGCTCAACACGGCAACGTCTCCAATGCTGAGTTCGGCTGCCAGGAGCATACCGATGCCAGCCTCCGACAGATTTCGGGAATGACCCTCAACGGTCTGGTAATGCTCGCCCTGAAGATAGTTCACGCTCAAACGGAAATCGGCGCGGTATCTCGCACACCGTCTCCTCCGGCGATCGACCGGTTTTGCCGCGCGCTGTGGGTTTGAGGATGACACGAGTCGAGTAGAGTAGACGCTCCTTAGTAAGCGCCGTTAGCGCGGTTCCAATGAAGTGTGAACAAATGAACTTTGAACAAATTCGGAGGCTTCTTCGAGTGCCGTGAGCAGACGGGTTCCATGCCATTGCGACACCGATCCGGTTATTCGAGATTCCGGTCTGAGTCTCATTCCCAATCTATCGGCCTCCTTGAATGAAGTGGAAGGTGTCTTCAGTAATGCTCTTTCCATTACAATTTCTAAAGTCTTTGCGGATCAACCAAACTTCAATGATCGTGAGCAGTTGTGCGTAGGCGGGACTACATCAATATTTACCTTCGGCTTAAAATCATCTTGCTGCTGCATCGCGAGACGCGTTAAGTGCATCAATAAGCGGACGTTATGCCATGAAAGAGAAAAGTCGTCCCAGGAACCCTTCACGTTGGGACTTGTTTCAGAAAGCGGAGATGCCCGACTCTCTCACCAATCAAACCCGTAGAATTCGACTGGTTGCTTTCATATTTCTTCTGCTCTTCGCCGTAACGCGACTCATCGCACAGACCTCTGTGCCAGCTCCTTCCATCTCTCTGCCCGGATCGCAAAGTCCCTTCACAGGCAGCGAACCTGAGGGCAACGCCACCCCTGAGGTTTTGCAGCTAAGTTTTCAGGAGGCGATCGACCGCGGGCTCCGTAACAACCTCGGCCTCCTTCTTTCCGGTGATCAGGCCCTCACGGCGCGAGGTGAGCGGTGGAAAGAACTCAGCAATCTCCTGCCCAACCTTTCGGCGCGCGTGGGCGAAGACGTGCAAACCACGAGCCTCACTGCACTCGGATTCAAGAGCAACGTTTTTCCGTTTCCTGTTCCGCGAGTGATCGGTCCTTTTAATTATTTTGATGCGCGCGCCTCGCTCACCCAATCCGTGTTCAACTTCCACGACCTGGAAAGGGAGCGCGCTGCCTCTGAGAGTCTGAAGTCGGCGCAATATACCTTCAAAGACGCGCGCGAGCTTGTGGTGCTGGCCGTTGGCAACGCGTACCTGCAAGCCATTGCGTCCGCCGCTCGAATCGATACCACAGAAGCGCAGGTCACGAATGCTCAGGCTCTGTACAACAAAGCTGTCGACCAGCAGAAAGCGGGGCTGAGTCCCGCCATCGATACGCTACGTTCTCAAGTCGAGTTGCAAACCCGCCAGCAGCAACTGATCGCAGCACGCAACGATTTTGCTAAACAAAAGCTATCTCTGGCGCGCGTGATTGGCCTGCCTCCCGGTCAGGAGTTTGCTCTCACCGAGAAAGTTCCGTATCAGGCGATGACCGCTTTACCCGTCGAGGTTTACCTGCAGCGCGCTTACGCCTCACGGTCCGACTATCAAGCGGCACAAGCTCAAGTCCGTGCGGCTGAACTTTTGCGGCGGGCGGCGACCGCCGGTCACTACCCCACACTTGACGTCAACGCAAACTTCGGCGATATCGGAGTCACGCCGGCGCAATCGAACGGCACCTGGCAAGTGAATGGAGGCGTCAACATTCCAATCTTTGCTGGTGGCAAGACCCACAGCGATGTGCTCGAGGCCGAGGCCCAGTTAAAACAAGCCCGCTCCCAGTTAGCCGATGTTCGCGGCCGAATCGACTTCGAGGTCCGCGCCTCATTATTGGACTTAAGGTCTGCCGCCGACCAGGTCGAAGTGGCCCGCAGTTCGGTCGAGCTAGCGGACCAGGCTCTGGCGCAATCGCAGGATCGCTTCTCCGCCGGTGTCGCCGATAACCTGGAGGTAGTTCAGGCGCAGGAGTCCGTGGCCGGCGCTCATGAGAGTTACATTCAAAGTCTGTATGCCCACAATGTTGCCAAGATCGAACTCGCGCGCGCTATTGGCGACGCTGAACAGGGCGTCAAACGATATCTGAAAGGCGAACACTAACTTAATTTTATGGAACCGACGACGACTCAGACCCCGCCTGCCCCGCCATCGGAGCAGCCTGAAACCCGTACCAAGCCTCTGCCTTCTACAGAACGGGACTTTCATGCTCGTCCTGCGCGCACGTCGAGTCCTGGTTTTCGCATCGCGATCATCATTGCCGCGATCGTGCTGCTGGTGATCGGATTTTTTGTCTACCGCTACGTCACCAGCTACGAGTCCACGGACGATGCGGAGATTGACGGGCACGTTAATTCCGTAAGCACCCGCATCTCGGGAAATGTCATAAAGCTGAACGTGCTCGACAATCAAGCTGTGCAAGCGGGCACGGTTTTGGTGGAAATCGACCCAGCGGATTACAAAGTCGCTTATGAGCGAGCCAAAGCCGACTTCGAAAGCGCTCAGGCAACAGCCGCGGCAGCCGGCGTAAATGTTCCCATCACGGATGTCAGTTCGACCAGTCAGGAGTCGGCGTCGGAGGCCGATGTAGCCAACGCGCGCGCTGGAATTGCCGCCGCCAAGCAACAATTCGCGGCGGCCAGAGCCCAGCTCGATCAAGCCGAAGCTAACAACGTCAAAGCGCAGAACGATCTCGGCCGTTATAAGCAACTCGTCGACAAACAGGAAATTTCGCAGCAGCAATATGATCAAGCCGTGGCAGCAGCTGCAGCTGACGCCGCGGGCGTCCAAGCTGCTCACGCCAACGCAGATGCCGCGCAGGCTCAGGTGACCGCTGCCCAGGCAAAATTGGCGCAGGCCGAAGCCAACTGGCGCAGCGCCCAGACTGCTCCTCAGCAGATTCAAGTCGTGCGCTCTAGGGCCGCATCTGCTTTGGCAGACGTGCAACGTAAGAAAGCGGACCTCGACCAAGCCCAGCTGAATCTGCAGTACACCAAAGTTGTTGCTGCTGTCGCTGGAGTGGTCAGCGATCGCACGGTGGAGGTCGGACAGAACGTCGCTCCGGGACAAGAATTGCTAAAGATTATTCCGCTAAACGATGTCTGGATTACCGCGAACTACAAAGAAACCCAGCTTCGCGAAATGAAAGTTGGGCAACGCGTCACCGTTGAAGTCGACGCCAATGGCAGAAGCTATAAAGCCAAAGTCGATAGCATCTCGGGCGCCAGCGGCGCACGCTTCAGCCTGCTGCCTCCCGAAAATGCGACGGGCAATTATGTGAAGGTCGTCCAACGTATTCCGGTGAAGATCGTTCTCGATCCCGGCGAAAATGACGATCAGTCGCTGCGCCCCGGCATGTCCGTTATTCCTAAGGTTTGGATTCGGCAATGAGTGCCGCTTCCCCCATGTTGGTGAACGACGATGCATGGCGTCCCGCGGTAAATCCATGGATCATCGCGATCACCGTCACGCTCGCGACCTTCATGGAAGTGCTCGATACCTCCATCGCCAACGTCGCCCTCCCCCATATTGCCGGTAGCCTGTCGGCTGGGCAGGACGAGAGCACATGGGTCCTCACGTCCTATCTAGTCTCGAATGCCATTGTGCTTCCTTTAAGCGGCTGGCTTTCTTCAATCGTCGGACGCAAGAATTTTTACATGGGCTGCGTGGCTCTGTTTACCATCAGCTCTTTCCTGTGCGGATTGGCGCCGAATCTTGCAACCCTCATCATTTGCCGCGTTCTGCAAGGTGCCGGTGGAGGCGGATTGCAGCCCAGCGAGCAAGCCATCCTCGCTGACACGTTTCCACCCGCGAAACGTGGCATGGCCTTCGCCGTTTACGGAATGGCCGTCGTAAGTGCTCCGGCCATCGGACCAACTCTCGGGGGTTGGATCACGGACAATTTCACTTGGCGTTGGATTTTTTTCATCAACATCCCGGTCGGCATCATTTCGATTCTGCTCACCACCCGGCTCATTCAGGATCCGCCCTATTTCAAGCGCCGTAAGCTCAGTGAAACCAGAATCGACTACGTTGGTCTCGGCTTCGTCGCCCTTGGCCTGGGGACTCTTCAGATTATTCTCGACAAAGGGCAGCGCGAAGATTGGTTCGAATCGCATTTCATCGTCATCCTGTCGGTGATCTGCGCGATCTCTCTGATCTTCGTCGTAATCTGGGAGTGGAGACACAAAGATCCCATCATCGATCTGCATCTGTTTCGCGATCGTACCTTTGGCGTCTCCAATTTGTTGATGTTCATGCTGGGGTTTGCCTTGCTGGGCAGCACGCTACTGCTGCCTCTGTTCTCGCAGACTCTGCTCGGCTACACCGCCGAGGAAGCGGGTCTGTCGTTGATGCCGGGCGGTTTCACCATAATCCTGCTACTGCCGCTGGTCGGATTCCTGCTCTCGCGCTATAGTCCTCGCTGGCTGCTGATTTTCGGCTTAGTCGTGCTTTCGGGTTCTCTGTTCCATATGGCTGGCTTCGACTTGGACATCAACTTCAGTACCGTCGCCACGGCCCGTGTCTTTCAGGCGGCCGGCATGGCCTTCCTCTTTGTCCCGATTAATACGGCTGCCTATGCATTTCTACCCCGCGATAAAAACAACGCTGCGTCCGGCCTGATGAATCTTGCCCGCAACATTGGCGGAAGCGTCGGCATTTCCCTGGTCACCACCATGCTCGACCGGCGCAGCCAGGTTCACTTAAACGATCTTTCCCGCAATCTCAGCGCTGCCAACCCTGCCTTCCGCACGATGTTGCAGGGCGCGACCCAGGCAATGCGTCTGCACGGCGGGAATGCGGCATTTGCCTCGCAGCAGGCCTATGCGTTGATAGAAGGCACGCTTCAGCGTCAGGCCGCTATGCTGGCTTATCTCGATGACTTCCGGCTCCTGGGCATCTCGATCCTGTGCATGGTTCCGCTGGTCTTCCTGATGAAAAAAGGCAGGCCCGGAGGCGGAATCGCGGTACACTAATGCCCGGCGAAGAGATCAATCTTGCTTCTGAGAGATAATCGAAGCTGGGGGTTGGTGGGCCGAAAATGTTTCGACTGGTTACCATCGAACGGGAGTACGGCAGCGGCGGCGGCGCGATTGCCGCGCAACTGGCTCAGCACTTGGGATGGAATCTCTGGGACCACCGCCTCACCGAAGAAATCGCCCGCATTGCCAACGTTGCGCCCTCTGCCGTTAAGCGCTGCGACGAGCGCATGGACAGCCGCTTCTATCGCCTCGCGAAAACCTTCTGGCGTGGCAGCTCCGAGCGCAGTTCTCCTCTCGGCGCCCAGACTTTCGACACTGATCGCATGATGTTGATCATGGAGGAAATCACCACCAGGATTGCCCGTGAAGGAAACTCAGTCGTAGTCGGACGCGGCGCGCCTTTTTTCCTGCGCCAGCAGCCCGATGCCTTTCACGTGTTTCTCTATGCGCCGCGAGCTGAAAAAGTACGCCGTCTAGTAGAAGATGGATTGAACCCAGCCGAAGCCGAGGAACAGGTCGATGCCGTCGACCGCGAACGCATCGCCTTCGTCAAGCATTACTTCGACGCCGACTGGCCCACCCGTTCCCTCTATCACATGATGATGAACACCGCCGTAGGCAACGAACCCGTCATTCAGGCGATCCTTCACACCATGCATCTGGTGGAAGGCCGTCCGAAAGCCACAGACTACGACCCGTCCAGAGTGCCAACTCCAATCTAACGGATTAGCGTCTTTCCTCTGTGTTCCCCAGTGACCTCTGTGTTTAAGCTCTTAATTGTCCAGAGCTCCTCAGTTCGCGTGTGGACGCGTCGGCCGCTGCAGCGTTGGACAACAGTCCTGCGCACAAAAATCCGCTCGCGCCCCGAGCACTCCCGAGGCCCGCCGTTCCGATCCAGCATCGGTTCGTTCCAAAATCAATTCCCGAATCATGCCAACAAATTTCGGATGCCCTTCTACCGTTTTCGCCCGCACTTTGGGCAGTGACAGCGAATCGCAGAGCTGTGCCGCTTCCACATCGAGGTCATACAACACCTCCATGTGATCCGACACGAAACCGATTGGCGCTAGCACGACAGCGGACGCCAGATTCTTAGCCTTCACCTCACGCAGATGCTCGAGAACATCCGGTCCCAGCCAAGGCTGCCCCGGTGAGCCGCTACGGCTTTGGTAGACGAGGGCCTCATTTTTCTGACCCAACGATTCCGAAACGAGCCGCCGCACTTCTTCAAGTTGCCTGACGTAATCACTCGTGTCGGCCATCGAGACCGGAATGCTGTGCGCGGTGTATACGATTTGCACGTTTTGCCGCGCCTTGGTCGGAAGCGCCCGCAGAGCATCCCGCACGCGCTCGATCGTAACCTCGACATACAACGGATGGTTAAAGAATGCCCGCAGTTTATCCACTTCCGGCGCACCCACGCCCACTTCACTCTGCGCGCGCGCAATGTCCTCGAGATACTGCCGGCACCCCGAGTACGAACTGTAAGCTGAAGTGACGAACCCAACGGCCCGCCGGATCCCATCTTCCTTCATTTTCTGCAACGTCTCGGTCAGGAATGGATGCCAGTTTCGGTTCCCCCAATAGATCGGCAGCTGAGGCCCGTTTCGCTCCAACTCTATTTTTAGCGCGGCACTCAAATCCCGCATCTGCTGGTTGATCGGGCTTTTTCCGTCGAAGTGGTAGTAGTGCTCGGCGACGGTCAGCAGTCGTTCTCGCGGAACGTTTCGGCCGCGTAGCACGGTTTCGAGGAAGGGGATTACTTCCTCCTTCGATTCCGGTCCACCGAAAGAAACGATCAGAACAGCGTCGTAGTTCATATTGAGAGTGATTGGTGTGAATTCCGCAGATGATCGCTAGATCTCGGTTGTCAGATCACGATCGCCAAGCATTGGGCACTCAGTTGCCGTGCGCGGCTAGCGCAGAGGCCGGGATCGACGCTGTCGATTCAGCGTTCTTCGTCACCGACAATGGCCGGTCCAACGCGATATCCATTTCCGTGAACCTAGGCAGTACCACATCGCGGCCGCGGCGCGACACAATATAGATGCCCGAGACACAACTCGCTATGATCCGAGTCGTGCCGGCCGTGGAAGCGTCGGTCGCCGTCGAAACGATGGCTTCGATAATCAGCTGAGCACCGTCATCCACTTCTTTCGCGATGCCAGCCGTTACGCCAATGTTAATCGCCATCCATGCCTTGCCAGGATGTTCGCCATGAAGCTGTCCCTCGGCATCAATCTTGGTATGCGACCGCTGATCTAGTTCTGCTCCGGCCAACGATGCGGAGATCGGGATAAGGTTTCCACCCGGCAGCGTCAGGCCGGTGAACGTCAGATACAACGCCCCTGCACGGCTTCCCCAGCGCGGTGGAGTTTTCTTGACTACCTTCCCTTCAACCAGAGTGCCCGCCGGTAGGGCAACCCGCGAGTTCATCAGAACCGGCTCAATCAGCCGCCCCTGTACGATATCGCCAGGCTTGCTCTTGGAAGCGCTCACATCGCCCAGAAGCAGAATCTTGAACCCAGTCCCGGCGGGAACAGCCTCCAGAGCAGATACGTCGGGTGCCGACGAGCCTCCGCCATTGCCAGTCGATCCGTTTTGGTTTGCCGGAGCAACCGCCTCCAGCACCATCGTGGGCCTCGGCAGCTTCTTCGGCCCGTAAACGCCGCCAGATTTGCTCGTCTCCACCGCGCCGTTTGCATTCTCCGGCTTAGCATCTTTCTTCTTTTTCTTTGCTTGGGCGTGTACCTCGCGCATGCGGCTGATGGAAATCAACGACACCTGCAACGCGGTCTCGCCGTTCGTTCCAGAAACAGTTGCTGTTTTGAAAACTGGATAAGACTCATGGCGCGGTGTAAATAACTTGATTACGCCAGGCCAGTGATCATTCGCAATCCGCCGACTTTTTTCCATGTGGTCCACGGTTAAACGCACGTCAGTTCCGGAAGGAAATAGTTCGCGGTCGGCAGAATAAACGTCGCGCGACAAGCTTCCCTCAACAGTGTCGCCGGGTTTCAATTTAGAAACCTTGAGCGGACTCTTCAATTGAACCTTCAAATAAAGGCTCGCACTCGGAGACGCTGGATTCTGCTTAGCCGTTGCAGGTTCATCTACCCCGAAGCAAATCGTTGAGCTCGCCGACGCCGCGACTGCCAGCCACAAACCGGCAATGGCCTTTGATAATCTGTGTGCGTTTATCATCTGTCCCTGCCCGCCCCTAAACTCGCGCCTGGAGTGTTGCGCGACTCTTGAATTTACCTTCGAAATCCACTGAAAGGCCGAATGGAAACAACGGTACGTGCGCTCCCGGTAATCCGGGCGTGCATGTTGAGAGGAGAAATCTGGTGCGCCCGGAGAGATTCGAACTCCCGACCTATTGCTCCGGAGGCAATCGCTCTATCCATCTGAGCTACGGGCGCCAGCAATAGCTCCAGTTTACATGGGGCAGTCGAGAAGCATCAATGGACCCACCTGAGAATTCACGCCACGTTCAAAATGAGTGTGCCGGAAAACTAGCGTGACGGGACCGAAGAAGCCAGCCACGCGGCCAGCCCCGCCAATTTGTGGCCTCATTCCGGGCCGACTTCGGTGGTCGAAGAACGACCGTCTGATTACGCGTAGGCAGAACGCCGCAAGAGCACAAGAACAGACGAGACTGCCAACGAGCAGATATTAACGACTACCAGCGGCCTCGTCCGCCGCCTCCGCCACCACGGCCGCCACGGTCCCCGCCGCGATCGCCGCCCCGGCTGCCCCGGTCACGTCCGCCGCCGCCGGCATGTTCAGTTTTGGGGCGGGCTTCGTTTACGTTCAGCGTACGTCCTCCGACCTGTGAGCCGTTCAACGCCGTAATGGCTTTTTCGCCATCCTCATTGCTCGCCATTTCCACGAAGCCGAAGCCACGCGAGCGGCCGGTATCGCGGTCTGTCATGATGCTGACCCGGTCGACCTGCCCAAACGACTCAAACATCTGCCGCAGCTCGTCTTCCGATGTGTTGAAGCTCAAGTTGCCTACAAAAATATTCTTCACGCATCTTCCTCTGCATTGAGCTGTCGAAGTGCAAGCTCAATGCGGCGGACTGGCAGGTCGGGGACACCTTCCTGAAAATCGAGACCGGAGCCGGCGAACAGTCGAATGCGGCCAGAAGTATAGCAGGTTTGTCAAATGTTACTTGTCAAGGCAGACTTAGTTAGGAATAACCACCTACGCGACCTATAACTTCGTGAAGTCTTAACCTAGATTCAGAACCGGCTGGGATAGTCGCTAGCACTCGTCCACTTTCCAATAACCTTCGCGGTGATAACCAACTCGCAGCAACCGATTCTTGGGGTCGTGCCGCTTGCCGCAACTCGGGCAGATCAAATACCGGGTCCACGCGGTGCCAAGACGATCGTAATTTTCGGCGACCGCGAACGTTGTCCCACAGCTGCAGGGCACCATGAGCATTCGCAGCGTTGACTGCTCTTTCGATTCTGTGGAACGACTGCGAGACTTCACACTTCTTCCACCGTGGCCATCGCCTTCTTTTTTCTTTGGTTCGATTGCAAGACCTTCTTACGCAGGCGCAGCGACTTCGGAGTGATTTCCACGAACTCGTCGTCTGCGATAAATTCGATCGCCTGCTCCAGATTTAAGTTTCGGAAGGGCACAAGTCGAATGGCCTCATCCGCCGTGGACGCCCGCATGTTGGTGAGTTTCTTTTCCCGCACCGCGTTCACGTCCAGGTCGTCATCTTTTGCGTTCTCGCCGATAATCATCCCTTCGTATAATTCAATCCCCGGTCCGACGAAAAGCTCGCCGCGTTCCTGCAATCCCCACAGCGCATACGCCGTCGAAACCCCGGCGCGGTCGGCGATCAACGCTCCCGTAAGCCGGTGTGGAATCTCTCCCTGCCATTCGGTGTATCCGTCAAAAAGTGAGTTCATTACAATCGTGCCGCGCGTGTCGGTGAGCAATTGGCTGCGCAGCCCGATCAGCCCGCGGCTGGGCACGCGGAATTCGATTCGCACCCGCCCATATCCGTGGTTGTGCATGTTGACGACCTCGCCCTTGCGCGAGCCAAGTTGCTCCATCACCACGCCAACAAAATTTTCCGGAACGTCCACGGTGAGGTGTTCGACCGGCTCCATCAACTTGCCATCAATGCGCTTGGTGACGATCTCGGGCTTGCCAACCATCAGTTCATAGCCCTCGCGCCGCATCATTTCTATGGTGATCGAAAGCTGCAATTCGCCGCGCCCCAAAACTTTGAACGAGTCAGTGGTTCCCATCTCTTCAACGCGCAGAGAAACATTGGTGAGCAGTTCCTTCGCCAGCCGCTCACGCAAATTGCGAGAGGTCACGTAGGTTCCTTCCCGCCCTGCGAATGGTGAAGTGTTCACCGTGAAGGTCATCGCGATCGTCGGCTCATCGATCACAATGGGCGGCAGCGGCGCGGGATTCACCGCGTCGGTAATGGTTTCACCAATCGTTATTCCCTCCACCCCCGCCACCGCGATAATGTCGCCCAGAATCGTCTCGGTGCTATCGGTTCGCTTCAATCCAGCGAACGAAAACAGTTTCGTAATCTTGGTCTTGTGGAACGATCCATCGCGCTTGGCGATCACTACATCTTCGCCGGTATACATCGTCCCGTTGAACACTCGTGCGATTGCCAAGCGTCCCAGAAAATCGCTGTAGTCGAGGTTCGCGACCAGAATTTGCAGCGGCCCGGCGGGATCGCCCTGGGGCAAGGGAATTGTTTTCAGGATCGTGTCAAACAGCGGCCGCAGATCCTCACCGCCGCCTTTGATGTCCGTCGATGCCGTCCCCAGCTTTGCGTTGGTGTACAGAACCGGAAAGTCGAGTTGATCTTCCTTCGCATCGAGATCGATGAACAAGTCGTAAATTTCGTTGAGCACTTCCTGCGGTCTCGCATCCGGCCGGTCAATCTTATTGATAACCACGATTGGCGGCAGCTTCGCCTCCAGCGCTTTGCTCAGCACATAACGTGTCTGCGGCAGTGGGCCCTCGCTCGCGTCGACCAGCAGCATCACGCCATCCACCATCTTCAGCGCCCGTTCCACTTCACCGCCAAAATCGCTGTGTCCCGGCGTATCCACAATGTTGATCTTCACGTCGTGATAGAAGATGGCGGTGTTCTTGGCGAGGATGGTAATTCCGCGCTCGCGCTCCAGTTCGTTCGAGTCCATGACACGCTCGACGTGGTGCTCGTTCGAACGAAAAGTGCCGCTTTGCTGCAGCATGGCGTCGACCAACGTGGTCTTTCCGTGGTCCACGTGCGCGATGATAGCGATGTTGCGAATGTTCAAACTCAAAGTGTGGTTTGTCCTTTTATCGATCTGATTGGGTTGACGGGCGGACGTGGCCCATCCTCGACTGCAACCGCCCCTTCTATAACTTTACTATGGGCGGAGGTTTATCAGGAGATTACATCGCACCAACGTGCGGCAGGTTAGTAACCCGAAGTTCCATGAACCATTTTGATGGATTTGAAAACAAGCACAAGATCAAGGAGGCGCAAAAGCCAAGATAAGGGCGCTACCCAGCGATCGCCTTCTCCTTCGGAGCCGACCTTCCCGCCAATCGTGCAGTCACTTCCTTCACCGCCCGCTGTGCTGCCAGAATCGCCTCGTTTGCAGTCGATTCCGGCCCCTGAGAATCCGTATTGGCGAAAAAGATACGATCCATGGGATGCCGCACCAGCGGCTGAACTTCCGTAAACAATCCCGGCGTCGACATATACAAAGGATGACCGCGCCGGTAGATATGCACTTCGACTGGGTCGACATTCAGCCCCGGCATCAACTTCTGAAAGTCGCGCAGCACATTCGCCGCGATGGAACGCGCGCCTCCCTCCGTCAGGAGTGTAAAGCGCTGCTCTTCTTTCATCGGCGTGTAGCAACTAAGAATGTTGAACTTCTGTTTATAACCCGGCTGCTTTTGGATCACCCAGTCCGCAACAACGATGTCGGTGAAAGTATTTCCGGGGCACCATGTGTCGTAACCGTGATTGAAAACCGGTTTATCGAAAATCAGATTCACCACGGGATACGGAATGTAGCGAATCTGATGCATGGCATCGCTCTGCTTCTCAGGCAAGCCCTCGATAACCCGCCGTGTAATGAACTTCGGCGTCGCCATGATCACGGCTTTTGCTGCAACCGTCTTCAATTCGCCGCCCAGCATGTAAGTAATCTGCGCTTCTTCTTTGCCGGGCACGACAGCTACAATGGTCGAGTCGGCCTGCAGGCGATCTTTGTATTTCGCTTGAAGAATGTCCTCCAGTTTTTTCGTTAGCGCGCCCAACCCTCCTGGCCAGGTGTAGCGATCGTCGACGTGGCTCTCTTCCGCCATACTCTGTAATTCCAGAATGCCAACCGTAGCGGACGCTTCATCGCTCTCGGCTCCATAATTCGACGGCCCGTAAGCATCCCACCATTGCTTGAGCTCCGGGGGATGTTCCTTCATGAAGTCGGAGAATGGCGTGTTCGAAAGTTCTTTGCCGCGTTTTTCCAAATCAATCGCAAGCATTTCCTTCTTGAACTTCTTGAACCCCTCACGAACCGGCTCTGGATATGGCAGCTTGTTGAGTCCGTCGCCCCACGTATCCGGAACTAATTCGCCTTGAATGATGCTCGCGTCCGAACTGTTAACCGGCAGCGGTTCCAGTCCAATTTCCTTGGCGAAGTGGTACGCGTATTCTTCTTTCGACACGAATGCCGTTCCCGTACCGTAGGTGCTTCCCTCATACTCCATCGCGTAGGCGTTGCCGCCAAAGTGCGGCTCTTTTTCCAGCAATAGAAAATCGCGATGTTGCAAACGATAAGCCGCCGTCAAGCCGCTGATGCCGCCGCCGACGACCACCACGTCATGCCGCGCCGAGGCTGCCGGCCGCGTGAATACTTTGCCATCGCGCACCTGATGGCAAATTCGATTGTCCTCGCCATCTACCTCTGCCGCAGGATTTTTCTGCGCTTGATCGGTCTGTGCTGCCACCAGCGAAATGTCGATGGGGCATCCCGCCGTTACCGCCCCTGCCACCACAAACTTGATAAAGTCTCTGCGGTTCGCGCTCATAGCGCACTTCCTTCCACGGCTTCCACCAGTTCCGTGCCCGCTTCCGAAGTTGCCTCGCCGCGCACCCGCAAGCGATACCAAAGTACGATAGCAATCAGCGAAAATAAAAAGATAATCGTCGACACCGCATTGATCTCCGGCGTGATGCCGCGCCGCAGCCGTCCCCAGATTTCCAACGGCAGCGTGTTATCTCGCCCGATCAGAAAAAAACTCACTGCAATCTCGTCCATCGACAGCGTGAAGATAAGGAGCGCCGCACCTATGATCGGCAGCTTCAAATTCGGAACCGTGATACGCCAGAATGTCTGCCAGTAATTCGCGCCCAGATCAAGCGAGGCCTCTTCCTGCGCCCGGTCAAGCTTTTGCAGGCCCGCGAACACTTCAGTTGTCGCCACGGAAATCAATGCTGTTCCATGTCCCAGGACGATCGTCATCAGGCTGAGCTTCGTCCCCGTCACGTTGAATAGCATGAGCAACGAAAGCCCGGTAATAATTCCCGGGAGAATCAGCGGCAGCAGCACTAATCGCCGGAACAATGCTCTTCCCGGAAACTGCGCGCGCTCCAGCGCCAGGGCGGCCGGCACTCCAAAGGTCAACGAGATCGCCATGGCCGCCAGCGCGACTTGCAGGCTGTTGAGCACTGAATCCCAGATCGGCCCGTCGGCAAAGAGCGTGCGGTACCAATCGAGCGTCAGATGATGCGGCGGAAATCCGCCCACTCCTTCCGCATTGAACGAATAAAAGATGAGAACCGCGATCGGCAAGTAAAGGAACGCGAACACAGCGACAGCATGCAACAGCAACCAACGTGAGCCCGAAACCAATTTCGCGTCGCTCACGAGAAGCTCCATTTCTTTTCCAGCCGCTCGGAGAAAAACAGCAAACTAACTACCAGCAGCAACATGCACAACGAGATCGCCGCGCCCAGCGGCCAGTTGTAGGCCGCGCCAAACAGACTGACCACGATGTTTGAAATCATGATGCCGCTTGGCCCGCCTAGCAGTAACGGTGCAAGAAAATCGCCGAGGCTGAGTACGAAAGCAAACGTCGCTCCTGCGAGCACTCCTGGAATCGAGAGAGGGAAGATCACCTTCCAGAAAGTTTGCCCAGGAGTCGCTCCCAAATCATGAGATGCTTCCACGAGATTTCGCGGAATGTGCTCTAGCGCCGCGTAAATCGGCAGGAACGCAAACGGCGTATAGATGTGCGTCAACGTCAGTACGACCGCAAACGGACTATATAACAGGAATTCCAGCGGATGCTTCGTGAGGTGCACATACTGCAGCAGGGTGTTCAACACCCCGTCCGATCCGAGGATCGTCTTCCACGCATAAGCCCGCACCAGGTAACTTACCCACAGCGGAATAATCACCAATTGATACAGTAGATCTTTTTTCTTTTCGGTATAAAAAGAAAGAAAATACGCCAGCGGATACCCCAGCAGCAAAGAGAAGACTGTCACGCGCGCGGCAATCCACATCGAGCGCAGCAGCGTTTGCCAATAAACATCGACCCGCAGCAGTTGCGCGTAATTGTCGAGGTTCCACGAGTGCACGATGCTCTGCGTCGGCGACACCGACCAGAAGCTGTAGCAGAACATCAGCAAATACGGCGCCAGCAGAAACGCCGTCACCCACAGAAGTGGAGGCAGCGTCACCGTGGCTTTGTAAGCTCGGGAAAACATTTAGATTCTTTCGGGCGATTCGCGCACCAGCACCGCGTCGGCCGCCGAGAACTCCAGATCGACTGTGTCCAACGCGCCACCACTTCCTGAAGTCCGAACAACCATTACCAGTCCGTCGCCGCAGTCCACGCGAATCAACTCCGTCGCGCCGTGAAATGCCTGATGGAGAACTTTTCCGCGAACTCGTACACCGTCAGATAGCACCGTATTCTCCGCACCAAGCCGGACATTCTCGGGCCTCAACGAAAACAGCACTGGCCCATCCGGAAGAGACGTCTGCCATGTCAGCGGTCCGCAGCGCGACACTCCTGCGCGAACCTCGCCCTTCAGCAAATTGGTATGCCCGATGAATTGCGCTGCATAAGCCGTCGAGGGTCTACCGTAAATTTCTCGCGGGGTCGCTACCTGTTCCAACTCACCGGATCGCAACAGCGCAATCCGGTCCGACATTACCATCGCTTCTTCCTGATCGTGCGTAACAAAGATGAACGAAATCCCAACCTCGCGCTGCAAAGACTTCAATTCCACCTGCATTTGCCGCCGCAAATTTGCATCCAGCGCCGAAAGCGGCTCATCCAGCAGCAGCAATCGAGGACGGTTCACCAGCGCCCGTGCCAGCGCCACCCGCTGTTGCTGTCCACCACTGATCTTTGACGGCTTCGACTTCGCGTGCACCGACATTTTCACTTTCTCCAGAGCCTCTGCCACTCTGGACGAAATCTCCGCCTCAGGCCTTTTCGCCACGCGCAATCCGTAGGCAACATTCTGCTCCACGGTGAGGTGTGGGAAGAGCGCATAGTGCTGAAACACAGTGTTCACGCGACGCCGGTAGGGAGGCTGGCGATCCAGTCGCTCATCCCCCATCCAAACTTCGCCCGCACTCGCGCTCTCAAAGCCCGCGATAATTCGCAGCAGCGTTGTTTTTCCCGAGCCGCTTTCTCCAAGAATCGTGAGGAACTCTCCTTCCGCTACATCCAGAGAAATGTTCCGCAATACCTTGTTCTTGCCGAAGTTCTTGGCTACGTTGCGAATGCGAAGCAAAGGACGGCAGAGGATTCCCGCAACAGCATCCCGCACGGCCGTCATTTCAGATGTGCTCATCAGCGTATCGGATCTCTCGCCGGAACCAAGGCTGGGCTCTGAAGCACAGGCCGGAGACTCGCAACTTGGTACTGGGTACTAGGTACTGGTTTTATTGCGCCGCTTTCACTTCATTCCAAATCTCGTTGTACTTGGCGCGCCGCGGCACGTTCTGCCAGAAATAAAGCCGCTTCTGGTAGTTGTCCACATCGTCGAGATGCAGGCTCTTGACCTCGGCCGGCGTCATGAACTGCCCAGCCTGCGGATTCGCCGGAGTATAGCCGGTCACATCGGTCACCTTTTTCTGCGTCTGCGCCTCGATCATGTATTCGAGAAATTCATAAGCCAGATCCTTGTTCTCGCTGCCTGTGGTGATCATCAAATGGTCGATCCATCCGGTGGTGTTTTCCCGTGGAATCGTCTCACCTACCGGGAAATTGACCTTGCGCAGTTGATTGGTCATCAGCGGCCATCCCATCGCCGCCACCACTTCGTGATTCTGAAAAAGATTCGTCAACTCCCCGCCGGTCGACCACATCTTGCGAATATTTGGTTTCAACTCCAGCAATTTCTTCTTCACCGCATCGAGCTGTTCGTCGGTCAAGTTGTAAAGCTGCGAAGGATCGGGCTTGTCATAGCTGAGAACCTGCGCGGCCATGTAGATCGTCGAGAGATCGTCCCACACCGAAATCTTACCCCGGTATTTCACATCCCAAAGCACGTTCCAACTGTCCGGAGGCTGCGCGAACACCGAGGTATCGTAGAGCAGTGGGTCGGGTCCCCACATGAACGGAACGCCAAACACCTGGCCCTTTACGCGCACCAGGGGCAGGGAAGTCAGTTGGGGAGAGAGTTGCGCATAACTCGGAAGCTTCGTCAAATCCAGCGGCGCAGCCAAGTTCGCCGCAGCAATCGATGTGGCCACGTCACTCGAGGGAGAAATCACGTCATAATTTCCCGCGCTGCCGCCGCGCAGCTTGGCCACCAGTTCGTCGCTCGATCCCATGTAGGACGCCGAAATTTTGCAGTGATGCTGTTCCTCGAAAGCCCTTGTGAATACCGGATCGGCATAGCCCTCCCACACCAGCAGGTTGAGCGTCGGAGTTTTCCTGGTGCACGAAATGCCCAACAAAATCACAGTCAGCAACAACAGCAGGGCCACCGAATGTCGCGTCTTCATCAGTTCCTCCTTCGCTGTGTCGCGGCGCCTTCGCGACACGCACTGGCAATCTATGTCCGGCAGCAGAAAATCAAAATGTCGGCGGCGTATTCACCCATAGCACCCAGGTTTCGGCCCGTCCTGGATTCCTCCAGTGATGCGGCGTCGCGCTTTCAAAATAAAAACTGTCTCCAGCTTTCAGCCGGTACTCTTCGTTCTCCAGCATGATCGTCAACTGCCCACGCAACACGTAGAGAAACTCTTCACCCTCGTGAGTGTAAGACTCGCCGCTTCCGGCCTCGGGCGCCACGCGAAACAAGTGCGGCTCCATCACTGTATTTCCCCACGCCAGCAACTCCATACGAACGCCGGACCCGGCCTCCAGCACTTTTCTTTGCTCCGGACGCACCTGCCGGCTGCTGCTGCCGGTCCCATCAAAAAAATCGAGGATGTTCGTCTTATAAAATCGTGCCAGCTTGCGCAGCGTGCCCACCGAGCCGCTCATCTGCGAACGCTCGAGCGCACTCAGAAATCCCACCGAGATCCCGACTGCTCGCGCTACCTGCGCGAGTGAAAGCCGGCGCTTTGCCCGCAATTGCCGCAGGTGCGAGCCAATCGCTCCTGCCGCTCCGTCAACTGCAGGGCGCACCCGCCCCTCGCGCCGCAACAACTCGACAATCGCCGCGGCGTTCAACCCTCGCACCTTGCGCAGGAACCGCGCGCGCTTCAGCAGTTTCACATCGTCGGCCGTATACAGCCGGTACTTGCTCTCGGTACGCCGAGGACGCGTCAGCCCCAAACTCTCCCATGATCGTATGACCGACTGCGATACTCCCACTCGCCGCGCCACATCTCCGATCTTCAAGTAAGGTGCCGAATTGCTTGCGGGCATCGCGTACCACGAGTCAATAAGAATTTTCTATGCGAGGCTGCGCTTTTTTTATCCTTGACAGCGCACTACCTGCTTCTCTAACCTTGCGGGATTATAGCAAGGTTGTAGCCTGACACAAGCTGTCGCTTTCAAAAACAACTTCTCACTGAAGGCCTGGAGGTTCCATGCCATCACCGCGAGCCCGCTGGATCCCGCAGTATCTAATAACGCTTTGCCTGGCCGTTACCGTCTGCCTTTGCCTCTCCATTCCCAAGTTGCTGCATGCTCAAGGTACTAGTGGCCGCATCGTTGGCCGCGTCTCTGATCCCAGCGGTGCCGTAATCGCGGGGGTGAAAGTCACCCTGATCAGTGAATCCACGAATATTACTCGTGATACGCAGACCAATGGTGGCGGCGACTATGACTTCGTGGAGGTGCCGGTCGGTACGTATCGACTGGAGTTCGACCTGACGGGTTTCAAGAAAAACGTACGCCACGATGTGAAGGTCGACCTGAACCAGGTCATCACCTTGAACATGATGATGCAACTGGGCGGCGCTCAGGAGGTCGTCGACGTCACCTCAGAGGCTCCACTCGTCGATACTTCCAGCACTCAGCTGGGCTCGATCATGGACTCCAAACAAGTCTCAGGCTTGCCGCTCAACTCCCGCGATACTTACCAGCTTCTGCAACTGCAGCCCGGTGTGCAAGGGGTCGGCGGATCCGACCTTTTTTATGGCAGCAACACGGCAGGCGCAGTTTCCGTGAATGGCGGCCGCGGACGATCCAACAACTTCAGCGTGAACGGCGGCGACGGCAACGACTTGTTCGTGAACGGCCCCGCCATCCAGCCTTCGCCTGACAGCATTTCCGAATTTCGCGTACTCTCCAACACCTTCGACGCCGAATACGGCCGCAACTCCGGCGCGGTCATTAACGTGGTTACAAAATCCGGCACCAATCAGCTGCACGGCAGCGTCTACGAGTTTTTCCGCAACAAAGTTCTGGATTCGAAAGGCTTTCTCGATCCTGCAATTCCTGACAACAAACAAAATCAGTTTGGCGGAACCTTCGGTGGTCCGATAAAAAAGGATCGCACTTTCTTTTTTGCGTCCTATGAAGGCCGGCGCGTGGTGCAGGGTATCGTCGGCGATCCAACCGTGGTTCCCACCGCCGCTGAACGGAATGGCGATTTCTCCAATGGCCTTTCACCGACTGATCCCAACTTTGTCCCCTTCGCAGGAGCGGTTACCACGGATGCGTTTGCCGGAATCTTGAATGCGCGGTGTCATCTGAATCTGCCAACGCCCTCCCAAGTCATCGCCAACGGTGTAGTTCCGCCCTCCCTGCAATACGCCAATATTTTTCCGGGCAATCAAATTCCCACGGCTTGTTTCGATCCTGTGGCGGCCAATTTGCTGGCCCAGTACGTGCCGCTGCCGAACGCGCCGAACTCCATCTTCCAATCGATTCCAGACTCTCAGCAGCACGCGAACCAGTTCACGGTCAAGGTTGACCACCACATCAACGAGCACCAGAATCTGTCTGCGTACTACTACTTCAACGATTCTTATGAGGCCGACCCTTTCACTAAATTCCAGGCGGAGTTCACGAACCTGTTGCCCGGATTCGGCGACCTCAACAAAACGCGCTCCCAGCAAGTGAACATCAGTCACACCTGGACCCTTAGCGCGTCGATGGTGAATGAAGCTCGAATCACCTACTTCCGGGAAGGCCAGGGTACGTTCTTGTCTCCGCAGAACCACCACCTCGTCACCGATTCCTGCACCGGTGCGGCCGTGCCGTTCTGCTTCACCGGCACTACGGATACCCCCGGCGTCATCACTCCGAATCCGAAAATTGGCGTCACGCCCGGACTAGGTCCTCAGCACGAGGGCGTGCCCGACATCAGCGTCGCAGGCGGTTTCTCCATTGGCAACGATTTTGAGGGCGAGTTGCCGCAGATCGGCAACACCTATCAGTTTTCCGACAACTTCACCAAGGTAAAAGGCAATCACACCATGAAGTTTGGTGTTGATTTTCGCAATCAGCGCTTCTTCCAGACACTGTTCTTCTCGCCGCAGGGAGACTACACCTACTCAGGCGGGGGACCGAATGACTTTGCCTCTTCCGACCTGTTTCCGAACTATCTCATGGGATTGCCAGATACCGACCTGATGGGTTCCACTAACTCGGAAGATGTCCGTGGCAATGCCCTTTACTTGTTTGCCCAGGATAGCTGGAAGGTGAAGCCCAACATCACTCTCAACTACGGCCTGCGGTGGGAATATAACCAGCCCTTCTATGACGCCGGAGGGCGCTATCAGACCTTCCGTCCCGGCCAAACCAGCTCGGTCTACAACTGCAGCGTCACTCCAGCCGGAGACTGCCCTGTGGGGCTCGTGGTCCCGGGAGATCCCGGTGTTCCCCAGGGTTTGACCAAGTCTTACTACAAATCCTTTGCTCCGCGCATCGGTATCGCCTGGGATCCACTGAAGAACGGCAAGATGACCGTGCGCGGCGGATTCGGCGTCTTCTACAACCCGATTGAACAGCTGGTGCTGGAACAGTTTCAGGCGGAGCCACCGTTTGGCGGAAGCACGACTATTACTGAAGGGTTCTTTGAGACGCCCTTCGCGCTGCAGACCTGTCAGGTTCCGTGCCAAGTTGGAGGACCTGGCGTGCTGCCCAACCCCTTTGGCTCGATCCTCGATCCTCCCCACGGCCAGCCGTTCGACTGGTCGATCTTCCGTCCCATCTTATTGTTTGGCGAGTTACAGCCCCAACTTCGGTCGCAATACACTGAGCAATATAACGTCGGTATCGAACGGGAAGTATCCAGGGACATGGTCTTTTCTCTGAGCTACGTTGGGTCGCAGGGGCATCGTTTGTTGGCCACGCACGATCTCAGCCCCGCGAATGCTCAGACGTGTCTCGACCTGCAAAATATCTCTATCCTGACGGGAGATCAATCTCTCACGTGCGGCCCATTTTTCGGAGACAGCTCCTTCAATGTTGCCCAGGGTGAGATTCCCGCGGGCGTCTCCTTGCACTTGCCTTACGGACCGCAGGCGGTTGTGACCGGGCCTAATCCGACTCCGATTACGCTGGTAGGCCTGCGGCCGTTCTCTTCGCCTACTTGTGTGCCGACTACAGGCATCGGATGCCCGGCAGACGGAATTCCGGTCTTCAGCAGCATCTTCGCGCAAGATACAATCGCGAATTCCGCCTACAACTCGTTGCAGGCCTCACTCCAACGAAACCTTTCGCATGGACTGCAATTCGAGGTCGCCTATACCTGGAGCAAATCCATTGACGATGCTTCCAGTTTCGAAAACGCGCTTAAACCCATCTGCAACGGAGTGCTGAACAGTTTCGGTTGCAACCGGGGTTTGTCGCTGTTCGACGCTCGCCAGCGCCTGGTGATCAGCTATCTGTGGGAACTTCCAGTAGCAAAATATAAGGGCGTGAAAGGGGCTGCTCTCGATGGTTGGGCACTTTCCGGCATCACCAGCTTTCAATCGGGTTTCCCAATTCGCATGATAGACATTAATGATCCGGAACTTGAAAACGACACCAGTGGCTTCGAAGCTCCCGGACGTCCTGTCCTGACCGGCCCCGTCCAGTTCGTTAACCCGCGGTCGAACAGCAATTATTATTTTTGTCCTGGAGGAGCCGGTGCCCCGGGATGCAACATTACCGACGCAACCCTGAACACGAACCTGCCCCTGGGAGCATTAGGCGGTCCGCGCTCGATCTGCTGCGGACCCGGCATCAACAACTTTGACCTGTCGGTGCAGAAGATCACTCCCATCGGCGAGACTGTGCACGCCGAGTTCCGTGCCGAATTCTTCAACATCTTTAACCACACTCAGTTCCTGAACCCCGACGGCAATATAAGCGACGGTCCCGATTTCGGCCGGGTGACGCATACGCGCGATCCGCGCCAAATTCAGTTCGCGATGAAGTTCTCGTTCTAGAATAGAAGCATCCCGGGCGGCAGTCTGCCCGGGCAATCTAATGGCCGGCTTGCTTACCAGAAGAGCCGTCGGCTTGAGCCATCCGGAGAAATTCGATGTATCCCGACTTGCAAAAGGAGCTCGCCACATTCGAACGCCGCACGCCAAAATCCGCTGAAGCGCATAAGAAAAACCTCAAACGAATCCCTCTCGGTGTGGCCAGCAATTATCGCCATTACGAGCCCTGGCCTATCTTTGTGAAAGACGCCAGCGGCAGCAAGTTCCGCGACCTCGATGGCAACGAATACATCGACCACAACCTCACCTTCGGCGCGCTCATGGCCGGGCACTGCCATCCCGCCGTGATGAAGGCCGTGGAAAAGCGGCTCTCCACTGGAACCATGTTCGGCATGCCGCATGACATGGAATGGGAACTGGCCGAGGAGATCTGCAAGCGCTTTCCGGTCGAGATGTGCCGCTTCGGCAACAGCGGCACTGAAGCGACCATGCACTCGATTCGCCTGGCCCGCGCCGCGACCGGTCGCGACAAGATCGTAAAATTTGAAGGCGCTTACCACGGCTTGCACGATTCCGCTCTGGTCAGCGTAAAGCCGCACGCCCCGGATTTCGGCGATATCGATAACCCCACATCCGTTCCCGGCGGACTCGGCGTACCCAAGTCCGCTCTTGCCAACGTCACCATCGCCACGTTCAACGACCTCGCGACCGTCGAGCGCCGCTTCAGGGAAAATCCCGGCGAGATTGCCGCGATCATTCTCGAGCCGATCTTAATGAATGTCGGCCTCTGCCTCCCGCAGCCCGGCTTCCTGAAGGGACTGCGTGAGATCGCCACCAAGAACGGCGCACTCCTGATCTTCGACGAAGTAAAAACCGGTGCTAAACTCGGCTGGGGCGGCGCCAGCGAGTACTTCAACGTAAAGCCAGATATGATCTGCCTCGCCAAATCGATCGGCGGCGGCTTTCCGCTCGCTGCTTTCGGCGCGAGCAAGTCTGTGATGGACCTTATCTCTCAACACAAGGTCTTCCACGGCGGCACCTACAACACCAACCCGGTGTCAATGGCTGCGGGTCTCGCCACCTTCCGCGAAGTCCTCACTCGCGATAATTACGCGCACGTCGACAAGCTCGGGAAGAAACTCGCCGAGGGATATCGCAAGACCATCGCAAAAGTCGGTCTGCAAGCCTACATCGCACATGCTGGCGCAAACGGCGCTCTGATGTTTTATCCGAAGGAAATTCGCAACTACCGCGACTGGACAACGATTGATATCGATCTCTGGCGTCACTACTGGTTCGCCATGGTCAACCGAGGCGTGATGCCTCAGCCCTACTGGTGGGATGAGCAGTGGACGATTTCTGTTCAACACACCGAGGCTGACATCGACAAGCATCTCTCGGCTTTCGACGACATCGCAGCTTCGCTTGCGAAAGCGCAACAAGAACGCGAAGCACCGGTCGCTGTTGCGCACTAATTTGCTGTGCGTGTGGAGCGGGCGCCCTCGCCCGCTCTGCACAACATCGGCAAGAACGATGCATTAGGCAGTGCTCGTGTGGGGACAGCCGCGCCTCGGTTGTCCGCCGAGCGAAGCTCGACTCATGTTGCATTTGGGTGGCGCAGCGCTTTAGCGCTGCGATTTCCAGGTTCTTAAGAAAAGCGGCTTTAGCCGCTGAGTCCGAATCTCCTTGTCCACGTCGCCCCAATCCGCCCAGCCCCACCTTATCCGTGCCCTCGGACGCCGCGACCTCGTTCTCCTCTTTGTCGTCGCCGTTTTCAATCTCAACGTCGTCCCATCGATCGCCGCCAATGGTGGTGCCACCATCTGGCTCTGGATCATCTCTCTCATCCTTTTTTTCTGGCCGCAAGGAATCGCCGTGATCGAACTAGCTCATCGCTATCCCGGCGAAGGCGGAGTCTATCTCTGGGCCAAAGAAGTCTTTGGCGACTTCCACGGATTCCTCTCCGGCTGGTGCTACTGGACCAACAACATGCTCTACGTGCCGACCGTTATGCTCTACTTCGTCGGCGTTTCCGTCTTCGCGCTGGGTCCAAGCCACGCGGCGCTCGCCGATAACAAGACCTTCGCACTCATCACTGCGCTCGCTCTTCTCGCGCTGCTCACGATTCTCAACGTTGTCGGCCTCGGCGTCGGCAAGTGGATCAACAACCTCGGTGCCATCGGAACCTTCATCGCCGCCGCAGTCCTGATCGGCCTCGGCGCGCTCATCTGGTGGCGCTTCGGGACAACCATCACCGCCGCAGATTTTAAGATTCCTACCGACCCTCGCTTCGTCCTTAACTCTTTCGGCGTAATCTGCTTCGGCCTCGTCGGTCTTGAACTCGCCTCTGTCATGGGAGACGAAATTCAGGACCCTCGCCGCACTCTTCCCGGTGCAGTCGCGTTAGGCGGAGTTCTCTCCGGCGCGCTTTACGTGGGAGCCACGCTCACGCTTCTCATCGCCGTCGGGAAGAACGTCAACGTGTTGCAGGGAATTGTTCAGGCCGTCAGTCATATGGCCGGTCGCGTCGGAGTCCCGTGGATCACGGTTCCGTTCGCAGTTATGCTCGCGTTTTCGATTGCCGGCATCGGTTCGGCATGGATGGGCGGCTCTGCCCGCATTCCATTTGTCGCCGGCCTCGACTCCTACATGCCTTCGTGGCTGGGCAAAGTTCACCCGCGCTACGCCACGCCCTATGCCGCTCTCATTGTTCAGGCAATTGTTTCGGCTCTTCTCGTGATCACGAATTTCTTCGGCGCCGGAGTTCAGGAAACTTTCCAGAAGCTTCTTGCTCTCGCGGTCGTGTTGCAACTTGTTCCCTTCCTTTATATGTTCGCCGCGCTGGTGCGATTTGCCCTGCGTGAAGCTGCCCCGCAAGGCCAATACAGTCGAGCGACACTTTTCTTTGCGGGCCTAAGTGGCCTTTTGACAACGATGCTGGGCATCGCGCTCGTATTCTTCCCCGCCCAACAGATCACGTCGCTCTGGTCCTACGAATTATGGATGTTCGGCGGCACATTGTTCTTCATCGGTCTTGCCGCGTTCTTCTTTTTTGTCTACGGCCGACACAAAGCCCCGGAGGGGCGACAGATAATAGCCCAGGACGTAAGTCCTGGGTAAACCCAATAAATCAGAACGAGTCCCGTAGGGATGACACAACGGTTCGTATCAGGGCACGACTTCAGTCGTGCCGCTACGATGAAAAGATTTTGGGGCTTTAAGCCCCTGACGTTATCAGGAGGTCGAAACTAAAATGCCCGGCGGAGTCACCACCGAAGTTCGCACATATCAGATGTACATCAACGGCGAGTGGGTCGCGAGCAAATCCGCGAAGACCTTCCCGGTCTACGATCCCTCCACCGAAGAAGTCATTGCCCAGGTTCCGGATGCTGGCCCCGACGATGTCAACCGCGCTGTGGCCGCCGCCAAAGCTGCATTTGAAGAGGGCCCATGGGCAACCAGTACCGCGCAGGAACGCGGTCGCGTCCTATTCCGTCTCGCCGAAAAAATCCGCGCTAATCTCCCCGCGCTCGCCGAACTTGAATGCCGCAACACTGGCAAGCCTATCGTCGAAGCCGAATTCGATATCAACGACGCCGCCACCTGCTTCGAATACTATGGCGGCCTGGCCACCAAGGTCGTCGGCTATGTGAACCCCGTTCCTGATAATGCGATGTCGCTCTCGCTCAAAGAACCGGTCGGCGTCGCTGGACAAATCATTCCCTGGAACTATCCGCTACTCATGGCCGCGTGGAAGCTGGCTCCGGCAATCGCAGCCGGCTGCACCTGCATCCTGAAGCCTGCCGAACAAACGCCGCTCACCGCGCTCGAGTTCGCCAACTATTTCGCCGACTGCGGCCTTCCTCCAGGGGTCGTTAACATCGTCACCGGCTTTGGAGAAACCTGCGGTGCACCTCTCGTTCAGCATCCGGATGTGAACAAAATCGCCTTCACCGGCAGCGCCGCTGTCGGCAAAATAATCGTCAAGCAGGCTGCCGACACCGTGAAGCGCGTTACTCTCGAACTCGGCGGCAAGTCACCCAACATTTTCTTTGCCGACGCCGACTTCGAAGCCGCCATCGACGGCGCCCTCTTCGGTGTCTTCATTAATCAAGGCGAAGTCTGCTCCGCCGGAAGCCGCATCCTGGTTCAGAAATCGATCTACAAAAACTTTGTCGAAGCGATGACCGAGAAGGCCAAAAAGATAAAGCTTGGCCCGCCGCTCGACCGCGAAACCAAGATGGGTGCGCTGGTCAGCAAAGAACAATACGACCGCGTGAACTCTTACATCGAGATCGGCAAGAAAGAAGCGCAGCTTGTCTCTGGCGGTGGACGCCCCGAGAAATTTGCCAAGGGCTACTACGTCCAGCCCACGATTTTCTCAGACGTGACGAACAACGCTCGCATTGCACGCGAAGAAATCTTCGGTCCAGTCGCTGCCGTGATTCCGTTTGAAGACGAGAAAGACGCACTCAAGATCGCCAACGACTCGCCCTACGGCCTCGCCGCTGCCGTTTGGACCCGCGACATTTTCAAAGCCATGCGTTCTGTCAAAGCCTTGCGCGCCGGCATCGTCTGGGTGAACCACATGCAACCAACGTACGTAGAAGCCCCCTGGGGCGGATACAAACAATCCGGCTTCGGCCGCGAACTTGGCCCCTGGGGTATCGAAGAATATCTCGAAACCAAGCAGGTCTACATCAATCTGAACGAAGCCCCAATCGCCTGGTACTGAGATTGATATCGATAATGAAGAGATGCTCTAAAAAGCTTTGTCGTCCTGAGCGAGGATTATGCTTCGCGATAGCGAAGCACAAACGCAGTCGAAGGACCCCTGTACTTGGTGCAGCGCAACCAGTGTCGCAAGGCATTCTCACGAGAAATTAACATGAGTACAATTCAACTCCGCACTCCAATCCCCGGCCCCAACTCTCGCGCGCTCAGCGAACGCCGCGAAAAAGCCGTGCCCCGCGGCCTTTCCCACGGCACGCCTATCTACGTCGCCAAGGCCGAAGACGCATGGCTCGAAGACGTCGACGGCAACCGTTACATCGATTTCGCAGGCGGCATCGGTTGTGCCAACGCCGGCCATCGCCAGCAGCCCGTTGTCGACGCCATCCGCGGACAGCTAGATAAATTTCTTCACACCTGCGTTCAGGTCACGCCGTACGAAGGCTACATACGTCTCGCAGAACGCATGAACGAAGTCACTCCCGGCAAGTTCCCCAAGAAAACTCTATTCGTCAACAGCGGAGCAGAGGCCGTCGAGAACGCCGTCAAAATCGCTCGTGCGTACACGAAACGTCCCGGCATCATCGCCTTCGAGGACGCATTCCACGGCCGCACCATGATGACTCTGGCGCTTACCAGTAAGACTCATCCTTATAAAGCCGGCTTCGCGCCGTTTCCCGGCGAGGTCTATCGCGTTCCATTCGCCTACTGTTTTCGCTGTTCCTATAATTTGAAATATCCCTCTTGCGATCTCTATTGCGCCCGCCATCTCGAAGACACTTTCAAGCGTGTCGTGGCCAATGAAGAAGTAGCGGCGGTAATCGCCGAGCCGGTCCTAGGTGAGGGCGGCTTCGTTGCGCCGCCGTCAGACTATTTCAAAGTTCTCATCGATCTCTGCCACAAGCACGGCATTCTCTTCATCGCCGACGAAGTGCAATCCGGCTTCGGCCGCACCGGTGCAATGTTCGCCAGCGAACGCTACGGCATTGAGCCCGACCTCATCGTCACAGCGAAATCGTTAGGCGGCGGCCTGCCGCTCGCGGCCGTCACCGGCCGCGCCGAAATCATGGACGCGCCCGCCGTTGGCGGCCTCGGCGGCACGTTCGCAGGCAATCCACTTTCTTGCGCCGCCGCGTTAGCCGTTCTCAATTTGTTTGAAAGGGAAAACTTACTAACCCGAGCCGATGAACTCGGCGATCGCTTCCAGCGCCGTGCTTGCGATTGGCAACGCCGATGGCCCCTCGTTGGCGACGTTCGCGGCCTCGGCGGCATGCAAGCGATCGAGCTCGTGAAATCACAAGAAACAAAAATCCCGGCAACCGACGAAACCAAGCAGATCATGCGCTATTGCTACGAGCACGGCCTGATCACAATCACTGCAGGATCGTATTCGAATGTGATTCGCGTGCTGGTCCCGTTGGTAGCCACCAACGAGCAAATGGATGAAGGCCTCGATGTGCTGGAATCAGCACTAGCTGCCGTCTGTGACAAGAAAGGCGCCGTAGCGCAACTAGTGTAAAAGTTCTGTCATCCTGAGCGAGGATTGCGCTTTGCGCGAAAGCGCAAAGTGCAACCGCAGTCGAAGGACCCCTGCACCCTACCTAGGTACCATTGAAGAAGTGGCAGGGAATTCTCAAGACGCAATGCGCTCTCCGTGACAAAGGTGAACCCATGACCACCGTAGCAGTACCACCAGCAATCAAGCTCACCCACTTCATCAACGGCCGTTGGACCGACTCGTCCGCAAACGAATGGCGCGACGTAGTCAACCCCGCCACCGGCGAGATGCTCGCCCAAGTCCCACTCGCCGACGCGAACGAAGTTAACCAAGCCGTCGAAGCCGCCGCCGCAGCCTTCCCCGAATGGCGCCGCACGCCGCCTGAAGACCGCATCCAGCCGCTCTTCAAGCTGAAGATGCTGCTCGAAGATCACATCGACGACATCGCCCGCATCATCACACAGGAAAATGGAAAGACTTTTGCCGAAGCCAAAGCCGAGATGCGCCGTGCCATCGAAAACGTCGAAGTCGCCTGCGGCATCCCCATGATGATGCAAGGCTACAACCTCGAAGATGTCGCACGCGGCATCGATGAGATGATGATCCGGCAACCGCTCGGCGTCGTTGTTGCCATCACGCCCTTCAATTTTCCCGGCATGATTCCATTTTGGTATCTACCTTATGCCATCGCAACCGGCAACACCTTCATTCTCAAACCGAGCGAGCGCGTCCCACTCACCATGCGTTACGTCTACGAACTCATGGAAAAGATTGGATTACCGAAAGGTGTGGTGAATCTGATTAACGGAGGGAAGCCCACAGTCGATGCGCTGCTCGACCAGCCGAAAATTCGCGCCATCAGTTTTGTCGGATCGACGCCGGTCGCAAAGTATGTTTACTCGCGCGCGGCCGCCAACGGCAAGCGCGCGCAATGCCAGGGCGGAGCAAAAAATCATGTCATCGTTCTCCCGGACGCCGACATGCCCATGGCCACGCAAATCATCAGTGACAGCGCCTTCGGATGTGCCGGTCAGCGCTGCCTCGCCGTCTCCGTCACGGTCACGATTGGTGAAGCGCAGAAAACGTTTCGTGACTCCATCGCCGATGCCGCTTCAAAACTTAAGGTCGGCAACGGCCTCGAAGATGGCATTCAAATGGGCCCGGTGATTACGCCGCAGAGCAAAGAGCGCGTCGAATCTCTCATCGGCCTCGGCGAAAAGCAGGGCGCAAAAGTTCTCCTCGACGGCCGCAACTCAAAGATTCCGAAATATGAGTCCGGCAACTTCGTGAAGCCAACCATTCTCGACGATGTCCCCGCCACCAGCGATCTCGCCGACACGGAAATCTTCGGTCCCGTACTTAGCCTGGTCCACGCCGATAACATGGACGAAGCTCTCGCCTTCCTCGAACGTAGCGCCTATGGCAATCAGGCGTCGCTATTCACCTCGAGCGGATCGGCCGCGCGCCGCTTCCGCTACGAAGCGCCCGCGGGAAATATCGGCATCAACATCGGAGTCGCCGCGCCCATGGCCTACTTCCCCTTCAGCGGATGGAAGAATAGCTTCTTCGGCGATCTGCACGGCCAGGGCCGCGACGCCATCGAGTTCTACACCGACAAGAAAGTAGTAGTCGAACGCTGGGCCAAGGAACACTCTCGCAAGTTCTGAGCTTTAACAGAGAAGAACCATGAAACTTCTCACCACAGAGTCACAGAGACACAGAGAAATCGAAAACGAGAAAGATCCTCGAACCGCTGCAATCATCGGTGCGGCGATCGAAGTGCATCGTCAGCTTGGTCCGGGATTACTCGAATCCGCTTACGAACAATGCCTCTGTCACGAACTGCATCTCCGTGGATTGCTATTCAGGTGCCAAGTTGATCTTCCAGTCTCATATAAAGGTTTGCAACTCGACTGTGGATACAAGATAGATGTGCTCGTCAACGATGAGGTGATCATCGAACTAAAGTCCGTCGAGAAAATCCTACCAGTCCACGAAGCCCAACTGCTGACATATCTGAAACTCTCTGGCAAAAAGGTCGGACTGCTGATCAACTTCAACAGCTCGCTACTAACGCAAGGAATCATCCGCAGAGTTGTATAAAGATTTTCTCTGTGTCTCTGTGACTCTGTGGTGAACGATCTTTCTAAAAGGAATGTTATGACCACAACTCTCACCACGCCCACGATGTCCGGCAAAGAAATTGTCGATCTCTCGCGCAAGCACACGCTCTATGAATGGTCCGCGCAGTCGAAGGTCGATCCCATTCCCGTAGCCAGCGCCAAAGGGATTTACTTCTACACGCCGGAAGGGAAGCGCTTCATCGACTTCAACAGCCAGCTCATGTCCGTAAACATCGGACACGGCGATCCGCGTGTCATCCAAGCCATCGCCGAGCAGGCGGCGACGCTCGCTTATGCGAACCCATTCATGGCTACCGAAGTCCGCGCGCGTCTCGGCGCGAAGCTCGCCGAGATTGCTCCCGGCGATATCGACACGTTCTTCTTCACCAACGGCGGAGCTGACGCCAACGAGAATGCCATCAAGCTCGCGCGCTTCTTCACCGGACGTCACAAGATCATCGCACGCTATCGCTCCTATCACGGCGCAACTGCGGGAGCGATCAGTCTTACCGGCGATCCCCGCAGATGGGCTGCCGAACCCGGCATTCCGGGCGTTGTGCATGTGCTCGATCCTTATCATGGCATCGAGCGCGGTTGGGAATCGGCTGAGTCTTCGCTGGCCATGATTGAGGAGACGATTCAGCTTGAAGGCCCGCAAACAATCGCCGCATTCATCCTCGAGCCAGTCACCGGAACCAACGGCGTTCTCGTTCCTCCTGATGGATATCTCGTTGGCTTGCGCAAGATCTGCGACAAATACGGAATCCTGATGATCGCCGATGAAGTGATGTCTGGCTTTGGGCGAACTGGCGCATGGTTCGCGGTCGATCACTGGAAGGTTGTTCCCGATCTGTTGTGCATGGCGAAAGGGCTGACTTCCAGCTATCTTCCTCTCGGCGCCGTTGGCATGCGGCAAAACATTGCGCAGCATTTTCACGACAAAGTGTTTTATGGAGGACTGACTTATAACAGTCATCCCATGGGCTGCGCGGCGGCGCTGGCGACCATTCGCGTGTATGAAGAAGATGGTCTGATCGACAACGCGAAAAAAATGGGCGCGATTCTCAAAGAGCTGGCGGCCGAATTGCAGGCGAAGCATCCGTCGGTGGGCGCGGTGCGCTCCATCGGACTGTTCGGCATCGTCGAACTGGTGCGCAGCCGCAAGACGCGCCAGCCCATGGCTCCCTTCAACGGCACCTCGGAGGAGATGGCCGCCCTCGGCCGCTTCTTCCGCGAGCAGGGCCTCTACACCTTCGTCCGCTGGAACACTTTCTTCACCAACCCTCCGCTGTGCATCAACGAGCAGCAGCTGCGCGAGGCGTTCGCGATCATCGACCGCGGGTTGGAGATTACGGACCGTGTGGTAGCTGACTAGCTACGAGCGGCCGACCAGAGGAGGCGCTGAACCCATGCGGAGCCGCCACTGCCCCTTGGTCCAATACATCCCGGGCGCTTCGGTTTTGTTTCCGACTGTGGACTCCAATACCGATGAGGCCTACCCTACTTGTGACTTTGACTATTTCGCCTTACAATCTCGCATAATTCAACGTGGCCAACAGTCCCGCTCCTACCTCGCTTTCCGCATATTACCTAGGTGTAATAAGACAAGCCTGGAAGGATGCGACTAAAAACTTGCTCTCAACGGTAGCGGCAATTGCGAGCGCTGTGACAGCGGCCTATTTACAGGATCGTTTCCGGATAGTTAGTTGGTCGGACTCGCGGGGAAGAGTTCTAACGTCAGCCGCGGCCGGCCTGGTTATATTCGCTATTTACTTTGTGATCCACGTCGTCCGCGCTCCTTGGAAGTTGGCCACTCGCTCTGTCGAGGACCTCGGGCTGCAAATCTGCGCGAAGGAATCAAAGATCGAAGAATTGCAATCCACGTTGGAGGCCCCGCATCTACTGGCAGAGATCCACGATTACATCGGGCACGCATTTTTGGTCACTAATGAAAAGGTGAATCACTGGGAAACAGCGTTCACCGCCTCGCTGACGATCAGAAATTTTGGACGAGCGCCCTCGACCGCGGACTGTTCGCTCCTTGTGATAGATGCCAAGGGAAGTGATGTCGAGTCGTTGCCGACAGCTATCAACGACAAGGCGGAACTGGGCTCCCATCGAGTTGTCCTCGCCCATCATCTACGGGATTCCACGATTAGGATGTCTGCGCTGCATAGTCGCGAAACTTCGCCGATTCCGTCCCTGATGACCACCCTAAGCCTAGCGCCTTTGTAATCTTCTTCTCTTCCGTCGAGTGCGGAAAAAATGCTCTAGTGAATCTGATCGGGGAATGTAGCCTGTGCAGTTCTCGGGCGACGGAACTAGTTGGAAAGCTGAATCCACCGTCCGGCAATCCACTGCCCCGCTGTGACATCTGACCTTGCGAGCGGACCGCAAAGCATCGCATCATTGTCCAAGCAGAGGCAGCAGAGCCAGGTCATACAACTTTGAAACGGCCCGGGAATACGAGCAAAGGTACCGCCCTACACGATTTCGCCAACCCAGCAAGTGCCGCATTTCCAATATTTTCCGTGCAAGTCACCCCGATTCAATATTTTAGCAGAGCTCGCGCAGACCAAAAGCCCACAAGTTGTTGATTGTAGATATTTTAGCGACCTCGATCTGTGTTTTTTTTGATCTGGATTCTGGACACGCGGAGGCTTTCAGGTTGGGAACTCCCCCTGCGGGGTCGGTGCTCGTGCGGGCCGGTGTGGGGTCCTTCGACTGCGCGAGCCATTGGCTTCGCCAATGTCTCGCTTCGCTCAGGATGACAGGGATTAGGAACGTCGGGGTGAGGCAGCCGGCCTCGCTGGGAGCTGTCATGAAAATCTCGGCGCAAGCGTGACATCCAACCTTGTCCTTCACAGTTTCGGACTGTCATCCTGAGCGGAGTTGGCGTTCGCGCAGCGAATGACAATGTAGTCGAAGGACCCCAGGTAACGCGGGCGGCGCTGCGGGCGCGTCAAGGCATTCTTATGTTGTTGTCGAGCGAAAGGGGGAGAACTTCCTGCAAGGTTGGTGTTGGCGCAAGCGGGGATGGGGTCCTTCGACTGCGCGAGCCATTGGCTTCGCCAATGTCTCGCTTCGCTCAGGATGACAGGGATTAGGAAAGTCAGGGTGTGGCAACCCGCTTCCTTGCCGGGAGCTGCCATGAGAATCTCGGCGGCTGCGTGACATCCAACCTTGTCGCCCACAATCTCGGACTGTCATCCTTCTATGAAAACAGGCGTACCTGTCCACAGGTATTTTTGCGGCGATGCGGACAGGCTTCTATTCGCGCTCGAGGCGCATAAGGTATGTCCGGACTCCGCCGCTCCATCTGAGCGTCGC
>Ga0307476_10000214_pt1 | contig 55208 bp, 43 predicted proteins | sample atmos_gasesECM2C_2_FD_203314 | JGI IMG/M metagenome (GOLD analysis project Ga0307476, IMG submission 203314) | Hardwood forest soil microbial communities from Morgan-Monroe State Forest, Indiana, United States - atmos_gasesECM2C_05 | ecosystem: Environmental > Terrestrial > Soil > Temperate... | reverse complement strand
AGTGACGACTTCGGCGGCGGCACCTACCTTTAGCTGGACGTTGGCCGTGGCCGGTGTATTCACCAGCAGCTCAAGGCCCTTCTGTTCATAGCCGCGAAAGCCGGCTGCCGCTACGTTGAGGGTGTAGGTACCGGGGGGGATAAGAAGGAACTGGTATTCTCCTTGCCCCCCAGTGATCGCAGCGCGTTCCGTCTTGGATTCGTTGTTGGCGAGGACCACGTTGGCCCCGGCTACAGTGCCGCCGCTGGGGTCGGTGATGGTGCCACGCAGCGATGTGGCGGCCTGGCCCGCTGCCGGAACGCTCATGCACAAGGCGAGCGACGCCAAGACTACGGCGGCGAAAACGGAGCGCCAAAGAAGAAGAACAGGTTCCCTGGTGGAAACACTACAGGCGATGGACGACATTCCGTGTCTTCCAGCCATGCGAATCACCTCTTCGTACGAAGTAGGAAGCCAAGGAACATTACTATAATTCGGGAAGGTTAATCAGGTGCGTGGGCACTGTCAAGCAGGAAATTCGGATTCGCGGGATAAGCAGTGTGCCTGCCGGCGGGCATCACTCGGCATGGCGCTTCCACTTTCGGGGGAGATGGCTGTCGCCCCAGGGCTGGAAGCGGTGCCCTCGCCGAACCGCAAGATGGCTTCTATAGTTGAGCCGCTTTCTTAGAAGTCTCTTAGTCTGGGGGTGTAGGTCTCACCGCGCTGTTGTGAATTCGACATTTGCCGATAGGGAAATGCAAGGGCTGCGGCATCGGCCCGCGCCGGATCGCGGTGCGAAGCCGCCGTGCCTGAGGAAGGGTGAGAGTAAGGATAGCGGAAATGACCAAGATCCTGCTTATTGAGGACAGCAAGTTTCTTAGGCTGACGGCGGAGCGAGCCTTGGCGCGTGTGGGCTATGAGATGAGCAGCGCGGCCGACGGCGAAGAAGCCTTACGGATGGCGCGGGAGAAATTGCCGGATCTGATTCTGCTGGATATGTTGTTGCCGAAGATGAGCGGCCCTGATGTGCTGGTGGAGTTGAAGAAGGACCCTTTGACCAAAGCGATCCCAGTGGTCGTGATGACGGGCCTGTCGCAAAAAAATGCCGCCCGGTTGCAGGGAGACGGAGCCATCGGGTTCCTGGAAAAGTCCGCTCTCGAGTTGGATAAAGGATCGGAGAAACTATTGGCGGCGTTACAGGAGATTCTCAAAAACCTTCCCGAAACTGCTCGAACTGTGTCGACGTAAACCCCATTTGGACCCCCGTCGTGACCAGAAGGGGCAAGCTCCGCTTGCTTCTATTGCTTTCTTTTTCCTTGACAAACCTCCAAAACCGAAAGTAAAAATAATCGTTCGTAAGATACCAACCGCTGCGATCGCAGACGGGGGCGATTTCAGCGAGAAAAACTCAGGAAATCCAATCAGGAGGTTTTTCGATGACCAATCGCTTGCAACGGAGTATGCAACTCGTGCTGAGGCGTGGGTTGATTCGGGCACTGGTTCTTTTTCTCTCCGGTTGCTTCGCGCTTTGCTGTTGCGCGCAGGCCCAGACATACTATGTCGCCAAAACGGGGAGCGACACTAACAGCGGCAGCGCAAGCGCGCCCTGGCTCACCATCGGACACGCGGCTCTGGAGGCGCAGGCGGGCAGCACCGTTTATGTCGGGGCTGGAACTTATAACGAGAGTGTGACCTTCGCTAACTCGGGAACCGCCTCGGCTCCCATCGTGTTCAATGGACAGGGTGTAGCCATCGTGGACGGCACCGGGGTCTCCTGCTGTGTCTCACCCACCTTCGCTCAAAGCAACGGGTTCATCGGTACCAACACGCAGGGACTGTTCAACATAGGTGCAGCGAGCGGCGTGAACTATCTGACCATCGAGGGGTTCACCATCCAAAACTACAAGGTTTCGACTGCTGCGAAAGTTCCCCTCGGAGTGCTTATTGTTGGCAGCGGCACCGGGATCAACTTCCTCAACAACACGGTTAAGAACATCCAAACCACGGCGGGGAGGAGGGGCAACGCGTACGGTATTGGCGTTTTCGGGATCAGTGCGACTCCGCTCAGCGTGACCGTCAGTGGCAACACAGTCACGGGATGCCTGACCGGGGAAAGCGAAACGACTACCTATAACGGCAACGTGCAAAACTTTGTGGTGTCGAACAACACCATTTATGACAATGACAACATTGGCATGGATGCGATTGGTTTCGAGGGGGTCGGTCCGACGGGCTTCGATCAGGCCAAGAACGGAGACGTTTATGGCAACCTGATCTACAACAACAGCGCCTTCAAGAATCCCGGGGAAGGCAATCAGTACGATGAGGATGGGCTGTACTGCGACGGCTGCACGGAGGTGACGTTCGAGCGCAACACCCTTTACGGCAATGACCTTAATTTCGAGGCTGCCAGCGAGACATCGGGCGAAGTCTCGAGCAACGTGATCTTCCGCAACAACCTTGACTACGCCGCAAATTCGTGCGGTGTTTCCGTGGGCGGATATGCGAAATCGGGGACGGGAGGAAGCACCAACATCACAATTGTGAACAACAGCCTGTACGACAACGACACGCAGAAGACCGGAAGCGGTGAGTTCCAGATCCAGTACCGCGCCACAGGTATTGTGTTCGAGAACAATATCGTGTATGCCGGCGCGCAGGGCCTGTTCATTCATGGCTTCACATCAACCAGCGGAGTGACCTCCAATTACAACGATTTCTACACCACCAGCTCGACCACAACGTTTGAGTTAAACGACAAGAGCTACTCCTCGTTCGCTTCCTACCAGTCGGCGACCGGGCAAGATAAGAATTCGGTTTTCGCGAATCCCGACTACCTCACTGTACCCACTTGCACGTCGACCGTAGAGAGCGGGCCTCCGACTCCGCTCACCAGTTGCTCACCGACGCCGAATTTTGACATCTCGACCAGTTCCCCGGCCGAGAACACGGGCAACGCCAGTCTGGGCTCGGCGGATTTCGGCACGGTCGACTTCAACGGCAATCCGCGGGTTAATGCCAACGGACAAATCAACATGGGAGCCTATGAACAGTGACTAACAGGTCGCCCAGTATGTTCCACCGGGGCACGCAGCTGGGCTGTGTGCCCATTTTATTTGCCGCGCAACATCGGCGCTGGGGATACTGAGGCATGCGTCTCCAGATCCCCGTTTGTCTCCTGTTTGTGAGCTTGGCCTACGGGCAAGGTACGGCTCCGGCTCTACCTCCCGCTGCCGCTGACGTTCCCGAAATAAAAGTTGGGCCTGATGATGCGGTGATTACGGTAAATGGTTTCTGTACCGATCCGACGCAAACAGGCACGGCCTGCAAAACCGTAATCACTCGCACGCAATTTGAGAATCTCACCGAGGCGCTGCAGCCGGGCATGTCGCTATCGCTTCGTCTGAATGTAGCCAACGCTTATGCACGGAATCTGAGAATGTCGGCGGCGGCGGAGAAACGCGGCCTCGATAAAACGCCGGCGTTCGAAGAAGAGATGCGCTATGCGCTCATGCAACTGCTTGCTCAGGACCTGACCCGCGCGCTGCAGGCGGAAGCCAACAACGTCACCGACGCAGATCTCGCGGACTATTACAAAAAGAACGAGTCCTCCTATGAGCAAGCTACGCTGGCGCGGATTTTTGTCCCTCGCTCCAAACAAAATACAGCGGCACACGGCGATGCTGAAGACGAGCAGACAAGGTCCGATGAAGAGTTGATGACGAAGGTCGCCGCCGAACTTCGCGTCCGGGCGGTTAGCGGGGAAGATCCGGACAAGTTGCAAATCGAGGCCTACACTGCGGCCGGGATCCTGCGAACCAACTCCGATACGAAGATGGATAAGGTGCGGCGGGCTACGCTGCCTCCGCGGCATGAGGCGGTCATGGACATGAGGCCGGGGGAAGTTTCTGAAGTGTTCTCTGATCCTGGGGGCGCCCACTTTATTTACAAAATGATCAGCAAGCAAACTTTGACGCTGGAAGAGGCGAAAACGGAGATCCGTGGCGCGATTTCAAGCCAGCGCTATCGCGACAGCATGAAGGGCTTTCAGGGCGACGTCGTGTTTAGCGATGCGTACTTTAATCCTCCGGGGAAACCGACGACGCCATCGCAGCGAAATCGCATGGGGAGAAAAAAGACACCTTCTGCCCAGCAGGGCGGAGATCACGACTAGCTAGACTATTGTAGATAAACCACTTACGGACGGGAACCTGGAGTGGGCGGGCGGAGTCTATCTTCACTAGGGTGTGCGCGCCGGTAACATGCGGCGGTGACCTCTAATCCAAAAACCAGGGGCGGGAGGCGATTTTTCGGTTTGGGATCAAGCGGAGAATCCTATAATCAACCTGTAGTCACGCGGTACGCGTCTAAGAGCGGGAGTGACCACCTTGGGAGACTTGGCGAGCGCGATCGGAGCACGGGCGCAGGAAGCGACGATTGTCGCGGACCTGAAGGCCGGCTCGGAAGAGGCATACGCGTGGCTGATTGGTGAATTTCAACGGCCGGTGTACGGACTGGTGTATCGCATGGTGAGCGATCCAGCGGACGCGGCAGATACTACGCAGGATGTGTTTTTGAAAGTGTTCCGGGGGATGAAGAGTTTTCATGGCGAGTCGAGTTTGAAGACGTGGATTTACCGGATTGCGTTGCATGAAGCGGCGAATCGGAAGCGGTGGTGGTTCCGGCACAAGGCGCACGAGACATCGATCGAACCGGTGGAATCGGAGGGAATGGCGAACGGGGATGCAGCGATGCAGAACGCGCTGACCGACCGGAACGATTCGCCGTTCGATAGTGTGGCGCATCGGGAAATACAGAAGCGGGTGGATGCTGAGCTGCGGCAGGTGGCAGAGCCTTACCGGACGAGTTTGATTCTGCGCGATTTAGAAGAAATGTCCTATGAAGAGATCGCGGAGGTTCTACAGATTTCGCTGGGAACGGTGAAATCCAGAATCACGAGGGGGCGGCAGGCGTTGAAGCAGCGACTGGCGCCGTACGTGCGCGAGGTGGGCGGAGAACTGGGGCTCACTGCGCCGGAAGAAAAGGACGAGACGAGTTTGCGGTCGCGGGTTGCTAGAGGGGGAGGAAGGGTCGAGGTGATGCCATGAAGTATCTGGCCATGAAGTCCGTTTCGGCGAAGTCGACGATGAAATGCGCGGACGCGAAGGGATTGCTGTCTCCATACCTGGATGGGGCAGTCACCGGGATCGAGATGCAGGGGTTGCAGGCCCATCTGGACGGATGTGCGGCTTGCATGCGGGAGTACCGGTTGCTGCGGCAGACGCTACAACTGTTGATGAACGTGGGGCGAGTGCAGGAGCCGGCAGACCTTGGCTTGAAGCTGCGTCTGGCGATTTCGCGGGAGGCGGCGGAGACTCGGAGGCCGCGGTATGAAGGCTTGCGCATGCGCGTGGAAAATACTCTGAACGCGTTCATGGTGCCGGCCACGGCGGGCCTGGTCTGCGCTTTGCTGATCTTTGGTTTAGTCACCGCGATCCTGGCGATGCCGGCAGTAGTGCAGGCTAACAATCAAGACGTGCCGCTGGTGTTGAATACTGGTCCGGAGTTGCAGGAGAGCGTTTTTGGCACGACGCTGAGCGCGATGAATACGGACTCGCTGGTGATTGAAGCCTACGTCGACAGGAACGGGCGGGTGCAGGACTACAAGATTCTTTCCGATCCTGGGGAGTCTCAGGAACTGCTGCCACAGGTGAAGCGGATGCTGATCTTTACCACGTTCCGTCCGGCGATGTCGATGGGACGTCCGATTTCGTCGCGGGCTGTACTCTCGTTCTCTAGGATTAGCGTGCGAGGGTAGGTCGGGCTTCGAGCTTCTGGCATCTCGCGCTGTGCTTTAGATTCCGCACTCTATCGTGGCGCTCGTTCTACGTCTTCGTCCGTGCTGAGTCACCCGCAACCCGCTGCTCGAGCTGCTTGATCAGGCTATTGAGGTCGGGATAGCCGGCGCCAAAGCTCCGGGTTAACCAGTTCCCACCGCGTTCGGCGATCTTCTCGCCGTCAGCCAAAACCTCGAACTGACCGGTCTTTCCGAGCGTAAGTACGGGTTCAATATCGAGGCGCTTCTTGATGAGGGTCACGAGACTCGCGACCTGGGCCTTGTTGTTCTGTCATGTCGGGCAGTGAACGATCTCAATCTTCATCTGTTCTCCAAGCGTTACTGAAATTCTATGCTTTAACGTGGGGTTAAGGCGATTTATCGTCAGTAATCCGTTTTTCGAGACGGTCGATGTCGATGGGACGGCCGATTTCGTCTCCGGCAGTGGTGTCTTTCTCCAGGATTAGTGTGCGCCGGGGGGGGGCGGGCGAAGGACCTGTTACCAAAGGCATTTCAAACATCCGAATAGCTACATTAGCATTCTCGATGGAGGCTATTTTGGTCGTCGGAATACTCATGCGGCAACCCGACTGTGCTGGTCTGTGATTCTGGTATGTGCTCTGGCCTCCCCCCGCGTTTCGTGCGATTCGATCTCGGGACGGTTTCGTTCGGAGCACGATCGTAAGGCCAATGGAGGACTAAAGATGTCTTTGATGAACCGCCTCGCTGAAGTTCATTTCAGGAAGGATCCGAGCGGACGGCTGGCTTTCGTTCCATTTACCCTAAGGGGGAAGTGTTACTTCGTTGATTCGAAGGCTGACGAAGAAAAAATCAGAGCATTTCTCAACATGTACCGGATTCCCAGTACGCTGATTTCCGTCCTGATGACTCCGATGGTCATGGTTCCCGGTTTGATCCTGGAGGATTACGGTGGGTTGACCCCGCGAGCACACAGGTTGACGATTGCCTTAGGGATCTCTGGGTTTTTCTGGTTGAGCTTTGTCGCTTTGGCACTAATGCTTTGGGTCGTATACAAAACAGCGGTTCCGGGCTTAACTGCTTCGTTAAGCGAGGTGGCACCTGAAATTAAAACTCAACTAAGCGCAGCCTCTCCTCACCAACGCGGTCAACGGCTTGGAGCCCTGCTCTGTCTTCTCGCTGGTGTAATCCTCTTGGGGCTGGCTCTTTTTGCGTTGAGCGGACACAAGTAACTGCAGGCCGGGCCGAACTGCTTAGTGAAGAAATCAGGCCATTCACACATCGACCCAATAGCCATCCCGGGATGGTCCCTTAGAGGGTTTGGCGTAAGCGTAGCAAGGATGAATCTTGGGTGGAGGGGAAGTTTCCTACGCTGAAGCCGCAGATGCTTTTGGCTCCGAGAATACGAGCCATTCCAGGCTTGCGAAGGTTAGATAAACTTGGGGCGCATCCATTTTAGCCATTACGCTGCCGGTAATCTCCCGCAAAGCTGTTACCAAGTCGTCGCTTTGAAAGCAGAAGCCAGTTTCATCGGTCGCAACCACTGTGCCGGGGAAGGCGCGGCTAAAAAGAGAAACTTTCACGATGACGTGCTTGTTCACAAGCTTGGCTTTGAACGAAGATGAGTCTGGCAGGGGCATAGTTCCTCTGGCAATAGATTGCGGCCCTCACTCCGATTGAACAAGCTCCGTTCAGTATCTGCGGTTACGTCGGTAATTAACTTGGTGGCCTGTTCCGCCTAGCGAAAACGTACGGCAGCGCCCCTTGACCGCTGCGGGTTTGAGGTCTGAGACTGGTCGCAGCGGACGGCGCGGAAGCAGTCTATGCGCGATATTCACTTTCTTGTGTTCGCAACTCCCTTGACGTAAGGAGCGACTAGCATGTCAGCATTGAGTGAATCGCGAGCAGGATTTCCCTCCCGCCGCCGCTTTTTTCGCTGGGCCAGTTCGCTGGCCGCGGCCGTGGGCGCGGCGCCTTTGGTTTCCTCCGCCAAGGCTCTTTCCTCGTCGATCGCATCGCCGATGCCATCGTCGGACGGTGAGGATTATTACGCGAAGCTCGGTGTCCCAACGATTATCAACGCGGCCGGCACCTATACGACGCTGACGGCGGCGTGCATGCCTCCGGAAGTTCTGGCTGCGGTACAGAAAGCGGCGCTGCATCCTGTGCGTCTGCACGATCTGCAGCAGAAGGCTGGGGAGTACATCGCGGGCCGCCTCAAGTGCGAGGGGGCGGTCGTGACTTCGGGGGCCTCGGGAGCCATCAGCCTGGCGACCGCCGCCTGTCTGCAGTATGCAAACAAGATCAATATTCTGGACATGCCGCAGGCGATTGACGGAATGAGGAATCAGGTCATCGTGCAGCGCGCGCATCGCTATGAGTATGACCGCGCCATGTATCTTTGTGGAGCGCGGGTGACGGAGGTGGTCACGCTCGATGACTACAAACGCGCTTGCGGCGCAGGCAACGCGGTGATGACGAACTTTTTCAATGCTGCGGAAGACGAGGATGGGATTGCAGCGAGCGCACAGATCGGCCGGGAAGAGTGGCTGCGGGTGGCGCACGAGTACAAGATTCCGTGCCACCTGGATGCAGCCGCAGACATGCCTCCGATCTCGAATCTGTGGAAGTACACGGGCATGGGCTTCGACCTTGTGGCGTTTTCCGGGGGCAAAGGAATGCGCGGTCCGCAAAACGCCGGCTTGCTTCTGGGAAGGAAGGTCCTGACGGATTTGGCCCATGAGAACAATAATCCGGGAGACGGAATCGGCCGCGGCATGAAGGTGGCTAAGGAGCAGCTTGTGGGCATGGTGGCGGCGGTCGACTGGGTTCTCTCGCACACCGAAGAGTCGATGCAGGGCGACTACCAGAAGAGGGTCGATCTGATCGCCGGTGCGGTGAAGGGCATCCCTTCGGTCAGGACGGAGACAGTAGTTCCGAAGATTGCGAACCATGTTCCGCATTTGCTCATACGCTTCGACCCGATGATCACTGGGGTCACGACAGGACAGATCGTCAATGCTTTGCGTCGGGGCGAGCCTTCGATTGAACTGAACCCGAATACCGGACAAAAACCGAACCAAGGCATTCCCGCGGATGCAAACACGCTGGTGGTCGGAGTATGGATGTTGCAGCCCGGCGAAGATGAGATCGTGGGCCGGCGTATTCGCGCGGCGCTCGCGAAACAGTCCTAAATTTCTCACGCCAGCCGCAACGAGGTTATTCGTAGCGCAAAGCTTCAATGGGATCCAGACGCGAGGCGCGGACGGCGGGCACCATTCCGCTGACCAACCCTACGGCAGCGAGGATGAGCGTAGCCACAATAAGAGTAGTCGGAGCAATAACGAGGCGGATGTCGGCGGCTTCCGCATTCTTGGCCACCGCGCTGTATAGAGTGAGCCTGCCGACGGAAAGCGCGACCCCATAGGCGAGGATGACTCCAAGCCCGCCGCCGATGAAAGTGATGGTCAGGGATTCCGCCAAGAACTGGAGCAGGATGTGACTGCGGCGCGCACCCAGCGCCTTTTCCACACCAATCTCGCGGGTGCGCTGCGCTACTGAGACCAGCATGATGTTCATGAGGCCGACCCCGCCGATGCCGAGCGTAAGCGTACCGATGAAACCCAGCAGAATCTTCAGGCCGAGCGTGATCATTTCGAACTGGTGGACCTGCTCCATGAGATTAAACACGTACATGGCGCGCCGGTCGGTGGGGTTGAACCTGTGTTCTATGGACATCACTGAGCGGACGGTGTGCTCCAGATCTTCGTATGCAGGGGTCTCATAGTTGAACCAGATGGAATCGAGATAGTGCGTATCTTTGACATCGCTCATGGTGGTGAAGGGGACATAAATGATGCGGTTGATATTGTCATCGCCCGCCTGCATCTTGGAGCTTAGGACACCGACGACTTCAACGCTAACGCCATCAATGCGAATTCGTTCGCCCAAGGCGTTGCGTCCGGAGAAAAGTTTTTCTTTGGCCTCTGAGCCGATGACGGCGACGCGAGAGTGCTGTATCTCATCTTCAGGGTTGTAAAAGCGGCCCGACGCCAGTTTGAGCGCGCGGATGGAAAAGACGTTGGGATAGTTGCCAGTGACGTTGAAGGTGAAAGTCCGCGTCTCGTACTGGATGTTTGCCTGCTTGCCGACTTCCGGGGTGATCTGGGCGATTTGTGGAATGTTGGTGGTAAGCGTGTCCACGTCGTCGAGGGTAAAGCGGATGGGCATACCTGCCTTCTGCCCGCCCGCCTGCATAGAGCTGCGGCCGGGAACCACGATCATGAGCTTGGTGCCGAAATTGGCGAAGATACTGGCGCAGGCCCGGCCGAAACCGTCGCCGTAGGAGAGCAGCATGACCACCGTGGCGATTCCCCAAGCCATGCCGAGCATGGTGAGCGTGGTGCGGCGACGGTTGTGCCGCATGGCGCCGTAGGCTTCGTTGAGCAAATCTCCGAACATGCTTTTAACCGTGCTCTTAACTTACTCCTGCCGGAGCGCTTCAACCGGCGCCAGCATGGCAGCCTTGCGCGCGGGATAAAGTCCGGCAACCACGCCCGCCAGCGTCAGGCAGCCGATGGCGAGAATCGCCGTCGCGGGCACCAGCTTAGGAGGATCAAAATTCCCCGGCGATTGCAGCGTACCCAGCAGTGCCATCAGCCCACCGGCGAACCCCATCCCGATCAATCCACTCAGCAACGTCAAAAGGATTCCCTCCAGAAAAAACTGGACCAGAATGCTGCGGTTCGTTGCTCCTAAAGCCTTGCGTAATCCAATCTCGCGAGTCCGTTCGCTGACCGCCACCAGCATGATGTTGATGACGCCAATAGCGCCGAGGACGAGGGTCACTATTCCCACAGTGCCCAGGAACAGGTTCATGGCGTCGAAAATCTTGCCCATCATTTCGGCCTGCTGAACCGTATCCAGGTTTTCGAAGGCGTCTTCATCGTGGTAATCGAAACCGTGATTGCGGGCGATGATCTTGTGCACTTCCTCCTTTGCCAACATGTGCTGAGCCGGCACCTGCGGCTGATAGTTGATGAGGGAGATGGAGTTCTGGTGGTTTTCACCCTTGAGCGGGAAGTTGGTGGCCATCACCTGGAAAGGAATGTAGCCGCGCATGTTGGTCATGTTTTCATCACCCCGGCCGATTCGCTTCAAGGTGCCGATCACTTCGAACCTGACGTCGTTGAGCAGGACGGCCGCGCCCAGTGCGGGTCGTCCGGAGAAGAGGTTCCTGGTCAGTTCGTCGCCGAGCACGATGACGTTGCGCCTTTGAGCATCGTCCAAGCCATTGAGCCAGCGTCCTTGCTTGATTGGCAGATAGCGGATGCCATCGTACTGAGGCTCCGCGCCAACAATCTGCCCGTTGGCGCTGGCGAATTCGCTAACCGCGTGCATGTCATCGCGAGACAGGACCGGTGCGGCGTTCCGGACGTGGGGAGCTTCCGCGCGGATGTCCAGATAATCCTGGTAGGTGAGCAGATAGTTGCGGGCAGAGTTCATGCTGCCGGCTACCACAGGGGCGCGGCCGGGGAAGATGAACATGATGTCTTCTCCGTATTCGGCGAGACCACGCTTGTTTCCCGAGCGGAAACCTTCGCCCAGGCCGACTAGCAACAGCAACGATCCCACGCCCCAGGCCACGCCGAACATGGTAAGGAATGAGCGCAGTTTGTGCGCCCACAGCGTGCGGAAGATTTGCGCGAAGATGTCAAGGATCATCCGCATGGTCATAGATATTGTACCTTTGAGGGTCTCTGCCCAAGAGAGTTTTCATAAATCAGGCCGACACCGTTAGCGGCGAGCTAATGGCCAGCCAGATGCCTGGAGTCCACTGTGAAGAACGCAGCGTAGGAGCCCAAACTGGGTAGGCTGACTGAAAATGTCCGGTTTGACGGGGTGGTGTATACAGACGGCAAAATGCCCCCTCCCCCGCCCCCACCCGGACCCGGTTTTGACTTTGACCCGCCCACGCCCATGCAGCGGTGGAGCTTCGACGAATAGTAGTGACAAAACTTGCATATTGACCGCACTTGGTCGTCGGAGGAGAATTGCAGGCTCGACTGAGATGTTGGCATTCGCGCGGAAAACTCAACAGTTTAGGTTTACAAAATGCGTATGCACGAAAAACGCGGCAGCAGATCCGATCACTGGATAGCGGGGAACTCTCCGATAGCCCCCTGCCTTTGTCTTGCGCTAGCGCTCGCAGCCTGTGGCGGAGGTGCGTCGAGTTCGACGGGAGGTGGTGGTGGAGGCGGTACCACGATACCACCAGCGGGGGACTTTTCTATGTCTGCGTCGCCGACAAGTTTGACTCTTGGGATTGGCGGCAGCCAGACTGTTACCGTGTCTGCGACGGAGGTCAACACATTCACGGCGAGCATTAATGTGTCTGTGATCGGATTGCCAGCGGGAGTCACGGCGAATCCGGCGACATTCAACTTCACGCCGGGAAATCAACAGCAACTGACAATCATGGCGGCGTCGTCGGCACAGCCGGTTACGGCAACCCTTACTTTTCAGGGCACGTCTGGAAGCCTAAGTCATAGCGCGCAGACCTCCTTGAGCGTCGTCCTAGCAGTCACCGGAGCCCATTCTCCCATTCGTACTCGATATCTGCGCACCAATTCGTTTTACGATCCAAATTCACTGCAGTTTGCGCCACCTCACTTCAGCGTTTACGACGCCGCGCACAAGCAGTTCTTTGTCAGCAACCCCTACATGAATGAAATCGACGTCTTCGACGCGACGCAAGAAATTGAGACTGCGCAAATTCCTGTCCCGCTGGCATGGGGGATCGATGTGTCTCCTTACAGTGGTAGCCTTTATGCCGGCACGTTGATCGGTGATATCTATCAGGTTGACACATCAAAGCTCATCGTTACCAATCGATACCCGTCAGCGTCGATCGGGCCGAGTGGTTTCACAGCAACCACGGCGCTGGTTCTGTCCGATGGACGTTTGGCCTTGCAGGGCGGGGCGGGGGGGATTCTCGGAGTCGATGGATACAGCGCTTCCGTGGTATGGGATCCTCTCACCAATTCCATGGATACCGGAACAGACGGCAGCATTTGCAACGTAGGGAATCAAGGAGCATTTGCAGTCAGTGGTGACAGAACGAGGATTCTGGTGACGTGGGTGGATACTAGCGCGAGTGCGCCAATTTGCTCCTATGATCCAATCGCGAAGATTGCAACGTATGGGTCGCTGTCGACTCCGTCTGGCTCACCGGTACGGCAAATCATTCCCACTCCAGACGGAACGCGCTTTTTCCTCACGACAAACCTGCAGGGGGTTGCTGTCTTCGACGCAAAGACCGTCCAGTTGCTCGGCCAAATCACAGGTCCTAATCCTTATTCTGGAATTCCAAACGCGGCTTCCGGGGCCGTCATGAGTCTGGATGGAACAACCCTCTACCTAGTCGACCAATCATCAGGAGCTGTTGGGGCGTTCGACACGACCTTGTTCACGCAGACGGGATGGGTTTCCAGTTTCACAGTGACCGATTTGCAATCCGGTATTGTAGCCTCAGCGATTGACGAGATGGGACTGATCGCGGGCCCAATCGGGCATGGAGTCGCATTTGTCGACGCGTCGCAGATGACCACCGCCGAGCCAACCTTAATCAGCTCTGGCTACGCAAGTCCGCCTACCGGGCCGCTGGCGGGCGACACAACACTTGCCAACTTCGCCTATGGCAACGTGACCGACTCTGCGGCTTTAAGCCAAGTCTACGTGGGGAATTTACCCGGAATTGAGGCTTCGTTTGCTACGAGTCCGGGCCATGAAAACTCCGCACAAGTTACCACTCCGCCGAGCAACCAAACGGGAGTGGTCGATCTGGCCGTCGTTCTCAGCGATGGAGGGGTAGGCCTGGTGCCGGAAGGATTCAGCTATGGACCAACCATTCTGGAAGTAGTCCCCAACGGCGCGACGGCAGAGGGCGGGCAGACCGGTGCAATCATCGGGTACGGTTTTGGGGATTCCACATCGGGAATTCAGGTGACTGTGGGTGGGCAGCCCGCAGCTGTCACAGCGGTGTACCCAAGTGCGCCTATTGAACCCTACCCATTTCCGACCAACGCGCTGCAATTCACGATTCCAACTGGAACAGCCGGTACAGCTGTCAATGTCACTGTGACGACAGCTTCCGGTTCTTTCACTGCGACGGGAGCTTTTCACTACACGGCGGCCGTGGAGTCGTACCCGGTCACAGCCAATCTGCAGGCGGGCATTTACGATGCGGTCAGAGATCTTTACTATTTTGCGGACCAAGCACAAATTCAGGTTTTGTCAAAGAGCGTGGGGAAATGGCTCTCGCCAATTTCTCTTCCCGGTGTAAGCAGCAAAACTCAATTGTTAGCAATCTCGGAGTCCCCCGACGGCACCAAGCTTGCCGTTTCTGACTACGGTGGTCAGGCCATATACGTGCTGAATCCAGATAACCCAGCATCGGCCACGAGCTACCCTATGTCGCTCGATAAGGATGCCTTTTCAGCTTCGCTGGCGCCCGCCGGGCTTGCCGTCACCGACACGGGCACAACCTATTTTGATACTGCCGATATCAACGGCACGGGAACTCCACTGTTTCATAAATTGAACACGGCGACAAATTCGATCACCGATCTTGGGTCGATGCAGAGCGGTGGTAGCTCCGACGTGTTCGATCGCGTACTTTTAAGTCCTGACGGCAGCAAGGTTTATTCCGCTGTATGCGGAAGTGTATGCGTGAGCTTCTGGCTGGACACTTCGACCGACATGATAACCACTTCCTACGCCGAGCTTCCTGAAGACTTCCCAGATCTGGCGGTTTCCGGAGATGGAAGCACTGTCGACGTCACTGGTGCTTTTACCGATTCGCTACTCGATACTGAAACTGTAACTGCCTACATCGATTGGGAAACGTGGTTCCCGCTGGCAGCCAACGGAGAAAAGGTTAATCAGGACGGAAGCATCCTGTTTTCGCCGCTCACCGATGGGGTTGACCTGATCGCCCGTAATACGGGTCGTCTTCTGTACCGCATCCAGATTCCTTTCGCCCCGGCCAATGTCTACGATGTCCTCGTAGTAGCCGAAGGGCAGAATACCTTAGCGGTAATCACCGCGACCGGAGTCTCGTTTGTGGATTTGAGCAGTCTTCCGATCGCATCCGTGTACACACAGCCGTTTGCGGTTAGGGTTGATTCCAGAGCGAGGATCGCGGCCGACAGGCTGACCATCCGGCCAACCAAACGTGCTCTTTCGACTCCTTCGAACTATTGGAATGGGAGGCCCAAACTGAGGCGCAGAACCGACCAATCCAAAGTTCATTTCAAAACACCGTGAAGTCGCGGACTACGGTCGTGGCTCCATCCCAAATGGTTCACGCTGGAGAGGAGGGTGTGGCACTTTTGCCGTCCCTTCCTTCCACACCGCCATGTCCGGTTTGACGGGAGAAGGGAAAGAGATGGTCCCAGAGCTCCGAAAGGACTTATGGGAGATGCGCGACGCCATCGACCGCTACAAAGATCTCACGGATCGGGGCGGAATTCAGACCAAGGCGGACAGCCAAGGCTATCCACCTGATCTCGAAACGCTGGTGAAAGGCGTAGATGTGCAAGGCAAGAAGACTCGCTTTCTGCGCAGAATTCCCATTGATCCCATGACCGGCACCACGGAGTGGGGTCTGCGTTCGATGCAGGATGATCCTGATTCCGACTCCTGGGGCGGGCAGAGCGTGTTCGATGTCTGCACAAAGTCGCAGGGCACGGCTCTGGACGGCACAAAGTATAAGGACTGGTAGCCTCGGCTCCCCTTTTGTCGATTCTCTAAGGCAATGCTCCCTTTTCAAGCTTTAGAGTGCTTGGAGCGCGGGGCAGATACACTCTTGATTGCTCGTCGACATACCCTCTTCCCCTTTCCTTCACAATCGCATTTCCTTCACAATCGCAAAGGCAGGTTTCAGATCGTGGGTGGTATAGCGACAACAATGACTCGACTTATCGGTCTGACCTGCTCCCCTGTTTCTGCCCAAAGCTGAGTATGATTTCGTCGAGGGACCCGGCATCGATGCCCAGACTGTCGAAAACCGCTAGGATCGGCAACCACGCTATGCTGGCGACCCTATCGCCCTACCTGGTTTAGACTGCGTCTTTACAATGGGATTTTATAGAGTTGGACCGTGTCGCCCACGAGGACCGCTAGCATGCTGCCATCTGGGGAGAGATCGAAGTCTCCTGGGCCTGACGATGTGAGACCGAGTCGAAATACTTGCGCTCGCCTAAGCCTGTCGTAAACAAGGATCGCAAACTGTTCATTGGGCACCGAGACTTGGTCGAACACGGTGTGGTGACCACCGGAAATCGAAACCGCAAATCGGTTTCCTTCTAGAGCCCGTTTATGGGCCGCCATAATGCGATTCCCCGCGCCGGCTGTCTCCCGACTCCAAAGCACCTGTCCCTCCCTAGACAAGACCTCAAACCCATTCGGCTCGACAGAAAGGACCTCCGTGTCGTTCAGAAACTCAGGTAAACCTAGCCTGCAGGGGTCAGAACAACAGAGTCCACGCGGCGGTTCGCCAACAGCTTGCAATTGGATGCAGTGCGCTAGTTTTGTGACAACCGCATGGTCAGAAGCCGATGTGATTCCGGGTACTTCGTGCTGGCTTTGAAGCTTTGTAAGCGTGTCAGACGCCAGCCACTCACCCTCTGCGTTGCTGCCGTCAATTCGCTGAACATGAATGGTGCGTCCCATCGGGGCCACGACCGCAGCCCAAAGCTCGGCAGGATCGAGAGCCAGTTCTACTTTCTTCTTTTCATCTTCGGAGTATAGGAGCAATGCGTTCCCTGCATGGACCAGAAATCCTCCATGCACAGCCAAGATCCTTCCCTGTGTATCCCATCGGTCATTGAGCCATCGCCGCTTGCGCGTGGCCCATGTAGCGCGTGAAATAAGTGAACCCGAACCAGTATTAAGGAAGAACGCCTCCATGTTTTGTGAGTCTGCGGAGCCCATTTGAGATGGAGGTTGGTGGTGGCTGAGATAAACAACCAGAGTCTCGTCGTTGATAAACGTCAGCCTCGTTATCGGATCGTCGTATAAAAGGGTTAGATCGCTGGGCACATCCTTTCCCCGCCAGCGCTCTGCGGGCCGGTATCCGAGATCGCTTAAGTGAATCGTTTGAAACGGTTGGCTGATCGTCCCAATTTCCGGAGACTGATAGCCTCTTCCACTCGCCACCAAGTTCAGGAGGAATGGCAATAGGACGATGATTGATCTTGCTTTTGCGTAATCAGCTTTCAATTCATCTCTCCTTGCCGTTTTCCCCGCAACGGGGGCCGTGTTTGCCAAAAGAATTACACCCCTACCCATCAAAACCGGACATTTATGCAAAACGGAATCATAATGTGCCCGACGCCCTCGGGACCTGGTATAGTTAGGGAAACCCAAAAACAGAATGACCCACTGCCGCTACCAGCACCACTATCAGTGCCGGCGCCCGCCCCGCCGCCGCTGCTGCCGTTATGGCCGTTCTTGACCGGACACGATGTGAGGTTCGACGTTATCTCGGGGTGCTGCTGCTGAAGTGTTTGGTACTCAAGACCGAAGTTGTGACCGCAACAAAGGGACGGGCCGCCTTGGGACAATCTCCCGAAGAAAGTCAAGGCGAAATCCTTGAACCCAGTGCCATAAAACACAGTTGTGTCAGGGCCCGTATACAACTGACCAAAAGGTCCGAGTCCTGGTGACAAATATGTGATTTGGGTTATGTTTTGCAATCCGTCGTCCTCGATGAGTTCACTTTGCGCAGCAGTGCTGAATGCCTGGGCACCACCGCTGAAAGCGACAACCTGAATGCCATTGGGATCGTTTGCAATGGCGTTCGCTGCATCCGCCACGGCCTGACTGTTCGCGTTGGGACCGGCCAGCGCCTGTGCCGCAACACTCAGGATTGCGCCAAGCGTAGATTGACCGTCATAAGCAGCCACATAAACGCCGCCTACGGCCGAGGCAGCTGCGTTGAGCGCGGAATTGTTCTGATTGTCTTTGACGCCTCCGACGAAGATTGTGCACAGTCCGGATGGATCAGTTAGACTGTTCGTGAAGTTATACACATAACTATAACGGTTCCAGGACTGCGGGTTGGTCGGGTCCGCAGCCGCAAATCCCGCCGGGTCCGGCGAAATCCAGCGGCCCTGCGACGGGCTGTGCTCGCGGAAGCTGAAGTCGTAGAGGCTGCTGACGGTGTCCGAGTTCTGGCCGGTGAACGAGGCGTCTGCCGTTCCTGACTCGGCATACTGCTCGCCGAAGGGCGCGTAGGCCAAGTCCGAATAGACCGTCCGCGACGCCGTCGAAGTCAGCCGCGAACTTCCCAGCCAGTCGGTGTGCCGATAATACGCCAGGCCCGTCGAATTGTAGATCGCCGTCGCCTCGCCGGGAAGGTACGCAAACGCCTTGGTCAAGGTCTGTCCGCTCATGAGCGCTGTCTTTCCCACGGGGCTGTAGAGAATCTGCGTGTAGGTCGAACCGTGCTGCTGCTCCACCATCTGCCCCAAAGCATCATAAATCAAGTTCGTGCTGTTGCTGCTCACCGGGTTACCCCAGTTCGGGTCCCATGTATAGGTGTTTAGGTTGTCCGCAAGCAAATTGCCGTCGTTGTCGTAAGCCACGCTTACACCCGGAATGGAATAGAACTGATTCGTGTCGGCTCCATTGCTGAAAGTGTAGCTTGGCTTAAAAGAGCTGTTACCGGATTTGCTTATGTTGCCGAAAGCGTCGTAGGTGAACGTCTGCGACCACGCGGGGGATGAACTGCAACTCGTCCCGGAAACTCGCGCCAGATCGTCGTGTGTGTACGTGCAGGTCTGGCTGTTGGAAGTGTTAAGTGCATCTGCGATTACCAGCTTTCCCAGAGTGCCGTTTGTGTTCCACGTCAGCGTGCCGGCGTCGGTCTTGCCGTTGACCGAGAAGGTGTAGGAACCCGCGCGCCCGGTGTTGGGATCGTAGGTGAAGCTGTCGCTATCCGCCGAGCCGAAAGTGACCCCGGTCAGCGCGCCTAGTGGGTTCGTCGTGCTGCTCGTGGAGTAGGTGACACTTGTGACCGGATTCGTCCCGGAGCCTGCGGTCACCTGCGTGTAGCGTCCTTCGCCGTCAAGACCTGCTCCGCTAGCTCCATAATTGATTGTAGGCACGCCGGGAACGCCGCTCAAGGTTTCGAGCGCGCCGGTCGGCCAATAGGCCGCAGTGGTGTGATAGTAACCGCCGGAGTGGGGCGTCGATTCGTAGACATCGGTGAGTTCACCGCGTGCGGAATAGCTGAAGAATTCGTCAGTGACATTCACAGTGAGGTTCGAGGTGTTGATCGTCTTCGCTTCTACCATGTGGGTCTTGCCGTAGATGACGCTTACGCCTGAAGGATACGAACTCTCCGAGTCGTAGGCAAACTCCCGGAGAATTGTGTTGGTAGCGCTGCTATTACCGGCCTTTGTCAGGCGATGCAAACCATCATAGGAGTAGCACGTAAAATTGCCAGCGTTGTCTTTTTTTTGCACCAGACTGCCGGGGAACGAGTAATTCGTGCCGTCTCCACAAGGTGAGATGGAATCGTAGGTGTATGTCACCGTTCCGTTGGTGCCACTATTCCCCGTTTCTGGATTGGACTCCGAAGTCTTACGCCCCAGCATGTCGTAAACGAAGGTGCGTGTTTGCTGGCTTCCGCTCGCTGCCTGTGCGTTCTGCGTAACCGTGAGCAGATGGCCGAGTGCATCGTAGGTGTATTTTGTCCAGAATCCCTTCTGAGAAGTAGTCTGACCGCAGGTTCCAAACCCGGTCAGCGTAGAAGACATTTCGCAGACAGAAGTCAGCCGTCCCAGCCCATCGTATTCAAACTGCTTTTGAAAGGTCTGCGAGCCGCTGACTTTTTGTAGTACGTCGTTGTTCGTGTAGGTATAGGCAACTGTTCCACCATCCGCGTCTGTGACGGTCAATACCCGACCGAGCGCGTCATAGGTGGTGGTTGTACCCGGAGCTGCGGTGTTGTCGCTGGATGGGCTCGCCGCTGCGCTATAAGGCATGGTGGACCGATAAGGCTGGCCCATGTCGTTGTAATCGATCTCGGCTGTGTCGTAATTCGTCGCGCCAGGTCCCTGCAGGCGCTGACTGAAAGTAGTCCGTCCAAAACCATCCACTGTGGTTCGAGAATCAGAAACAGACTTGCCACCGTTGAAATTCTGCAGCGCGGTCTCCACGGCCGTTTCGCCGATGTAGCTGATCGTGGTCTCGTTGCTTTCCTGATCCAAAACGTTGGCAGGCCGCCAGAAGTCGGCATCGGTGTAATTGGAAGTGACAGTATTGCCGTTCGGATCGGTTGTCTGCGTCGCCACACCACCGGTGCAATTCCAGGTCGTAGACGTGGACAGATTCACACCCGTGCCTGCCACCGTGACGGTGGTAGGAAAAGAGTTTCCGCACGACCCGCTGCCGTAAGCATACGTCGTTGTGGTGTTGCCGTTTACGTCCGTGGCGACATACGGCGTACCGGTGTCGTAGTAGGTGATAGTCTGGGTAAGCGAAGCCGTCTTGCTGGTTGAAGTGGTGAGCGTAGTCAAATTCCCGCGCGAGCCGGTGATGGCAGTATGCTGGGGCGTGCCTGATGTGGGAGTGGGCGTTCCTTGATCGTAGGTGTAGGTCGTAGACGAGAGTGTCGTCGCCGTGCCGCTGGTCCAGTCAGAAACCGTCACAGACGAAGGTTTGTTGGCGATTCCATTGCCAAGGCTCGCATACGAGATTGCGGTTTCTCGCACAAGCTTCGTGTTGGGCGCGGCTCCGGTGTTCACGCCGTAGTCGTATTCCTTGTCGTCCGTGACGAGGCCAACACTGTTGTATAGAACCTGTGACAAACGAGTGCTGCCGTTGGGAAGCTGTCTGTAGGCATCCGTTTGGGTGATCGGCGAGCTAACGTGGGTGGTCGCGCAGTTCGCGTAGACGGCGTTGTAGCACGTTATGATCGTAGCCAACAGAGTGCCCGACGAAGCGCTTGCTTGATACGCCTTGCGCTGAGTCTCGTAGAAATAGTGCGTTGCGGGCGTGACTGTCGAACTGTCTTCTTGAAAGTCGATGACCGTGTCGTCGCCGACCGAGCCCGAGTTCTGGGAATCCGGGGGCGTCGTGATCTTGGTTTGCCAGTGCGCGGCAGAATCGGTTTGTTGCGTGCGAATGTATTGCCATTCCCCTCCAGGGCTCAACTGCCGGGTGAGGCCCGCAGTGCTGCCGTCGCTCTCGATCCCATTGTTCCCCCCGCTGTACGTGTACGTAATCGTCCCGCCTGTTGGCAAGGTTACCGACGCGATTCTCCCCGTCACGCAATTGGTCGAGTAAGTGCCGGACAGCGGCGTGCAGGAGCCGGGCGTCTCTTCACAGGTGAATTTGTATTCGCTACCGTCAGGAAGTTCAATGTTATTAACGAGCGGATTTGCTGTCGGGCCATATTCGCTGATTCCGCTCTCGAGATCGACTTCTCAAACTATCAGGCCATCAGCGGCGTTGCTGTGCCCATGCACATTCAGCGGTATTTGCAGGGCAACTTAATGGTGGATTTGGTGCTGTCTGCGGCCTCGTTCAATACCGGCCTGCCGCTCTCGACTTTCACAATCAACTAGGAACCGCGCAACGGAGCCCAACGGAGAAAACAAAATGAATCTCTCTTGTAAGCGTTTCTTCTTAGTCGTGGCGATGTTGACCGGCGTCGCATCTTCGCAGGTGGCGACGGGCACGCCTCCGTTCGGCAGCTTCGGCGGCGGTCCGTTCGACACTGTGAACCTCGGCAACCTGAACGTGTACTTTACCATTCCTGTGCTCAACAAATCCGGGCGTGGCACACCCTTTCTGTTCAATCTTTCCTACAACAGCTCGATTTGGACTCCAGTTAGCTCATCAGGCACGGCCGCCTGGACCCCGGACAGCACGTGGGGATGGCAGTCGCAGACCAATGCCGCCACTGGTTACCTTCGTCTTAGCGGCCTTACAATCACCAGCTCTACTTGCACCTATGAAGGCATACAACACCGTACCAACTTAGTGACGACAACTTACAGCGGTTTTGTCGATCGCTTGGGAACGTTTCACCATGTGCAAGGGCTGCAGAACGTGGAGTCCTTTACGGCAACTTGCGGAATCCAATTCAGTGGTGCCAGTGGAACCGCGGATGATGGTTCTGGGTACTCTGTGTCTATAAGCGGCTCGGTTGGTTCGGGAACGATAGTGACCGCTCGTAATGGAGGGACGTTTCACATAGGGGCAGCTTCGGGAGCGCCAATCGTTACCGACGCTAACGGAAACGAGATTACATCAACGATTTCGTCAGGCACGACGACGTATACGGACACTCTCGGTCAAACTGTTCTTACGGTCTCGGGCAGTGGCACAGCATCTAGCCCAATAACCTACGCCTACACAGCGCCTTCCGGCGTTCCCGCACCGTATACAGTGAACTACACTCAGTACACTGTGGCCACGAGCTTCGGAGTGACCAGTAGGCTCGTGGCCGCGTTGTTATCGGGATGGGTGTTGAAAGTGATCGCTACTGGATATAAGGTCGTCGCGTCGAGGTAGAAATCCATCGTGCTGAGTTGCGTAGGGCTTACCCCAGCCGGGGATGTCTGCCCAGCCTGGTATACATAGGACTGGATGTGCTGAACTGTGGCACCATTGCGGCTCTCCTGGCCGAGATAGGAAAGCACAACGTTCGGACCCAATGCCAGGGAGCCGAGCGCAGGGAAAAACCAGACAGCATCCGTCTGACAGTTCTGGAGCGCAAATGCGCCTGATACCTTGTTCGGGTTGACCCACCGGCCTATCGGTGCTCCCGTCTGGGCATCGCGAATCTCCGTCCGCGTTCCGCTCGATAGCGCGAGGTCCATTCTGCTCTCGCCCGTGCCGAGCGCCCGCAGAGTCGCCGTCCCGGTGTCGCTACCAGCGTTCCACGTCACGGTGCCGGTCAGCGTTACATCGCTGATGGGCGTGCTGCCGGTCATAGCAGCAATCGACTGCGTGGCGTACGCTACCGCTTGGGGATTGCTTGCTGGAAGCTGATTCTGCGCGGAAGCGTAGTAGGTCAGAAGGGCTATAGCGACAAGGGGGATAGCAGTAAGTCGTTTCACGGACTTCCTCCTGAATGAACAGATTGCTTCCCGGCTTGCGCCAGGGTAACCGTGCGACGAAGTGTCCGCACTAATGCGCCGCGTGCGAATCGCGGACGTAATCCGTTCACAGTTCAAGGGAAGCAGCGAGAAGGATCATCGACACAACTTAATTCCGTCGCCCCCTGCGAATCCAGCTCGCTGATTGCGGTGAACAGTACGCTTCCCATTCGGTGGATGTCAACGTAAATCTTAAACAGTTTGGCGGACTTGAGGAATGAGGACCGCATAACAATGAAGAGGGGGGGCGCTCTGGGACCATCTCTTTCCCTTCTCCCATGTCCGGTTTGACGGGAGAAGGGAAAGAGATGGGTAAATAGCGCCCCCTCCTCTCAAATCGTGTTGAACCGGGACTCAGGTCAAATCCATTCTCGGCACATCTTCATCGCAACTCATCTCGCTTGTGTCCGGGTCGGGCGCGGGGCGATGCGCAGGGGCGCTGAGTGGAGAGGTGTGGATTTTGAGTTGGGGCGGAGTGCGCGTGCGGGGCAGGGCGGAGGTCGATGAGTGTAATGGCCTGCTTACAACAGTTGGGATCGCCTCTTAATGACACGGAAAGGCTTTGTTCAAGGATTCCACGATGAGGAAGGGAGCAGGGCGGTCTCGTGTTTCTGGATGGTCGTCCAACCACTTGACTACTACGTCGGTAATTTGTTCGATTGTGACTTCCTTTCCCATGCAGGGCGAAACCATGGTCGTTTCTGTGTCGTCGTTTAGGGCAAGGGTTTGCGCCACGCCATTGATGTACATCATGCAGCCAGGTCCAAGACTTCCGGTTAACTTGTCAGTCTTGTAGTGCTGGCACAGGTCATAAATCTGATTTCCAGTCCAGATGATTTTGGCCTCAGACCTAAACTTCCTAGCGTGTTCCTTTTGCACTTGAGCGGTCGCTACCACCGCAACGAATAGAGCCAAACAGAGCAGTTTCATGACAGCCTCCGAGAAGCCGCCCTGAGTATACTGCCATGAAGGGCAGGCCGCCTTGGTGGGAATTTGAGTGTAAAGGCCTGGTTACAACACTTGATCCTGCGGCGATACCGAAGACACTCCAGCAACGCGGCGGTCCGGATAACCGCCGGTGCTAGAATCCGAGGACCTTATGAAAAGAACGGCTCATCTCTTCGCGTTGCTACTCCTTTTTTCCACGGGATCGGCTCAGCACGTGGAGCCGTGGTCCGCTACTAGAGAAGTCCGAATGAAAGAGGCGTCGAGGCTGCACGACAAGCTGAGCGCAATGGACAAAGAAATTCCCTACTTGTCTCCTGCGGAGCAAAAGTGGCTCGACGGCGAACTCAATTCAGGGAACGGGAAGATCACAGACAGGTATATCAGAGCGATGGACTCGCAGGAGTACGCAATCTCCACCGCAAAATCGGGCTTTGCATTGATTATTATGCCTCTCAATAATTTGAGGTCGCTCAAACTCGCGTGCAAGGATGAGGTGTTGATGTGGACCGAGGTCGCCAGTAGGTTGCCGGACACTCAGCTTTGGCAGTCGGTTGACCACCTCGTCGAACGCAAAATAGTCTCCAAGAAGTCGGCGGAAGATTTCGGGAATTCATTCCTGGCGGCCAATGCCACTCTGCGCTCACAAACCATACTGGATGGGGTGGTGATTCCGTACTTGAGAGGCGAACTCAACTGTCAGTGAGTCAGGCCAATGCCCTCCTACAAAGAGCTTGAGCACCTCTCCACTCCGAAGCAGGCGGAAGTCCTCCTGTCCCGCGCTTCGAGGTTCGCCCAAATAGGGTCTTTCAACACCTACAACCTCAACATGCCGCCTTGGCAGCTGGCCTCCGACTTCCCCGAAGGGGAGCGCCAGGCGGTGACGGAGCTGCTGCTCGGGGCTCCGCTGAGATTCCTAGAGAACCAGGGCCTCACTCGCCACAAGGAGCATTCGAACTACGTCATCACACCGAAAGGGCTGGAAGCATTGCGGAATCCTGCGCCTTCGTTCTTCGCGGTTCAAGAGATCATCGCTGCGCTGCCCCTTCTCCACCCGGACTTCCACGGGTACGCACACTTCTTCTACGACAACAAGCTGAAGGAGGCAGTCGCCGCTGCGTTCGAGCGCTACGAGAACAGGCTGAATGAGACCAGGAGCACCTCGGTCAGTCCGACGGTGAGAGCCGCGTCCGGTCATCCGCTGGTCTACAGGCTCTTTGCCGAAGGAGAGCTTGTCCGTCCCTATCCCGCCCTTGGCGCGAAAGACGCATATGAAAAGGGACTGACTGGAATACTTAGTGGGGCCCTGGAGTGGATAAGAAACCCGTACACGCACCAGAAGCACGAACTGCCGGACCCAACCCCGTCCGAGACACTAGAGCTGCTGTTTGTGGCTAGCTACCTGATGCGGATGCTTGAGCTGTCGAAGCCGTAGACCCCGGTACACCGTATTCGGCGGCGGGGAAGAATGATGGGTTGCTCGCCTCAGCCGTGCGGTGATGGTGCCACGGATCGGTGCCAAGCATTTGACTCTAGTTTATACAGTCGTTTGGCGAACATCGCCATCTCTAACAATGTCGGCGGTGTCAAACACTTTTTGACGCACACTTCGGTATGGACTCTGGGAAGAGCGCCATTTCGCTCTCGTTGTGGTTGCACATTTCCAACCTGGGCTCGCTTCTAATCGTTGGGGTCAGGAACTCAGTCCGACCCAGCCATCTCTTCGATCTCTAACTGCGATCATGATTACTTGTTCGAACTCCCCTGGTTTTGGGAGCGGGATGCCCAATCATTACGTCGGTGATTTACTGCGCACCATGGCGATGTCCGGGCTCTCCCGCGTGCGAACCGAGCTTCCGCAACTGGCCGTAATCGCGGCCCTGGCGCCACATCCAGTACAGATGCACCGCCAGTTTCCTTGCCATCGCTACTTTCGCGATCTTCCGTCCTCGTCGCATGGCAAGGTGGAAGAACGTACTGCGCCACTCCGGTTGGCTGCGCACCGTGACCTGCGCCGCTTCCACCAGCAGAAACCGGAGCAGCACGTTGCCTTGCTTGCTGATGTGTCCCAGTCGACGACGATCTCCACTGGACTCTTCGGTCGGAACCAGACCTACGTAGCTGGCGATCTGTTTTCCGCAGTGAAAGCGTTCCGGCGTTCCAATCACCAACTCGTAGGCCAGTGCCGTCAGCGGCCCGACTCCAGGGTGCGTCATCAGCCGCCGCGTCACCGGCCGCTTCTCCACTTCTTCTTCCAATGCTCGAGTCAGTTCCTGGATTTTCGGCGTCAGTTGGTCGAGTAAGTCGAGCAGGTCCTGCCGCCGGCGGCTCGCCCACCGAGCCAGTGCGATCGACTCCAGTTCCTGCCGACCCACCGCTCGCCATAAGGCTTTCTTGCGCCGCAGGCCTTCGTTGAGTGCCACCACGTGCAGCTGATTCATCACTCGGGTGCGCATCTGCACCAAGCGATGCCGATGCCACAGCAGTTGTCGCAGATCGCGATTCTCTGCATCCGGCACCCAGATCCGCGGAAAGCGCTCTTCGATCATCAGCCGCAACAACAGCTGCGCATCCTGCCGATCCGTCTTCTGCTTGCGCACTCGCTTCGTCCGGATCTCCGCCGCGTCTCCGATCCACAGCTCGAACTGCAAGTCCCGCAACAAACGCTCGAACCAGCGCGACTGTCCGCTGGCTTCCATCCCCACCTGCACGGCCATGTTTTGTTGCTTGAGTTCTCGGTAAAACTGCTCGGCTTCTCCCGGGTGGGTCAGCCGACGTTCACCGGACTCGCCTGTCTCGGTATCCACCCATGCAATTTGTTGGAAGCCCGGATGATAGTCACAACCTATAATCAGCATGTTCGGCTCCTTTCCTCCGAGCCCTTTGGTTGGTTTGCGCCTCCAAAGTTTACTCGGGCCTGGGAGCCGACATTGTTATGGAATCATTACACTCGCTGACCATTCCCGATAGCGGGGGCACACGCCCGAGGCCATCCCCGGTTAATTCTTCACCCTTTTATTTTGCAGATCATGGATAGCTACTATCAGCTTTCGCAGCGAACGAGGTCGCATGTTGCCTTTCCCGTTCTTGAAGTTTCTTATTGTGCACTCGCCTAGTCTGGATAGACGGGCAAGGCGCTTCGTGGAGAACCCTTTCGCTTCTGCCCGGATTTGATCCAGGTATTTCGGGTCGACCACTCTTTCGTACTCGCGGAAAGTTTCATCCGCCGGGTCCAGTGCTCCTGCGTCAGCCAACATGGACAGATCGGGACCGCTGGCCCAGCGTGTGGATGCTTCTTTTCCGATGTAATGAAACTCACCGCCGACGATATGCCTGCGCACAAGCAGGCCAATGGTCTTGCTCGTGCATGTGCTGCCGTTCGGAGTGCAGAACTTGCTTTCGGCTCGGCAGAGGAGCTGATTGATTTCGTCCGCCATTGTCTTGAGAGAAAGCCAGCCTAACGGCTTAGGCATGGTGGATGAATTACCGTCGTAAATGTGGAAGGGCTCGCCGCTGACAATATTGACCATCAGACGCCCGTGCAAGTCACCGAGTTTTTCTCTGCGGGGCATGATGAAATACCCCGTCCACAGCAGACCTGTTTCCTTCTTGGGGAACGGGACGGTGATAACGGTGAATGGATGAAGATCATCTTTGAAAATGCCGAGCCGTGCCAAGACTTGAGGTGTGGTAATCGGTACCGCCATGACCGCTGGCTGCTTCAACCAGGATGGCGGCTTATGTGGAAGGCCCAGTTCTCGCGAAAGGATGTGATGCCAAGCCTCAAAGACCCAAGGCGACAGGTCTTCCTTCCACTTCCGGCCTGTCTTTCGCTCCCAGTCCGCAATTGTGTAGGGTGCCTGTAAGAATCCGAGGCCGTGGCCGGAAGGCTTGCGGACCAGCAGTCTGCCTCCGTCGAGGTTATACAGGCAGTACAACTTCGCTGAGATGCAGTATGCGTACAGCTGGTGGCGCTCGCCGTCCGGGGTGAAGTTCTCTTTTTCCAACTTCAAGAACGGAGCTTTCAGGGTATCCATGGGTTGAGGCCTTCGAACCGCTCACGGATGTGATCCACTTCCGAAAAGGACAGCGCCCGGATGGCAGCGTTCGCGCATGGTGCGTGGTACTTTTTGAGCTTCCCAGGTCCGCCCGCGCATGGAACCAATCCGCCACTCTTCGTAGACACGATCATCGCGCTATCCGTGTCCATGGCGGCGATCTGGCCTCCCATATCCCGCACGGTGCGCTCCAACATCGCGCAGAGTAGGTGTGACCCGCCGGTTACAAGGGAAGCTATCAATGGGCTGTAGAACTCGGCGGGCTGCTCCCAGACCTTCACCGGCGGCGTAGGGTAGTTCGCCTCGCCGGAAAAAACATGCAAAGGAGAGGGTGCGTCCAAGTCCTTGAGATCGATCTGGCAGAGTATCCCGAAGGCTGCACTGTTGGCTGCCACCTTCAATCCACCGGCTACCTTTGGGTTTCTTGTTTTCAAAGAGGTGCGCAATTGGACTAGCTTCACGGCGAGATCGTCTCGACGAGGATCTACTTCGAGCTGGCCGTGGAGTCTGACTTGTGCCAGCCCAGATTGCACTCCGTGCGGGATCACCTTGATGGCCTTCAATATCTTGAGGGGCTTGCCTGTCATTAGTTTTGCCGCCACTGCGTCCAAACTCGTCACCCAGATGGGCTGCTTTGAGGTGAGAAAGTCCCATGCCAGTGTCGGGTCGGAATCCTCACGTTGGCCGAATTTCGCCCGGATAGGCAGAACATCCTCGTTTGGTTCCACGAGCGCGAACCAGCGAAGCTGCTTCCAGAACGCAGGGCGGTAACAATCGTCCAGGCTTACCCGTTCGAGCATGTCGCGCGCTCCGGCAGCGAAGTCGGCAAACTCCAAGCTCTTAGCACACAGTATTTCGCGGGAGTCGAGCAGCTTGCCCACCGCCGGGAACTGGGAATGGAAATCGAGATAGGTCACAGGTACGGGCGTTCGCCGGATGGTGCATTCCGCGCGACCCGCAACAAAGGCTTGCATGGCTATGCCGTTGATTCTGTCCGGAATCTTTAATTTTTTCTCCGGCGGCTTGATCCCCATTGCGGAGAAGTAGCCTTTGGCCAGCGTCGCTGACGAGTAGGCGCGTTCGGGGGCCAGAGCAACCGGGTGTCGGTCGAATTCCTCCTTCAGGCGATTCAGCAGTTCCAGTTCGGCAGTCACATCCCTCAGCAGGCGCTCAATCGCCGGCTTCGTGACGCGGGGGCGAACTTTTCGTGTCCTGCTCACTGGCGCGCTGAAGATTTCACAAGCCGATGCGAAGGTGTACGCCTCTCCGGTAAGAGCGGCAACCAGCGTCTTAAGGTCGATGACATGAGCATTCGAGGTCTCTTGCTCTTCTTCTCGCTCCGCATCCTTGTCGTGAAACTTGTACTTGATCAAGCGATAAATGGCTTTTGAGGCGTCCAGGCTTTCAATCGAAAGCCCCGGTTCGTAACCGCTGGGGCGCATCTTGCCCGTTTTCTTGTCCTGGAACATGCGGAAATAGAACCCGAACGCCCGCCGTTTCTTCCGGGACTGGTTCCACTTGATCGCTATCCGGCTGATCTCGAAGGGAGCATCGTAGGCAACTATGAGCGCTCCCGCTTTCAGGTACTTGAGGAAGACCTTCCGGAACTCGGCCAGGCTCCCGACTTCATACGCGCTGTCCCGCACAAAACGCTCCAACACCTGTAACTCCTCAGGGTGGCCGTCGCGGCAGAACAGGCCAATCTCCTCCGCTACGTATTTCCCCTCTTTCACGCGGGCGCAGATGTACGCTCCGAAAAGTAGGTCCTGTTTTTCATCGCCTGTCGTCGCACAGCGGAAGATGAGCGCGTGCTCCGATGGCTGTGTATGGCGGTTCGCCCGGTGCTCCTTTGGGGGTTTGACCGGGATCGTATGCGCACGGAAATAGAGGTCAAGCCTGTCGGCCATTTTTCTTCCCCTTTGCCTTCCTCCCCCGACCACTATCTGAGAACTTGAGTTTGTCAGCGCAGAATTCCAAACCCTTAGAAAGTTTCTCGATTGCTGCGGCATTGGCTCGGCCCGTGACGGCGAGCGAACGCAAGGCCATCTCGACGGACGTAATTGGGTTCGGTTGCTTCTCCATTTCAGCTCCAGCGGCCAAGCGCTCCTCGGTAAGAACGGCGTGATGAGGTTGGCACGCGTCTACGACTATGTGAGGTATGTGGTTCTCGCCAGCGATGTGATCGCCCTCAATGCAGTACGGGCAGACTCTCCTTGGCGGGCGCGCTTGCTGGCGCGAGTTGCGAAGAACGGTCCTGGCTGTGCGCCCGATCATCTCTCTAGTCCCACACTGGCGTACAAGTTCTCCATTTTCAAAACATCAGCTTCCGCCATTCCGAGAATCGCCTCCGCATCGGCGTGAATTTCCCGACCGGCAACCCGTACTCCACGCCATTTGGCCTCGAAGTCTGCGATACTTAGCTTTCCGCGCAGCAGCTTCTCGCGGTCGTTGTAGTAATCGGACAGCTTCGTCGCGTCTCGGGAACTGCGTGTACGGATACGAACGTCACCAGAAGACTGTGGGAAATTGAGGTCACGCAGACGCCTATCAGCTTTGCTCGCGCGCACCGGCTTGCCAGGAGTTCCTCCGAGAAGCTCCCGACCTGCATATTTGCGGGCCGTGCGCGAACCCAGGTGGTGCTTCCGCAGTAATTCTGTAAACGAACCCTTGCCCCGACGCAGGTCGGAGACGAGGTTGGTGGTCCGGTCGTACGTGGACTTCTGGCGCGCGGTTAGGCTTGAGTATCGCAGTGGGCGTGGTTTGACAATTCGGTACGTACCTTTACGTTTCGACATAGAACCTTACGGGGCATCGCCCCTGTTCTGAGAAGTATCATTTCGGCTCGGCACGATTTACCCTATTGGGGACGTGGTATACGGAGAATCGGCCCAAGAGCTATGGTAGGAAGCGGAAAAACACTGAAACCGGGTGAGGCGGAGCCGTTTGATTTTTCGCTTGGAACAAAAAAGCAACTTCTGGCGCGGAGGAAACAATTGGTCCTGGCCCATAGCGAGACACTTCACTACGAATTTCAGCGAATACAAGGCCGAATTAGCTGGGATGAGTTACGCCAAGCCTCGACGCAAGATGAGGTCAACGCAGCTTTTTCAGGCGTCGATCAATCTAGTCGCGACCGACTCCCCAATGCTGCCGCGATCCTGGCGACAATTAATGACCCAAAATACCCTAAGCTACGCCCGATTCGCTTCCTCGCAGAAAGCTGTGCCCTTTCATTGCAGACAAATCCGAAGAGCCCGGATCGATATAGTCCCCGCTATTCTCGCGATATTTGCTACAAAGAGAGAAAACGGCGAGGCCCAGCACCGATGCCCGTGACCAACTTGGATTACTGGCGGGGCCAGGCTGAATCGGGGCAGCGAGTACCTGTCAAATATCTCCACAGGATTAATAAGCTGCAGGCGAAAGAAGAGCGAATAGATGCAAATGAGGAGAAGCGTACGGAATTGACATACATTGACATACGTGAAACAATAGTATCTGTGAAGAAGAGGCGCACAACAGTCTGGTTGCCAGAGGCAACCATAGCAAAACTCAAAAAGCTGTCATCCGCCACAGGTGCGCCAATGGCAGAACTTTTCCGCCGCGCACTCGAAGCGTATTTGAGCCGTTCCTAAATCAAAGCGGGCCTGCCGACTGTTACGAGCAGACGACAAGCCCTGAGCGTCAAAGGAGAGTTAGCTCCAATGGCACCTGAAAAAAACCTACTCCAACTCCCGCAATCCTACAATTCCACCAGTGAATTGATTGTCCCGAGTCACGGGGTCGTAACCCTCTTCGGCTACGGCATTCAGGTCCGCGTGGATCGCGGTCATCTCCTCTTAGAAGACGGTATCGGCCCGGATCGCCGCTGCGCCCGCTTTCCGCGCGTGGGCCACCGCCTGAAAAGATTAGTCGTGATTGGATCAGACGGCATGGTTTCGCTGGCAGCGCTGAGGTGGCTGGCCGATCAGGACGTGGCGTTCTCTATGCTTGAACGCGACGGCAAGGTGCTTGCTGTCACCGGTCCGGTTTGTCCGTCGGATGCCAAGCTCCGCCGTGCTCAAGCCCTCGCCCATTCGTCCGGCGCAGCATTGCGGATCACGCGGGAACTGATCAGCCGAAAGCTCGCGGGACAGGAAGAGGTTGCGCGTCACAAGCTGCTCGATTCCACAACAGCGAACGCAATCGCTCAATTTAGGGCAGAAGTTCCCACGAGCGACGGCATCACGACGATCCGATTGATCGAGGCACAGGCTGCCCGAAAATACTGGTCGGCGTGGAGCGCGCTACCGATCAACTTCCCAAAGAATCAATCGCGTCGAGTCCCGGAGCACTGGCGCAGCTTCGGAGCGCGCATCTCGCCGCTCACGGGATCACCCCGGCTCGCGGCCAATCCGCCAAACGCAATTCTCAACTATCTGTATGCGTTGCTCGAATCAGAGGCCCGACTGGCCGCTGCTGCCCTCGGTCTCGATCCCGGTATGGGTGTTCTGCACGTAGACACGACCGCTCGCGACAGCTTGGCGTGCGATCTTATGGAAATAGTGCGGCCCCAAGTTGACGCTTACCTCCTGGACTGGATCACACGTCAGCCTTTGAATCGAGAATGGTTCTTTGAGGAGCGCGATGGCAACTGCCGTTTGATGGCCCCGTTTGCAACCCGACTTTCCGAGACCGCGCCGACTTGGGGCCGCGCCGTTGCACCAATTACTGAGTGGGTCGCTCGTGCGTTCTGGTCAACCATACGCAAACCCGATACCCCGTTCGTCACGCGCCTGACGCAGAGGAACAAGCGGGAAGCAAAAGGCGGCCTGTCATTTCCAGCGGCCAAGCCCGCGCCTCGACCGCAGAGCGTCTGTCGCGTCTGCGGGACATCGGTCTCGCTCGGGAGAAGCTATTGCTCCGAGTGCGACGCCACGACCGCTTGCGAACGAATTGTGGAGATTGCCAAGGTGGGGCGTGTAGCCAGTCAAGCTCCAGGCCCGAAGGCACGCCGCGCAGAAACACAGCGGCGACACGCCCTCGCAAGGTCGGCTTGGCAAACATCAAGTCTCCCAATATGGCTCGACGAGGAAGCCTATACGCAGAAAATTCAGCCGCTGCTCGCTGGGATCGCGAACCCGGTCATCATGGTAGCGCTGGGCGTTTCTGTGACGTATGCCGTCGCGATCCGCGCGGGCCGACGCCGCCCGCATCCGAGGCACTGGGAAGCGCTGGCGGGCTTAGTCGGTATCAAAGACTGACAATTGCCCGGCAGCATCTTGCCCCCGATGCCGCAGTGAGCGTTCTCACAAGGAGAAGGGATAAAATACTGGACGTTCTCATAGCTTAAGAGAGATTAAGATAAGAACCAAAAAAGGTATGAAAGCTGTCTATCTATATCGCAGGCGACCGACGAAGCCTGAATGCGGCTTTACGCTTCTTGAGTTAATCATCGCCACTGCTATCCTGGTAGTTCTCTCGACTATGGCGGTGCCGCTTGCGCGACTGACTATCACGCGGGAGAAGGAGCGCATGCTGCGAAAGGATTTATGGGAGATGCGCGATGCAATCGACCGCTACAAAGATGTCACGGATCGGGGCGGAATTCAGACCAGAGTGGACAGCCAAGGCTATCCACCTGATCTCGAAACGCTGGTGAAAGGCGTAGATGTGCAGGGCAAGAAGATTCGCTTTCTGCGCAGAATTCCCATTGATCCCATGACGGCCACCACGGGGTGGGGTCTGCGTTCGATGCAGGATGATCCGCAATCGGACTCCTGGGGCGGGCAGAGCGTGTTCGACGTTTACACCAAATCGCAAGGCACGGCTCTTGACGGGACGAAGTACAGGGATTGGTGAGTCATCGTCTTGGCTCTCCTCCCCTCCGTCTGCGATCCGTTAGCAATCCGTTTGGTTAAACGCCATCGCCTTCCCTACGCTTTCTTGCCATCCGTGGCCCTGCATGTCACTGACAACAGGATGATCAGGTTGAAGCGAAAGACGAAAATCAGTGCCTCGCTCTAAGCCTCCCTTCATGGCACTTCAAAGAGTTCGAGCACACTGCCGGTCAACACGGCAAGCTTGAGTCCGTCAGGCGAGAGCGCAAGCTGCGGAGAGACAAATGTCTCCTTGACAAATCCACCAACAGAAGTCCTATTCGCTTTCTGATTGGCCACAAAACGCAGGATTTCCTTCTTCATGTCAACATCGAGGACCACGATGGTTTCTTCCAATAACCGCCCGAGATGCCCAAACTCGAACGCCACTCGGTTCTTCGTAATCGCTCCGCTGACCGAATCTACAGTGTCCGTCCGTCCGCCAATCCGTCCTCCACGGTAAAAGACTTTTCCTTCCAGGTCTACCACAAAATAGGAATGACGCGCCTCTAGAAAAATCAACTCACTACCGAACGTTCCACCTACGAGACCAGTGCATTGCGCACACAGAGGACGAGGTGACTCATTGCCTTTCTGTATCATCACAGACTCTTTTGCCGGAATCCCCCCACTGAGAAGCACGGAATCTCCAATAAGAGCGCCTACCCCTCCCGCACTTGATGGCGGAAGCGAAATCGATGACTCGTCTTCAAGTGTGTTCACAGAAATCCAGTGCCCCTCCTGTGAGACCGGACCATGCCCTGGAAAAGGGGACCGGACAAGGAGAGCTTTCCTAGTTCTCGGATCGGATAGAATCCACCAATGGTCTTGCTGAGGATGGCCATTGAAGTCGGCGCGATTCAAGGGAAGCTCTCGCCTTGCAAGCACCTCAAGAGTGGAAGATAGCCTGATCAACAGGTCTCCATCATTCGTCAGGGACTCGGCGCCACCGGTTGGATAAAAGGCCCGGCCCGAATGAACTGCCGGCAAACCGCGCCAACCTCTCCAGGTTTGAGAGTTCCGACTAGTTCCATCTTTTGCGTCAATTGCGAAAATCGCTGTGTTTGACAATGCTGGTTCCAGCGAGTTGTCAGTCCCCCAGTGAGGCCCAGAGAGGAACTTCGCTTCAACAAGAATTGTGTCATTGTCGGCGAATTCAACACCAAATCCCGTGCTTGAGTCTGCGCTGGTCAATTCCGCGCTCTTGTAAGCAGCCAGAGTACTGAGGTCAACGGTCCAGACGCTTCTCGGCGTCTGTGCGCCAGAGAGAGCTGCGCCTAACAACACAACTAGTACTACCCTTACGGACTTCATCGATACCTCGCAAAACGTTATTTATGACACAGTCGCAGCATACGACTATAGTATTGGATGAGGTCTTCCGCCCCCGCCTCCGCCACCGCACACAAATATCGGATATTCATAACACTCCTCAGAGCCGCATACCGTTATCCACAAGATGCCACACGAAGGAAATTCACCTCCTCCACCTCCGCCGCCACCGCCACCACCACCACGAGAAAGCGGATGAGGAGGGTGCTTGCGGGAGTACACCGTAGGGTTCGGACACTGGCTTGAATTGCCTAACATGTCCTGAGCTACGCGATCGTCAAAGGGCGAGGCATAGTTAAACGGGCACGATAGGCTATGTCCACAGTCCCCACCAAGAGGCTGGCTCGTAACTGTCGAGTCAGCCGCTGTGAAGTTAACGATGTTATCAATCAACCCACTCTCACTCCATCTATTAGTGAAGGCTGTCTGCGGATACACTTGGCTGTTACCGTGAAGAAGTGGTCCGCCTCCGAATGGAGTAAAACCGGGCGACAGATAGTCGACACCTTGGATCGGAATACTGGTAGAATTCGACGCCGACAGAATTGCTTGGGCCCCTCCGCTGAACGAAAAGACATTGACTGCTGAACCGCTATTGGGCTCACTAGACGCGGTTAGCGCCTCAGACGTAGCTTGAGTGCCTGCTGTGCTGAAGCCTAAGCCACTCCAAAACATACTAAACAGGCTTCCTACGACACCCTGCCCAGAATATGGAAAAACCACGTTAGCGCCGATTTTGTCAGCAAGCGTCTCAAGAGCTTGGGCAGCCGGCGTCAATGTCTTCCCATCTGCTTCAAACTCACTGTCAGTAGTCCCAGCTACTAGGAGAGGACATAGCCCCGAGGAATCTGTCAGAGATGTAGGAGCATTGGTCACATACTGAAAACGATTCAACGACTGAGGATCTGCAGGGCCGCCTGCGGACAAGCCAGCCGGGTCGGGTGTCATCCAGATTCCAAGTCGAGGGCTGTAATAGCGAAATGGAGTATGATAAAAGTTGGTTTCGCTGTCATATTCCATCCCGGCGTAGCCAATGTGGGAGGGGTCGGCGCCGCTGCAGCTAACAGAGTCGCCGTATGGATTGCTGGTGCATTTGCCGTCTGTCCCGCCCGATACAGTCGTCCGAACCCGCTCGGTGCCGAGCCAGTCCGGGTGAGAAAAGTAGGTCGTGCCATTGGCATAAGTAGCCAAATGTCTGCCGCCTACGCCTACCTCACTGCGGACCCACGCTGACCCACTGAACTCCGATAGTCGTCCCTCTTGATCATAAATATCGCTGAACGTACCGGACGGAACACTCCGTTGTACGCGCCGTCCAATGGCATCGTAGGCATATGTCGCTGTTGTTCCGCTATCCACAGTTACTATGCGGCCTTCTGCGTCATAGGCGTAGTTGTGCGTTGTTACACCGTCATTAGTGGAAGAGATATTTCCCGCCGCATCATAGGTGATGCCGTTGCCCGAGGCGATATGATTGGTAGTCTGGTCGAACGAGCCGTTGAGTCCGCCACTGCCCGATGGATTCTGATGCCAACGGTTAGCGTTGCGGTCGATATCAAAGCTTAGGCTAGCTCCGCCTGACTTGCTGGCTGTTGCAATCCTGCCGAGTACGTCATAACCATATGTCCATCTGCCGTTGGCACTGTCGTTCGCCCCAAGTATGCTACTGTTTGGAGCATAGGTTATTGGAGAGGTCGAGCTGTTGATGCTGTAGACAGTTGTACTGCCCTTTGCTGAAGACAGGTATTGAAGACGACCGCGAACATCGAATTCCCCTGTGTCGCTCACGCCGTTGCCCAGTGAGTCCGAAACAACTTGCCCAAAACTGTTGTAATGGACTGTTGAGATGAGTGTCGCCGGGTGGTTTGCATCGGACAGGCTGCTCATCAATTGTGTAAGCCGTTGGCCGTTGTTATATGTATAGGTAAGAGTCGCATTGTCGCCGTTATTGGAAGCTGTCTTAATGGTTCCATCGAGATTGTACGTATACGACACATTCCAAAAAGTACTGCCGCAATTGTAGGTGGTGCATTGCCACTCGTTGCTCACCCGGCCCATCTTCTCGTAACTGAATACGTCCATCACTGTGCCTCCAACCGCGCTGTGGGTCAACCGGCCAAGCGGGTTCTGAGGGGTTAGTCCAGCAATAGAGGCCTCGTCGAAGCCGTAGGCGAGAGACGGCGTAGAATACGGCGGTGAAGGGTTTGTATCAGCGTACTGCACACTCGTCGTCCGGTGCAAAGCATCGTAGCCATAGGTTGCCGTGGTTGTGTATGTTCCCGTTTGGTTTGGTGATGGGCGAATACGCTGGTATAGGTTTCCTTCGGAATCGTACGAATAACACACGCTATAATAACTCGTACTTCCCAAGGGTTGGCATGGAGTGTTGCTTACTTCTGGAATAATCTCGCCAACCACCTGGGACATTCCATTATAGATGACCTGACGTTTAGTCAATGACCCTTGTGATATCTGGGTGATGTTTCCTAGCGGATCGTAACTGTAGCTCGTAGTTACGCCATTCACCGTCGCATCCAGGTCAAGGCCACAGGGCGCCGTAGTGCTGCCAAAGATATTTGCGGCTTCTTCGCAAACAGTCAAGGTTCGACCAAGGCCATCCTGTTGGTAAACGTGTGTCACTCGCGCGCCGGAACCATTACCAGCATCCTGGACCTTCGCAGCCCGAGCGTAGTATGAATAACTAATCGGATGCGATTGATCTGTGCTATGAGTAACAGATAAGACTCGGCCCAGGGCGTCGAAGGCAGTTGAATCTCCGGCGCCGCATTGTTTGCTTCCGTTTGGCGCGCCCAATCCACCACCCTGGTAGGGGTAAGAGGAGAAGGCAGACAGCAACGTGGGAGAATAGCAGACATCAACTTGATCGTATGCCCCTCCCGATTCACCTCCGTTAGCACGTGCACTTCGACTCAGGCGGTTCAGGCCATCAACCTCCGTCCAGCTATCTGTGCAATTCGACCCGCTGCAAGAGCTGCCGAAGATCAAGCCTTTAATCTCGGTCTGTTGCGGGTTTGGATAGCTGTAAGTCGTCTGTCCTCCGTCGGGATACCCGATATTGGATAGCCTCGACAAGGAATCATAGCTAAATGTCGTGGTCTGGCTGTTTTGATCTACCGATTGCGATAGAAGGCCCGTGGGCCAATTGTATTGCGTCTGAACAGTGTGGGCGGCTGTTCCTGTCTCGGGATATATGATCTTGGTTGGGAAAGCTAAGGTGCTGTGATTCACACCGTCTGAATAGTTGTCGGCATACTCAAACGACGTCTGATGACTTCCAGCGTCGGTGGCGAGGAGCAAGTCTCCCAGGTCGTTATACGTATTCGTCGTTGTGATATATGTGGATTGCGACACCCATTCACTTGTGCTAGTGAGATTTCCGCGTGCAGTCATCGTGTACGAATAGTTGACATAGTCGTGATTTGGTGCTCCGCTGGTCTGTGTGAGTGCCGAACTGTCGTAGCCGTATTTGGTTTCGGAAACCTTATTGCCCGAACCGTCGTTGATCACGATGTCGCTAGGTCGGTCAACGATGCCACCTGAAATGATGGCATATGTAACACCTGTTTCGCGTACCAGTCCACCAGGGGAGCCGGATCCAAAGTCGTATTGCTTTGTGACGAGCGGATCCGTATATGAGTCGAACGTTGTATCGATTTGCTTGTAGTAGCCGTTCAAAGTTGTCGTAACAGTCTGCTCGGTAGGGGGCATCGCGACACCCGTGCTGTTGCATGGGTACGCAGCGCCGTTGTAGCAGGTGTAGATTGTCTGTAGAGTGTTGCCGCCGCTCCTGTGACCACTGTACGCGTCCCGCTGTGTTTCGTAAATACCTTGGAACTGCACATATGTATCATTACCGCCGGGGTCAGTTATGGTTGTCGTCCACGCCGGATTCGAGCCACCTCGTGAGTAAGTCCAGAATCCTTCATTAACGCCGGATGCGGGCGAGAGCGTCCGAGTGAGAATTGCGGAGCTCCCGTCGCTATAAATTCCGGTATTGTTGGGGCCGCCACTATAGGCGTACGTGATTGATCCGGTTGTCGGCAACGTGACTGAGAGGATTCTGCCGGTAACGCAATTATTCTGATACGTTCCCTGTAGGGGCATGCAGGAGACGGGTGTCTTCTCGTATGTGAAGAGATAGCTGCTGCCGTCTGAACGCTTAATGCTGGTCACCAGAGCATTGCTTAGAGGGCCGTATTCTCTAATGGCCCCTGTTCCCGTAAAGCCAAAGCCTGTCTGTACAGTGTATTGCGTGTAGTTCACTGTGTATGTTGCCGTACCGCCGGAGGCTGTGTACTGGTATTGCATCGGGCTACTCGGCGTCCCCGCACCACTTACGGTTAGGACTGCTGCAGAACTGGAGAGCGTGTCGTAGAATTTGCCGTTTCCGTCGGCTGTGATCTCGTTACCGTTATAATCCGCTGCGGAGCCGGCACCGTTGATGGTATTGACCGGGGGATGAAGCGTCGTTCCTGAACGAGACTGGACATAATTGACGGTCGCAGTCAATACGCTCATGGTGTAGCCCGATCCGTCGTCAGCCGTTCCGGAGGCATGAGTGGGAATTCCAGTGATGCACAGATGCGCAGGAGTGGCTGTCTGGAAATCAAACCGATGAGAAACCCCGAACATATCGTGATAGGCGTAATAGGTGTAGAGCGTGTATGGGACTTGGTTTCCATTGTCTTGAGTGCAGTACTGCAGGTACGACGAATAGGTGACGTACCCCAGTTCAACTTCAGTCACCCCTCGCCAACCCCAATTCGCAACAGGCGTCCATGATGTTGTGCCCCCTGAGGTCACGGGAGTCCAAACGGAACTGTCATAACTGAGGTCATAGGTAAAGGGGCTGCCGCGCCCAGCTTTATGCAGGATTGGAATTGCAAAATGAACGTTCAGGTTTCCGAGATTTACCGTGTCAAACGAGCCTCCGCCATAACTGCCAAAGGCGGGGGTACCGGTCGCTACTTGGGCTGATACGACGCCGGAAAGCAGAATCGCGACAAACAAAACCGCACGGCAAATGTAACTCTTCATCGCATCTCCTCGTCTCGCTAGTGTTGCGGTTGGCTCACTGTGAAAGCGGAAAGTGACAATCCGGTGTTGAACGCAGCAGCAGTGACGGACACATCCAGCAAAAGGTTCCCCTGTGAATACCGCTGTATGTGCATCGGCAGTACCACGCCTCTCTGGCTTTGATAATTGGAGAAGTCAACCTCGACCGGCAAATTGGTCATGCTGCCATTATCCGGGTATGTATTAAAAGTGACGACAACTGGGAGGAGCGTTGTCGCGTCGAGGTAGAAGTCCATCGAGCTGAGTTGTTGCGCCGAAATTCCGGGAGGCAGGTTCGGTTGATACACGTAAGACTGAATGTGCTGCACCGCTTCGCCGTTACGAGTCTCTTGGCCGATATAAAAGAGAACGACATTCGACCCCGCCGCCAAAGAGCCAAGCGCGGGGAAAAACCACACAGCGTCCGTTTGACAGTTTTGAAATGCAAATAGACCGGAGGTGCTGTCCGGATTGATCCACTGACCGAGGGGTACCCCGGTCTGAGCATCACGAGTCTCCGTCCGCGTCCCGCTCGATAGCACGAGGTCCATCCGGCTCTCGCCGGTGCCTAGTGCCCGTAGGGTGGCAGTACCGGTGTCAGTACCGCCACCATACCACGTCGCGGTGCCAGTCAGGGTCAAATCGCTGATGGCCGTATTGCCAGTCATGGCAGCAATCGACTGCGCGCCGTACGCTACCGCTTGGGGATTGCTGGCTGGAAGCTGATTCTGCGCCGAAGCGTGGTAGGTCAGAACGGCTATTGCGACAAGGGTGACGGCAGTAAGTCGTTTCACGAGGACTTCCTCCTGAGGAAATGAACAGATTGCTCCCCGGCTTGCGCCAGGCTAACCGTGCGACGAAGTGTCCGCACTAATGCGCCGCGTGCGAATCGCGGACGCAATCCGTTCACAGTTCAAGGGAAGCAGCGATCAAGGATCATCGACAGAACCTAATTCCGTCGCCCCCTGCGAATCCAGCTCGCTGATTGCGGGAACAGTACGCTTCCCATTCGGTGGATGTCAACGTAAATCTCGAACAGTGTAGAGGACTTGAGGAATGAGGACCGCGTAGCAGAAGGGGGGCGCTATTTACCCATCTCTTTCCCTTCTCCCATGTCCGGTTTGACCCTCTGCGAGGAAGTCCTTACACTTGAGGATGTTCTCCGCTCGGCATACCGCTAATCCTGTGGAGGGTTTCCTGAGTCTGCGATTACGAAGTCTGTGGTTTGCGGCCTTGTTGGGGCTGCTGGCACCTTTGTGTGCGGGGCAGGAGACGGTTCCGCCGAAACCGGTTCCACAAAGCCAGCCTCCGCAGGATCAGACTCCGGAGAACCCAACTCCGCAGAATTCGGCTCCGCAGGGTCAGCCATCTTCACCGGGCGAGTCATCTTCCAAGGATCAGTCGCCTTCCCAGGGGGAGTCGTCTTCCAAGGACCAGCCTCAGCAAAGCCCGACTCCGCCAAACCCGACTCCCCCGAAGCCGGCCGCGCCAACGCGTGCGCCGCAAAATCAGGTTCCGCAGAATCAGTCTTTGATTACGCTGGACAGTAACGAGACGATTTTTTCCATGCTGGCGGCGCTCAACACTTGTGGCTACGATCAGGACTTGACTCTTTCAGACGCCACACGGAGCAATGTGCGGGCCGAGCTGCAGAGAAATCTGCGGGGGTCGGAAGGTGCCGAGGCGGCGCGGACGGCCCTGTGCGAGTTCTACCAGGGCCATATCGCATCGAGCGATGTGAATCGCAACCTGTCACAATACATCTCGCTCGCGTTGTATGTGGATGGCCCGCCGCATTTTCTGCCGCGCACGAAAGAGGAGGACCTGCCTCCGGATGCATCCGCGATTGCCGGTTTCGGGAAGCTGCTGGAGAATTTTTGCGAGAAAGCAGGATTGCATTCGATCTGGGAGCGGCACCGCGCCGATTACGCGGCGGCGATGAGGCGGTACCACGAACCGTTGCAAAAGATGGTGTTCGATACCGAGATCTACCTGAAGCAGCCTTCGTCGCAATATCTGGGACGGAGGTTCACGATTTATCTGGACTTCATGGGTTCGCCGAATGAGACGGATGCGCGGAATTACGGGACGGATTACTACGTGATCGTGTTCCCGGCGCCGAACACGCTATCGGGAGACGCGCCGAAGTCGGCGCTGAAGATGGAACAGATCCGGCACACGTTTCTACATTATGAGTTGGATCCTCTGGCGGAGAAGCACTTCAGCTCGATCAAGCGACTGGAACCGCTTCTGCAGTCGGTGAAGCGCGCACCGCTGGAAGAGAGCTTCAAGACCGACATCTCGCTGCTGGTGACGGAGTGCCTGGTGCGGGCCATTGAGATTCGCACTACGGGAAACAAGCAGGCGGCGCAAGAGGCGATGCGGGCGCAAGCGGTGGATGACGCAATAAAGCAGGGGTACATTCTGACGAAGTATTTCTATGACGCGGTGGTGGGGTTTGAAAAAGATCCCGCGGGCATTCGAGCAGCTTACGGCGATTTTCTGGTGAATGTGGACGTGCGGAAAGAACAGAAAGCGGCGGCGGAGGTGCAGTTTGCCAGCGCGACGTCGCCGGAGCTGGTTCGGTTGTCGCGTCCGGAGGAGCGGCGGATGCTGATAACAGCAGAGAAGCGGCTGGCGGCGGGCGACGCTAAAGGGGCGCAGGATCTGGCGCAGCAGGCGCTGGACAAGAAGATTGGCGATCAGGGCCGGGCGCTGTTTATTCTCGCGGAAGTGGCCGTGGCCAACAAGAACCGGGACGGAGCGCAAGATAATTTCCAGAAGGCGATTGCGGCCACGCAGGATCCGAAGGTGGTGGGATGGTCGCATGTCTACCTGGGAAGGATCTTGGATATGAAGGAAGAGCGCGATGCCGCACTGCAAGAGTATCAGGCGGCACTGAACGCAGGCGGAGAATTGCCAGAGGTCAAGGCCGCGGCAGAACGCGGGTTGGCGCAGGCCTACGAGCCTCCGGCGAAGCCTGCGGCTACTGGTGCCGTTCGATAAGGAAATCCGCTGAAACGGACGATCAGGCTGTGTGATGCGACGGAAGCTAGAGTGCGGTTACAATGCCAGCGGTGGATCGCAGCTGCAAAAGTGGGAATGAGTTCGAATCAGGCAGGATAAGCCAAGGAGAAAGCATGAAGCGAGTGGCGATCATTATCGCGGTGCTGGGAATAGCGGTCTGGGGTTTCGCGCAGAAGGGTTTTGCACAGAGCAATGACAAGCCCGCGGCGCAGAACCCGCCGGCGGGACAAGCGGCAGCTCCGGCGGGCAAGCGTCCGCCGCAGGCGAAGACGCAAGACGAGTTTGCAGCTTATAAGGCGGCGGCGGCGTTGACCGACCCTGCGGCCCAGGAGAAAGCGGCGGACGATTTTGCGACGAAATTTCCGGAGAGCGAGTTGCGGCCGCTGCTTTACAGGGCTGTTGTGGCCTCCTACCAACGGGCCAACAACGCAGAAAAAATGCTGGCGATGTCACAGAAGCTTTTGACTTTGGATCCGGACGATCCGCAAGCGTTGCTGGGTGTCGCTCAAGTACTGGCTGAGCGTACTCGCGACACTGACCTGGATAAAGATCAACGCCTGGCGGAGGCGCGAAAGGATGCACAGCGCGCGCTGGTCACCGTGGACACCGATGTTCCCGCGGGGCTCCCGCCGGAGAGAGTGGACGTATTTAAGGGATATGTGCGTTCCGAGGCTTACGAGATTATGGGGACGATTGATTTCAACGCGAAGGCGTGGGCAGACGCGGAAGGAAACCTGAGGAAATCAATTGAGGCCTATCCGCAGGAGGTCGATCCGATTGCGGTGTTCCGGCTGTCGGTGGCATTGGACATGCAGAGTAAATATCCTGAGGCCATGAAATATGCCAACCAGGCGGTGGAACTGACCAAGGAGGGCACGGCCGCGGGCAAGGCAGCGCGGGATGAGAAAGACCGCCTGACGCAGTTGACTGGCGGCAGCAGCAGTCCGGCGCCTACGCCTCCGAAGCAGTGATTCCGAATCCGCGGCAATGCAATCATGAAAGAACGGGAAATCACCGCGCTGGAAACGGCATTAAGCTACCACTTCCACCGCCGGGCGGTGATCGAGCAGGCGCTCACTCACAGCTCGCAGGCGCGGGAGCAAGAGTCGCAGCAGGCCGGGGAGAGCAAGTATAAGGTCAACGACAACGAACAACTGGAGTTTCTGGGTGACGCGATTCTGGCGTTGGTGACGAGTGAGGAATTGTTCCAGCGCTTTCCGCAGTTTCGCGAGGGGGAACTTTCAAAACTGCGCGCTCATGTGGTGAGCGAGCGGCACCTGATCCGGGTGGCGCAGCGATTGGAACTGGGCCACTATTTGCGGCTGGGCCGGGGCGAGGAAAAGAGCGGCGGCCGCAGCAAGACGGCGCTGCTGGTGGATGCGCTGGAGGCCGTCCTGGCGGCGATCTATCTGGATGGTGGAATGGAACCGGCGCGGAAATTCATCCTCCGGGAGATCCTGGCGCCGGAACTGGAGCGGATGGAACGCGAAGGCGGCACACTCCCCATGAACGACTTCAAGTCGGCTTTACAGGAAACGTTGCAAGGACTTGGGATGGCACAGCCGTCGTACGTGCTAGTGCAGGAGGCGGGGCCGGAACACAGCAAGACGTTTACGGTGGAAGTCCGTCTGAACACTAAGAACGGTGAAGGCCGGGCGGAATTTGTGGGACGCGCCCAAGGCACCACCAAGAAGACGGCGGAGCAGGACGCGGCGCGGCAATTGCTGGCTTATCTGGCTTCGCGTCCGCAATCGGCGGGAGCGCGGCTGGCGCGGGGATCGCGGTCCGCGGAGAAATAGAGAGGCTGGATCAGTAGATATGAATTCCCCAGACGAACAATCCGCGGTCGATCATTTTCAGGAAGCTCATTCTCTGGAAGGTGATTCTGTGGGCGCTCACCCTCCGGAAGTTCATCCTCCTGGCGATCATTCTTCAGGCAGTCGTTCTCCGGAGGGTAGTTCTCCTGACAGTCATTTTTCGAGCCGTCGTTTGCCTGACGACCGAAGAACGGCCCGGGTGATGGGATCGGACGTGACCGGCTCGATACAATCGCTGCTCGGAACGGTGGTGATCGCTGTGTTTGTAATCACATTCATCGTGCAGGCATTTCAGATTCCCTCTCCCTCCATGGAGAACACGCTGCTGGTGGGCGATTACCTGCTGGTGAACAAGCTTTGTTACGGCGGAGGCGGCCCGGGAGACTACTTCATGCCTTACCACCGGGTGCAGCGGGGTGACATTGTGGTGTTTCATTATCCGGTGGACCCGTCCCAGCATTTCGTGAAGCGGGTGATCGGCGTGCCCGGGGACCGGGTGCGGCTGGTCAACAAGCAGGTGCTGGTGAATGGCGTGCCGTTGAAGGAACCCTACGCGCATTTCAGCCGAGCGGCGGATGACGTGTTCCGGGATAATTTTCCACGCCTGGGAGTTACGCCCGGCGAAACGCCGGAATGGTGGTTGCAATTGCGCAAACTGGTTGAGGATGGACAGCTCATCGTTCCCGAGGGGCACTACTTTGTGATGGGAGACAATCGGGACAATAGTTCTGACAGCCGGTACTGGGGATTTGTGCCGCAGGCCAATATTATAGGACGGCCACTGGTAATTTACTGGTCAGTGCGGGCTGAGGGCGACCCGACGGCGCCGTCTTCGGTGGGTGATAGACTGTACCACTTTGCTTACGTCGTGACGCACATCTTTCAGATCACGCGTTGGAACCGCACGCTACGGCTGGTGCATTAGGGTGCGGGCCGCGAGATCAGCGCCTAAAGGCGCGTTGGTAAACGTGGCATTTATGGCATGCCTGAAGGCATGTCCTGATACGAATCTCACTCCACGACGCATGAGATCGAGTGGGCACGGCAAGAGGTCAAGAAAACCAGACGGGATGGATTGATCACATTGGCTAAGAAAGACAACAACGGGAAGAACGAGGTCGAAGAGAAACCGCGAGAGACTCCGGTGGAGTTTCTGGCCTCACTGGCCGCAGTGCTGGTCACGGGATTGTTCATTATCACATTTGTGGTGCAGGCGTTCGAGATCCCCTCGAGTTCAATGGAGAACACGCTGCTGATCGGCGACCACGTGTTTGTGAACCGCATCGTGTTTGCTCCGAAGACTTCGTGGGCTGGGCCGCTGCTTCCCTATCGTCAGGTGCGGCGCGGTGATATCGTGGTGTTTCTTCACCCGGATCCGCACGATGCGGGGCTTTATGTGGTCAAGCGGATCATGGGTGTGCCGGGTGACCGCATCCATCTGCGCAACGGAGTAGTCTATCGAAATGGCGAGGCGCTGAACGAGCCTTACGTGTTGCACGATGCGGACAATCCCAGCGATTCCTACCGCAACGACTTTCCCGCGGTGCCTCCGTCCTATGAGAATGGCGTTTATCCGAACTGGATCGTAGACCTGGCTTCCCACGTGCAGGGAGGGGATCTGGTAGTGCCCCCCGGACACTACTTCGCCATGGGCGATCACCGGGGTGTGAGCCTGGACAGCCGCTATTGGGGCTTCATTCCGCAGGAGAATGTGATTGGGCGTCCGATGTTCATCTACTGGTCGTTCGATACACCATCCGATCAATACACCAAAACCGGGATGGCGGACCGGGTGGGATTTCTGGCGCATGTGGTATTGCACTTCTTCGATGACACGCGGTGGGGGCGAACGCTGAAAGTGGTGCGGTGAAGTTGAAGGGTTTCCTTTCCAAGCGCCGGGCAGTGACCGCGGCAGTGGTGATTCTGCTGGGTCTGTTTCTGGTGCGTCCGGGCGTTTCACGCCTGAAAGCGCGTATTGCAAACTCGATAAGCCAAGCAGTGGCGCGTCCGGTGGAGATCGGCGCGGTGCACCTTCGATTCCTGCCGCGGCCTGGATTCGATCTGGAAAACCTGGTCATCTGCGAAGATCCAGCGTTCGGCGCGGAGCCCATGTTGCGCGCTCCTGAGGTTACCGCCGTGGTGCGGCTGACTTCGCTCATACGGGGAAGGTTGGATGTCTCCCGTTTGGAACTGACGGAGCCTAGCCTGAATCTGGTGCGCCGAGCAGACGGGCGTTGGAATTGGGAAGCTCTGCTCGAGCGCACGGAACGCACACCGCTGGCGCCGACTGCGAAATCGAAGTCGGAAGCGCGGCCGGGGTTTCCCTACATCGAGGCCAGTTCGGGCCGCATCAACTTCAAGGCGGGACAGGAAAAAAAGCCTTACGCGCTGCTGAATGCGGACTTTGCGTTGTGGCAGGAATCAGAGAACACATGGGGAGCGCGGCTAAAGGCAGAACCGCTGCGCACCGATATGAGTTTGAGCGACGCCGGCCTGCTGCTGATGAACGGGACCTGGCTGCGCGCCGGGAGCCTGCGCGAAACACCGCTGCAGTTCAGCCTGGAGTGGAGCGGCGCGCAGTTGGGGCAACTGACCAAACTGGTATCGGGAAATGACAAAGGCTGGCGGGGAGAAGTCCGGTTGGAGGCGACCCTGAACGGAATCCCGGCGGCTATGCGGGTAGCGGTTGATACTTCGATTGACAATTTTCATCGCTATGACATCTCGAGCACCGACGGGCTGCGGCTGGCGGCGCACTGCAATGGCCGGTACAGCTCGGTGGAAGGAACGATGCACGAGGTCTTCTGCAGTGCGCCCGTGGGCAACGGCATGATCACGCTGCACGGCGATACCGGGCTGCCTGGGGGGCACCGGGTCGACCTTGCCTTGAACCTGGAAAGTGTCCCCGTGAGTGCGGTGGCGCAACTGGCTCGACGGGCCAAGAAAAACCTCCCGGTGGATCTGGTGTCCGCGGGAAATGTGCAAGGCAATTTTACGGTGAAGGAAGAAGGAGCATCACCTCGGGGACCGGAGTTTCAGGGTCGGGGCGAGATTACCAACCTTCGCCTCCAGTCGGCGACCACCAAGGTGGAATTTGCTTCAGCGAGTGTGCCGTTTGTGCTGAGCTCGAAGCGTGTAGGCCCTCATTCTATATTGAAGGGTAAAGCTGGTCACCTGTTGGAGGCTGAAGTTTTGCCCGCTCCAGACGAGCCGCATATTGAGTATGGTCCAGTTCCCGTGGCTCTAGGACGGGCTATGCCGGCGCAAGCGCGGGGCTGGGTAGCGCGGTCGGGTTATGGCCTTTCGATTCGCGGAGACGGGGAAGTCTCACACACTTTGCGGTTGGCCAGTCTGCTCGGGCTGCCCGCAATAAAGGCCGTGGTCGAGGGCGAGGCTGATATGAAGTTACAGATCGCCGGCTCGTGGGCAGGAAACATTTCCGGGAGTTCTTCCGGCTTTTCTTTGCCGCGGGTGAACGGGACGGCACAGCTGCATGATGTGCATGCCACGCTGCGAGGAGTGAATCGGCCGGTTGAAATCTCCTCGGCGGAATTGCAGCTTCTGTCCGATGAAGTGCGGGTGGAGAAGTTGAGGGCGAAGGCCGGAGATGCTGACTGGACGGGGTCAGTGGTCTTGCCCCGCGGTTGTGGAATTCCTGGGACGTGCCTGGTCCGATTCAATTTGAACGCTGAAGAAGTTTCGCTCAGCGAACTCTCGAAGTGGCTGGGCGCGCAACCGAACCAGCGCCGGTGGTACCAGATGCTGAGGTCTGAGGAACGGACGGCTCCGATGTTTCTGGAAAACCTGCGGGCATCGGGGAAAGTAAGCGTCGGCACCTTCCGGATTCATAACATCGTTGCGGAGCGAGTTTCGGCTGCGCTTGATCTCGAACGCGGGAAACTGAAGATTTCTGAGTTGCGCGGGGATGTGCTGGGGGGAAAGCATCGCGGCGATTGGCAGGCGGACTTCAGCGCGGAATCTCCCACCTATACCGGGAACGGAATTCTGACTGGAATTTCGCTGGGGCAGATCGCTGAAGCGATGCGCGATCCCTGGATTACGGGAACTGCTGGGGGGACTTATCAGCTTTCGGCATCGGGTGCCGATTCGACTGCGTTTTGGAAATCGGCCGAGGGTGAGCTGCAGTTCGACCTGAGGGAGGGCGTTCTGGCTCACATTTCTCTAGCGCGAGATGAGGGACCGCTGCGGGTTGGGCGCTGGCAGGGAATGATGCGGCTGCAGGCTGCGAAGATCGAGATTGAGAAGGGTGAGTTGGTTTCTTCTGCGGGCACTTATGAGATCAGCGGCTCTGCGTCGCTGGGGCGGATGCTGGACCTCAAACTGACGCGTGGTACGGATGCGAAACCGGAGCGTGTGGGTGCGCAGGTTTATAGCATTTCGGGTACCTTGGCGGAACCGCGCGTAACGCTTACTACCCCGGAGACGCAGGCTAGACTGAAGCCCTAAGCGGCTTCGCTCAGGGGCTTAGAGCCCAATTCTTTTTCCATGCCTAACAGCACGACTGAAGTCGTGCCGTTTCCGAGTGCTTCCCTCGCGCTGATTTCCGCACATTTTGCGCGCTACGGTACGTATCCTGCGCCGCGTAGAACTTTTCCCGGCAAGGCTCCTGTCATTTTTCCCTGTTCGATCACGGGCACGCCGTTCACGAGAACATAGTCCATGCCCTGGGAAAGCTGATTGGGATTATCGAAGGTGGCTAGATCGCGCACGGTTGCAGGATCGAAGATGACTACGTCAGCCCACATGTTGGCCTTGAGGACGCCGCGATCGGTGAGGCGAAGGCGCTGGGCTGGCAGGGCAGACATCTTGCGAATGGCGTCTTCGAGCGTCAACGCTTTATCTTCGCGGACATACTTGCGCAGGATGCGCGGAAAAGTTCCATAGGCGCGGGGATGAGGATGCTCCTGGCCGAGAATGCCCTCGGGCGAGGTTCCGGAAGAATCGTTGTCGATGGCAACCCAGGGCTGCTGCAGCGCGAGCGTGACATCGGGTTGTGACATGCCGAAGACGGCGACGTCGGAGTCGGGATCTTCAATGAGAAAATCGAACAGGGCATCCATCGGATCTTTGTTCCAGAGTTTCGCAACCTCGGAGAGGCGCTTGCCCTGCAGGGGAAGAAGCTTGGGATTGTGCACTACGCCGATCATGATGGCGTCGGGTCCGGGAATTTCATCCCATTCGTTGTCCCAGTCTTTGGAGGGAGTGAGCATGTCTTTGCGGATGCGTTCGCGGGTTACGGGATCTTTCAAGCGCTCTACCATTTTTGCGTCACCGCCATCGTGAGCCCAGGCCGGAACGAAAGCCGAGAAACTGTTGAACCATGCGGTGTAGGCGTAAGTGTCCGCGGTGACATCGGCGCCGGCGGCCCGGGCGGCGTTTATCTTGGCGACGACCTCTGGCATGCGTCCCCAGTTATTCTTGCCTGCAACCTTGATGTGCCAGATCTCCACGGGGACGTGGGCTTCGCGGCCGATGCACAGGGCTTCGTCGATGGATTCGAGCACGGAATCGCTTTCGTTGCGCATGTGGGTGGAATAGATGCCGCCGAACTTGCCGCCCTCCGCGGCGAGAGCGATCAGTTCATTCGTTTTTGCGTAAGGTGCGGGGGCGTATTCGAGCGCCGTTGAAACGCCGACGGTGCCGTCTTTCATGGCTTCGCGCACCAGCGCTTTCATTTGCTCGAGTTGCTCCGGAGTGGGTTGTTTGTCATCGTCGCCGAGGACCATGCGGCGGACCTGTGTGGCACCGACATAGCTGGCCAGGTTGATGCCCATGCCCTGCTTTTCGAGACGCGCGAAATACTGGCGGAAAGTTCGCCAGTCGGGAGTGATTTTGTAGTGCTCGTAGGCGGGTCGATCAAGTTGTATGATGGCGTCGTTGAGCGGGGCGATGGAACCGCCCTCGCCGGTGATCTCGGTAGTGATGCCCTGGTAGATTTTCGAGGGCAGGCGCGGTTCGACTAGGATTGAGAGTTCGGATTGGCCGAGCATGTCGATGAAACCGGGAGCGACAACTTTGCCGGCGGCGTCGATGGTGCGTTTGCGGGGTGCGGCCGTGAGGTTGCCGATGGCGGCGACTTTTCCGTCGCGGATGCCGACATCGCCGGAATACCAGGGCGAACCGGTGCCGTCGATGACGTGGCCGTTCGTGATGACGAGGTCAAAGGCGGCTGGTGCCGCTTGTGCCGACAATGTGCGGACCGCCGCGAAGAGTAGTGAAACTAAGAATAGAAGATAAACTCTGTGAAACTTCATCGATTCCCTTTTCGTATCGTTGACTCGGCGGCTAAAGCCGGTTAAGAAGGAACGACCCTTATCGCAGCGCTGAAGCGCTGCGCCACCAAAAATCACGCCAAACCGACGCTCAAGAAACCGGTGCACGACGCCTTGCGATCGCACCCAGGGCAATCCATATCCCGAGAGCCAGCCACTCGTATAGGGTGAAATGGCCAGGGATTGCCGGGACGATCTTCATCAGCATCATCGCGATAGCCACGAGCAATCCAAAGCCGGCAACCGACCATTCGACTGGCGACAGAATCGAGTGCCCGGGCAGTTTTCCTGAGCTGCCCATGCGAATGTAGGCCGCGCATGTGGCGGCCCATCCGATGGCGCAGGCGACTGAGCCGACCTCGGTGACCGGCACGAGAATCGCGTCGCCTAAAAGCATACATGCCGCGGTGACCAGTCCGATGCAGAGAACTGCGGTTGAGGGCGTTTGATGTTCGGGATGGATGCGGCCGGCTCGAGGATCGAGGAGGCCGCGGCGTCCCAGAGCAAACAGTAGGCGACTGGCGGCTACAAAATTTCCGTTGAAGCACTTGAACAGCGACAGCAGCGCCGCGGCGAGGATTATGTTCACGATCCAGCGCGAGCCCACTGCGCGCTGGAAAGCTACGGCGGTCATGAACTTGTCGTAGGTCAATTCGTGCCATGGGGCAACGAATGCAACTGCGGCGATGATGACTGTATAGAAAAGAATGCCGACGAGGATAGCCATCCAGATGGCTTTGAAAAATCCCTGGCCGCGAAATTCGGGAGTGGATTCTTCGGCGGCCTTGCTTACGGATTCGAATCCGGTCATGAAATACGGAACGATCTGCAACACCAGCAGGACGGAAACCAGGGGCGTGTGAGTGAAGAGTGGAGGCAAGTGGTGCAGAGAACCCTGGCTCACGCCGAGCGCGACGAAAACAATAAACAGGGCCAGAGTGCCGAAGGATGTCCAGTTCTGGAAGTTCGCGCTGAGGCGGACGCCGCGGTAGTTCAGCGTGGTGAGCAGCGCCGTGAGGCCGAGACCGATGATCAGGTGGGGGAGATAGACCGGGCGCCCGGCGACGCGGTAGATCTCAAGCGAGTCGAGTGACGGGATGATGTAGCCGGCGATGCGGCCGACGGCAACGGCTTCCCAGGGGCAGACGACGAAGTAGGCTAGCATCATCATCCATCCGGTGGAGAAGCTGATGGGGCGGGAAAAAGCTGCCGCGGTGTAAGCGATTTCGCCCGCGGCGTCGGGCATGGCAGCCACGAGCCGCCCATAAACCCAGCCGATGGGGAACAGGAGTGCGCCGCCGATGGCGAAGCCCATCACTGCGCCGAGAGATCCGCCGCGCAGCAGCCAGTCGTCCATGACAACCAGCCAGCCGACCCCGACCATGGTGCCCCAGGCCAGCGTGAAGTAGTCCCTAAGGCGGAGTTTGCGAGCTAGATTTGACATGCCGATGAGTTCGATGCGGCGAGCGTGTGGAGCGCGAATTATAAAGCATTGGAGGCGGGAGGCATTTGGAGTACCCCACAGGCCGCTCACCTTTGCCGCTCCATTTGCCGGTGAATCAGCCTAAAATCTAGACTAATCACAAACCCCGTGCGGTATATGGCATGCTAAGGCCGTCCCTGGGGTGATCGAATAAACATTCTGCCCCAGGCTATGTATGAACAAATCTCGCAGATATGGGATCGCTTTTCTCGCCGTGGTTATCGTGTTCATCGCCGCCAACACTTGCAATTTCCTGCGACCAATAACCTGCTGGGACTGTTTTTTCCCTTACGGAGTGCCATTCACGCTCTACCAGGAAGGTGGCGAGGGCGGCGGTGCCGGAATCGTTTGGAAAGGATTAGCTGCGGACACAGCAATCGTGACGTTAGCTTCTGCGCTGCTAGGCCGAATCTGGCAGACTCTCGCGACGGAACACTCACATTGACCCTCTGCCCGCTTACCACTTCAATGCCCGAAATCCGCGGGCTGCGTGATAGTATCGACGTACCCTCGCATGATGCTGCTGGCTGTGAACATTGGCGTTGTGACGCCGTTGTGCCTCTTTAATTTCTATTTCTGCGATTTGTTGAATCACTGATGACAGCTTCGACCAACTTGCGTAAGCGCGTGCTCAGCGGCATGCGCCCGACCGGAAAACTGCACCTGGGAAACTATGTGGGCGCGCTCGAGAACTGGGTGCGCATGCAGGATCAGTATCAATGCTTTTTCTGTGTAGTCGACTGGCACGCACTCACGACCGATTATGCCGATACTTCCCGTGTGAAGGAGAATTCGCTGGAAGTGGCGCTGGACTGGCTGGCGGCGGGGCTCGATCCGGAGAAGTCTGTGCTGTTCATCCAGTCGCATGTTCCGGCCCACGCCGAGCTGCACCTGCTGCTCTCGATGATCACGCCGCTGGGCTGGCTGGAGCGGGTTCCGACTTACAAGGAGCAGCGGGAGAACATCAGGGACAAAGACCTGGGAACTTATGGGTTTCTCGGCTATCCCGTGCTGCAGGCGGCGGATATTTTGATGTACAAGGCGAACGTGGTTCCCGTCGGCGAAGATCAGGTTGCGCACGTCGAACTCACGCGGGAGATTGCGCGGCGGTTCAACGGATTTTACGGTGAGCACGGAGATGTTTTTCCCGAGCCGCAGTCCTTGCTCACGCCCGCGCCTAAGCTGCCGGGCACCGACGGGCGCAAGATGTCGAAGTCTTATGGCAATACGATCCTGCTGGCTGATCCTGAGCCGGTGGTGCGGCAGAAGTTGAAGACTATGGTGACTGACCCAGCGCGCGTGCGGCGGTCCGACCCGGGAAATCCCGATGTGTGCCCTGTGGGCGATCTGCACAAGATTTTCAGCGATCGCGCGACCATGGACAAAGTGAACGTCGGCTGCCGCTCGGCGGGAATCGGCTGCATCGAGTGCAAGGGCTGGGCGGCTGATGCGCTGGTGCAATTGCTGAATCCGATGCAGCAACGGCGGAAGAAATTTGAGGAGAATCCGCGGCTTGCTTGGGATATTCTTGAGGCGGGCAGCGGACGGGCGCGCAAGGTTGCCGCTGAGACCATGGACGGTGTGCGCGACGCTATGGGAATGTCACTTGCATATGAGTCCCCAGCGGCGGATGATGCGAAGTAGGATGGGTTAGGCGGTCGAGATGCGAAGCAGGGTGGAACACGGAATCGTTACCTCGGAGGACAACGCGCCGGAGTCCGCCTCGCTGGTGCTCGTTGCTAATCGTCTCTCTGCGGCAGCTCCGATCAAGGAAGCAGATCAGCAGGCTGGAAAAAAAGAAGAGAGCGACTCTCCATTTGCGGTCTCGGTCAGCGATGTCTACGAAGGGCCGCTGGATTTGCTGCTCGATCTGATTCGCAAGCAGGATATCGACATCTACGACATCCCCATTGCCCGCATTACGGCGCAGTATCTGGCTTACGTGGAAAAGATTCGCGAGCTGGATGTGAATGTGGCGGCTGACTTTATTTATATGGCCGCGGTGCTGATTCACATCAAGTCGAAGACGCTGCTGCCGCGGGACCCCTCGGCGAAGGCGGAGGAGTTGGAAGATCCGCGCACCGAGCTGGTGAACCGGCTGCTGGAGCATGAGAAGTTCAAGTCGGCGGCGCAGATGCTCCTGCAGAAGCAGCAGATCGAAGATGCGATAGTGAGCAATCCGTCGCTGAAGGAATTCGTCGACGCCGAAGGCACCGAGCCGGAGATGGCCGCGGATGTGATCGATCTGGTCAAGACCTTCCAGCAAATTCTGGAACGGGTGCGTACCCGGCCGGTAATCAATGTGGACGAGGAAACCGTCACAGTGGGCCAGATGATCGACTATCTTC
>Ga0307476_10000213_pt1 | contig 55221 bp, 42 predicted proteins | sample atmos_gasesECM2C_2_FD_203314 | JGI IMG/M metagenome (GOLD analysis project Ga0307476, IMG submission 203314) | Hardwood forest soil microbial communities from Morgan-Monroe State Forest, Indiana, United States - atmos_gasesECM2C_05 | ecosystem: Environmental > Terrestrial > Soil > Temperate... | reverse complement strand
CTTGATCTGCGAGTTGGACCCCATGCAGCCGCGCTCGACGATGGCCACTCCGCCCGCGGCACCTGCGGGCCGAGTGTAAAGGATGTCCCGGAACGTTTTGTAAAGGATGTCATGGAACTGGACAGCTGAAGCGCCGCTCTTCCACGGTAGCGGCCAATGACAATGGCGCCCCTAAACGCGCGCCCTGATACGAATCAAACCAACGGGAGTCTGCTCTCGTATTGGATTGGAAAATCACACACATGCCTGCTGAACGCCTGCAAAAAATTATCGCCGCTGCCGGGATCGCGTCGCGGCGCAAAGCTGAGGAACTGATTAGTGCGGGACATGTGAAGGTGAACGGGACGGTGGTGACGGAACTGGGTAGAAAGGCCGACCCGGAGACCGATCACATTCGCGTGGACGGAAAATTGTTGCAAGGCGCGCAACTGCATGTCTACCTGCTGCTGAACAAGCCCAAGGGATACGTCACCACGGTGAGCGATCCGGAGAACCGGCCGACGGTGATGCAGCTGATTCGCGGGGTGAAGAAGCGGGTTTATCCCGTGGGACGGCTCGACTATGCGAGCGAGGGCTTGCTCCTTTTGACGAACGATGGCGCGCTGGCAAACAAGTTGATGAAAGCGGCATCGCAGGTGCCGAAGACTTACGTGGTGAAAGTTGCGGGAGTTCCGAGCAACGACGCGCTGGAGAAGTTGCGCGGGGGCGTGTCGATTGCGACGGAAGATGGACGGCGTGTGCGCACTGCGCCTGCGACCATCCGTCTGGTGAAGGAAGCGAATAATCCGTGGTACGAAGTCACGCTGATCGAAGGGCGCAATCGCGAGATCCGGCGCATGTTTGAGAAGGTCGGGCATCATGTGGAGAAGATCAAGCGGGTGCGATACGGGCCGCTTACGCTCGATGTTCCGCCGGGACAATTCCGCGCGCTGACCTTGCGCGAAGTCGATCGCCTGCGAACCGCCTGCGGCAAACTGGCGGCGGGAACAAAACTTTCCAGTCATCGATCAAATCAAAACGAACCGCCGAATCAGGACGAGCCGCGGGCATGAGCCGTTTTTTCGACATGGTGACCCAGCCGGCCCGCGACATGGGCGCAGGCGATTTCTCTCACGCCACTGCAGAGAAGCAGTCAAGCCTGAAGCGATTAATCAAGCTCGATTCCAATGAGAGTCCATTCGGGCCATCGCCGGGCGCGATCGAAGCGATGAAGGAGGTTCTGAGCGCGGGGAACCTCTACCCTGACGACGATTGCACGCTGCTGCGGCGGAAGCTTGCGGCGCATCACGAACTGCCGGCAGAGCAAGTGTTCATCGCGGCGGGGTCGACCGGGGTGTTGAGCCTGCTTTGCCAAACACTGCTGGGGCCGGGGCTGAATGCGGTGACCAGCGAGCTTTCGTTCATTGTGTATTCGATGGTGGTGCAGGCGGCGGGAGGGCGGCTGATCGAAGCGCGCATGCATCGCGAGGGAAATATTTTCGATCTGGACGCGATACTTGCCGCGATCGATACGAATACGCGCATCGTGTTTCTGGCGAATCCCAACAATCCTACAGGAACGATGCTGGAATCGGATGTGGTTGAGCGCTTTGTGGCGCAGGTGCCAGCGGACGTAATTGTGGTTCTCGATGAGGCTTACTACGAATACGCGCGGCATTTCGCGGAACTGCGGCGAGTAAGCTATTCGAACTCTTTGGATTATGTCGGGCGAGGGACGAGAGTGGTGGTGCTGCGAACGTTTTCGAAGGCTTACGGACTTGCCGGGTTGCGCGTGGGTTATGGCCTGGGGCCGGCGGAGTTGCTGGGATACTGCGCGCGCATGCGGAACACATATTCGGTTTCGTCGTTGGCGGAAGCGGGGGCGCTGGCGGCGCTCGACGACGCCAACTACGTTCAGCGGGTGGTGGAAAACAATACCGCGCAATCACGAATACTCACCGAGGGATTGATGGCGCTGGGATATGGCGTCGCCCCGACTTCGGCGAATTTTGTTTTTTGCGATTTGGGAGAAGATGCGGCCGCGTTCTCCAGCCGACTGCAAGAGGAAGGCGTGGCGGTGCGTCCGATGGGAGCGTGGGGCGCGCCGAATTGCGTGAGGGTGACGATTGGGACGGCGGAGCAGAATCAGGTCTTCTTGCAGGCGGCGAAGAGAGTGGCGGTTTAGAGCGCTTCGGGCGACGCAGGTTGAGTTCGAGAAACCTAGCGTATCCTCGGGAAACGGCGCGACCTATTCGTTGAACGTCCTGAGTCATATGGTGACCGCTGTGCTGACTTTCGAGAAGCTGGCTTCCGCACCCGGTGCATGTGCGTGACATGATTTTGCACAAGCATCCTTCGACGGACAAGGCCCTAGAGCTGAACCGGCTGTTTGTGGACTATCAGAAGCTTTTTGGCGAGACGTAGAAGCTGGGGAAAGAGATTCTGAAGCAGTTGACTGCGTAGTCTGCGAGGTCCATGTGGGGACGGCCGCCCTCGGCCGCCCGGCGGGCGAAGCCCGCTGATTTATTGCCGATATTGTCATTGAGGGAATCCATGAGCACGAGACATTCGATCTGGCTAGGCGAAAGCCAAGGCAAGAGCGTTCACATTTACTGGGAACTCGCCGAGCGCGAAATAGGGGACGGGGGAATGATGCGAACTCCGATCTACATTGCTGCCGACGCGGGAAATGCGGGCCAGGAAGTTGCAGTTCGACTGCCGAAAGAAATTGGGATGCGGCTCCTGATGGTCCTTGCACCGAATTGGACCGAGGAAATAGGTCAAGTCCTCTAGTCCTCTAAACCTACGTATAGTTTGGGCGAAGCACAGCAGTGGAGATCCGATGCCGAGCTGTGCTCGGCGGACAGCCGGGGGCGGCTGTCCCTACATGAGCAAGTCGCGCTTCCAATCGGTCTCTTCAAGCAATCATTTACAATCATCAATTCCACTTTCATCGGGAAGATCACTTATGCATCGATGGTCAGAACTGTTTATTCCTACGCTTCGCGAGGCTCCGGCGGATGCCGAGGTGGCTTCGCACAAGTTTTTGGTGCGGGCTGGGTACATCCGGCAGCTCGCGGCGGGACTTTATTCGTATCTTTTTCTCGGCAACCGGTCGTTCAACAAGATCATGGGGATCGTGCGCGAGGAGATGGACAAGATTGGGCAGGAGTTCTTGCTGCCGGCGCTGCATCCGCGGGAGGTTTGGGAGGCGAGCGGGCGTTGGAGCCTGATGGGTGAGAACCTGTTTCGGCTGAAGGACCGCAAGGGCGCAGACCTCGCGCTGGGCATGACCGAAGAAGAGGTGATGACTTCGATTGCGCTGAAGGAGTTGCGCAGCTATAAGCAGTTGCCGCAGATCTGGTACCAGATTGCGCCGAAGTTTCGCGATGAGCCGCGGCCGAAGTCGGGGCTGCTGCGGGTGCGCCAGTTCATGATGAAAGACGCGTACTCGTTCGACATCGATGCGGCAGGGCTGGATGTTTCTTACAAAAAGCATTACGAGACTTACTGCCGGATCTTTGACCGGTGCGGGTTGAAGTACATGGTGGTGGAAGCGGATTCGGGGGCGATGGGTGGGAAGGAATCGCACGAGTTCATGGTGCGGACGCCGGCAGGGGAAGATCAGATTGTGAGCTGCGATGGGTGTAATTATGCGGCGAACATGGAGAAGGCTACTTCGAAGTTGGAGGCGGTGGAAGATCTGAAGGCTGAGGGAGATGGAACGCCGCTGGAGGTGCACACTCCGGGGCAGAAGACGATTGAAGATGTCGCGCGGTTTCTGGGAGTTTCGCCGAAGAACAAGATCAAGACGCTAGCTTTGATGGCGGAAGAGTTGGTGCCGGATAAAGATCAAAAAGATGCAAAGACCGGCAAGGTTCGGTCGCGCGCGATTGTGGTGCTGATGCGCGGCGATCATCAGTTGAACGAAGCGAAGCTGAATGGGGCGGTTGGGGTCGCGACACGGCCGATGGAGGAAGGTGAGATCAAGGCGCTGTTCAAGTCTCCTGCGGGATATTTGGGGCCGTTGGGGATCGAGTGGGCGAAGGATCTTAAAAAGGATGCAGGGCTGCCCGTGCTTCTTGTCGATAAGGCGCTGGAGGGGCGCACGAATCTGATTGCGGGCGCGAATCGCGAGGATTATCACGTGAAGAATCTGACGCCGGGGAAGGAGTTTCATCCCACGGCGTATGCGGATTTGCGTGCGGTGACGGCGGGCGAGGCGTGTCCGAGTTGCGGGAAGGCTCTGCGTATCGATACGGCGGTGGAGATCGGGCACATCTTCAAGCTCGGTTACCGGTATACGGAGTCGATGGGGGCGCGGGTGCTCGACAAGAACGGCAAAGAGGTTACGCCGATCATGGGCAGCTACGGGATTGGGATTGAGCGCATTCTGACGGCCGCGGTGGAGCAGAGTAATGATGAGAATGGATTCTGGCTGCCTTCGACGATTGCCCCGTTCGAGATTGTGGTTACGCCGGTAAATGTGAAGGATGAGACTTTGGTGAAGGCTGCCGTCGATATCGGGACGAAGTTGGAGGCGGCCGGGTTTGATGTGATTCTCGATGACCGCGACGAACGGCCGGGAGTGAAGTTCAAGGATGCCGATCTGGTCGGTATCCCCTTTAGAATCACGGTTGGGAAGAAGGTTACCGAAGATACTGTGGAAGTGGTTCTGCGCTCGACTCGGGAAGTACGCGATGTTAGGATCGCGGCGGTAGTGGAATATTTTCAAGGGGCGCTGCGAGCCAAGGCCTGAAGTTTGCGCCGGCTCCGCGGCGCAATTTCAGACTATGGGAACAATAAAAGCTCTGGTGGGATTTCTCGCGATTATCGCGGTGTTTGTGTGCCTTTTCCAGGTGGCTCCGCCGTTGATGGCCAATTACAGTTTTCAGGACGACCTGAAGACGGAGGCAATGGTGGCGGGAGCGAATTTTTCTAGAACAGACGACGAGGTCCGCAACGACATCCTGCGCAAGGCCAGAGAGCACGACTTGCCGGTCGAGGCCAAGCAGGTGACGGTGCAACGCATCAGCACGCCGGGTATATCGGCGGTGTACATTGAGGCGGATTATACGGTCCCGGTGAAGCTGCCCGGTTATTCCTTCGATATGCATTTCAATCCGACCAGCGGGAATAAGTAAGACTGCCCCCAGCTGGTTTGGCTGAAGCTCCGCACCGGTTAAGGTTGAGATCCTTCGCTACGCCTGAAGAGCGGCTACGCTCAGGATGACAACGCGCAAAGGTCGAACGCGCACCACTGCACCATTCCATCACCATCTACACTTCTAACCACTCAGCACTGACCACAGACTAACCACAGACTAACCACAGACTAACCACAGACTAGCGACTGCTGGCCAATAGCCGCGATGTTTCCCCGGACGATTCTGCTAGTGACATTCGTAACGTTGCCAACGTATTACCTTCCTCCTAAGATCGCCGATAGGTGAGAGTCTTCTCATAGGTCGCGCGGGAATGCGCGTGGCTATATGCGGATTTCTAAGGTCCGGTTCCAAGAGTCCGGTTTCGAAGAGTCCGGCACCAGGAGTTCACCGAACAACAGATTTTGCGACGTTCCCGGAAGCGAGAAAGACAAGCGAAGCTCAGGTGGAGGCGGTTCATGACGATGCGAGTTCGAGCAGGTTTCATAATGATTGTGGCGTTAGCGATGATGGGCCTGGCAGGCTGCGATCATTACAATTGCAGTACTGGCCCCATCCTCGGCGGGTCGTGCACAGCGGGGACGCCAGGGCTGGGAACCAATACCACTGGCAGCGCGACGGCGGCGTTTGTTTTTGTCGCGGATGCGACCGGATCGACTTCGAACGGCACCATCGATGGCTACACGCTCAACACGAGCGCCTCGACGTTCGGGCCTACTCCCACTTACACGGCTCCTGCGACGCCGCTGAATGATGGCGGAGTGGGCATGGTCGTGGCGCAGGCGAAATACCTCTACACGGGATTCGGTTTGACCAGCACAGGCACACTTTATGGCTGGTCGATTGGATCCGCTGGCACTTTGACGGCGCTGAGCGCTAGTCCGTATGCGGCGCCGTTTATGCCGTTTGTGCCGGTTGGATTTGGTACGCAGAGCATTATCACCAACCCCGCGGGAAGTCTGCTATTTTTCTCGGCTTCTGCCACGGGCACGGGAACGAACGGACCGCAAGTCTTCGTGTATCAGATCGGCAGCGATGGAACTTTGACTGCGGCTGGCGGATCCCCGTTCTCCGTTCCGTTCACGGGGAACCTGGCGACCGATGGACTGGGGAAATATCTCTACATCACCGACGCTTCGCCGGCCCACACCGGTTCTGAAATCGCCGCCTACAGCATCGGAACCACGGGCGCACTGACCATGGTATCGGGCAGCCCATTTGCCTTCCCTATGTGGCAGGTGCAGGGCGAGCCCACTGGAAAATTCATGATCGGCACTACGGGCAACAGCGTAGCGATAAACGCAGTGGATAACGACGCGCTCTACGTCTTCAGTATCGGTACGACTGGCGCACTCACAGAGGTAAGTGGTTCGCCATTTGTCACGCAGTCCTCGCCTTTGAGCATCGCAGTGCAGTCGGACGCTAACGGAAGTCTCATCTACACGTTTGGCTTGACCGATGACCGTTCCGCGTTTAATTCGGTGGAAGGTTACTCGATCAACTCGAGCGGAGCTCTGAGCGCCGTAACGGGCTCACCTTTTTCGAATGCGGCTGTCGGCGACCAGGGAGCGCTCGACCAGAGTGGTGACTTCCTGTTTGTTTATGGCGTGGTCGATAACCTTAGCACCAATACGATTGTGCCTCAGATGGGAGCATTCTCAGTTGCGTCTGGCGGCGCCCTTACAGAACCGACGACTACTTTGACGTTGACGAGCCCGGGATTCTTCGCGGTAACGGACCCGCAGTAAGCTGACTCGCGCTGTGCTTCATGGCTATTTACCGTTCAGAGGCCCGCATGAACTGCGGGTCTCTTTTTGTTGTGCGGCACAGCGGTACAATGAAAAGACGCATCTTAAATTATCAACTGCGATTTATTGACTGCGCTATCGAAACTGCGGCGACTGATATTGCGGCACTCCGGAAAATTACGGTCGGGGAAACCGGCAAAGGGAACAGGCCACCGGACAAACCTTTTGGGGTTTTTGCACCGTCTGACCGCGGGTGGTTCGTGCGACGGATAATCGAGTATAGACGTGGCGATTAAGATCAAGATCCCAAAAAGCGGGGGCAAGGGCGGGCGTGGGCTGTGGCGCGATCCGGTGGTTCGAGCTGCGCTGGTGGTTTTCCTCGTGGTATCGGTTACCCTAGGCGGATCTTTTTGCTATTTCTACATTAAGTACGACCGCATCATTCAGCAGCGCTTTCGTTCCCCGGTGTTCAGCAATTCCGCGAAGATTTATGCCTTGCCTCGAACGCTGCGCGACGGCGATAAAGCCGACGCCAAGGAAATCGCCGGTCTTCTGCGGCGCGCCGGATATTCAGATAAAGATGGGCAATCGGAACTGGGAAGCTTTCGGGTGGTGAGCGGCGGAATTGAGATTACGCCGGGGCCGGAAAGTTACCACAGTCCGGAGCCGGCGCGAATCCAGATTGAGGACGGGAAGGTCGATCGAATCACCAGCAGGGGCAATGAGCTTTCCGCCTACGAGTTGGAACCGCAACTGGTGACTGCGCTGTTTGACTATGAACAGCGGTCCAAGCGCCAGGTGGTTAAATATTCCGACATCCCGAAGGTGATGGTCGATGCGGTGCTGGCGATCGAAGACCGGAGATTCTTCGAGCACAGCGGCGTGAACTTTACGCGCATGGTCGAGGCCTTGTGGATTGATGTGCTGCGGCAGCGGCATGAGCAGGGCGGATCGACGATTACGATGCAGCTCTCGCGCGGGTTCTTTCTGACGCCGGAAAAAACTGTGCGGCGCAAGCTGACGGAGATGCTGATTGCCGAAGAGCTGGAGCAGAAGTTCAGCAAGCAGCAGATATTTGAGTTTTACGGGAATTGGGTGAACCTGGGGCAGCGGGGATCGTTTGCCATCAGCGGATTTGCCGAGGCGTCGCGAGCTTATTTCAATAAGGATTTCAAAGACATTACGTTGCCTGAGGCGGCGCTGCTGGCCGGAATTATCCAGGGGCCGAGCCGGTTGTCGCCGTACCGGCATCCCGAGCGTGCGCTGGAGCGGCGAAACCTGGTGCTGGATTCGATGGTAGATACACACGCCATCACGCGCGAGCAGGCCGATAAAGCCAAGGCGATGCCGCTGAAGCTGGCGCCGCCGAATGTGGAGGCCAGCGACGCTCCTTATTTTGTCGACATGGTGCGCGACACGCTGATCAACAAGTTCAGCGAACACGAGCTGAACGACCAGTCGTACCGCATTTACACCACGCTCGATCCGGAGCTGCAGAAGGCGGCGGCGCAGGCGGTGGAGACAGGTATCAAGCTGGTGGATGAGCAAGTCACGAAGTTGCGCACCAAGAAAGTGAAGGTGGGCAAGAAGTTCGAGACGCAGGTGTTGCCGGGGCCGCAGGCGCAGGCGGCGCTGGTGGTTCTCGATCCGCACACCGGCGCGATCCTGGCTCTAGTGGGTGGGCGCGACTACGGCTGGAGCCAGTTGAATCATGCGCTGTCGAAGCGGCCGACGGGGTCGATCTTCAAGCCGTTCGTTTATGCGGCGGCGATGAATACGGCGCTCGATGGGTCACAGACGGTAATTACACCGGCATCGCTGGTGACCGATGCGCCCTCGAGCTTCGCGTACGGAGATCAGATTTACGAGCCGCGCAACTATAAAGAGGAGTATCACGGCGATGTGACCCTGCGTTATGCGCTGGCGATGTCGCTAAACAACGCGACAGTGAAGCTGGCCGAAGAAGTGGGCTACGACAAAGTGGCGGACTTGGCGAAGTCGGCGGGCATTGCTTCGGTGAAGGCAACGCCGGCGATGGCGCTTGGTTCCTACGATGCAACGCCTCTGGATATGGCGGGGGCCTACACGTCGTTTTCGAATAATGGCGAAAGGCTGTCTCCGATCCTGGTGAATTCGGTGCGCAACGCCAAGGGTGACGTGGTGGCGAACTTTAAGACGGATCAGCGGCAGGTGCTCGATCCGCGGATCGCTTACGTCATGACGAACATGATGGAAGGCGTGATCAACAATGGGCTGGGTTATACGGCGGTTCGCTTGCGCGGGTTTACGCTGCCGGCGGCAGGAAAGACCGGCAGTTCGCACGACGGCTGGTTCGCGGGATACACCTCGAATTTGTTGTGCATTGTGTGGGTGGGTTACGACGACTACAGCGACTTGCGGCTGAGCGGCGCGATGACGGCTGCGCCGATCTGGACCGAGTTCATGAAGAAGGCTGCGTTGATTCCGCAGTATTCCGACATGAAGGAGTTTTCGCAGCCCACGGGGGTGGTTGATGTGCAGCTGGATAAAGCGACGAACCGGCTGGCGACGCCGACGTGTCCGAACGATTATGTAGCGGCATTCATCGCAGGCACCGAGCCGCGCGAAACCTGCGACCAACAGAGCGGAGTCGCTGGATTGTTCTCACGAGTCTTTGGTGGAGGAGGCGCGAAACCGCTGCCGCCGCCGGACTCTGCTAATGGGCAAGATACGCAGAATGGAGATCCGCAGAACTCCGGGCAAAAGAAGAGGGGGTTCTTCGGTAAGATCGCCGGGATTTTCAAGGAGGATAAGTCGGCGGCACCGCCGGCGAAGCCGCCGGATAATGGGCAGAACGCGCCACACAATTAGACTACGTCGGAATGACCGATTTGTTGATGCAGTTTGGCTGACGCGCCGCGCAGTGCGAGATCGAGGTCCTTCGCTTCGCCTGAAGAACGGCTACGCTCAGGATGACAATCCGCTTGTTACGAATGCTTCCCGCTATCTCAAGTTGCAAGTTCAGAGATAACCTAGCTAACTCTATTTCTTCTGTCGCGCTTCGGCTTCGGCTAGCCAGCCACGGCGCAGCTTTTCGGATGGGATGCTGGATAAGTATGGTTTGATATCTAGGATCGGCGTTCCATCGAGCATGTCGATGCCGCGAACGTGCAGGTCGAGGGCTTCGCGGCGAAGCAGTTCGACAACCGTAAAGCCAATCGGATTCGGACGGCGTGGAGATCGCGTCGCAAAGACCCCATGAGGACGATTGTCGGAGGGTGGCGTGCCCAGCAGGGCGAAGCCGTCGGCGCGGTCAAATTCCCAGAGAACGATGAGATGCGAGAAGCCTTCGATGTCGGTGAGGCCTGCCTCGAACTCGGGCAGAATCTTGAGGACGCCATCGACCTCGTGTTTCGCACCGAGACCTTTGGGAATCTGGCTGGTGTCATTGTATTGGCTACTTACGAAACCGATGGGGCGTGGGGTGAACATATGGTGCTGCCTCTGTCGCTGAAACGCTGCGGTTTTTATTCGGTTTTGTGCTTCCGAGGGTCTTGTGCCGGATCGACATAGTCGGTGGATGATGGACCGAAGCCGGTGATCTGGACGGTGACAGCTTCGTCACCGGTTTCGGCGAAATGCGGCTGGCCGGGAGGTTCGGTGTAGAAGCTGCCGGGAGGAAGAGATTTGAGTTGGGCTTCGTCGAACTTGTTTCCGTAGCCGAAGTGCCATGTGCCGGAGATTACGGTCGCCACGCGGTCATCGCGATGGGAGTGTGCTGCGATTTTCGTGTGTGCGGGAACGCGCAGCATAATTGTGTAGACTCCGGCCTGATCCGGATCTCCTTTGAGTACGACGGTTTGAATTCCAGCCATGCCAGAACTTCCCGTGCCAGGATTGCCTTGTTGCGGAAACTTGTATTCAGCCGGAGCGAGGCGCTCTTCGCCGAGTTGAGAGTCGAGGAAGTTGCGAATCAGCGCGACCGTGTACTCGGGCTTCTCTTCCATCAGCCAATGGCCGGAGCCGGCGACGACCGCCTCTCGAACGTTGATGGCTACGTGACGCATGATCACCGCTTGCAACGAGCCGAACGACTTTTCGCCGCCGACCGCGAGAACCGGCATGGTCAGCTTTGTTCGCTCGAAAATTTTGTTGTCCGCAACGTCTTGAGAAAACGCGGTGAATTGCGCGAAGCCAGCGCGCATTCCTCCGGGCTGCGCGTAGGTAGCGGCGAAGAAATTTCTGGTGGAGTCGTCGGGCTTCGAAGGATCGGCGGTGAAGTCGTTCCAGATGCGATCGAGGTAGATGCGCTCGCGGCCGGCGACGAGGCGTTCGGCATCCGGGCCATGAAAGTTGAAATGCCAGACGCCGGGGGTCAACAGAATCTCAGACCACGGTTCGATGCCGGGAATTGGCGCGTCCATTACGACGAGGCGCTCGACTTTGTCCGGGTACATGGCAGCATAAGCGTAGGCGACCATGTTGCCGATGTCGTGAGCGACCACGAAAGTCTTGTCATATCCGAGCGCGGTCATGACGGCGCGAATGTCTTTGGCTTCGGTTTTCTTGTCGTAGCCGGTCTCGGGCTTGGAGGACTTGCCGATTCCGCGAAGGTCGGGCACGACGACCGTGTGATCTTTCATGAGATCGGCGGCGAGCGGCGCCCAGGAGTCGCTGTTTTCCGCGTATCCATGGAGAAGAAGAGCCACAGGTCCGGTTCCTCCCCAGCGCACGAAAATGTCGGCGCCTTCCGGGCTATGAATGGTCTTTGATTGGAAACTCGCGGGCAGGGAGGGCTGAGCTAGAGCAAACGTTGTGCCGACGGCAAGAATGGCGATGGCGAGAAAGCGCCGAATCATGTTTCCTCCTGAATTAACCAAAGGCCATTGCTGGCACCAAAAACTTGGGAAAGCATGCGCACGAATATAACAGACGGTTTTATTCGTCGTGATCCTTAGAACCTCCCGCGTTGTCGGTGGCATCCATAGTTGCCATGAGAATGCCCTGCGACGTGGTTGACCCATTGGCAGCGGATGGAGTGATGTGCAGTGCGAGAGCCAGGTCCTGGATTCTGGCGGCAACGATTCTCGGCTCGAGCCTGGCGTTCATCGACAGCACGGTTGTGAATGTCGCTTTGCCGGCGTTACAGGCGAGCTTCCATGCGACCGTTGTCGATGTGCAGTGGGTGGTGGAGGCTTACGGCCTTTTTCTGGGTGCGTTGATTCTGGTTGGTGGGTCGCTCGGCGACTTGTTTGGCCGCCGCCTGATTTTTCTGACGGGTGTGACAATATTTGGCGCGGCCTCGGTTGCTTGCGGTGTTTCGTCGAGTATCAACGGTCTGATTTTTGCGCGAAGCGTTCAAGGGGCGGGCGCGGCGCTGCTGGTGCCGGGCAGTCTCTCGATTATCAGCGCGTCGTTTGACGAGCAGAGCCGTGGACAGGCGATCGGTACATGGTCGGGGTTTACCGCGATTACGACGGCGATTGGTCCACTTCTTGGCGGTTGGCTGGTGCAACATGCGTCGTGGCGCTGGATATTTTTTATCAACCTGCCTCTCGCGGCGGCGGTGATCGTGATTTCGATGTGGCAAATTCCAGAGAGCCGCAGTGCTGCGGCACGTCGGCTGGATTGGGTGGGAGCAATCCTGGTGACGCTGGGACTGGGTGGCATCGTGAACGGGTTCATCGAGTCGACCGATCTGGGCTGGAGAAATCCCATCGTCTTCGGGAGTGCGATTGCCGGATTGGGCTGCGTTGTCGCGTTCGTCCTGATTGAGAGGCTGGAGACTTCGCCGATGGTGCCGCTGGCATTATTCAAGAACGCGAGCTTTAGTGGGGCGAATTTGCTGACCTTATTCCTGTATTCAGCGGTCGGAATTTTCTTTTTTCTGTTTCCCATGAACTTGATTCAAGTTCAAAGATATTCTTCGACTGCCGCGGGAGCTGCGATCCTTCCTTTCATTCTGCTGATGTTTCTGCTTTCGCGGTGGTCGGGAGGACTGGTTGCGCGCTACGGCGCTAGAGGGCCTCTGATCATCGGTCCTGTGGTGGCGGGGCTGGGGTTCACGCTGTTTGCTCTGCCCTCAATTGCGGGCGATTACTGGAGAACTTTCTTCCCTGCGATCATCGTGCTTGGGTTGGGGATGGCTGTAACTGTAGCTCCGCTCACCACGGTAGTGATGAATTCAGTTGGCCGAGACCGGGCCGGAACGGCATCGGGAATCAACAACGCGGTTGCCCGGGTTGCAGGCGTGCTGGCGATTGCAGTCCTCGGAATTGTGATGGTCTACGCTTTTCGCGTTTGTCTGGAGCGCAAATTACTGCATATCTCGCTGCCGTCTGAGACATTAGAAGCGATTCGAAACGATGAGATCAAACTGGGTGGTTTGCAGGTTCCCGGCAACCTCGATCCCGGTCATGCTTCGGCCGTTCAAAAGGCGGTTTGGGAGGCTTTCATCTTTGGCTTCCGAATTGTTATGTTGATCTGTGCCGGGCTGTCGCTGGCAAGTGCAGCGGTGGCCAGGAGCATGATTCCGAACGGCCCGAGGCGGCCGGGAGAATAAGACTCCCGTTTCCGGCTTCCGGGGCTCGACCCGCCAAAATTTACCTGCTGAAACGAGCGAAAACTGTGGCAGAATGGCGACATTAGATTTGGGTCGCCTGGGGGTGTGTATGTCCTGCCGGAAAGCCTGCCTGATTCTTCTTGTGGTAGTTTTCTCTGCCATCGCATTCGCGCAAGTTTCCCACTCCGAACAAGTGCAGATCGCGCCACCGGTGATACGCGCCATCGAGCCTCCGGCACACGATGCGACGGTGGCCGACCTGGAGCAGCAAGCGGATTCGTTGCGCGCCGACAAGCTGTATCTGGATGCGCTCGATTATTACCGGGCTGCACTGAGCAAGAAGCAGAATGATGCGCGCCTGCTGAATAAAATCGGCATTACAGAGCTGATGATGCAGCGCTATCATGAGGCGCAGAAGTCGTTTGAGCGCGCTGTCCGGGCCGATCATGATTTCGCCGATGCGTACAACAATCTGGGCGTGATTCTCTACGAGAGCAAGCGCTGGAACGCGGCGATTAAGCAGTATGAGAAGGCGATCGCCAAGGACAGCAGTTCGGCGTCGTTTTATAGCAACCTGGGAGCGGCTCTTTTTTCCAAGCGGGAGTTCGAACGGGCCGTGGCCGCTTACCAGAAGGCGCTGGAGATGGATCCGGATGTGTTTGGGCGAACATCTCGAAACGGCGTGCAGGCGCAATTGCCGAGTCCTGAGGATCGGGCTCGCTACGACTACACGGTCGCCAAGCTTTACGCGAAGATGGGGTTGCCGGAGCAGTCGCTGGAATATTTGAGGAAGGCCAAGGAAGACGGCTACCGGGATCTTAAAAACGTATATAAGGATGTGGAATTTGCGGAGCTGCGCAAGAATCCGCGCTTTACTGAATTGATGGCGTTGAAGACGCCGGTGATTGCAAATTAGGACATAGTGTCGCCCTAGTCGCAAGAATTACAAAGTTTTACAAAATTAGACGGAACTTGCTTGAGTTCTAGGGTTTAATTATTCAACATACTCCTGAAAACAACAGGGTGAGTAAGGAGAAACGGTAGCCCATCGGATGCTGACCCGAGCACGCCCCAAGCAAGCATCCGGTGGGTATTTTTGTTAACGGCGTAAGTTATTTGTAGTAGTGCTCCCGCACTTTGGACTGCCATTTCAAGAAAACCTGACTGAGCCCTTTTTGGGAGGCAGGTGGAAATGGTACCGTCGGCATCTTGTGAACAAAGACGTCGGTGACGCCGGAATCGAAGACACCGCCTAAAATGCCACCCTCCCGAAAGACCAGCAGCGGAAGTCCGAGGGAGAACAAGATGCCCGCCTCGAGATGATTCCAGGGAGTAGGAAAGCGTACATCGGACGCTTTTTCGGATTCGGGCGTGCCACGTCTCCAAACGCCGCTCGGGGTCTGGAAAATCTCGAATCCCAGAATGACCCCACCAGAGCAGTGTTTTGCAATTACCAGAACTTCCCGCAAAGGGTAGTCAGTCGGATAGTCGGAACGGCCTAGCGCGCGCGGCTCCAACTCATAATTGTTCAGTTCTGCCAGAATCAGATTCCGGGCCGCATCTTGTTTTGTGCTGAGAGTGGTAGGACACGACACGAAGACAGGTATCCGCATGGAAACCTCTAGTCCTCCTTGCTGGACTGCGCTCACCAATATACGCCTCAACTGCCAACTTCCATTTGGCTTGGCTCTTGAGGATGAACTCTATGACATCGCGCAGGGCGCCGTCGCCGCCGGCGTGGGGAGTGACGTAGTGGGCTTCTCTCTTCACCTCGGCACGCGCGTTCTTCACGGCGTGGCGAGTCCGCCGGCGCGCATGGCGGGGAGATCGATCACGTCGTCGCCGACGAAGGCCGCTTCCTCCAGCTTCAAGCCCGCCTTGTTCACGACCTCGTGGAAGCAGGTGCGCTTGTCGTCCACGCCTTGGTAAACGTATTCGAGTTTCAGGTCGCGGGCCCGGAGCGCTACCGTTTCCGAGATGCGCTTGGTGATCAGCCCGGTCTTGATGCCGCCGAGCCGGGCCAGTGAAATCGAGGTGCCGTCGTGGGCGTGGAAGCCTTTCACTTCGACCTGGCTCTGTGCGCTCGGTTGCACGGATTCGTGGGGCAACTCTTGCTGCGATCGTTCGGGGAACAAGAACAGCTTGCCCTTGGTGAGAACTCCATCTACGTCGAACAGGAGGAGCTTGATTTTGCGGGCGCGGGCTTGAGCGGAGGGTTTTGGCATCGCGGGAATTCTAGCATTGCAGGTTGCAGGTTCACGAGCGATCGATCCACAGGATCGGAAAATGCCGTCCGAGACTCTCGAAGTCGTGGTCAGAAGTGACCAGTGTGGCTTGTTGCTGGAAGGCCAGGGCAGCGGCCACGGAATCCACGTAAGGGATCTTATGCACGGCCTTGAGTTCGCCGGCCTTCAGAGATTGCGGGAGGTCAACCGGGATGATCTGGATCGGCAGATGGGAGAGGCTGGCGACAGCTCGACGAGCTTTTTCCTCGCCTGTCCTTTGCCAAGTGAGGTAATAGACCTCACCCAGGTTCAGCACCGACACAAACAGCTGCAACTGCTGGCGGAGTGCGCCCACCAGCAATTGCTCCAACTTGCCGGCACCGGGGCCAGCTTGCAGATAGTGAATGGCTGCGCTGGCGTCGAGCACAAAGCTCTTCATCGCAGCTTCTCGATCCTGTGGTCGCGCTCGCGGTCTTCAAGTAGCGAGTAATTTCCCTTGAGTGAGCCGCGTAGCTTGCGGATGAGATCGTCGGTGATGGGCAGCAGAGCCACACGTTCTTTGTCGCGGAAGACGCTGAGACACGAGCGCTCTTTCAGGCCCATCTCCTGCTGCAACCAATCCGGCAGGACCACAGTTCCACCGGGACCCAGAAAGACCGTTGCTGAGCGCATCTCGTCGAAGCCGCTAAAAGCTGCGGTTGGATTTTGTGGAAGCTGCGGCAAGGCGTCCAAGCTATCCGGCTGGAGGGCAGACGCGGGATAGGGCGAGCCTTTGGAATAGATCTCGTCATACCAATCGACCAGCGAATGGTATTCAGCAGGAAGCGCGGACCGGTCAGGGCGGATTTTTCCACCTTCGCGATCCGGATGAAATGGGTCGCCTTGTTTGAAAAGGCGCCTGCGCCCTCGTGTTGTCTCCAGCAGGATGCGATGACGAAGGGGATTCGGGGATTTATTTGCGACGCCGTGCTTCGAAATAAAGACCTGAAGTCCCGGTCTGAAACCCTTGACCAGCTTTTCCCCGGTCGCCTTTTCGATGATTTCGTGCCCGGCGAAATCGAGCGCTTTCGAGTTCTCACGGTGCAATAGGGCTGTGGCGAGCCAGACGGAATCTGCCAGCGTCATATGTCTAATCCTATATGAGTGAATATACATTCATTCTTACATTCATTCAAGAGAAATCTTATGTCCGTGCGTGAAGCGAAGAATTTACGAAACGCTCGCTGCTCGTTACAATAAACCAATGCCGTTTCTTCCTGCGTCCCTCGGTTGGGCTCATCCTCTCGTGGCGGAGTGGTTCGTGCAGCGGTTTGGCACGCCAACAGAACCGCAGGAGCAGGGGTGGCCGCACATTCTTGCTGAACGGACGACGCTGATTTCGGCTCCCACCGGGTCGGGCAAGACATTGGCCGCGTTTCTTGCATGCATTGACCGGTTGGTGCGCAAGGCACTGGCGGGCGAGCTTGCGGACCGTACAGAAGTCCTCTACGTATCCCCGCTGAAGGCTCTTGGCAACGACATTCAGAAAAATCTGGAAATTCCTCTCGGGGAGATTCTCGCGCTGGCGGGGGAGCGCGGGATGCTCATGCCGGAGATTCGCACGGCGGTTCGCACCGGCGACACACTGATGCACGAGCGCCGCGCGATGTTGAAGCGGCCGCCGCACATTTTGGTGACGACGCCGGAGTCGCTCTACATATTGCTGACTGCGGATAAGAGCCGCGCGATTTTGCGCGATGTCGAAACCGTGATCGTAGATGAAATCCACGCGGTCGCCGACGATAAGCGGGGGGCGCATTTAACGTTGTCGCTGGAACGACTGGAGGCGCTGACGTATAAGCGGCCGGTGAGGATTGGTTTGTCGGCGACGCAGAAGCCGATCGAGGAAGTGGCGCACTTTTTAACGGGGAATCGCGAGAGTATAAAAGAGCGGACCTCAGCGGCTGAAGCCGCGATCGATATAGCTGCGGAAACGGCACCCTTCGGCTTCGCTCAGGGCAGGCTCTCAAAGTCGTGCCCTTCCCAGCTCCAATTATCCGGGGATCCCGCTCAACCTTGCGATCCCGTCATCGTCAACATTGGGCACAAGCGCAAGCTGGATATGGCGGTTGAAATTCCATCGATGCCGCTGGGGCCGGTGGCTTCGAACGAAATGTGGGACGAGGTTTACGACCGGCTGGTGGTTTTGGTGGGACAGCATCGGTCGACCCTGGTGTTTGTAAATACGCGGCGCATGGCCGAGCGCGTGGCGCATCAACTGGGAGAGAGGTTGGGGGAAGAGAATGTTGCGGCGCACCATGGCAGCCTGTCGCGCAAGTTGCGGCTGGCGGCGGAGAAAAAACTGAAAGAAGGCCAGGTGCGAGTGTTGGTGGCGACGGCGTCGCTCGAGTTGGGAATCGATGTGGGCACGGTGGATCTCGTCGTCCAGATTAATTCTCCCCGGGCGATTGCGGTGACGCTGCAGCGCGTGGGACGGTCGGGGCACTGGCGCGGCGCGGTTCCCAAGGGACGATTGTTTGCCACGACCCGCGATGATTTGTTGGAATGTGCGGCGCTGGTGAGGGCGATCCGGCAGGGCGATCTGGACCGGTTGATGATTCCGGAATCTCCGCTCGATGTTCTGGCGCAGCAGATTGTGGCGGCGTGCTCCGCGGAAGAGTGGGATGAGGAGGAGATGTTCGCGCTGGTGCGGCGCGCGTATCCGTATCGCAATTTGACGCGGGCAACGTTCGATTCGATTTTGGAGATGCTGGCGGAGGGCATTGCTGCGAAGCGCGGGCGTTATGGTGCGTATCTGCACCGCGACCGAGTGAATGGCAAGCTACGAGCGCGGCGCGGGGCGCGGCTGGCGGCGATCACCAGCGGTGGTGCGATTCCGGATAACTCGCTTTATGCAGTGGTGGCGGAGCCCGATGGCTTGGTCGTAGGAACGGTGGATGAAGATTTCGCGGTGGAAAGCAACCGCGGCGATATCATGCTGCTGGGAAATACTTCATGGATGATTAGGCGTATCGAAACCAACGCCGGCCGCGTGCTGGTGCAGGATGCGCACGGCGCGCCGCCGAGCGTGCCGTTCTGGCGGGGCGAAGCTCCGGCGCGAACACAGGAATTATCGGAGCACGTTGGAACGCTACGGGAAAAAATCAGTGGGATGTTGCCGCACACTTCGCCGGTTGGGTTTTCGGCGACGCAGCCGGATGTGGCGGCTGCGGTTTTGTGGTTGAAAGACGAATGCGGGCTGGATGATTCCGGCGCGGAGCAGGCGATCGAATACGTTCTACAGGGGCGCGCGGTTCTGGGCGCGGTGCCGACGCAGACCACGGTGATTGCCGAGCGCTTTTTCGATGAAGGCGGCGGAATGCAGTTGGTGATCCACGCACCGTTTGGGGGACGGATCAATAAGGCCTGGGGACTGGCGCTGCGCAAGCGGTTTTGCGTGGGATTTAATTTTGAATTGCAGGCTGCGGCAACCGATAACGGCTTGAACATCGCTTTGGCCGAGCAGCACAGTTTCCCGCTGGGAGATGTCTTCAACTTTCTGCAGGCGGAGACGGTGCAGCCGATTCTGGAGCAGGCGGCGCTGGATTCTCCGATTTTCGCGACGCGCTGGCGCTGGGACGCGAACCGGGCGCTGGCGCTTTTGCGATTTCAGAACGGTAAGAAAGTTCCGCCGCAAATTCAACGCATGCGGTCGGACGATTTGCTGGCTTCGGTTTTTCCCGACGCGGCCGCGTGCTTCGAAAATGTTCAGGGCGAGCGGCAAATTCCTGACCATCCGCTGGTGGGCGAGGTGATGAAGGACGTGCTCACTGAGGCGATGGATATTGATGGGCTGAAAGCCGTGCTGAGCGGGCTGGCGGATGGACGGATTCGTTGTATTGCGGTCGACACGCCGGTGCCGTCGCAGTTTTCGCACGAAATTTTGAATGCGAATCCGTACGCTTATTTAGATGACGCGCCGCTGGAAGAGCGGCGGGCGCGTGCCGTGCAGATGCGGAGGATGCTGCCGGAATCCGTGCTCGAAGAAGTGGGAGGGCTCGATCCGGCGGCGATTGCGCAGGTGCGGGAAGAGGCTTGGCCGGATGTGCGGGATGCGGATGAGCTGCATGATGTGCTGCATACGTTGGTGGCGCTGCCGGAGCCCGCAAGCGATGGTGTGGGAAGGTGGGCTTATCACTTCGGGCGCTTGATCGGTGATGGGCGCGCTGGTTCAGCGGTTGCAGGCGGTCGGGTTTATTGGGTTGCTGCGGAGCGTGCCAAGACTTTTTCGGTTTTGTTTCCTGAGGCGCAATTTGCGCAGGCATCGGCTGATGTGGAGACGACGGCGCTCACTCGCGATGATGGTTTGCTGACGTTGGTTACGGGATGGATGTCGCACTTGGGGCCGGTAACGGCGACGCAACTCGGCGAGAGGTTGGGAATTCCTTCAGCGGAGATTACGAATGCTCTGCTTCGGATGGAAGCGAGCGGGACTGTGTTGCAGGGAAACTTCAGTGGCGCTGCTTCGCGGACAGAGCCTGCCCTGAGCTTGCCGAAGGGAGTGTCCGCGCCACACGAGCCGGGGGCGGCTGTCCCTACACAAGCACAAGAGCATGAAATCGAGTGGTGCGAGCGGAGGTTGCTGGCGCGGATTCACCGGCTGACAGTGGCGACGCTGCGCAAGCAGATTGAGCCAGTGACGGCTGCGCAATTTATGCAATGGCTATTGCGCTGGCAGCATGTGGCTGTGGGGACGCAGGTGGCGGGCGAGCGGGGCACGCTCGAAGTGCTGCGGCAGTTACAAGGGTTTGAAATTCCGGCGAATGCGTGGGAGCGGCAGGTGCTGGCGCGACGCATTGTGGATTACGATCCGAAATGGCTTGACCAGCTTTGCCTGACGGGGGCTGTGGGTTGGGGAAGGTTGTCGCCGCATCCGGCGACGCTGGACTATCCGAGCGGGCGAGGAAGCGAGGGTGAGCCAACTCCGAGGCGGCGAAGGGTGATTCCGACGAGCGTTGCGCCGATCACTTTTTTTGTGCGTGAGGATGCGGACTGGATGACCCCGCGGCATCCGGGGGCGGAGGTTTCAGAAAATAACGGATTGAGTCACGGAGCGCAGAAGGTGCTGGATTTTCTGCGGCAGAGAGGCGCGTCGTTTTTTGCCGACATTGTGCGCGGCACGGAAAAGTTAAAGGCGGAAATCGAGACGGCGCTTTGGGAGTTGGTGGCTGCGGGTTTGGTGACTGCCGATGGGTTCGACAATCTGCGTTCGCTGATCGACCCGAAGCGGCGGGCGGGGCAGGGAAGCGGGCGGGCGATGCGTCCGCGGCACAATGCCGGACGCTGGGCTTTACTGCATGCCGAGGAAGTTGTGGAGCGGCCGCGCGCGGTTGAAGCGGCCTGCTGGATGCTACTGCGCCGTTATGGCATTGTCGTTCGAGACGTGCTGGCGCGGGAGGCGAACCTGCCGCCGTGGCGCGAGTTACTGGGCGGCTTCCGGCGGCTGGAAGATCGCGGCGAGATTCGTGGCGGTCGCTTTGTTGATGGATTCTTGGGCGAGCAATTCGCTCTGCCGGTTGCGGTGGATTCGGTGCGGGCATTGCGCAGGCTCGATGCCGCTCACGATGCAAACCCGCAAAGCCGAATCGCGCAAGACATGATCGCGCCAGAGACGATTACGCTCTCGGCGGCCGACCCGCTGAACCTGGTGGGGATCCTGGTGCCAGGGGAGCGCGTGCCGGCGATTTCCGGCAACAGCGTTACTTATCGGGACGGCGCGGCGATGGCAGTGGCTGCGATTCCGGCATCGGCGGGGAATGAGGCTGTAGCAAGCTAGGATCGGATTTCTCTCGCATCGACTTGGGGAAGGCTAGCCGGAGAGAGTGGCGAATAGGTCTCGTGATCTGAGTTGTTCGCCGTGGGTTCGACACACAAATAAAATCAAGGATCCGATGAGGGGGCCCCTCGGATCCCTGATTCGACCAAGCTCAGCACAACGTATCCAAAAAGCGCTTCCCCCATCGCTTTCTGCCGAGCAGTGGCGCGCTCGACAGAGTGCATGCCAATGGCCAGCCAACTTTTAGGCTGTGCAAAGGCTGTGAATATTGCGATAACCGATTGTTTTGTATATGGTTGCAGGAATTTTTTGGTGCCGACGCTGCCGTCGTCATTGTGCCAAATCGGAACAGATTGCTATCTGACCAGATAGCGTGCTCTATCCGTTCGGATAACGGAAAAAATCGATTTCACCAGTGAATTCAGGGTGGAAGTGTGATAAAAAGTGCGCGAGGTAAGTACGATTGCGCCCTAGACTTGTAGTGCTCTCCGGGCCCCTGAAAGATTCAACCATTCCTTTACCTGAAGGTGAAATTACCATTGGGAGGGAAGCCTCCAATGGCATTGCAGTCACCGATCCCTCTGTCTCGCGAAAACATTGCCGTCTGAGTTGCCAGGACGGCAGATACCGAGTGCAGGACCTCGATAGCCGCAACGGCACTTTGGTGAATGGCTCCGCCGTCGAAGAGCAGTGGCTGAGGCATGGGGACCAGATCGCAGCTGGGGACTCGTCTTTTCTCTTTCTCGAGGAGGAAGAACTTGCGGCGATTGCCAGCCGCGTGGAGTTCGAAGACGCACAGGGTGCGGCGGAGACGACCGTTATCTATCCCCGGGATGTGATCTACTTGCAGCCGGACCGGCTGTCGCGCGAGTTGCCCGCGACCTCACGCGTGGCCCGCAATCTGAACGCATTGTTCAAGATCAGCCGCATTGTGCCTGCGATTCGCGATCTCGATGAACTGCAAGGACAGCTCCTGGACCTGATTTTTGAGGTGGTCCCCGCAGGTCGAGGCGCCATTCTGTTAGCAGACAAGGGCCAAGTCAGTTCGACATTTGCCCGCATGCGGCAGGCCGGGCAGGTTCCGTTGGTCAAGGTGAGCCGAACGATCATCCACAAGGTCTTGGAGCAAGGGATTGCGATTCTGGCCATCGATGTGCCCGGCAGCAAGGATTTGCGGGAGGTCGAGAGCTTGGCGGCATCGGACATACGCTCGCTGTTGTGCGTGCCCTTAACCGTGTTTCAACGACGGGTGATTGGTTGCATTTATCTGGACAGCGATAGTCTGCGCAACCGCCTCTCCGAAGAGCACCTGCAATTGGTGACGGCGATCGCAGGTTTCTCCGCAGTCGCACTGGAGAACGCCCGCCGGCTGCGCTGGCTGGAGGAGGAGAATAAGCGCCTGATGATTGAGATCAGCCAGGAACTGGGTCTGGTCGGCGACAGCACGCGCATGCAGGAGGTCTACCAGTTCATCAAACAGGTGGGGCCCACGAATTCGACAGTGTTGATCGAAGGCGAGAGCGGAACCGGCAAAGAGCTGGCGGCGAAGGCCTTATACCGTTGCAGTCCGCGAGTGAGCAAGCGGTTCATGGCAATCAATTGCGCTGCGATTCCAGAGGAACTTTTGGAGACCGAGTTGTTCGGCCACGAGCGCGGGGCATTTACAGGAGCCGATGGGCTGAAGAAAGGGAGACTGGAGGTTGCCGACGGAGGCGTGGTTTTTCTCGACGAAATCGGAGAGATGGCTCTCGCGCTGCAGGTCAGACTGCTGCGCGTGCTGCAGGAACGCGAGTTCGAACGTGTGGGTGGGACCCGTTCCATCAGGGTGGATATCCGCCTCATTGCCGCCACCAACTGCGATTTGGACCAGGCGGTGCGCGACGGCAGGTTTCGCGAGGACCTGTATTACCGTTTGAATGTGTTGAGGGTGAAGATGCCTGCGCTGCGAGATCGCGGGGAAGATATTCAAATGCTGGCGCGCCATTTCGTGCAGAAATGTGCCAGGAAGTGCAATATGGATCCTAGGCCGATTTCCCGCGAGGCCATGGACTGCTTGATGAACTACGATTGGCCGGGCAACGTGCGGGAACTGGAAAACGCAATCGAGCATGCGCTGTTACTCGGGGACTCGGATATGATTCTGCGCGAGGATCTGCCGGAATCGCTGTTGGAACGCCCTTCAGCACCAGAGAGTACCGAGGCGAAGTATTCCCTTGCGGTCAAAGAATTTAAGAAACAACTGATTCTCAACGCCATGGAGCAGGCACGTGGCAACTATACCGAGGCGGCCCGTGTTCTCGGCGTGCATCCGAATTATCTGCACCGCCTGATCCGCCAACTCGAGTTGAAAAAAATTCTGAAGGAGCGCTACCCGCGCGGCCCGAGTGGGCCACCGGGCGAGGACGACTAGCTTTTCGCATCGAGAGAATTAAGAACAGCTATGGCAGGCGCAGCTGCATCAGGCGAGCGGGATCGAGATAAGTGCCCTGCCATCGCACTGCCACATGAAGATGCGGTCCCGTGGCGCGGCCGGTGCCTCCGCTCAAGCCGATTACCTGGCCACGTCTTACGTGGTCGCCTTCTTTCACTTTGAATTCGGAAAGATGCAAGTAGAGTGTTAGCAGACCCTGGCCGTGATCGAGCACGACGAAATTGCCCTCGAAATAGAGCGGGCGCGCCAGCAAGACTGTGCCTTCATTCATGGCTTCGACTGGGGTACCGCTGGGGATGCGGAAATCGAGGCCCAGGTGAGGGCTCGAAGTTTTGCCATTGAAGATGCGCTGTGAACCGAAGACGTCGGAAATTGCGGCTGTAGCCGGTTCGCCGAACTTGCCCGACCACTCGCGCTCGGGAGATACGCGGCTGAGGTAATCCTTCTTTATTTCTTGTGCTTCTTGAATCTGTTTTTGCTGCTCAGGGCTGGGCTCAGTGAATTTGCTTTCGACGCTGAGCTTGACTTCGATCTTGGGATACTTGCCCTTGGCGACGACAAACTTGCGGCTGAAGGAAACTTTCTGGCTTGGGAGCTTTCCGGCAACGGTTTCGCCGGCCAGTTCGAGAGTATAAGCTCTAGGAGCTGTTTCCAGACTTACGCCCCCTAATGCGTACCACGTTCTAGTTTTTGCATCGAAGCTGAAGGTGAGTACGTGACCCAGCCAGGTTCCATTGAGCGACTCAAGCCTCGTCGGAGGTTTGATCTGAAACAGCACGGGTGCGCCGTTGATTAGCCGCGCGGGTTGGGCGTGCACGGTCCAATTCGCAGAGAAAGCTGGAGTGACGAAAAAGCACAACGACCATACGAGATATAGGAATCCGGCGGGGATTGTTAATCGACCGTTCATCCCCTTAGCCTAGCATTCCTTTTCCTGAGGTGGCCGAATGTAGCAGACCGGGCCAACCATCGTTCGCCGGGGCATCGAACATCTATTTATGGCCGAGGAGAACCCCACAACTCATGCTCTGGCTGAGCTTACTCGCTAGACAAACCATGGCGGGACGGGGCGATTCTGAGAACTCGTCGCCCCGATCAAAACGCGGAGCGAATTACTTGCCGAAGGCATAGCGTATGATTTTCGTGTCTTGGAGACGCCCATGCCCAAAGGACGATTGAGAGTAAATACCGTGTTAGCCCATGAGGCCAAGGGCCTTGTCGCATTGGCATTCCGCAATGGTCCTATCGAAGATGTTCATGCGGGCAAAGAGTGTCCCACGTGTACAGGTAAACCGGAATACTCGCGCATAACGGAAGCCGAAATGAAAAACATTATGGAGAATGCGGTAGACACGATCTACAAACTGCTATGGATGAAGAAGAATGACGCAGAGAAGTACGAGGCATCGATTGGGCTCGGGAATCGGTACGCGCGATCTTGGGATGATCCGAAACCATACATTGGTTAGGTCAGCCGGGCTTGCGGGACTCGTGGTGGTTGCCATTTAGCTAACGCGCGTGTGCAACGGTTCATCCGACTGCCTCGCCCCCATATCGGTAGCTAAACACTGCCATCATCACCAGACCGCAGGCGCGTCGCTCACAGCATCATTAGCTTGTGTTGGCCCGGATAATACACTTCTGCGCGGACTCGAAACCCTGTGTGCCGATATCCAGAATTTTGTTATTTGTAAAACAGAACCCTGCCAGACGGATCGAGCTGTTGGAGAAGATCCAAATCAACGACGTTACGAGTCAGCACCACGCACCCGTACTTTCGCGCACTTGCGAAGAGCAAAGCGTCATTCAAAGTCCGGCGGCGCTGGTCTTTGCCATATCCCTGCAAACGGCCGAGAATACCCGACAAGATGCCGGCCTCTCGCCATATCTCGGGGTCGGGTACAATTGTTCTATAGCTGGGGCGGCGTTCGATCACCGCCGTAATCTGCTCGATAATCTCGCTGGTTCCTGGATGACCCGGATCGAGTAATCCAATCGCCGCGGATAACTCTGCTTCGGTGACGGGCGAATGCCAGGCTTCGGCTGCCCGCAGAATGAATTCGCCTGCCTGCGGGAAACGATTCTGCAGGGCATCGATGTAAACCGTTGTGTCATAGAGCAGCTTTCCTGGATTCCCGCTAGCAGCCTCAATGAAATCGAGGTCGGATTCGTCCCGCGGTTTTAGCTGCGTACGACGTTTCTCGGGTTTGAGGCGTCTCAGGGTTGCGCGAAAGTCAGAATTCAAGATCGGACTCACGACTCACGGCGCCACGGCGAGAGAGCAGCCAGTCTGCATAATCATCTTCAACTGCAATGTTCGCGAGTGCCACTTCAATGAGATCCGTGTCCGAGCTGATCCCGGTGCGCTTCTTCGCACTCGCGACCAGCGCCTCTGGCATCCTTCCTCGAACCACTTGGGTCCGTTCGCCGCGCAACAAGCCCTTTTGTTCGGCGATAACCAGGATTTCACGCAGCCTGCTAGATCCACGATCGCCTAGTCGCGTCTTTTCTTGCGAGGAACTCACTCGTGTGGCACGTTTCATGGCTGACTCCGTAATCTGTCGTATGTAGCACAATGTGACGACTATTGTAGCACAGCACAAGGCTTGTGGCGCTCACTCGCGAGCGAATGCTGCGATGAGGTTGCGGACCAGGTAAGACGGTCTGAAAGTGATTGATTCCAGGAAGGTTTTAATTGGTGGACCTGGTCGGGATCGAACCGACGACCTCTTCCATGCCATGGAAGCGCGCTCCCAGCTGCGCCACAGGCCCACAATTCGACGCCGAAAAAGCCTAGGGCCGACTATTCGGGATCGAAGGGAAGTGCTGCATCATTTTCGCCCACATTGCCGGGATAGTCAACGCGCGTGGTGCTGCTGCGGGCAAAGAACTGTCGAGCTTGCGCTCGAACGGACAGCCGAGGGCGGCTGTCCCCACATGAGATGTCCCCAAGTGAGCGATTCAATGGGAGCAACAGAGAATCGAGATGCTCATTGATTTCTCTGTTTGTTTCCACAGGCATCTTCTGCCATAATTGTTCGTGCACCCCACCTGCACCATTTTTCAAACAAAATTTAGAGCGAGGAACAGATGCCAGCGAAGTACATCTTTGTAACGGGCGGAGTTGTGTCTTCTCTAGGCAAGGGATTGGCCGCGGCTTCCATCGGATGTTTGCTGGAGAGCCGTGGGCTCAAAGTGAACCTGATGAAGTTTGATCCTTATCTGAACGTCGATCCGGGGACGATGTCGCCGTTTCAGCACGGCGAGGTTTTTGTGACCGACGATGGCGCGGAAACCGATCTCGATCTCGGCCACTACGAGCGCTTCACTCACGCCAAACTTTCTCGCGACAACAATTGGACCACGGGTCGGCTCTATGAGCAGATCATCGCGAAAGAGCGGCGCGGCGATTACTTGGGCAAGACGGTGCAGGTGATTCCGCACGTAACCAACGAAATTAAAGCAGCGATGAAAAAAGTGGCGCAAGACGTTGATGTTGCCATTGTCGAGATCGGCGGCACAGTGGGTGACATCGAGTCGCTGCCGTTCATGGAAGCGATCCGCCAGATGCGGCAGGAACTGGGCCGCGAAGATACTCTGTTCGTTCATGTCACGTTGGTGCCGTTCATCGCCGCAGCGCAGGAACTCAAGACCAAGCCGACGCAGCACTCAGTGAAGGAATTGCTGAGCATCGGAATTCAGCCCGATATTCTGCTCTGCCGCACCGATCGCTTTCTCGCGAAGGAGTTGAAGTCGAAGATCGCGCTCTTTTGCAACGTTCAGGAAGAGGCCGTGATCACGGCAAAAGATGTGGCTTCGGTTTATGAGGTACCGCTGGTGTTCGCGAATGAAGGAGTGGACACGCTGGTGCTGAAATATCTGCACATGCAAGCGAAGGATCGCGATCTCTCGAAGTGGGAAGACATTGTGCATCGCGTGTACAACCCGAAGGACACGGTGACGATTGGAATTGTGGGCAAATATGTGGAGTACGAGGATTCTTACAAGTCGTTGAAGGAAGCGTTGATCCATGGCGCGCTGGCGCACAATCTGAAACTTCAGTTGAACTGGATTGAGGCGGAGGGGCTGGAATCCGCCGACGCGAGCAGCGTGGAAGCGCAGCTCGAAGGCTATGACGGAATCCTGGTCCCTGGAGGGTTTGGCAAGCGTGGCATCGAGGGGATGCTGATCGCGATTCGATATGCGCGCGAGAATAACGTTCCTTACTTTGGAATTTGCCTGGGCATGCAGACGGCTTGTGTCGAGTTTGCCCGCAACGTGGTGGGACTGGAAGAGGCCAATTCGAGCGAGTTCGACCAGGCCACGCCGCACCGCGTGATCTACAAGCTGCGCGAGTTGCGCGGCGTGGAAGAACTGGGCGGGACCATGCGATTGGGTGCGTGGACTTGCAAGATTGAGCCCGGTACTTTGGCGCATAAAATTTATAACAAGCTTGAGATCAGCGAGCGGCATCGCCATCGCTACGAATTTAATCGGGAGTATGAGGAGCCCATGGTGGCGGCGGGGCTGCGAATCTCTGGTTCCACGCCTGATGGCACTTATGTCGAGATGGTTGAATTGCCGAACCATCCGCATTTCATCGGGTGCCAGTTTCATCCTGAGTTCAAGTCGAAGCCGCTGGAGCCGCATCCCCTGTTCAGCACATTTATAGGCGCGGCATACAAGCATGGCTCGAAGCGGCGGGAAGAAAAAGAGATCGCTTCGGTTGAAATGTTTCATCGTCCGGAAAAGGTTGCGCACCGGTAAACACAGGCCTGTTCACCACAGAGTCACAGAGACACAGAGGAAGAAAAACTGACGGCCGGAATTTCGTTGCCCTGTATTTCTCTGACGTTTCTGTCGGTGCGAAGACGAGACTCTTCGCGAAATTGATGCCCATCTCTTTCCAAATCGGCGAGGTTCATATTGGCTCGGGAAATCTTTTCCTGATCGCCGGGCCGTGCGTAATCGAAAGCGAGGAGCATGCGATTCGCATGGCGGAGATCATCAAGGGCGTCACGCGGGCGCTGGGAGTTCCATTTATTTTCAAGGCCAGCTACGACAAGGCAAACCGCACCTCGATTCGAAGTTTTCGCGGCCCGGGGGTGAAGGAAGGCCTGCGCATTCTGCGAAAGATCAAGGATGAGGTTGGCGTTCTCGTACTTACGGATGTTCATGAGGTCGCTGACGTGGGGCGGGTTGCCGAGGTCGCGGATGTGTTGCAGATCCCCGCGTTTCTGTGCCGGCAAACCGATCTTGTGGTGGCTGCGGCGTTAAGCGGACGCGCTATTAACATCAAGAAAGGACAATTCGTCTCGCCGTGGGACATGCGACACGCAGTGGAGAAGTGCCGCGAGGCTGGCAACTCGCAAATTTTCCTCACGGAACGCGGCACAAGTTTTGGCTATAACAATCTGGTCGTCGACATGCGCTCGCTCGCCATCATGCGCAAGTTTGCGCCGGTCGTTTTCGACGCAACGCATTCCGTGCAATTGCCTTCGGCGCAATCGGGCGATGGCGGGCCCGCGGTCAGCGGCGGACAGCCCGAGTTTATTCCGGTGCTCGCACGGGCTGCGGTAGCGGCCGGCGTGGATGGCGTTTTCCTCGAAGTGCACGACAGGCCGAAAGAGGCGAAGTCCGACGGAGCGAACGCGCTGGAGTCGACGAAGCTTCGCGAGGTGTTGAAGGAATTATTGGCGGTGAAGCAGGCGCTGGATGTGGCGCGGGCTACGCCTTAGACGTTATCGTTACTCCCCACCCGCCACGGCAACCCCCGTGGTAGATTTGAATTTCCCCATGAAACAAATTGCCAATTGGGCTTTGAACGTTGTCACGATGCGTGGGGCGAGCTATGCCGACGCGCGCATCGTCAGCCAGAGAAGCCGCGCGCTTACTACGAAGAACGGCAAAGTGGGCAGCGCGTCTGACGCTGAGTCTGAAGGGATGAGCGTGCGCGTATTGGCCGATGGAGCGTGGGGATTTGCTGCTTCGGAAGATTTGTCTCGTGCGGGAGTTGAAGCGACCGCGGCCCGCGCGGTGGAAATTGCGCGAGCTTCGGCGCAAGTGAAGCAGCAGGATGTGCGCCTTGCGGCGGAGAAATCTGTCACTGCCGAGTGGATCACTCCTCATGTAATAGATCCGTTCACAATTCCGGTCGAGCAGAACATCGCGCTGTTGCTGAGCATCGACTCCGAACTGCGCTCGGTGGAAGGCGTCACTCTGGCTGAGGCCAACCTCAACTTCAATCGTGAGGAGCAGTGGTTTGTATCGTCGGAGGGGACGGACATTCATCAGACCAAATATTCCGCCGGCGCGGGATATGCGGCTTACGCGTTTGCCGGGAACGAGATTCAAAAGCGGTCATATCCTAATTCTTATGGCGGGCAGTGGCAGAACAAGGGATATGAGCTGATCGAACAATTAAAGCTGGTCGAGAACGCACGCCGGATTGCAGAGGAGGCAGTTGCGCTGCATGATGCCGACCAGTGTCCGGAGGGCACGTTCGACATTATTCTGGACAGCTCTCAGTTGGGTTTGCAGATTCACGAATCGATTGGACACCCGATCGAACTGGATCGCGTGCTGGGCATGGAGGCGAATTTTGCGGGGACATCCTTCCTGACCCTCGACAAGTTGCGCACGCTGCGCTATGGCAGCGAGATGGTCAACGTGGTCGCCGATGCGCGCCAGGAGCACGGACCCGGGCTTGGGACTTTCGGCTTTGATGACGAAGGAGTCCCCGCGCAGTGCACGCCGATCATCACTCACGGATTGTTTACGGGATATCTCAGTTCGCGCGAGACCGCGCACACGATTGGCGAGAACCGATCTGGCGGAACGCTGCGCGCCGAAGGGTGGAACCGTTTGCCGATGATTCGCATGACGAATATCAGCTTGCTGCCGGGAGAGAAACCACTCAGCCTTGAACAACTGATCGCTGCAACCGATCGCGGAGTGCTGATGCAGACGAACCGCTCGTGGTCGATTGACGATAAGCGCTACAACTTTCAGTTCGGCTGCGAAATCGGATGGGAGATCAAGAACGGTAAGCGCGTGCGCATGTTGAAGAACCCGTCGTATTCCGGAATCACGACTGAGTTTTGGAATTCTCTGGATGCCATCTGCTCGCGCGATGAATGGACGCTCTGGGGCACGCCGAATTGCGGCAAAGGGCAGCCGCAGCAGGTGATGGGCACGGGGCACGGAGCAGCGCCGTCGCGGTTTCGCGGGGTGAAAGTAGGGAGCGCTTACAAGGGCAGCTAGTTCACCACAGAGTCACAGAGACACAGAGAAGGGCAGAAGCACTCGGACACAAAGCAAGCCTTGATGCTGACTCAGGACCAAGCCGCCAATATCTTTGACCGCATCAAGAAGTTATCCGCCGCCGATGAGGTCGAGGTACTTTTTTCCGGCGGACAGTTTGCGCTTACACGTTTTGCGAACAACATCATTCATCAGAACGTCGCCGAAGAAAATCATACCGTCTCGGTACGCACAGTTTTCGCGGGACGCACGGCTCGCGCTTCCACGAACAAATTTGACGAAGACAGCTTGCGTCGCGTCGTCGAATCGTCGGAGAGCCTGGCGAGGTTGCAGCATCCTGATCCGGACCTTTTGCCTATGCCGGATGCGCTCGAAGCTAGGGGCAACTCGGACCCTTCGGTTGGGGAAGGGAGTGTCCGATCCATACAAGTTCCATCGCGCCACTTTGCCGAGACTGCTGCTATCACACCGCAGTTGCGCGCCGATGGCGTGAAGAAGATTGTCGAAGTCGCGCAAAAGCACAAGCTCACAACTGCTGGAATTTTTTCCAGTTCGGAATCCGTCGAGGGTATCTTCAATTCGCGGGGACTCAGCGCCTGGCATGCGCAGACGCTGGCAGAAATTTCCATCACCATGCTGGCTGCGGATTCTTCTGGATGGCAGAAAGCGAATTCGCCCGACGTGGCGAATATCGATCCGCTGGGCTTGGCGGAGATCGCGGCGAAGAAGGCGATCGATTCGATGCACCCGGCGGAGATTCCGGCAGGGAAGTACACTGTGATTCTCGAACCTGCCGCCGTGCTCGATATTGTTGGATTTATGTTCTGGGATTACTCGGGCATGGCGATTCTCGACCAGCGATCATTTCTGACGGGCCGCATCGGGAGTCAACTGTTCGGCAAGAACATCACCGTCTGGGACGATGTAACGCATCCCCTGCAAACGGGGTCTCCATTTGACGGCGAAGGAGTGCGGCGGCGACGTTTGCCGTTGGTCGAGGACGGAGTCGTCAAACGCGTGGTTTACGCGCGGGGCACCTCCGGACGAATGAAGCAGTCGGAATATAAAGATAAAGTAGGACCAATCGAAGCGACCGGCCACGGCTTTGCGCTGCCCAACGAAATGGGCGAGATGCCATGCAACATTGTTTTTGCGGCGCCGCAAAATCCGCAGACTGTCGCGCAGATGATTGCCTCCACGGAGCGGGGCGTGCTGGTTACGCGGCTGTGGTATATCCGCGAAGTCGATCCCTATGAAAAAATCCTGACGGGAATGACTCGCGACGGAACGTTCCTGGTGGAAAACGGACGAGTGCGCCAGGGCGTGCGGAACTTCCGCTTTAACCAGAGCCTGATCCATATGCTGTCGAATGTCGAAGCCATGAGCGCACCGGTGCGTTGCAGCGGCGAAGAATCGTTTGACATGGTGGCGCCGGCAATGAAAGTGCGCGACTTTTGCTTTACCGAAGTGACCAAGTTTTAGGTAGCACGGGCGCCAACGCAATCGGGGTACCAGTGCCATCGTTTCATCTTTCGGCCAAAGTTTGATCCATTCTCATCCCTAAAACGACTGCGCGTAAATTCCCTCTAATCTACTCATCCACAAGCAGTTAGCACTCTTCCGTTCCATGACTTCGGTAACTTTGCACGTCTGGTTCCTGGGTGTACGCTGCCCTAGAGTTCCGATAAGAAGCGAGCGAGAAGAGTTCTGAGAAATCCAGATGCGCGAGCAGTCGCGAGCGCCCTGGAGGGAAGGTCCGCAAGAAACTGTGTCAGGCGAAGGAACACAGGAACAGCTGACGGTGGATTCGCAGGCGGAATCTGCGATCAAGCACTATGCCGAAATGCAGAGTGCTCCGCGATTTCCGTTGCATCTGCCGGTGGAGTTGAAGTCGCAAGGCCAGGCCTGCTCGGCGGAAACGCAAAACATTTCCGCTAACGGCGTGCTCTTCGCGATGGACAGAGACGTTCCGGTCGGCTCCATCGTTGACTTCACGATTCTCCTTCCGGGCGATGTTGTGGGCTCGCGTTGCGATATCCAGATTGACTGCCATGGCCGTGTGGTCCGCAGCTTTGAAGACAAGGGCCGGCGCGGAGTTGGCGTAGTGATTGACGAATACCATTTCGAACGAGCGTAAGGCGTAAGGATAAAGAATGGCCAGCACTTCGGTCAGGGTGGGAGAAAATCACGGCGTTCACCAGGATGTCGGCACTGGCCGGCTGATCCGCGTGATCCTGGCCGACACCCAGGCTATCTTCCGCGCCGGGCTCAGAAAGATTTTCGCGCTCGAAGACGATATCCGCGTGGTGGGGCAGGCCGAGACGTTGCCGCAAACCCAATCCGCCATCACCAAATTTTCCGCCGACGTGCTAATTTTCGAATCGGCGCTGACGCCGAATCCGGTGGAGGCGGTAACCGAACTTCTGCGCCAGGCGCCGCAGTTGAAGATAGTTGTGGTAACCCCAACATCTGACGAGCAACTTACGCTTGAGTTATTCCGGCGAGGGGCGCATGGCATTCTGTCGCGCGAAGTCGAACCGGAGTTGCTGGTCGATTGCCTGCGCAAAGTTGCCGCTGGCGAACCTTGGCTCGAGAACGAAGCCATTCATTGGGTGATGGAAGCCTACCGCGGACACAACCTGCGTCCTTCTGGAGCGCGCCCGAAAGTTCAACTCACTCCGAAAGAAACTGTGATTGTTTCATGTGTCACGCAGGGCATGAAAAACAAAGAAATCGCGGTTCGCGTGGGAACGACGGAACAGGTCGTGAAAAACTACCTGCGAAAAGTCTATGACAAGCTGGGCGTCGCCGATCGTCTCGAACTTGCGCTCTATTGCTTGAGCCATCACGTCGTCGATGGGGTGAAGCCGCCGCCAGTACCCGCCGCGCCCGAGAACGGCAATGGAGTTAGCGCTGAGGCGAACACTTCGACGCGCGCTGCTGCAGTCGGCGTGTCGACATCTGGAAATAACTCTGGTGCGTCAAATCCAAGTGCGGTTCATTCAGTTCCGCCCACAAAACTATCCTAAGCGCTATCCCAAGTTTTCAGTTCAAAAGGCTCCTTCTCTGCACATCTCTCGAAGGTTGCGCGCCTCTTGCACGTGACGCGCGATCGATTTGCGCTTGTGCGCCGCGAACCACAGAATAAGAGTGGATGGAAGCTGAGCCGACTTGGCCGATGGAACAACCTTCCGGTAGCCGAGTTACTTTTCCCAAGTTCACGCCGGAGAGATGGCCGAGTGGCTGAAGGCCGCACGCTTGGAAAACTTCCAAGCAACTTGCATCCTCAACAGGCCACTCACCCACGACATCTCAACAAGTTAGCTCCGGAATCCTACCATAGAAAAAATAGAAGCGTACAATCTCTTGGAGGTCTCCATGACCGAGCAAGAGTTCTGGACTCATGTGCAGAAAACGCCGACGTGTTGAGTCTCATCTGGTCATCTCAAGCGATCTGTGGCCGAGGATTTTTTGAAGATGAAAGACACCACCATGTCGGAGATAGCTGACGGCAAAAGTGTGGCGGAAATCGTGGAGGGTACGTGCGGGAGGCTCGAAGCCGAGCCGTCTGCACAGTCGTTTTTACGTCTCGCAGGCAAACGTTCCGGCCTAAGACTTCACCACTCTTGCTCGACAGCAGAAGGTCATTCGGTTGCCTGTCAAAGTCTCGAATGAATTTGAACACGGCCCGCCTCAATTCCATCGAGATGGGGATGATCCTCTGTTTACGTCCTTTGCCCGTCAGTGTGAGCAGAAGATCATCGAGGCTGATCTCTTTGGTGTGAACACCGAGCGCCTCGCTGATCCGACTCCCGTTGTCGAGCAACAGCAAAATGAGAAGCGACAATCGTCGGTCGTAGAACGTTGTCGGTTTCCACTTCACCAGTATCCGTACCTGCTCTCTGGTGAACATCGGAGGGATGAACTCTGGTTCCTGCAACGGTCGAAGGCCGGGGAGTTGTCGCCATCGGAGGTAGCAGTTGATCGCTCGGATCGCTGCGTTCGCTCCGGTCGCTTTCAATCCTTGTTCTCGCATTCGCACCACCATCTCTTTCAGTTCGTCCGAGGATGGGTTCTCGGACGGGAGCCATTTGAGAGCGTGGGTGTACCAGCGAACGGTTGCGGGGCTGACATTGAGGCAGATACTTTCTTTCCTTGATAAACTGTTCAAACGAAGTCATCGAAGCGTGCATCCTTTCTTGGAAGCGTTTTCGATAACCTGTTGAAAAGCCGGAGAGATGGCCGAGTGGCTGAAGGCGCACGCTTGGAAAGCGTGTTTACTCGAAAGGGTAACGTGGGTTCGAATCCCACTCTCTCCGCCAGATTTTCTAATCCCTTGAAAATAGGAGCCTAGCGAGTCCGGCTACCTATTTCCGCTAAATCCCGGCTACCCAAAAACGACTGCCCATTGTAGACCTCGGTATCGGCTCGAAAGGAACGAGAGCCGTGAAGAGTCTGCCATCAGTCAGCCTGTATATCCGCATCACCGACGAAAAAGACCGTCGGCGTTACGAGCGAATCCGCCGCCGAAACCCTCAAATGTGCGGACCAAGGGATGTGTACTGCCTTCACTTTTACGAGCAAGGGAAGCGCAAGTGGTTGAGCGTCGGAACCGACCTGAACGTCGCCAACGCCGCGCGAGGCCAGCAAGGAGCAGGAGCTTTTACTCTTGAGCAAGGACGAAGCTACCCAGCCAAACCACACCCGCCGCGCCGAAGTCGCTAGAGGAGCTTCGCACGGCATTTATCCATGATAAGAAGACCACTATCAAGAAGGACGGCACTCCCCTATGCGCGGGATCTGACGACCTTTCTCGCAGCTCAGATTCTGGCTGCAGGAAAGGCTCCTTTTCTTCACGTCAAGTCTGAGAATGGAGCAAAGGTGGTTTATAAAAAAATTGGCTTCCGTTTACGTGCCGCAATATATCTAACTGTGATCGCCCTCCGCTGAAGCGTGGTCAGTTAGAAAAGTAGGATGCATCATGACCAGCGGTCGTGAATCACGCGGTTTTTGTGTTCCTCAAGGCGTACGTGTACTAGACACAGTACTAGACACAGTAGTCGATGCTAAAGGAAGTGAAGGTGTCAATACTGCGCCGGTGAATCTGGAATAAGCACCCCCTTCACCGATTCAGGAATTTCATTTGCGTGCGCCAGCAGTTCGCTGACTTGCCATAGCTGGGTGTCCGTTAGCTTGGTCTTGAAAGAAGGCATGCCCGAAAGACGGATGCCGTTCGCTGCCTTCCAGAAGCTCTCCGAAGCCGGGTCATCGGTCACGCCCTTGCCATGGAACAATTGTGGTGGTTTGGGAAACATCGTTGTCGCATAATCCATGGGTGGCTGCCCAGGAAGTCCGTGACACAAGGCGCAGTGCTGCTTGTATACGGTCGCACCGGCAAGAAAATTTGCTTCATCTGCGGGCACAGGAGATGGAGGAATTTGCTGCTTCTCGATATGCGCATCCAGGGCCATATTCACGAGCTTTTTCTCAAAGGGCATAGGCGGATCGGCCGTTGCTACTGGTGCTAAGCCAGCAGAAAAATAAAGAAAAACGCAACCCACTGAAATCGCTATCGCGAGAATGAAACCGATTACGTACCTTTTATCACTTGTGCGCTCCTGTCGTCTCACCTCAGAAATTAAAGCGATAACCCAGAATCATCTTCGCAATCAGCCGGTCGGTCGAACCCGTAAGGCCCACCCCAAGTCCGAAATTTACTTCCCATTGCGGAGCGATATTCAAATCAATTGCAGGGAAAACCTGATGTTGCTGTTGTGAGAGGGCATCGAACCCTGTCACCGGGCCAACCGATCCGTAGTATTCAAGACCTCCCGCAACTTTCGGTGTGAAATCGTAACTGAATTTGAAGTTCGGCGAGAAGACAACGCCCTGGTTCACGGTCGAGCCGTGGAAAGATCGGTCCAGCGTGGGGTTCAGCGACCAATACCAGCGTCCAACCTTTTGATCTACGATGGGGCGAATCTCCCATGTCCAAGTGTCCACAGAATATTGACGCCGCTGGTAGCCGATTTCATTCGAGAGGCTCACGCCCACGGGCCAGTGCCATTTCTTCGGCACGGCAACTCGCGGTCTGATGTGATCTCCTACCCATTGCCAGCTCGGGCCCTCAGTTATCGAAGTGAAGATGTAAAAGCCACACTCAAACCAGTCATTGAAGCCGTGAGTGATTTCCAGCGTCTCATGCTCCGCATGATTGGTGGGATAAACCCCGTCCACAATCGTCTTCGAGCCGTCAATCGTGAAATTGTTGTGGAGTTCAACCATAGTGTGGCCAGGATCGACCAGATCAGATCCGTACACCTGAATCTCGTAGTTATCTCGAGCATGGGCAAGAGTTGCAGCCAAGCTCAAGGTGGCGAGCAGGAAGGCGATCGCGAGATGTCGGCAACTCATTGTTCGATCAGAGTTACAGCGTCCCATGAGGAAGATTATCAGCTGCATGATGAATTCGGCGTGGCGAACAGATGACAAGTTGTTCATCTTGGCCCATCAGACACTCCAATGTGCATCAACCATAGTATGCGGAGGTTGCAGGCCTGTTCATTTCTTCCCATCATCTGCCGGGTGCTGCTTTTCATTAATTTGTTATTCGCATGTGTCGTAGCTGTCGGTCAGGAACCGGCAGCGCTTCCGGCTGCACCGACCACAACTCAAACGCAATCGAAGCCCTCAAACCTCACACAACACGACAAGCAGCACGAACCGAGCGAGAACCACATTTTGTGGATCATCCCAAACTATCGTTCGGATGAAAACCCAGGAGAGATCGAAGCGTTGTCTACGAAAAACAGAGAAGCTCAGTCTTCGAGTTCAAGCAGAGAGAAGTGGGTTTAAGAAACAACCAGCAGATCGGCATCGCTCGTGACGACCCCGTGCGCTGAATCTCAAAAGATCCAAGTAAGGACCTGTCATGAGAATTTTGCTGTACAACCCCGACAACGGTGTGACTCGCAACTTTATGCCGCACCTCTGGATGTTTTTGCTCAAGGCTCTGACTCCTCCTAGTCATGAAGTTCTGCTGATTGACGGTAACGCCCAGCCAATGGACGAGCGTCAAATCGCTGAATACGTCCGGGAACAAAACGTCGGATTGGTCGGCATCGGCGCCATGACCCGAATGATCGCGAAGGCTTATCGCATCGCCGATGCGATTCGTGCCACAGGTATTCCGGTTGTGATGGGCGGTCCTCACGTCACCGAAATGGCCGACGAGGCCCTCGGTCGCGACGGAGGTCCACGCCACGCCGATGCTGTCGCCCTTGGTGAGGCCGACGAAACCTGGCCGCAAATTGTGAACGACGCTGTTAATGGCCAGCTTAAGGAGATCTATGCCCCGATGGACGACACCGGCAAAGAGCGCAAGCCTTCGCTGAAGCGATATCCCGTCATTCCCTGGAACACAATTGATCTTGATCAGTTCAACCTCGTACCTAAGTCCGCCGCCCCATTGCTCCGGAGAGTTGGTGAAGGTTGGGGAAGCTTTCGGATCGTCCCGGTCGAGTCCGGACGAGGATGCCCCTATGGCTGTGAGTTTTGCACTGTCACCGGATTTTTTGGCGATTCCATTCGTTTTCGGACTAACGAGAGCGTCGTCAACGAACTGCTCCTGTTGAAAGCTCGCGCTCGTAAAGAGAGAGGCCAGATGGCGGTCTTTTTCATCGATGACAATTTCGCTATCAACCTGAAGCGAACCAAATCGCTGCTGCGCGATATTATCGCCGCCAAAGCTCAAGTCCACTGGGTAGCACAGATCAGCGCCAACCTGTTGCGCGACGAAGAACTCGTTGACCTGATCGCCGCTTCAGGCGGCAAGTGGATCTTCATCGGCATGGAATCGATTGACCCAACGAATCTCAAGGACGTGAACAAGGGATTCAACAAACCAGGGGAGTATGCTGCCGTGCTCGAACGCCTCGCGCAACGGAATGTCTACGCGATCACATCATTCATCTTCGGTATGGACAACGACACTCCCGGCGTGGCTGAGCGCACGCTCGCGCAGGTCCGAACCTGGCCTCCGGGGCTTCCCATTTTCGGTCTGCTCACACCCTTACCCGCGACTCCGCTCTACAAGCGTCTCGAAACCTCGGGAAGACTCACACGCCCCAAGCACTGGCAGGAGTTCATCCCATTTGCAATGGCTCACACGCCGCTCAAGATAACCATTGAAGAAGCTCATGCTGAAGTGAAATACGGTTGGGAGCAAGCATACAGTCCAGAAGCCCTGGCCGGAGCGGTCGACTCGCTCGCTGACCAACCTCTGGGTTATCGCATTAACATCTTCCTCGCACGTCTATGCTTCCGCGGGATATATTTCCCCATGATGGGGGAAATGGCGTGGTTGAAAGTTGTTGCTCAAAACCGCCGAACCATTCTTAAATTGGTAAGAGAAGCTTTCTTTGGTCGTCGAACGCTACCACCAAATCCGGCCGCACAGGGTGCGTATGGGGCAGTCACGGCACCGGATGTCCAGGGCGAAGCGAGCGTATGATCTAGGGCGAGTTTGCCCTCTGGGAAGCCTACGAGCAACGGAGGGGGAAAGAGCGGCCTGATTAAGATGATAGTGTGCCCTTACGGAAAGAAGCGGCAGCTTCAGCGCCTCGAGCTCAGAGGCTCTACTGACGAAGACTCATTCATTCTCTGGAACGTCGCCCGTCGCCCACAGTCTCTCTGGGAGCCTGTGTGATGCGGCCCTCGCGGCTTAGCTTTGCGCCGGGATGCATTGCCCCTGCATGAAGCCCGAAGATGACAGGCATATCAAATGGTTTGTTAGGATTGGTGCGAAATAAGTCCTCGCAGAGTGAGCACTCGTAGTCCCCTGTCCGTTTGCTGCAGGACAGCACCGGTTTTAACCAAACCCTCTGTTGCTTCCATTGCCGTCAGTTTCGCTGAGATCAAGGCCGATTTCGATCCCGCAAGGATATTTGAACATTCAACTTTTAGCGATCAAGTTAGGGGCTTACGCTGGCTGGAGCACGCTAACAGGCAGCGACAACGTTATAACAGCGCCTCCTCCCACACGATCCGAGACCCGCGCCCCACCGCCATGGGCCTGGGCAACTGCATCTACGAACGCCAGTCCGAGACCGTGACCGGGAGAATGTTTTCCCTTTACAAATCGTTTGAAAACCTGGCTGCCGATATCTGGAGGGAATCCCGGTCCGTTGTCTTCAACGACCAGTACTGCTGATCCCTGGTGCGAATAGAGGCGGAGTTTCACTCGGCATCCCGCTGGCAAATGCGTTAATTCGTTTTCAAGCAAATTGCTCACGACGCGATTCAGCAGGGTCACGTCTGCGTCCACAACAATGTTCTCTTCCAGATCAGTCGTCACCTCGTGACGGTGTTCGGCCATGGCCGGCTGGTAAATATCAACGAGTTGTTTCACGACATCCGAGAAGTCGACAGGCCCGCGATCAATGTGAAGAGCACCCGCCTCTGCTTCCGCCAGGTCTAGTGTTGTGTTCAATAACTGCAAGAGCCTGTCCAGGTTTTCGACCGCCTCCCCCACCGAGTCACGCCACTTATCATTTCCTTCATTGCATAATGCGGATTCGAGCGTTCCACGAATCAAAGTCACCGGGCTTTTGAGGTCGTGCGCGATACCGCCAGTAACGGTGCGGAGCTGATTCACCGAAGCCTGCAGCCGGTCCAGCATGTGATTGAAAGTCTTCGCCAATCGCGAGATTTCATCTGAGTTCACCGGTTCAGGCAACCGTTCCTCTAACCCCTCGGTGCCAATTCGCGCGACAGTTTCGGTGATTTTTTCAACGCGATGTAGCGTTCGACGTGCGCTACAGTAGGAGATGACAAAACCGAGAAGGAACATGCCGCCCCAGACCATCAGAAGGCGGCGACCCAATGTGTGCAGTACATGCCTGGCGCCATGATCCGATAGTCCGAGATAAACAGTTCTTCCGTTTTGCGCCTTCACAACAACTCGAAACGTTTGTCGATATCCTTCGACTGTTATGGATTTCGGAGGTCCCAGAGCGAGCTTTGTCTGTTGAATCGCCTTAACGAAAGCATCCTTCGAGCCAGGGCCGACCCACAACGGGCCCTCAGTGTTGTTGGGATTTGTTGCCAAGAAGAAAACGGAATTTAGCCTTTCGCCGCGAGCATCGCGCTCATCCGGTACTTCCTGAGTTGCGAGTTCAGCCACCTCACGCACGATCCGCTTGTATAGGTGATCGCTCGGAGTATCCGCGGAGACTTGAGCTAGGACTTCCGCTTCGCCGTTAAGCCAAGTGTCACTCCGCTCCCTAAGACCCTGAGCGACAAGCAAATAAACTATGGAAAATGCCCCAGCGGTTCCGAGCGCAAACGCCAGAGTTGTCCAGATCGAAATCCGCCATGCGGCGGTCGTACGTAGGTTCCTAGGCATGTCTGAGAACGTAGCCAACACCCCGAATCGTATGAATCAGGGGTCGCGGTGTGTCGTGGTCTACTTTGCTGCGCAGGCGATAAATGTGAACATCAACCACGTTGGTTGCCGGGTCAATCCTCATTTTCCAGACATGGTCCAGAATCATGGTCCGCGTCACTACACGACCTTCGTTGCGGCAAAGATATTCCAGCAAAGAAAACTCCTGCGGCGTCAATTGCAGCAAGTGATCGCCCCGCCGCGCCTCACGACGGACCAAGTCAAGCTGCAAGTCGGCCGACTGTAGACGCACAGATTCAGTCTGCGGAACGGCGGTTCTGCGTAGGAGATTTCTCAATCTTGCCAGCAATTCGGGGAGAGCAAATGGCTTCGTGAGGTAGTCATCTCCGCCCTGCTCCAATCCGCGAACACGTTCGTCTACGGAGCGCCGGGCAGACAGGATCAGAACCGGCGCCGCATTACCTTGAGCGCGGCAACGCGCAATCAAGTCCAATCCATCCAAATCGGGAAGTCCAAGATCGATGATGAAGGCATCGTGAATACCTTCCAAGGCTATGGACTCGCCAGCTTTTGCTGTGCTGGCCGCATCTACTTGGTATCCGGCCTCCGTCAACGCCCGCCGGAGGAACTGCTGAATAGAAATGTCGTCTTCCACCACCAACAATCGCATCGGAGGTTCCCGCCCGTCCAAGACTTTACACCTCCAGATGGGATGCAGAAAACAGGATCCTGGAAACTTACCCAGGCCGGCAAATCCAGCATTCACTGCGGACGCCAGGTCATGTCTACGCGCACGGGAATGTCGTTCTTGACGGGAATTGTCAAAAGCGACGGTGGATCGATCTTGAAATCAGTGAGCGTGGCCGGAATGGTCCCGCTGATATGCGTCTCGCCGCCCTGTTTTTCCACTTTGAAAGGCACCTGTTGGTAGTGGGCGGTTTGGCCAGCGAACTGAATCTCAAGGTCGGCGTTGATGGTCGACGCCGTGGCATCCGATTCAGGCAAGCGAGTGCGGACCGTGACCAGCGGAAACTCGGCACCTCGCGTGACCTGAATCATGTGGAGGTCGCGGTTGCTGTCTCCGGAATCAAACGATTTAACTGGCACAGCGATCAGAAACTCGCATTGCCCAGCGTGGCAGACGCCCTTGCCCTTGGCAGCATGACTCACGCCCTCGCTCTGATGAAGTGGATGCGATACGTGGTACGTAAGCGTGCTCTGTTGAAGCACCCATTGGCTGTCGGCTCCAAACGCGGGAATGGCTGCGAACAAGAACGCAATCAGTATTTTTCTGTTCATAAACTGTGCTTAGAACTTCACCGACACCGACAGAAGAGCAGCGCCAAATGCCCCGGCCGTAACGATGGCCACCGGGCCGTGCGCTTGCGCGATCCCGTGGACTTTTTCTCCGTTGTTCTTCTGACTGAATGCCATTGCCCCAAGAATGGGAGTGAGGATCATGCCCGGTCCGTGAATCCAAGCCATCGCCTCGTGAAATTTTATCGGACCGCGCTTTTTGGTTCCGGGGATTCTGGGTGCGCGAATGGCGTAGTAAGCGGTGATGCCGTACAGGTCTCCCGTCAGGCTGCCTAGCGCCACGTGTAAATCGCGAGTAGCTGTGCCTTCACTTTTGCCGCCAGCGCCAGGACCGAGGATCACCGTCGCAACCAGCGGTATCGTCGTGATCAAACCCATCCGTTGATGGATCTTCAGCATGTGCGTCCGTTTATCCAGCAGCGCCTGCTCCTGAGGATTTCCCCGAGTTTGTTCCGGGGAAAGGCCTAGATCTGAAAGAGAAGGGGCGGTCGTGCTACTCGACGGCGCATTCGGTAAGTTCTCCTGTTGTGTTAGAGCTGGGCTGCCATTTACTGCTTCGCCTCGCTCCAGTTTGCCATCGAGAATTTCTGGCGCCGTCCCGCTAACCGTTGCGGAAGAAATCTCCAAAGTCTTGAACCCTGCGGCTTCAAACGTCACTCGGTAGTTGCCTTCCGGCAGGTCCAGTTTGTACATACCATCAGGCCCTGTGCTCGCTGTTTGTTTCTGCCCGGAATCTATGCTTGTTGCTGTCACGTAAGCATTTGCAACCGCGCCACCAGACGCGTCAGTGACCCTACCTGTCAATGCACCCTTTCCAACCGTCTGAGCGATTAGAGACGGAGCCAACATCCCGAAGAGAGAGACGACAAGGAGGCCAGAGACAGAACTCCGCCAAAGATTACTCAACATCCTTCACCTCATGATCCCGCAATGATCTCGCAACGCGACAAGGCACCCGAGAATAAGCTTATGTCCACAACATTACCGGAGCCTTTCTGAAACATGACAATTTGTTCATCCAAGGGTTATTTCGAACATTCTTCGCCTCCTTTACGATTACGCTTTCTTCGACGAACTTTACCGAGTTGCAACCATTTGCCCTGTTGGTGCTTCATACAGGACACGGCTTCTCTCGCTCTGCGGCATCGTGTATTCGCAACTTGGCCTTGCGGTTCCTGTAGCCTTAAATGGCGACTCTTCTTACGCGAAGATCAATTTGGAGTGTTTTAGAATGCGACGAAGTGTATTCGCACTGGCAGTGTTGATGGTTGGGTTGTGTGGGGTGAGTGTCGCGCAGACCCTCAAGCCGCGGCCTCCGGCAGGGACACAGCAGATCGAAGATAAGACTGAAACACAGAAGGGCTCTGAAAGCGTGGAGCGCTCTCCGATCATGGACGACGTGCCGATAGTGATGCCGATGACTGTTGAGGCGGGCACTCCAATCAAAGTGACGATTGACTTTGAGGTACGGATTCGCGCTGTGGGTCAGACAATTCATGGCAGGACGACGGAGCCGGTGTATGCGTTCGACAAGCTGCTGATTCCGGTTGGGACGGTGGTGAACGGCAAAGTGTCAGCAATCGATCCTGTACCAAAGATGACTCGAACGATGCAGGCCGCGAATGGGAATTTTTCTCCTGTGCGTAAGGTGCATGTGCAGTTTGACGAAATGGTAATGGCCGATGGGAAAACCCTGGCTTTACATACGGTCGCGTCTCCTGCCCCGGACGGAGTGCTGCGCTTCGTCTCTGCGAATGAAGCGGAGAAGAAAAAGAACAAAGTGCAGGAGGCCGCGTCAAACAAAGTTAGCGCTACGCGGCAAGCCATACACCAGCAATGGAGCGACTTGCAGAACAAGATCCATGAACCGGGAAAGATGCACAAGGTAAAGAGAATTGTCCTGGCGCAGTTGCCGGTGCATCCGCAATACCTGGACGCAGGAACAAGTTTTAATGCGAACTTATTGCAGCCTTTGAATTTCGGGACTGAGGCGGTTATGCCGGGAGCGATGAGCGACATCGGAGCACCACCACCGACAGGCAGCGTGGTACATGCGCGGCTGGAGACAGCTTTGAGCTCAGCGACGGCGAAGGTGGGAGACGCGGTAGAAGCGGTGATTACCGAGCCGCTGGTCGCGTCAAATCATCTTATTCTGCCGGAAGGCAGCCTGATCAAAGGCTCAGTAATGCAAGTTGCTCCAGCGCGTCGGTTGGGCCGCAATGGGCAACTGCGAATTATATTTCGAGAGGTTGCGCCCCCAAATGGAATCGAGCAAAAGGTTGAGACGAACTTGGAAGGCGTTGCTGTGGCCAAAGGCGAGCACCTGAAGCTGGACAATGAAGGTGGAGCGGAGGTTACAACTCCGCGCACACGATATCTGACAACGGGGATTCAAGTAATGCTAGCGGCCACGCAGGCGTCTCCCGATCGGGATGCGGGACAGGGGGGACCGAGTGTGGGCGAAGCGGGAGGCGGAGCTGCGAGCGGCGCGTCGGGATTTAAGTTGGTAGGGATGGTTGTGGGAATCGCTGCACATTCCCGCGTGGTGTCGGCCGGTTTCGGATCGTATGGAGCCGCGATGTCGATCTATTATCATTTTCTAGCCCGTGGACGCGATGTGGTTTATCCGAGAGACATGGCCATGGTAATCGGGCTAGGAACGCGAGACAGCAAATCAACGAATGCCGCGAACCTTCGGCGAAATTAGTACGATGATCGACCCGTCATTCTGCCCTAGTCTCATTCCGAAAAGTTGGTATTCCGGTCATGCGATCAGCCCGGGAAAACGCGGGCAGTGGAGGGAACGTTTCTTATGCGGCTCACTTCGACTAACCCCTTCATGAGCCCAGAACGGCATCGCAATCCAAAAATGCGCTCACGATGAAGACAATCACTTTCATACATACCTCGAGTTAAAGTCGTACCTGTTACCGAGTTGGGACTAGTTCCGGAACACCGGCCAACTCTTCGTACTCTTCGTCTTTCAGGCGGAGAGAGGCCGCGGCCACGTTCTGCTCGAGGTGTTCGATTGAGGACGTTCCGGGTATCGGCAACATCACTGACGACCGCTGCAGGAGCCAAGCAAGAGCCACGTGTGTCGGGCTGGCATGATGCGCATCCGCGACCTGGTTGAGAACTTCACCGGCGATGTGTCCCGCACCGAGTGGGAACCATGGGATGAAGACGATTCCATTTCGCTCGCAATAGTCGACGACGTAGTCCCATTCGCGGTCCGCGAAACTGTACCGGTTCTGCACCGAGACGATCGGGACGATCTGGCGAGCCCGCTCAATGTGTTCCTGTGTGACGTTGGAGAGGGCGACCATGCGAATCTTTCCCTCACGCTTCAGTTCGGCCAGGGCTTCAACCGAAACGTCAAAAGAAACCACGTTGTCGGGAGCGTGCAACTGATAGACGTCAATGCGTTCGAGGCGAAGTCTCTTCAGACTTCCCTCGAGTGCTTTTCGAAGATGATCAGGAGTTGCATTGTGCGTCCACTGATTGGGTCCCGGGCGCTCCCAGCCGCCCTTGGTGGCGATCACCAGGTCAAATGGATACGGATGCAGTGCTTCTGCGATCAGTTCTTCACTGACATGCGGACCATAGGAGTCCGCGGTATCGATGAAATTCACGCCAAGTTCCACGGCGCGCCGCAAAACCGCCAGCGCTGCTTTGCGGTCTTTCGGTGGACCCCAAATGCCCGCTCCCGTCAGACGCATTGCGCCATAGCCGAGGCGGTTCACGGAGATTTCGTTACCTAGAGACACAGTTCCAGCTTGTGTTGCAGAGATTTCTTTCTTACTCATGGTTTATCCTCCAATTAGTTGGTAGTCATTACAGTTTTCCTAATACTTAGCGCATTGACGCAGCCTGGATCGGTCGATTTCGACCCGAGCGGGCAACTTGCGTCCTTCATGTCCTTGTTGCGCATATCCTGGTTGCGCGCTGTAACCGCGGTCAGTCTGATCACTGCGGCAGCGGCGGTGAAGCGCACTACCCGGTTCTTGTCGGACATGGCCGGGATGACCGCGGCAAGGAGATCGGGATCTTCCCGCTTGGCAATCGCGAGTAGTGCCGACGCCCGGACGACCCAGTTCTTGTCAGAAGCGGCCTGCACCAAAGCCCTACCAACGCGAGGGTCCGAATCCTTGATGAGAGCCCGTGCCGCGCTGGCGCGCACGGGCGAAGCATCATCTTTCCGTATAGCCTTGATTGCATCGTAGCCTTCGCTTGCAAAAGGGACAAACCCAAGTCCTTGCTCGAAAGCGAGTTCCGCCACCTTTTTCTTGTCTTTCAGGGTATCCATCTGCTGGGCAATCAAGCCCTCCGCGGGCTTGCGGTCGCGCGTGAGCAGTTCGTAATAAACCTGATCGCCGGCGGGATCTTTGAGGAGTTCCAGAGAATGCGCGGCAGCCAGCACAACCGCGGGTTTCTTATCGAACGTCGCCTTCTTCAGTGCCGGGATGGCTTCTTTCGCGCCCATCAACCCCAATGCGGTAGCAGCGGCAGCCCTTACTTGCAGCTTGCGATCTCGCAGAGCGGTTTCAACCATCTCCGTCGCTTCGGAATCGCCCGGTAGAAGGCGTAATGCGCGGACAGCCTGGACGCGCTTTCTGGCGTTCTTCTGACTTGCACCAGACCGCAGCACTTCCCACGCTCGCTGCTCAGGTGTCTCGGCGGACACTATTCCAGCGCCTGCAATTAGGGAGAGTGCAGCATAGGCTGCCCCGGTGAGGAGAGAACCTAGGAGCTTGCTTCGTCGAGAAGTCATTCGCCTTGTTCGTGGTGCGATCATTTCTTATCTCACGGGTTTGGGTGGGGCATTATCGCTTGCGAGCTTTCCGCAGCATTCCGGGCGATCGGGCAAATTCGATCGATCCCATCCTCCACCGAGCGCTTCGATGAGTAGCACTGCGCTCGCCATGCGCCGTCCCAGGATGTTGACTGCTGTTACCTCATCCGATAGCGCAGTGTTCTGTGCGGTGATCACTTCCAGATAACTGGTGACGCCACCATCGTATCTGGTGTTGGAAAGATCCAGGGAGCGTTGCGCGGACTGTACCGCGGTCGCCTGCACTCCGGCCTCCTGCTCCAGCACCCGTAACGCAGCTAGGTTGTCTTCCACCTGTTGAAAGGCACTCAGCACGGTTTGCCGGTAGGACGCCACTGAGGAGTCGTATGCCGCCCTGGCTTCGTCGTTCAGGGCGTGCCGCCGTCCTCCATCGAAGATTGTGGCGGCCGCGGCTGCGCCAACCGACCACAGAGCGCTTGGTCCCTGGAGCAAAGTGGCGATGGTTCCGCTTTCCAATCCGCCGGATCCGGCAATATTGACGAGCGGATAATAAGCGGTTTTTGCTAGGCCAACTTGAGCATTCGCGGAAGCTACACGGCGCTCGGAAGCCGCAATATCAGGACGCCGTTCCAACAACTCTGATGGAACGCCAACAGGGATCGTCGGTGGCGGAGTTGTAAGTGGCAACGGAGGCAAGCTGAAATCAGACGGAGGCTTGCCGACCAATACGGCAGCCGCGTGCTCGTACTGTGCTCGGACAACTCCCACATCCGCGAGTTGCGCCCGGGTGGTTTCAAGGATCGTTCGTGCCTGCTCAACCTCCACTTCGGAGGCTAGTCCGCCCTGATAACGTTCTTCATTGAGCTGCAGTGCTTGCTCGTACTGTGCGACGGTGTTCTGAAGCAGTTTCTCTTCGGCATCGAGGGTTCGCGCTGCAAAGTAATCAATTGCGAGATCGGCGTGCATCGTCAGATTGACCACGGCCAGATCGGCAGCGCTTGCCTGTGCCTGCTCTCGATAGGACTCTACATTCTTGCTGACGTGGCCCCACGCGTTGACCTGATACGAGACATTGACGGGCAGCACGAAATCGTTGAAGGTCGTCCCACCAGCAGCCGCACTTGCCGGACGGTTGTCTGAATATCTTTCTCGAGTAGCCGAAGGAGCAATACTGGCCGTCGGATAATAGTCAGCACGAGCATAGCGAAGTGCAGCGCGCGCCTCCTGGTACTGCGCAACCGCTGCTTTCAGGTTCTGGTTCGAGACGTCAATCTGTTGCTCTAGAGCGTTGAGTTGAGGGTCCTGGAAAATCTCCCACCAATTTCCGCCCAGATTCTGATCGCTGGGTTGCGCGGTTTTCCAGTTGCCCATCTCCTTGTATGCAGGCGGCGCCGGCACCGCAGGAGTTTTGTACTTAGGTCCTACAGCACAAGCAGCTAAGGAAAGAATCGTCGTGCCCAACAGAAGGACCTGACCGATACGCTGAGTCTTGTGTGCCACCGTCTGAGTGTGTGTCATTGCCCATCTCCTGGCAGGGAGGCCTGCACAATATTCACTTGCTGCCCCAAGACCAGAGAGTCGGGTGGATTCATCACGACCTGATCGTCAGCCTTCAGGCCGGCGACTACTTCGATCTCGCTCCCGAAGTCGTGACCCGGAGTAAGATCGGCAAGCTCGACCTTGCCATTTCTCACGACGCCTGCCTGCAGGCGCTCCGACCGGAAAATGAGCGTGCTGACGGGAATCAGGAAGGTCGAGTTCGCGGAAGGGATATGCAAGTGCACTTCCGCATACGAACCGGCAAGAAGGATATTGCCAGGATTTGGAAGGTCAATTTCGGTCAAAAGTGTGCGAGTGGTTCCGTTGATCGCTTCGGCGGTTCGGACGACTTTTCCAGGAAACTTCTGACCCGGAAATTCAGCGAGAACGATATCTGCCTCGGTCGCTCCCGGTTTAATGCCTCGCGAATACTCCTCAGGAACATTCATATACACGCGCACAGTGCCGGTCTGGGCGATGTGAAATAGATCCGTCTTCGCCGTGGAACTGCTTCCGGCATTGATCAGATCACCGATGTCAGTGTTGCGCGCGGTGATCACTCCATCGAATGGCGCATATACCTTTTCGAAAGAAACGAGTGCTTCGTAGTGGCGCACATTCGCCATATCTGCGTCGACCATTGCTTTATTGGCACTGTACGTTCCCGCTGCATTGTCCCGATCTTGCTGAGCAACAGCATGCTTTTGGAACATTACTTCGTAGCGCGTCTTCGTAATCTCAGCCAGATTCAGATTGGCTTGAGCGGTGGCGAGCGTGCTTAGCGCTTGTGAAAGTTGTTCATCGATCTCGGGCGACTGGATTGTCGCGAGGAGTTGGCCCGCCTTTATGTGAGCCCCAATATCGAAATACCACTTCTTCAAGTAGCCATCGGTGCGCGCGTAAACCGGGGACGAAATGAAAGGCTGGATATTTCCAGGCAGGATAATCTCCTGCGCCGGTGCAGCTGGCTTCGGTTGCACGACCGAAACCGAAGGCACCGCCATCTGCGCCGTCACAGTCCGCAAGCTAGCCTCCGCGTTAAGGCGCGACCGGATTCCAAAGAACAAAACGGCTAATACAACGACGCTGAAGATCACGGGCATGAGCCAGCGGCGCTGTGTTGGCCGGCCTTTCGATAGCCAGCCCTTCTCCGGGTTTGGGTCTAATGGAACTATCTCTGGAACAATCTCGACGCTGTTGTCTGTTTCTCTTATTTCGAAGTTAGTCATATGAGTTCACCTATTCCTGCTGCTCGGGCATTGCAGCTTTGTGCCGCAAGCCGTGCAGCAGGCTGAAAAACGTTGGAACGAAGAAGAGCGTAGAAACCGTAGCGAAGAGAAGACCGCCGATCACGGCTCGTCCGAGCGGCGCGTTTTGTTCCCCTCCGTCGCCCAGTCCGAGGGCCATCGGAATCATGCCGATGATCATTGCAAGAGCCGTCATCAGAACGGGACGAAACCGCGTGAAGCCGGCCTGCAACGCTGCCGTTAACGGATCTTTGCCTTCACTCATCTGTTCTCGGGCAAAGCTCACCACCAGAATGCTGTTCGCGGTCGCCACGCCCATGCACATGATGGTTCCCATCAGTGCTGGAACGCTGAGAGTTGTGTGCGTTATGAACAGGAACCACGCGATTCCAGCCAACGCCGCCGGCAAGGCTGAGATCATGATGAAAGGATCGAGCCAGGACTGAAAATTTACGACGATCAGCAGGTAGTCGAGCAAAATCGCGAATATAAGGCCAACCAGAAGGCCTGTGTAAGACGAGCGCATTGTCTGCACCTGACCGCGAACCACTACCCGGGATCCGCGCGGCAATTGAGTGCGCGCTGAATCGATGATCTTGTTGATGTCCCGTGAGACTCCACCCAGGCCACGTCCATCCACTGAGCCGAAAATGTCGATGACCGGGGCGACGTTATAGTGAGAGACCTCGGCCATTCCGCTTCCGCGCTGCAGCGACACCAGGCTGGCCATCAGTGAAGGAGGAGCGGAAGGATCCGTGCCCGTTATCGGAGTATTCACGAGCTGCTGGATACTCGCTGCTCGATACTGCGGTGTCTGGGTTGCGATCGAATAGCTCACGCCGTTGCGCGGATCGACCCAGAATGTCGGCGAAGTCTGGAAGCTGCCGCTCAGCGAGACCAGCAGGTTTTGTGCGATGTCGTGAGCTGAGAAGCCAAGCTCCTGCGCCTTGGTTCGTTCAATCTGCAAGTGTAGGTATGGATTGTCGAACGGCTGCTGAACTCTCAGGTCGGTTGTGCCCGGCACATATCGAATCTTCTCCAGGAGTTGATCGGCCCAGACTCGGTTTCCTTCCAGGTTGTTCCCAATAACCTGAATATCGATGGGCGCTGGCAGGCCGAAGTTCAGGATCTGGCTCACCATGTCGGATGGCAAGAAGGCGAAGATCACGCCGGGGAATTCTTTTGCCAGGTCCAAGCGCAGGCGTTCGACATAGTTCGCCGTCGGGTGATGCTTCGGCGAAAGCGTGACGAGAATATCGGCGTCAGAGGCGCCGACCGGCGCTGAATTGCTGTAGGAAAGATTGATGCCGCTGTAGGGCAGTCCAATGTTGTCGATGATGCTGGCCACTTCGAAAGCAGGGATTTGTCGGCGAATCGAGTTCTCGACTTCGTCGCAGAGAAACGCAGTGTCTTCGATGCGCATCCCGGTGGGCGCTCTCAGGTGCAGTTTGAAGTTGCCGGCGTCCACGCTGGGGAAGAAATCCTGGCCGAGCCATGGAACAATGATGAGCAGCGATCCCAGACAAGCCGCGAAGAAGACCACCAGAAAAGCCCGGCGATGCAGGAGACAGCGTTCCAACAAGTTGCGATAGCCGTCGCGCATCCGCTCGAAGGCAGCCTCGAATCTTCGCTGGACACGAACGAACACATTGCGGCTCCTTCCAGATCTTTTGTGTGATCGGTCGTTGCGAAGAAGATACTTGGCCATGGTCGGAACGATGGTCCGCGACAAGAGATACGACGCCAGCATGGCGAACACCACCGCCTCGGCCAATGGCAGAAACAGATACCGGGCCACGCCCGACAAGAGGAACATCGGTGCAAACACGATGCAGATCGAAAGCGTTGAAACGAATGCTGGAGTGGCGATTTGCATGGCGCTGTCGAGCACCACTTGGTCCATGTTCTTATCGGGTTCCGCCTCGCGGTTGCGGTTGATGTTTTCGACCTCGACCGTTGCGTCGTCCACGAGGATGCCGACCGCCAAGGCCAGTCCTCCCAAAGTCATGATGTTGATCGTCTGCCCAATCAGACTGAGAGTAATGATCGAACACAGAATGGCCAGCGGGATTGAAGTCGCGATAATCACAGTGCTTCGCCAGTTCCCGAGAAACATCAGGATCATGAATGCAGTCAGGCATGCCGCAATGAGTGCCTCGCGCACGACTCCGTTGATGGCTCCAAGAACAAAGATTGATTGGTCCGCCAGCGGTGACATCTTGAGCTGAGAAGGAACGGTCGCGGCGATCCGGGGCAGGATGGATTTGATGCCGGAAATAACATCCAGCGTTGAGGCGTCGCCTGCCTTCTGAATCGTAAGGAGTACTGATCGTTGCCCATTCACTCGCACGATATTGGTTTGCGGCGGAAAGCCGTCGCGCACCCAGGCAACGTCCTTCATGTAAATGGTAGTGTCCCCAACGGTTTTGATCGGGATGCGATTCAGGTCAGCAATCGTTTGTGGAGCGGCATTGGGGATATCGACGTTGTATTCCTTTCCGCCGATCTTCGAAGTCCCGGTGGGGAGGATCAGATTCTGCACCGTGATCGCATTGACGACATCCAGCGCAGAAAGACCTTTGGACTCGAGTGCCGCTGGGTTTAGATCCACCTGGACCTGCCGCTGCTTCCCGCCGTAGGGGTAGGGTACAGCCGTACCCGTGATGGTGATCAGCTGAGTACGAATGAAATTAAGTCCGTAATCATTAAGCTGCTGTTCAGACAGCCCGTTGCCCGATAGAGCCAGTTGCATAACGGGCACACTCGACGCGCTGTACGCGATGACGAGAGGTGGCGTCGTTCCAGCGGGTAGTTGCCGGAGCTGCGTTTGAGAACTGGCGGTGATCTGGGCGATAGCTCGATCCAGACTGGCGTTCGGCTGGAGAAAGACTTTGACGACGGCGATGCCATAAAGCGATTGCGATTCGACGTGTTCGATGTTGTCTACGACCGTGGTCATGTTCCTTTCGGTCACACTGACGATGCGGTCGCTCATGTCCTTGGGGACCAGGCCGTTGTAGTTCCAGATGATGCTGACGACCGGGATATTAATGTTAGGAAAAATGTCAGTGGGCGTACGGAAGATGGCAACTCCGCCCATGACCAGGATCAAAATGGACATCACCACGAAGGTGTACGGCCGCCGTAAAGCTAGTTGAACGATCCACATAGTGATTCCTTTGCTCTGCTAAACCTGCTCGTTTATCGTTTTGCCGACCTGCATTCCATGTCGCTCTCGGGAAATCCACTCTCGAACAAATGCTGAGCAGTTCCTGAGTTTGACGCCTTGTGCTTCGATCTCCGCCAGGAAGCGCACTGCGTCTCGGTCTACCAACTTCACATCTTTTAGGTCCAGCACGAGACTGTGGTCCGGTAGGTCCGACTTCACGAGCGACTGCAGTTCGGACAGTTGCTCTGCTTGAATCCGACCGGTGAGCGTGAAAACGACTCGATCACGTTCGTCGGAGATGTCGATTCGCAGCGTCATTCGCTCGGCCTTTCGCTTGTGGTAAATGCAAAAAGTGGGCCAAACGATAAGTGCTTGATATGCGGGGTACTTAGCCAGCCTCTGGCCTTGCGAACTTTCGGAAATTTCCGAGATTTCGTGAGATATCAAGACGGCATCGGCTGTGGTTTGTGGAAAACGAGGAAGGGGTTCACTGGGGGTATCTCCGAAAATCGTAAGGAGAGCTTAGGGGTTCCTAAGCTCGACGAAAACGCTGCTTGTTGATCCTCAGAGCCTTGATTTTGGAGTCGAGGGTCGACTGCGGAATCCCGAGCTTGGCTGCAGCGCCTCGCGGGCCCGAAACCTTGCCATTACTCTCCGCGAGCGCAGCCTCGATCATCTCTCGCTCTTGAGCGGCAAGCTTCTCGGAAAACGGATGTATCGCTGAATCGGTCCTTGCCGACTGTCCAGCGAACCAACTTTCGTCGATGCCAAGATTTTCAGAGTCCGAGATGATCACGGACCGCTCGATTACATTTTGCAATTCGCGGATGTTCCCAGGCCACGCATAAGACTGCAGAAGGTCCATACTCTTCTTAGAGATGCCGGTGATTTTCTTTCCAGCCTGGCTGGCGTAGCGATCGACAAAATACTCCACCAGCAACGGAATATCCTCCCTTCGCTCCCGCAAAGGAGGTACCTCGATCGGAAAGACATTCAGCCGGTAGAACAAATCGTCGCGAAATCTGCCTTCAGCGATCGCCGCTTGCAAATCACGATTTGTTGCCGCGACCACCCGCACGTCGGACTTGATCATTTCGTTTCCACCAACGCGCTGAAACTCTCGCTCTTGCAGAACCCGCAAAAGGGCGATCTGCATTTCTGCCGGAAGCTCACCGATTTCGTCGAGAAAAATCGTCCCGCTGTCCGCCGACTCGAAACGGCCCAGGCGCCGCTGTGTGGCTCCCGTGAACGCACCTTTTTCGTGTCCAAACAATTCGGAGGCAATAAGGTCGCGGGGGATTGCTGCGCAGTTCACACTGACGAAAGCGCGCGAGGCACGCTGCGAGCGCTTGTGAATGGCCCTCGCGATCAGTTCTTTGCCCGTACCCGTCTCACCGGTAATGAGAACCGTAGAGTCCGTGGGTGCGACCTTCGCCACTCGAGACAGAACCACTTGCAGTGCAGGAGAGGAGCCAACGATCTCTTCGAACATCCGGTTGACGTCAATCTCTTCGCGCAGTGCCAGGTTCTCCTTGTACAGCTGGTCTTTCAAAATCTGGATTTCTTCGAAAGCATTCTTTAGAGC
>Ga0307476_10000212_pt1 | contig 55571 bp, 43 predicted proteins | sample atmos_gasesECM2C_2_FD_203314 | JGI IMG/M metagenome (GOLD analysis project Ga0307476, IMG submission 203314) | Hardwood forest soil microbial communities from Morgan-Monroe State Forest, Indiana, United States - atmos_gasesECM2C_05 | ecosystem: Environmental > Terrestrial > Soil > Temperate... | reverse complement strand
ATTTTCAAACGCCGATTCATGCTGCTTGGGCAGAATCCAGGTTTCGAATGGAAAGCGCGGAGCATACGGCGCCAGCGTCAGGAAATTCTCGTTTTCCGCCACTATCCGCGTGCCCGTATCCATCTCCTGTTGGATGATGTCACAGAACACGCAGCGCTCCTTATACAGAAAATACTGCTTCGCCCCTTCCAGTTCCTGCACCACGTTAATCGGCAGAATCGGCAGCGCAATCAGCTGCGAGTGCGCATGCTCCAGCGACGCCCCCGCCGCTTCGCCATGATTCTTGAAAATCAGGATGTACTTGAACCGCCGATCCTTCTTCAAATCGAGGATGCGGTCGCGAAACGTCCATAAAACATCTTCGATTCGTTTGGTCGGCAGCGTCGCCAGGCTGGCCGAATGGTCTGGCGTCTCAATAATCACCTCATGCGCCCCAATGCCGTTCATGCGGTCGAACATGCCTTCCGCCTGCCGGTTCATGTTGCCCTCAATCCCCAGCGCCGGAAACTTGTTCGCCACCACTCGCACGGTCCACCCCGGAGTATCGCGCTGCGGCGGCGGCCCACCGTTCGGGTTCGGCCGGTATGCCTGGATCTCCGGCGGCGTCTTGCTCTCATTCCCGTAGCAGAAGGGGCAGAATCCCCCCTTGATCTTCATATTTTCGCGGATAAAGTCGGTGGGACGCTTGGCCCGGTCCGTCGAAATAATCACCCAGCGACCAACAATCGGATCTTTTCTAAGCTCAGGCAATCACTGAATCCTTTCCGTGGGGTTGCACAAAATATTTTACGCCGACAGGGAAGCATTGCGGAACACTTCGATCTCTGGGCGAGATGCTAGATGGGCATAGTATACGCTCACAATATCGAATCTCCACTGGCACGTAGGTGGAACCCTCCGCAGATACTCTCGCGCCACCTGCGCCAGTTCGCGCCGTTTGTGCCGGTCAACCGCCGCCTCCGCAGTCTTTACGTCACGCGAGGTCCGCGTCTTAACTTCAATAAAGCAAAGAACGTCGGCATCCCAGCCAATCAGATCAATCTCCCCGCGGTAGCGCGGAGAGCGGAAGTTTCGCGCCACCATCGTGTACCCCATCTTCCGCAGATAAAAGTATGCCGCTTCTTCCCCGCACGTGCCAGTCTGCTGATGCCGTGGCCGCGGGTCGGCCGCGAGCACGCGCAGCCGCATCCAATCCAGACCACCAACAATCGCTCGCGTGAACGCTGCGGGGAGCATAAGAGGTTAAGCAACTAAAGAGAAAGCAGACAAAGAAGGCTCCACCATAGCGGAAAAATCTGCGTGCAACGGTGATCTGGCTCACAATCCGAAAAGATCGACGCCAGGGCGTCCCAGACTGGGAAACGCCAACCATCGCAATTACGGTGTGACTCTGATCCGCCTACGCCGTCGGAGGCGCTGAAGTGGTTGGCGGCGCTGGAGTTGCCGCGGCAGCAGACGGGGCACCGTGGCTCTCATTCACCAGATCTTTCAATTCCTTGCTGGGCTTGAAGAACGGAATTTTCTTCGCCGGAACTTCCACGCGCTCCCCGGTCTTCGGATTGCGCCCCACCCGCGGCTTGCGCTGCCGGGTACGAAAACTGCCAAAGCCGCGGATCTCGATCTTGTCGCCGGCGCGCAACGAGCGCACTACGCTGTCAAAAATCGTCTCCACGATCACTTCACTGTCTTTCCGCGTAAGTTCCGCCAAACGCGAGACTTCATCAATCAAATCGGCTTTGGTCATAAACCCCTCTTCGCTCCGGCGGCCGACTTCGCGGCAAACGCAATTCCGCCGGCCCACCATCCATAACCTTCTCAAATTTCAGGGGTTTAATGCAAGTTACGCGGCGGATACGCCGGCGAAATTCCGGCTGGCCGGAGAAAAACGGCTAAATTCGACGCTCCTATTTCCACAGGTAATAAAATCCCACCTGCTGCTCCAGCATCTTCTCCCGCCCCGGCAGAAACTGCGAAACATCTCCCAGCAACAAATCCATCAGCGTCTTGCGGTCGCGGTCCGGATGCACCAGCGTCGGTTCGCCCTTAATCCCCACGTACTTCGCCGTATCCGCCACCGCCGTTTCAAAGTCGCCAACGCCGTCAATCAGCTTCATCGACATGGCCTGCTCGCCGGTCCACACCTTGCCGTTGGCGATCGACTTCACATCTTCAAACTTCATCCCGCGCCCTTCGCTCACCGCCTGCACAAACTGCCCGAACATGTTGTCGATCAGCGACTGCATGTAAGCCTGCTCATTCGGCGTCAGATCGCGCGCCGGATTCCCCGTATCTTTGAATTCGCCGGTCTTCAGCACGACATTTTTCAGCTTGGCCCACTTCAGCAGATCACCGTAATTCATCCACTCCGCAATCACGCCAATCGATCCCACAATGCTGCCCTGGTCGGCATAAATCTTGTCCGACGCCGAGGCCACGTAGTACGCCCCGCTAGCGCCCACAGTCTCAATCGAAACCACCACGCGTTTCTTCTTCTCGGTGCGAATGCGCTTGACCTCGCGATAAATCTCCTCCGATGCCGCCACCCCGCCGCCCGGCGAATTCACATGAATGATGATGGCCTTGATCGACGAGTCGTCGCCGAATTTCTTGAGCTGCCCCACCACCGGCTGCGGCGAAAGAATCACGCCATCCAGATCGACCACGCCAATCCGGTCGCCGAAGCCAGTAATGCCGGCATCCCCGCCACCCGCATGCAGCGTCATGTAGACCAGACCAAACACGGCCAGCACAAAGAGGAAAAAAGCCCCTCCGCCAATCAATACCCAAAGCAGTGTGCGCGATCGTCCGTCAGACATGAACAAAGTTTAGCACTTCGCAGGATCGGGAACGATCCAAAGCCGGTTGAAGACGAGATCTAGTCCCGGCGGTTTGCAGAGCGCCTTCGGATGGCGTAGACAGCTTTCAGGAACGCTCTTTGGCGGTACGCCTTTGGGCGCACGCTTTTGGGTGGCGCAGCGCTTTCAGCGCTGCGGTGACGCCGTTCTTCAGCGGTGGGCTTTAGCCCTGAGGTACTTGGACTGGCGCCGCTTTCTATAGTCTCACCGCTCTCAGCGCAGCGCGCTGCACCCCAACCTCAACCGGCGTGTGGCAAACATACTCCCCATCGGCATAAACATCGACCGGATACTCGGTCTCAACCCGCACCCGTCCAGCCTGAAAATACTCGACCTCGGGGACGCCCAGATGTTTGCCGCTATAAACCGTCGGAAACAGTCGCAAGAGCCGCATCCGATCGACCGCGCCCACGACGCAAACATCAAGCAGCCCATCATCCATCTTGGCCAGAGGCGCAATCTTCATTCCACCCCCGTAGACCGGAGTATTCGCAAAAGCCGCAAGAATGGTAGGCCGATCACTGCGCACGATCCAGGCCCCGCCTCTGTGCTCTGGTTCGTCTCCATCCGCAGCCGCCAGAATCTTCACCCGCACCGGAGCAAACGAAAAAATCGTCGGAACCAGACTCACCACATACCCACCATGCCCGCGCAGCCAGCGCGGCAACCGATTCGCCCGCCGCGACACTTCCCCATCAAGACCTACCCCAGCCACGCAGCAAAAGTACCGAGAACCGTCTGCACCGGCAGCCCCATCCGAGCTCTCAAGAGGAGTAATCAATCCCAAATCAACAGTGCGCACATGATCGGCTCGAGCATCATGAGACCGTGCGTCGCCCTCGCCCTTACAGAATTTTAGCCAAGCCGCAACCGAGTCTCGTACTCGGCGCAACCCGAGAGCCCGCGCAAAATCATTCCCACTTCCCGCCGGCACCACCAGTACCGGCACCCCCAACCGCACCAACTGTCCCAGATGCCGGTGAATCGTCCCGTCGCCACCAAAAATCAGAATCACATCGGCTTCGTCGCCCGAGCCCGGCATCCCCATGCGCCACTCAATGTTGTTGGCGACAGCCGTTTCCACGGCCTGAAACGGCTCCAGCTCTTTCGGAGAACACCCCAGCCCGAGAATGACAGCCGCGCGCATGTGCGGGGAGAGAGTAGCAGAGTCAGGGCCGCATGATCGATCCGTCATGATCGACCCATCATGATCGACCCATGCTGTTCCGCGGCAGCGACTCATTTTCAAGATTATTTCAGCTCGATGTCATTCTGAGCGCGGCGATAGCCGGGCGAGGAACCTTACGATAGACCGACGCTATTGATGCCGTGAGCGCAACTCTCTAGCCTTCTATGGCCTATTTCCCAAATACAAATCAGCAACCTTCAGCGCCAGCTCCTCCGGACTAATGTCCACCCGGTTGGCCAGCACAATAACCGTCAACTGATCCTCGGGAAAGCGCTGGATCGCCGTCCGGAACCCGATCGTCTCGCCAGGGTGCCACATGCGCCTGTGTCCCCGGTACGGATCGAGAAACCATCCAAACCCGTAGCTCACGCTCGGCCCCTCAGGAGACTTCGCCGGCCCACCGGTCGGCCGCACCGGGGTCAGCGCCGGCTCCATCTCCGCCGAACTCAGCAGCGTATGCTCGCGCAAAGCGCGGTCCCATTTTTCCAAATCGTCGAGCGAAGAATAAATCCCGCCATCCCCCAGCACCGCCGACGTCGGACTCTGATCGGTCTGCCGCCAGCCGTCTTTCTCCTTACTGTGCCCATAGGCCCGGTGCGCCACTTCGTTCTCACCCTTTTGGTAAGCGACCGTGTTCTTCATCTGCAGCGGAGTGAAAATTCTCTCCTGCAGAAATTGCCCGAAGCGTTTCCCCGAAACCTTCTCCACAATCATCGCCAGCACCGCATAGCCCGAGTTGCTGTACTCCCACCGCGACCCTGGCGCAAAGTTTCCGGTGCTCTGCTGCTCCAGCAGTTTCAGCACCCCCGCATCAAGTATCTGCGGAATTTTCTCAGGCGGCGTATCCGGATACTGCTTCATCAGCACATCTTCATAATCCGGCAGCCCAGAAGTATGGTTCAGCAGATTGCGAACAGTAATAGCCTTTCCGTAGGCCGGAAATTCAGGGAAGAAGTCAGTGAGGTGTTCGTCATACCGCAGCTTGCCATCGCGCGCCAGCAACATAATGCACGTCGCGGTGAACTGCTTGGTAAACGAAGCCAACCGAAAATTCGTTCCAGCAGCGATAGGAGTGAGCGTGCGCAAATCAGCAACGCCGTATCCCCTCCGAAACGCGACCTTGCCGTCGTAAACGACAAGCACCGCCGCCCCAGGAGCGTTGCCAGATTTCAGTGAAGCAAACACCGCATCGATCTGCCCAGCAGAAACCTGAGCAGAAGCGACGACGCCACAGTAAGCCAGCATCAGAACGAACGATATCGCAGCGAGTCTTGATTTCAACTGACGAACCTCAAGAAACTGAGCCGGCGTGATTCTATACGCGGCGGCGAAACGAAGACATTTACAGCAACAGCTCCAAGCACTGTCATCCTGAGCGAAGCGAAGGACCCCATGTTCTGCTTGTATATCCTGCAGCTTCGCGAGGAATCCTCTTCTCCGAATCGTAGTTGCCCGCCGCCCCGCACAGTACACGTGAAAACTCCCGGATGTGCCGGCGCCACAGCGGGCAGCACGGGATCCTTCGACTGCGCCGAACGATTCGCTACACGGATCGCTCTGCTCCGCTCAGGATGACAAGAGAAAGAATCGCATCAAGGGGCAACCTGCCCCCGTACAAACACCTGTTTGAATTTCCGGCCGAGTTGCAAGGTCAGGGATTTCGGAAGGGCGCGCAGCAGGTAGATCGGATCGAGAACTACAACATCGTCAATCTTGACCGCACGCTCTACACGCTTCCTGGACGCTTCGGTTACCGATGAAGCGAGACCGACTTTCTGCACAAGCTTGTCCACCTTGATGGGAACATCCGCTGGAATCGGAGTGCCCGGCGACCAACTCGCAGCGATATCCTCGTAATTAGCCTGAGCCTGTTCCATCGTTTGAGGCGTCTGTCGAAGCTGGTGCTGCCTCGTCCACTCCTCAGAGGCGACGATTGCGGCAGCCGATGAATGGAAATCGCTCACAATCCTAGAAGCAAGCTCCTTCTTCGATTCCATGGGCTGTTGGAGTTTCTTGTAGCTATCGATCTCCGCAAGCGAGAGATCCGTCAGCAACTCGTAGTATCTCCACATCATCTCGTCAGAAATGCTCATCAGCTTGCCATACATCTCCAGCGGAGCTTCGTGAATGCCGATCGCGTTCCCCAGCGACTTCGACATCTTCTGCACGCCATCCAGCCCCTCCAGAATCGGCGTAGTTAGCGCCACCTGCGATTCCTGCCCATACGCGCGCTGCAGTTCGCGCCCCACCAGCAGATTAAATTTCTGATCCGTGCCCCCAAGTTCAACATCGGCCTCGAGCGCTACCGAGTCATAACCCTGCACCAGCGAATACAGCAACTCGTGCACCGAGATCGGCTTTTCTTCCTTGAAGCGCTTGTGAAATTCCTCGCGCTCCAGCAACTGCGACACCGTGTACTTCGACATCAGCCGCACGAAATCGTCGGGCGTGAACGCTCCCATCCAGCGCCGATTGAAATCGATCACAGTCTTTCGCGGGTCGAGAATCTTGAACACCTGCGCCTTATAAGTCTCCGCATTCTGCTCAACCTGCTCGCGGCTCAGCGGAGGCCGCGTCGCCGACCGCCCCGTCGGGTCACCAATCATCCCAGTGAAGTCGCCGATCAGAAAAATCGCGGTGTGACCCAGATCCTGAAAATGTTTCAGCTTGCGCAGCACCACGGTATGCCCCAGATGCAAATCAGGAGCAGTCGGGTCCATCCCCAGCTTCACCCGCAGAGGTTTCCCCGTAGCGCGCGACTTCTCCAGCTTGGCGCGCAAATCAGCCTCGCGAATAATCTCCGCGGTGCCCTTTTTTATGTAAGTAAGTTGTTCGTCGACCGGTGCGAAGTTCGGCATGCTTTCCGATTATAACGAGGATGAATTGCGCCAGGCGCCGCGCTGATTCTCAGCGAGGAACCAGCCGTCGGCCCGCGATCTCGAATTTCCCGCCCAGCACCACGTTGATCGCTTCCGTGTAAGCCACATGTTCCTGTTTCAGAATGCGTTCCGCCAGCGTGTGCTCATCATCGCCATCGAGCACCAGCACTGTCTTCTGCACAATGATTGCCCCGTGATCCAGTTCCTCATCAACAAAATGCACTGTGCATCCGGAAACTTTCACGCCATAAGCAAACGCCTGCTCTTGCGCCTCCAGGCCCGGAAACGCCGGCAGCAGCGAGGGATGAATATTCAGAATCCGCCGCGGAAACTGTTGCACAAACCAGGGCGAAAGCAGTCGCATGTATCCCGCGAGACAGACAATTTCTACGCCGTGCTGCCGCAGAGCGGCAACAACGTCGCGGTCGTGTTCCTCGCGCGCTCTGCCCTTGGAAGGAATCACCAGCGCATTCAACCCGCGCTTACGGGCAGTCGCGATCCCCGGCGCGTCGGCCCTATTCGAAATCACCACGGCAATCCGCGCGCTTGCAATCCGCCCCGCATTGACGCTGTCAGCAATCGCAACAAAATTCGACCCGCGTCCGGAAAGAAGTATGCCCAAGGATCTCATTCGGGAACATCATAATTCACCACAGAGACCTAGAGTCACAGAGAAGGCCCGATCAGGAAATTTCAATTTTAGGGGTTGAGCCTTAGGCGGGCTCCGGACGGCAACAGCATGGAAAATATTTGGACTGTGCTTTTTCGTTTTCTCTGCGTCTCTGTGGTGAAAGCACTTCCTAGCTGTACGTCACCTTACGCTCGCCCTTCACAATACGCCCAATCGTGTAAGCCTTCTCGCCCACGCGCTCCAGCACCGACTGCGCTTTCTTGAATTTCGCCGACGGCACCACCAGCAGCATCCCCAGCCCCATGTTGAAGGTGCGCAGCATCTCGTCCTGCGGCACGTTGCCGAGTTGCTGCAGATGTTCAAAGATCGGCAGCACGGGCCACGTCCCTAACTCGATGACTGCAGCCGTCCCGCGCGGCAGCACTCGCGGCAGATTCTCCGTAATCCCTCCACCCGTGATGTGCGCCAGCGCCACAACGCATTGGGCATCAATCAACTTTCGCAGCGCCGGCCAGTAACTCTTGTGCGTCCGCATCAGTTCGTTTCCGACTTTATTCTTGACCTCATTCACGTAAGTGTCGGCCGAATAATGCGCGACTTCAAACAGCAGCTTCCGCGCCAAGGAATATCCATTCGTATGCAGCCCGTTCGACGGCAAGCCCAGAATAATGTCGCCGATCTGCACATCTTTCCCCGTGATAATCTTCTCGCGCTCCACCACCCCCACAATAAAGCCCGCCAGATCGTATTCCCCATCCGGGTAAAAACCGGGCATCTCGGCCGTCTCGCCGCCAATCAGCGCGCAGCCGTTGTGCTTGCAGGCGTCGGCAATGCCTTCCACAACTTTCTCGGCAATCGAAGGATCAAGCGTCCCCGTAGCCAGGTAGTCCATAAAAAACAGCGGCGCCGCACCCTGCACCGCAATGTCATTCACGCAGTGATTCACCAGGTCGGCGCCGACAGTCGAGTGCAGGTCCATCTCAAACGCAATCTTCAATTTTGTGCCCACGCCGTCGACGCTCGACACGAGCACCGGATCGGTGTATTTCGTCTTATCGACGGCAAACAGCCCGCCAAAGCCGCCAATCTCGCTCAGGACACCCCGGGTAAAGGTCTTATGAGCCAGGTACTTGATGCGCTGCTTGGTGCGGTTGGCGCGGCTGATGTCCACGCCGGCGTCGGCGTAGGTAATCGGCGTCGGGCTGGGGGTGGGAGTCTTGGCCACAGATTTCTTCCGTGCGTTCGAAATTCCGTACGTGGGGTCGATGCCGGATGCCGAAGTTATAAGCTAAGGCCGCTCATTGTAGCACGTTCAATGGAGCGCGCCGGAACACCAGAGAACAACATGGAAGGCCTCGCGGCGTTCGCGACAATTCCTGAGAGAATCCAGAAGGAACGTTAGGTACACTACCCCCGCGCTCCGCGGGCGCGCACGCCCGTTCGACAACGCGGGCCCGGACTAATGGGAGATGAAGTCCGAGAAAAAGTAGGCCAGGACTCCAAACAACGCCAGGCCGGAAATGCCGTAAGCGGTGAGAACCCAGGCTCCGCGGCCTTCATGCTGGCGAATGGCGGAAGTGGTCGTAGAGGACTGCTCGCTATCTAACGAAGAGACAACTGGGGCCCGATCTTCCATGCAAACCTCCGACGGAAAGATCGTGGCGCAAGTACATTATGCGTCACGCCTGCCTCGCGTCATGGCAAAGCAGGAATATCTGAGCGGATTTTAACCCGAATTCGGACCCTCGCAGCACAAAAATGTGACCGCAAGCACGGTATCGACATGCAAACTATTTTTCATACTGTGAAAACGCGTAATTCCCGCCTGTCAATCACCCCAGCATTTGCCAAACTTGCGCCTCCTGGCTCATAAGCCCGCCCTCAGTTCCGCGTCACTGAAAATTGCTCTGCCAGCCAGCCCGCACGCACCCACCCCTGCATGGGATAATGACTATGTTCTCCTAAACACTATGCGCAATTCTTGCCTCACTCTTCTATTTTCGTGCCTGCTGACCGCCGGTGCAGTTTCTCAGCAACCTAGCTCAGCCGCACCGGGTTCCACTCCCCAAACCAAGAACTCAACCGCGCCCGCGCAATTGCCCAAGCCCAGCGCGACTCCCGCCGCAGCCGCAGAAAAAGCTGCCGACTCGGTCAAGATCGAAGCCAAGACTTCCCAGTATGCGCAGGAGTCCTTCGTCATCGAGCAGATGCACTCGCACTACCGCTTCGAGGCCGACGGCACCGGCCGCAAAGAGGTTACCGCCCGCATTCGCGTACAAAGCGAAGCCGGCGTGCAGCAGTGGGGCCAGTTGCAGGAGGGCTACAACTCCGCCAACGAACGCGTCGAAATTCCCTACGTGCGCGTGCTCAAAGAAGACGGCACCGTGGTCAAAGCCGGCGACGATGCCGTGCAGGATCTGAGCGCCCCGATCGAGCGCGAGGCCCCCGTCTACACCGACTACCGCCAGAAGCACATCACAGTCCCCGGCCTGCGTCCCGGCGAAGTCCTCGAATACGACATGGTCACGGTGATCCACACGCCGCTGGCCGCCGGACAGTTCTGGACCGAATACGAATTCGACAAGACCAACATTGATCTCGACGAAACCCTCGACGTCGACGTCCCCGCCGGCCGCTCCCTGAAACTGAAGTGCAAGCCCGGCATGGATCCGACGATCTCCGAAGCCAACGGCCGCCGCGTGTATCACTGGTCAACTTCGCATCTCGAGCGCGAAGACGACTCCAAGGACAAAGATAACGACAAGAAGAAAAAGAAACACCGTCCCGAAGACGAGCGTCCCGATGTGCAAATGACGACGTTCGAAACCTGGGAGCAGATCGGTCGCTGGTACGCCGACCTTGAAAAAGACCGCCGCGCTCCCGGCCCTGAAGTCCGCGCCAAAGCGCAGGAACTCACCAAGGGCCTGAACACCGATCTCGATAAAACCGAAGCCCTTTACGACTACGTCGCGAAAAATTTCCGCTACGTCAGCCTGTCTCTCGGAGTCGGCCGCTACCAGCCCCACGCCGCTTCCGACGTGCTCCACGATCAGTACGGCGACTGTAAAGACAAGCACACCCTGCTGGCGTCGTTGCTCGAGGCCGAAGGCCTGCACGCCGATTCCGTGCTGATCAATTCCAGCCGCAAGCTCGATCCCGACGTTCCCTCGCCCTCGCAATTCGACCATGTCATCACCATGCTGCCCATGGGTACGGGAGACAAAAAAGAAGAAGTCTGGATGGATACAACCGCCGAGGTCGGTCCCTTCCGCCTGCTAGCCTACACACTGCGCCACAAGCAAGCGCTCGTGATTCCTCCCGTCAATCCGCCGTCAACCATCGCGCCCCACCTCGAAGAAACCCCTGCCGACACGCCCATGCCTGACTCCGAAATCTCTCAGGTCGATGGCAAAATCAACGACATCGGCAAACTCGAAGCCCACGTGCATTACGAATTCCGCGGCGACGAGGAGTTGATGTTGCGATCCGTGTTTCGCCGCGTATCCGAAGCCAACTGGCAGCGCGTCGCAGAAAACATCAACGCCAGCCTCGGCGGCGACGTCACCAATCTCAAAGTCAGCGATCCCGCGGCAACCCGCGAGCCCTTCACACTTTCCTATGATGTCTCCAAAGTAAATTTCCTCGACTGGTCGAAAAAGAAATCTGAAATCGTTTTGCCGCTGATTCAATTCAATTTACCCGACGTCGATACCGACGACACCGATGCCGACGCCGATCCGCTGAAACTAGGCCCGAAGGCGGAGTACTCGTACAACATCAAGCTGGAATTGCCCGCCAAATACAAGGCCCACACGCCTCTGGCCTTCTCGCTGAAACGCGACTACGCGGAATACCTGGCCACTTACAAGATTGACGGCGGCGTCTTCACCGCTGGCCGCAAACTCACGCTCCGGCAGGACGAACTCCCCGTAGCCCGCGCCGAGGATTACGAATCGTTCCGTCGCGCCGTCGGCGCCGATCTCGCCCAAAAGTTGGCCGTAGAAAGCTCCGAATCCGGAGCGCCTGTTCCTCCGCCCGACATGAAGGCCGACGACCTCATCGACAGCGCCCGCGCCGCCGCCGACAGCGGCAATCTGCCCGTCGCCCTCGTGCTCCTGCAGCGCGCCACCGAAGTTGATCCCAAAAGCAAAATCGCCTGGAACAATCTCGGCCTGATTTATCTCGCGCAGCGCGAGAACGATAAAGCCATCGCCGCCTTCCAGAAGCAGCTCGAAGTCAATCCCTACGATCAGTACGCCTATAACAACCTCGGGCGCGTCTATTGGAACGATCGCAAATACGACGATGCCGTCAAAGCCTTCAGCAAACAACTGGAAAATAATCCTCTCGACAAGTTCGCGCTCGCCAACCTCGGCCAGATGTATGCCGAGTGGCACAAATATGATCTGGCCGCCGCCGAACTGGAAAAAGCCGCGGCCGTCACTCAAGATAGCGACCCCGGCGCCGCCGAATTGCAGGTGAGCCTCGCCGACGCCTACCTGAATCTAGGCCAGGACGAAAAAGCCCTTGCCACCTTCGATCATGCCGTTGAACTCTCAGCCACGCCGCTGATCTGGAACAACATCGCCTATCAACTCTCGCTGAAAGATTCTCATCTCGACCGCGCTCAGCAGTACGCCGAATCTGCGGTCTCGGCCACTTCCGCTGCGCTGCGCAACGTCTCACTCGACCGCCTCTCCAACAACGATCTCGGCCTGGTTCGATCGCTGGTCGCCTATTGGGACACGCTAGGCTGGGTCCATTTTGCGGAAGGCAATCTCGACAAGGCGCAAAAATACGTCGCCGCCGCCTGGGAACTCGGTCACCACGGCGAAGTCGGAGACCACCTCGGCCAGATCTACCAGAAGCGCGGCGAGAAAGACCGCGCCTTGCGTACCTATGCACTCTCAATGAATGGCCTGCGTCCCACTCCCGAAACCCGTAGCCGTCTGGCATCGCTAGCCGGAGGCGACGCCAAGGCCGACGCCGCTGTCGCGCACTCCAAAGAAGAACTCCAACACCTCAGCACCATCGACCTCGGCAAAGCCACGCTAACCAGCAACGCCGATTTCTTCATTCTCTTGAGTGGCGGCGGAGGTGCAGCCGCAAAGGTCGACTCGGTCAAGTTCGTCAGCGGAGACGAAAAGCTGAAGTCCTTCACCGACGCCCTCCGCACCGCCGACTACCACCTAACCTTCCCCGACGACACCCCGGTAAAAGTCTTCCGCCGCGGCACTCTCTCCTGCGCCATCGCCACCGGCAAATGCCAGTTCGCGCTAGTCCTGCCAGACGACGTAATGACGGTCGACTGACGTGCGTTTTGAAGGCCCGGCGTTGGGAAGGGCACGGCTTCAGCCGTGCCATACTTGTATCAGAATGATCCGCGGCTTTAGCCGCTGAGGACCACGTCGAGACAGCGACCCCGGCTGTGCGCCGGTCGCCGCCCGGTGGTTTGACGTGCTGATATAAACTCAGATTGATGGGCCCTATTCTCTTGATCCTAATGGCGGTGTGCATGGGGGCGTTCGTGCTTTACACCCTCCACACCTCCAAGCGGTATCGTGCCGAAGCGATCCGAGCTTTCGCGATTCGTTCAGGGATGCACTACATAGGTGACGCGATCCCGAAGTCGCTGACTCTGCAAGGAACGCCGTTTTACCACGCTTCGAAAGTCTGGAACGTGATTGACGGGGAGCCGCGTGGAACCAGAATCATGGCGTTTGATTGCCGGGTCGGCGTTGGCAAGCAGAGCTGGAGGCGCACTATCATCGCGGTGGAGGGTGACGGCGACGCTTTCGGCGTCATGCCCGATATGACGATAGATCGTTCAGGCCGATGGGCGATTCTTTATCGTCCGAAAGACTCAATCTTCAGCTTTCGGCTGGCCGGACTTACGCCCGTCGAGGAGTTGGGAGCAAATTTGAACGCCGTCATAATCGGCTCAGCAAAGACCAGTCCCTAGTCGAATCTCCGTTCATTCGCACCCGCATCATAAATCCCCGCACCGCCGCCCGTGCCACGCCGTCACCTGCTCGTAAGCATGCGCCAACCGCAACACCAAATCCTCCCGCCAATGCGGCCCCGCGATCTGCAACCCAATCGGCAGCCCGCTCTGCGTAAATCCACACGGCACTGAGATCGCCGGCAACCCCCACACATTGAACGGCCGCGTATTTCGCAGCAACTTCAATTCCGCTGGACGCAGCGCCTCCGCATTCGCCCTCAACTCCGCAATCACCGGCGCCGCAGTCGGCATAGTCGGCGTCACCAGCACATCTACATCAGCAAACACCGCGCCAATATTTCGCCGCGCTCCCTCCAACTCCCGCTTCCGCAGAATGTACTCTCCCGCCGTAATCGCCTCGCCACTCCGTATGCGCCGCAAAGTCTCTGCCTGATAAAGTTCTGGCTTCTTCGCCACGTCCTCCGCGTGAAACGCATACGACTCAGCCGCCTGCACCGTACGATCAGTCGGCACACCATTTTCGCTAAACTGCACTTCTCTCAACTCCGCCCCGAGGCTCTGCAATCCTTGCAGCGCATATTCCATCGCCGAAGCGACTTCCCCATCAAGATCATCAAAAAAATATCGGCGCGCCACGCCCACGCGCATTCCCTTCGCGCCGTCCCGCAGCGCAGAAACATAATCCGTCACCGCAACATCCGCCGACCCAACATCCCCCGCATCGTGTCCCGCAATCGCCTGCAACACGACAGCCGCATCCTCCACCGTCGCCGCCAGCGGCCCCACGTGATCAAGCGACCACGACAACGGAATCAATCCCCGGCTCGACACGCGCCCATAAGTTGGCTTCAGTCCCACGCACCCGCAGAGCGCCGCCGGTTCGCGAATCGATCCTGCCGTGTCAGTCCCAATCGCCGCGTAAACCATCCCCGCGGCCACCGCCGCCGCCGACCCTCCCGACGACCCTCCCGCGATCCGCCCAACATCCCAGGGATTGTGCACGTCGCCAAAATAGCTGACCAGCGAACTCCCGCCATACGCGAACTCGTGCAGATTATTTTTCCCGACGATGACCGCCCCGGCGTCCCGCAACCGCCGAACCACCTCCGCATCTCGACCCGCAACGCGATCCTTATATAGCGCGCTCGCCGCCGTCGTACGAACTCCCGCCACATCAATCAGATCCTTCACCGCCACCGGAATCCCATGCAGCGCCCCGCGCCACTCCCCGCGCAAAATCTCCGCCTCAGCCCGCCGCGCCTCCGCCACAGCAGACTCAGCCATAACAGTAATGAACGCGTTTAGCCCAGGGTTCAGCTTCTCGATGCGCCCGAGGCACTCCCGCGTAATCTCGACGGGCGAAACCTCCCGCCGCCTCAGCCGCGCTGCCAGTTCAGAAATGGAAGTGAAGTCCGTCATAAGACCGAGCCCATTGTAAAGCCGTGTGATCTTCCGATTGGAGGAGTCGGAGAAACGATTTTGCAAACGGGACTCGCATTAAAGGCCGCCCAGAAAATCCAAATGCCCTTATGACCGTATACATGCGGCACTATGCATGACCGTATGCATGCAGCACCGTGGAAGAGCGGCCCTTCAGGGCCGCGTCAGCGCGTACTCAAGACCCAACCGGGGCTTAGCCCCTGTGCTCCCCCGCACCCTTGTGGTTAAAGATCCTTCCAGCTGAATTTATTTCAAAACTCGCCCCGCATCCCCTTCATCCAATAGTCCTATAATCGATGAAGCAGGATCAGGCTGGGGAGAAAAAATCATGGCAGAAATGACGATCGCGCCCGTAGCCACGCACGGTTTTTTCGTAGATGGCCGGTGGCACGATGACGGCGATATCGTCGACATCCGCAATCCCTATGACGGCAGCCTGATCGCCCGCGTAGTCCAGGGCCGCCGCGAACATGCCGAAGCCGCCATCGCCGCCGCCGTCAAAGCTTTCGGCACGACCCGCCGCCTTCCCGCCTTTGAGCGCCAGCGCGTTCTCCGTCGCATCTCCGCATCCATGACTGAGCGCAAAGAAGAATTCGCCCGGACTCTTGCCCAAGAGGCCGGCAAGCCCATCAAAGCCGCCCGCACAGAAGTCGAGCGCGCCATCTTCACTTTCAATGTCGCGGCCGAAGAAAGCACCCGCATCTATGGCGAATTTCTCCCGCTCGACTGGCAGGAATTCACCGCCGGCCGCTGGGGCATCGTCCGCCGTTTTCCGCTCGGTCCCATTGCCGGCATCACGCCATTTAATTTCCCGATCAACCTGGTTGCCCACAAAGTTGCTCCCGCAATCGCCGCCGGTTGCTCCATGGTCTTGAAGCCCGCGCCGCAAACCCCGCTCTGCTCGCTGCTTCTCGCCGAGTGCGTACAACAGGCGGGCTGGCCCGACGGCGGCCTCAACGTGCTCCCGCTCTCCAATGAAGACGCTGGCCTTCTCGTCACCGACGACCGCATCAAGCTCATCAGCTTCACCGGCAGCGTCCCCGTCGGCTGGGACATCAAACGCCGCGCCGGAAAAAAGAAAGTCGTCCTCGAACTCGGCGGCAACGCCGGCGTCATCGTCCACAGCGACGCCGACCTCGGCTATGCCGCCGAACGCTGCGTCACCGGAGGCTTCGGCTATGCCGGCCAGACCTGCATTGCCGTGCAGCGCATTCTGGTCGAGCACTCGGTCTACGGAAAGTTTACCGACCTCTTCGTCGAAGGTGTGAAGCAACTGAAAGCCGGCGATCCCCTCGACGAGTCCACCGACGTAGGCCCTCTAATCCGCGAAAGCGACGCCATTCGCACCGTGAACTGGATCGACGAAGCCGTCCGCGCCGGCGCCCGCCTGCTCTGTGGCGGCACTCGCCACAATCTCGTAGTCGAGCCCACCGTCCTAACCGGCACAAAACCTGAAATGAAAGTTAACTGCCAGGAAGTCTTCGGCCCCGTCGTCACCGTCGAGCCCTACAAAGATTTTGACGACGCCCTGCGCAAAGTGAACCACTCCGCCTTTGGCCTGCAAGCCGGCGTCTTCACTCGCGACGCCAAATTACTCTTCCAGGCTTTCGAAGAACTCGAAGTCGGCGGCGTCATCGCCGGAGACGTCCCCTCGTTCCGCATCGATCAAATGCCCTACGGCGGCGTCAAAGATTCCGGCCTCGGCCGCGAAGGTCTGCGCTACGCCATCGAAGAAATGACCGAACCAAAATTGATGGTCATGAATCTTCGCTAGCCACATCAGTCGCACGCAGCCGCAAGGTTTGCCGAATGCGTCATCCCGACCGGAGCCGTTCTTCAGGCGAAGGGAGGCATCTCCCGCCACACCGAACCGAGCGGCACGATTCCACTGCCGAACAATTCAGGACTTTTCCCAAAACGTTCCAATCGAATTTATTTTCTCCGACGAACCTCAAAAATCCGCGACAAACTCCAGCGAACTATTTATAATTTCGAGTTTCACCGCCAACTCAGAAAACCAGTGGGTGGTTTTCTTTTTCAACGTATCTTTTTTCTTTTTCGCCGTATCTAACATTGTTGTCTGGCATCATCGCGGACGATCGAACCAGAAGCGATCCGCCGGGTCTCTTAAGCACGACCTACTAAGGGAATGTCGCAGATTTTCCATCGCAGTACGAACACTCTGTCCCGGGCCACCATCTTTGGCGCGGTCTTTGTCCTCGCTGCGCTGTCTTGGATGGCGATGGAAATTCAGCGTTCGCCCTACGTCACCTACGCCGGAGTCCGCAAGCCGCAACCCGTCCCCTTCAGCCATCAGCACCACGTCAGCGGCCTCGGCATCGACTGCCGCTATTGCCACACTTCGGTCGAGACCTCGAGCTTCGCCGGCATCCCTCCAACCAAGACGTGCATGAACTGCCACTCCCAGATCTGGACCAACGCCAAGCTCCTCGAACCGGTCCGCGCCAGCTACAAATCCGGCGAATCACTGCAGTGGACCCGCGTCAACCAGCTCCCCGACTTCGTCTATTTCAATCACAGCATTCATATCAACAAAGGAGTCGGCTGCAACACCTGTCACGGCCCCGTCGACCAGATGCCCTTGATGTACCAGCAGGAAAGTTTGCAAATGGAGTGGTGCCTGAGCTGCCATCGCGCGCCAGAAAAAAATCTGCGCCCGCGCAGCCAGGTATTCAACATGCGCTACCAGCAGCCAACAACCGCGAATCCAGTAGTAGTCGACGGCCACAGCTATACCGACCAAGCAGACCTGGGCACAGACCTGTTAAAAAAGTACAACGTGCGCAGTGTCAAAGACATCACGACCTGCAGCACCTGTCACCGATAGATTATCGTGGAAAGCCGCGGAGCGGCGACTGAAAATAGCCCGGCGCTTAAGCGCCGGGTGGGCCGACAAAAAGAGGAACAAGTCCCGTAGGGACGGAAGAAGCGCAACCCGAACAACGCATGACGAACGACGAAAAAAATCCCGGCGATCTCATCCAGATCAAGACCCGCGAAGACGTCTGCCCGTCGAAAAAACTGGACCTGACGCTCGTCCGCGATCGCATCCACGCCATCGCCGCCCACGACGCCACCCAACCCGAAGCCGAAAAGACCGGCCCCGAATACTGGCGTAGCCTAGAAGAACTCGCCGGCTCCGAAGCCTTCCAAACCGCTCTCCACCGCGAATTCCCCAAAGGCGCCTCCGAATGGGTCGACTCCGTCTCCCGCCGCGGATTCCTCAAAGTCATGGGCGCCTCGCTCGGCCTGGCCGGTTTGGCGAGTACGACCGGATGCGTCCGCCTCCCACTCGAGCCCATCGTCCCCTACGTGCGCCAGCCCGAAGGCGTCATCCCCGGCCGCCCCATGTATTACGCCACCGCCTCCACGCTCGGCGGATACGCCAGCCCGCTCCTGGTCGAAAGCCATCTCGGCCGCCCCACCAAAATCGAAGGCAACGACCTGCACCCCGCGTCCCTCGGCGGCACCGACATTTTCGCGCAAGCCTCCATCCTAGGCCTCTACGATCCCGATCGCTCGCAGACCGTCATGTCGATGGGCGACGTCCGCTCATGGCAATCGTTCCTCGGCGCCATCCGCGGCCCGTTGAGCGCGCAGAAAGCATTACAGGGCGCAGGCGTCCGCATCCTCACCCCGACCATTTCTTCGCCCACGCTGGCCGACCAGCTGCGCAATTTCCTGAAGATTTATCCCCAGGCCAAGTGGCACGTCTACGAGCCGGTCAACCGCGACAACGTCCTCGAAGGCGCCAAGCTAGCCTTCGGACAGCCCGTCGAGACCCGCTACGACTTCTCGAAAGCCGACGTCATCGTCTCCCTCGACGCCGACTTCCTCTCCGCCGGATTCCCCGGCAACACGAAATACATTCGCGACTTCGCCAGCCGCCGCAATCCGGACGCGCCGATGAATCGGCTGTATGTGGTCGAGAGCACGCCAAGTTCAACGGGCGCAAAGGCGGATCATCGTGCACCCATAAGAGCTGGCGCGGTTGAATCGTTCGCCGGAGCATTGCCGGGTGTCGAGTTCATGAACTCAAATCCGCCTGGATTGGATGGTGCCCACGTGGCAGTGGCCGTCGCAGCATGGCGGGATTTGCAGAAGCATCTCGGTGCCAGCATCCTAGTTGCCGGAGATCATCAGCCTGCGGAAACGCATGCTCGGGTTCATCGGCTGAACCACGCACTCGGCAGCATAGGCAAGACCGTTTTCTACACCGAACCGGTCGACGCGAACCCAGTCAATCAAACCGAGTCGATCAAAGAACTCGCAGCCGACATCCAGGCGGGCAAAGTCGATCTCTTGATCATCTTGGGTGGCAACCCCGCCTACGACGCTCCCGTCGATCTCAACTTGGCCGAACTCTTGAAGAGCAACAAGGTTCCCTTCCGCGTACATCATGGCCTTTATAACAACGAGACCGCCGAACTCTGCCACTGGCACGTCAACGCCACGCACGAACTCGAAGCCTGGGGCGATGCCCGCGCCTACGACGGCACCGCGAGCATCATCCAGCCTCTGATTGCTCCTCTTTACGGCGGCAAGAGTTCCATCGAATTCGTTGCGCTGCTCAACGGCCAGTCCGATGCCAAGGGATACGATCTAACGCGCGCGTACTGGCAGAAGCAAGGTCCCAATTTCCCAGTGCGGCATGACGCCCCCACCGACTTTGAACAGTTCTGGCGCAAGTCTCTCCACGAGGGCTGGATCGAAGGCACAGCGTTCGCGACGAAGGCGCCCTCGTTGCTGGGAGCGGCCGGCGGCGCCCCGGCTTCGACCCAGTCGAAATCAGGAACTGAGTCCAAGGTTTCCGCTCCTACAATCGACCCCACCTCCATCGAGCTCAACATCCGCCGCGACCCCACCATCTACGACGGACAATTCTCCAACAACGGCTGGCTGCAAGAACTCCCCAAGCCGATGTCGAAGCTCACCTGGGACAACGCCATCCAAATCGGCCCCAAGATGGCGCAGCGCCTCAACCTCGTCACCGAAGACGTAGTCGAACTAGAACTGAACGGCAAGAAAATCACCGGCCCGGTCTGGATTCAAGCCGGCCATCCCGACAACTCCGTCACCATCACGCTCGGCTACGGACGCACCCGCGCCGGCCGCGTCGGCACCGCGCAAGGTTTCAACGCCTACGCCCTGCACACCACCGCTGCCCCGTGGATCGCGTCAGGTGTCACAATAAAAAAGACCGGGGACACATACAAGCTCGCCTCCACGCAAGGCATGCAGTCGATGGACACGCCCGACGGCGCCCATCGCCCGCTGGTCCGCGAAGCCACGCTCGAGGAATATCGCAAAGAGCCCGCCTTCGCCAAAGAAGAAGAAACGCCCTACGACGTCACGCTCTATCCGAATTATCCCTACAAAGAAGAAGACTATGCCTGGGGCATGTCGATAGACCTGAACTCCTGCGTAGGCTGCAACAACTGCATCATCGCCTGCCAGTCGGAGAACAACATCGCCGTAGTCGGCAAAGAGCAGGTCGTCATCGGCCGCCACATGCACTGGATTCGCGTCGACGCCTACTACCAGGGCGACCGCGACAATCCCAAAGCATTCTTCCAGCCCGTCCCCTGCCAGCAGTGTGAGAACGCCCCCTGCGAAGTGGTCTGCCCGGTCGGCGCAACGAATCACACCACCGAAGGCCTGAACGACATGGTCTACAACCGCTGCGTGGGCACGCGCTATTGCTCGAACAACTGTCCCTACAAAGTCCGCCGCTTCAACTTCCTGCTCTTCCAGGACTGGGACACTCCGCAATATAAGATGATGCGCAACCCCGACGTCAGCGTCCGCAGCCGCGGCGTCATGGAAAAATGTACATACTGCGTGCAGCGCATCAACGAGCGCCGCATCGACGCCGAAAAAGAAGACCGCAAAATCAACGACACCGAACTAGTAACCGCCTGCCAGCAGTCGTGCCCAGCAGGCGCAATCGTCTTCGGCAACATCAACGACCCCAACAGCAAAGTGTCAAAACTAAAAGCGCAGTCAAGAAACTACAGCCTGCTGGGCGAACTAAACACACGTCCAAGAACCACGTACCTGGCAGAGATCCGCAACCCAAACCCGGAGTTGGAAGGGTGACCATGCAATCTTGTCATCCTGAGCGGCGGCAAAGCCGGCACGAGGGACCTTACGACAACAGAAAGAGCCGACGCAGCACACAGGAGAACGAATGGTGCCGAAGGTGGATTGCATCCCGTCGACTGCAATGCCGGCTCACAACAGCAGTAAGGTCGCTCGGAGGACTTGCGTCCTCCTCACGATGACAACGATTTTGAACGCATGAACGAGCAATACAAAACGAGCACCGAACTCGATCGCGCTCCCGTCATCGAACCCGGCCACACCTTCGGCACGGTCACGGAAAAAATCAGCGCCATCGTGCTCACCCGTCCCGCGTCCAACGGATGGTTCGTCGGCTTCGGCCTCTTCTTCATGCTCACCATGATGATGCTGTTCGCCATCGGCTACCTCGTCCTGAAGGGCGTCGGCATCTGGGGCGTCACCATCCCCATCGGATGGGGCTTCGCCATCGTGAACTTCGTCTGGTGGATCGGCATCGGCCACGCCGGCACCCTCATCTCCGCCATCCTCTTACTACTTCGCCAAAGCTGGCGCAATTCCATCAATCGCTTCGCCGAAGCCATGACGCTGTTCGCCGTCGCCAGCGCCGGCATCTTTCCCGCCATCCACGTCGGCCGCCCCTGGCTCGCCTACTGGCTTTTTCCCTATCCCAGCACCATGGGCGTGTGGCCACAATTCCGCAGTCCGCTCATGTGGGACGTTTTCGCCGTCTCCACCTACGCCACCATCTCCGCCCTGTTCTGGTTCATGGGCCTCATCCCGGATTTCGCAACCTTGCGCGATCGCTCCGAGCATAAGGCTCTGAAAATTGTGTACGGCATGCTCTCCCTCGGATGGCGCGGATCCGCCCGCCACTGGCATCGCTACGAAACCGCCTACCTGCTGCTCGCCGGTTTAGCCACTCCGCTGGTTCTCTCCGTCCACACCGTGGTCAGCTTCGACTTCGCCGTCGGCATCGTCCCCGGATGGCACACCACCATTTTCCCGCCCTATTTCGTCGCCGGCGCCATCTACTCCGGCTTCGCCATGGTCCTGATGCTGGCCATCCCCATCCGCAAAATTTATGGCCTCGAAGATTTCATTACCGAACGCCACCTGCAGAACTCCGCCAAGGTCATGCTCGCCACCGGACTCATCGTCGCCTACGGCTACGGCATTGAAGCTTTCATGGGATGGTACAGCGGCGACCGTTACGACGCGTTCACCCTCTGGAACCGCCTGCACGGCCCCTATGCCGTTCCGTATTACATGCTGCTGATCTGCAACATTTTTATTCCGCAAGTGCTCTGGATCAAAAAGCTGCGCACCAGCCCCGTCGCCCTGTTCTTCATCTCGGGCGTCATTCTTGTCGGCATGTGGCTCGAGCGCTTCATCATCGTCGTCGTCAGTCTGCAACGCGACTTCCTCACGTCCTCCTGGGGCATGTACTACCCCACGCGCTGGGACTGGATGACCTACATCGGCACCATCGGCATGTTCCTCATGCTCATGTTCCTGTTCCTGCGCATCCTCCCCGCCATCTCAATCTTCGAGATGCGCACCCTCCTGCCCGAAGCGGAGGTGAAAGAATGACGCGCGGCGGACTGTTGACTGGCAATATCGGGAAGGGGAAGGCATCGGCGCCCGCTCGAGGACGAGCCATGGGCAAGGCCGGGAAGGGCACGACTTCAGTCGTGCCGTTTGGTTCGAGAAAAAATGCGGCTTTAGCCGCTGAGGGACACCTCAGGAGCCCCGCAAGAACCGCGAACTTAATGTTTGCGGAAGAATTCATTTTTGGGTGGCGCAGCGCTTTCAGCGCTGCGATAAGGCCCTTCTTTCCTGAGCGGGCTTTAGCCCCTGAGGGCGCGGGGTCGAGGTTCATAATATGAAGCGCGATCCCATCTACGGCATCATGGCCGAGTTCGACTCAGCCCAAGCTCTGGTCGATGCGGCCCACGCCACCCACCAGGCGGGCTACATCAAGATCGACGCCTACAGCCCCTTCCCAATCGAAGGCCTGGCCGAAGAAATCGGATTCCACTTCAACGAAGTCCCCCTGGTCGTGCTCATCGGCGGCATCATCGGCGGCCTGACCGGCTACCTCATGCAGTACTGGATGTCCGCTGTCGACTACCCGCTCAACATCGGCGGCAAGCCCTATCATTCCTGGCCCGCCTTCATCATCATCACATTCGAGATGACGATCTTGTTCGCCGGCATCTCGGCCGTCTTCGGCATGCTAGCCCTCAACGGCCTGCCCATGCCCTATCACCCGGTCTTCAACGTCCCACGATTCTCGTCAGCCTCAAAAGATCGTTTCTTCCTGATCGTGTTCTCCACCGACAAGAAATACGATCCCGCCGGAACCCGCAAATTCCTGGAAGCCCTAACCCCACGCTCAGTCTCGGAGGTGCCGAGCTAACAATGTGGCATCTTCTCAAATTCCGGTGTCATCCTGAACGGAGCCGCCTTTCAGGCGGAGTGAAGGATCTCCCTCTCCCCGTCGCAATCGGGAACTCCTGCGGCCCGCGCCATGGGCTTTTGGTCGTCGGCGCAATTTGTGCATTGACTCTCACAACAGCCTGCCGCATCGACATGCACGTCCAGCCCCGCCAGAACCCGCTCTCCCGCAGCGACTTCTACCCCGACCAGCGTTCCGAACGTCCCCCCGTCGAAGGCACGGTCGCCCGCGGCCAGCTCCACGAAGACACCTATTTCTACACCGGAAAAATCGGCAACAATCCCGGCGACGCAATGCCCTTCCCCGTCACCAAAGAAGTCCTGGCCCGCGGCCGCGAGCGCTTCAACATTTTCTGCGCCCCCTGCCACTCGCGGGTAGGTGACGGCAACGGCTTCGTCCCCTCTCGCGGCTTCGCCCGCAAGCCACCATCGTTCCACATCGTCCGCCTGCAAAAGGCCCCCGTAGGATATTTCTTCGACGTGATGACCGAAGGCTTCGGCACCATGCCCGACTACGCTTCCCAAATTCCGCCCCAGGATCGCTGGGACATCGTCGCCTACGTCCGCGCCCTGCAACTAAGTCAGAACGCAACCAAAGCCGACGTGCCCGAAGGCCAGGAAATTCCCTCCGCGCCGCCAAAATTCCGCGAGCCCGGCTCAGGCGCCACGCTGCCCGTGCTGGCGCCACAGCAAAAATCCGGAGAGATGGAGTCCGAAGTAAAGGAAGACCCGAAATGACCGCGACGCCCGTGAAACAACTCGATCTATCGCCCCCGCCAGTGGTGAAGACCCTGTCACGGCGGTCGATGATCGTCGGCGTTGTCTTCGCCATCGTCGCCGTCATCCTAGCACTGAAAAATCCCGAAGAGTTCTATCGCGCCTACCTGCTCGGCTTCATGGTGTTGCTAGGCCTGGCCCTCGGTTCAATGGCCATCATCATGATCCGTCACCTCACGGGCGGCGGATGGGGCGTAGTCATTCGCCGCATCCAGGGCGCGGCCATGCGCACCCTCCCGCTGCTCGCCGTAATGTTTATCCCCATCATCCTCGGCATCCACAAGCTCTACATCTGGGCGCAGCCGCTCGACAACGTCACCGACAAGCATCTGCACGATCATCTCGTCGACATCACCAAAACGTATCTCACCACCAACGGCTTCATCTACCGCGCAATTTTTTATTTCCTCATCTGGAACCTGCTCTCGTTTCTCTTATCGAGATGGTCGAAGCAAGGCGACACTCCTGGCGCTCCCGATAACACCGACCGCTTCAAAACCGTCGCCGGCCCCGGCCTCATCCTCTACGGATTCACCGTCTCCTTCGCCGCCATCGACTGGATCATGTCGCTCGACCCCAGCTGGATCTCCACCATCTTCGGCCTGGTAGTTCTTATTGGCCAGGTCCTCGCCGCGATGTGTTTCGCCGTGATCATCGAGCGCATTCTCTACAACTACAAGCCCATGTCCGACATGCTGAAGCCCGACTTCGTCCACGACCACGGCAAGTGGATGCTCGCCTTCACCATGGTCTGGGCCTATTTCAATTTCTCGCAGTGGCTCATCATCTGGGCCGGCAACCTGCCCAATGAAATCACTTATTATCTGCGGCGCCTGAACGGCGGTTGGGGATACGTCGGCCTCTTCATCGTCATCTTCCACTTCGCCGTTCCCTTCGCAATTCTGTTGTCGCGCCCCTTCAAGCGCAACATCCGCAAGCTGGTCTGGCTGGCGGCGTGGCTCCTGCTGATGCGCTACGTCGATGTGTTCTGGATCATCGAGCCGAATTTCTCGAAGACTCTAACCGTAACCCTGGCCGATCTTATCGTACCCATTGCCCTAGCCGGGATCTGGCTAGCCTATTTCTTCTACAACCTTGCCGGACTGCCGCTGCTCCCGGTCTACGACCCCACAGCGGAAGAAGTCCTCGAGCCAGCCCATCATCACGGAGGTACATAAGCTGAGAGCTACGAGCTGAGAGCTACGAGCCGAGAGCTACGAGTTAAAAGTTAAGAATTAAGAGTTAGAAGCTGAGAGCTAAGAACTGAGAACCAGAAATATGCCAGACGAGACCAATCCCGCGAACGCCGGCTACGAGCAAAAGGACATCAGCTCCGCTGGAGTTCTCTACTTCCTCCTCGGCCTCGCCGTGGCGGGACTACTCGTCTATTTCGTCGTCGATGGCCTCTACCACTTCCTCGACCAACGCTCCGCGGCCGAGCAAGCCCCCGTCAATCCCCTGGTCACCAACGCTCCCACCGACACGCGCCAGATCCCAAGGGATTATCCTCAGGACACATTCCCCAATCCCAAGCTCGAAGAGGACGAACGCGGCCAGCTAAACGGAATTCGCCTCACAGAAGAAGAGACTCTTAGCACCTACGATTGGATCGACAAAAACGCCGGCACTGTCCGCATCCCCATCGACCGCGCCATGGACCTGATCGCCCAGCGCGGCCTGCCCGTGCGCCAGCAAGCCGGTTCCACAGCGGCACCGGCATCCGCGACGCCGCAGCCAGAAAAAAAGAAGGGGCCCAAGAAGTGAGCAGTCAGAATCACAATTCGACGTCCGCGGACCATCGCACCCAGTACAACGGATGCGTCATCCCGAGCGGAGCCGCCCTTCAGGCGAAGCGAGGGATCTCCCGCGCAACAAAGCCCAGCCACGTCGGATTCTTACCGGCACTAATCCTGCTAACCGCAACCGCCTGGCCTCAAGGCATGACCACCGGCATCATGTCCCCGCCCGCCAACGTTCGCCCGCCCTACCTGCAAAACGTCGGCATCGAGCAGCATCTCGACGCGCAAGTCCCTCCCGATCTAACTTTCGTCGACGACTCCGGCCGCATCGTAAAACTCGGCGACTACTTCGGCAAGAAGCCGCTCATCCTCAACCTCGTCTACTACAACTGCACCATGCTCTGCGGAGAAGCCCTCGCCGGACTCACCGGCGCCATGAAGATGGTCAAGTTCAACGTCGGCGACGAATTCGACGTCATCACCGTCAGCTTCAATCCGCAGGAAACGCCGGCCATTGCAGCCGCCAAAAAACAGGGCTATCTCAAGCGCTACGGCCGCGCCGGCGCCGCGTCCGGCTGGCATTTCCTCACGGGCTCCGCCGAGTCAATCAACGCGTTAACCAAAGCCGTCGGCTTCCAATATCAGTACGACCCCCAGAGCAACCAGTACGCGCACACCACAGCGATCATGGTGCTGACGCCGCAAGGCCGCATCTCGCGCTACTTCTACGGCGTAGATTATCCGCCGAAAGATTTGCGCATGGGATTAGTCGAGGCCTCGCAAGGCAAAATCGGCAACGCCGTCGATCAGGTGCTGCTCTACTGCTATCACTACAACCCGGCGACCGGGAAATACGGCGCGATCATCACCAACATCCTGCGCTTAGGTGCAGGACTAACAATTTTGCTCCTCGGCGGCATGATCTTAATTCTGTGGCGGCTCGACAAAGCCGCCGTGCGCCGCAGAGATTTCGGTCACGCAACAAGGATGTAGAAGTCGCAAGTCAGCAAGAGTGAGTAAGAATGCAGAGCGCCAGCACGAACGCCGATAGTCGGCAAGAACGGGAAGGGCACGAGTTCTACTCGTGCCGCAAAGCAGTCGAAATGAATTGCGCTTCAGCGCCTGAGGGTCGCTTTTTTCCCTCGGCTGGACACAACGAAACAGATTGAGCGCATAAATTGAGTCAAGCAACGTAAGCTATGTTCGATAATTTTCCATTATGGCCCGAACGGGCCTCCACCGCGGCGGCCAACGTCGATGCCCTGTTCATCTTCCTGCTCATTCTCTCGGGACTGATGACCGGGCTGATTTTCACCGCGGTCGTTTACTTCGCTGCCCGCTACCGCCGCCGGCGCGGCGTTCAGGCCGAACAGATTGAAGGTTCCATACCCCTCGAATTGACCTGGTCGGTGATCCCGTTCGTTGTCTTCATGGTCATCTTCGCCTGGGGGGCCGTCGTCTACTTCAAGAGCCGCACTCCCCCTCGCGACTCGACCGAAGTCTACGTCGTCGCAAAACAATGGATGTGGAAACTCGAACACGCCGAAGGCCAGCGTGAGATCAACGAACTGCACGTCCCCGTCGGCCGCGACGTCAAACTGATCATGACTTCGCAAGACGTCATCCACAGTTTCTTCGTGCCCGCGTTCCGCATGAAGCAAGACGTGCTGCCCGGTCGCTACACGGTCGCGTGGTTCCGCGCCACCAAGCCCGGCACCTATCATCTTTTCTGCACCCAGTATTGCGGCACGCAGCATTCCGGCATGATCGGCTCCATCATCGTGCAGGAACCCGCGCAGTACGAAGCCTGGATGTCCGGGGGCACCACCGGCCCGCTCTCCGCCACCGGAGAAAAAATCTTCGCCGAACTCGGCTGCGTCACCTGCCATCGTACCGACTCGCAAGGCCGCGGCCCAAACCTGCAGGGAGTTTTTGGCAAACCCGTGCAACTCGAAGACGGGCGCACTGTGACAGCCGACGAAAATTACATCCGCGAGTGCATCCTTGATCCCGGCGCCCGGCGCGTCAAGGGATTCCAGCCCATCATGCCCACGTTTCAGGGATTAGTCAGTGAAGAACAAGTCAACGCGCTGGTCGCCTACGTGAAGTCGCTGGCACAGCCTGGAGCCGCTGCGGTGACTAAGACTGCCTCCGTCACCACGCCACAAGGCGCGCCGCAAGAAGCGCAGACCGCAGCGCAGCCCACAGGAACTCAGGTGCAATAAGTTATGGCTACCGCAACTCCTCAACCCGCCGCTCAACCCGCCGTCCAACCAATCGAGCGCGAGAATTATCTAAATAAGCACTACGGCGTCGGCTCGTGGCTCTTGACCACGGACCACAAACGCATCTCGCTTCTCTACCTGCTCTCCATCACGTTCTTCTTTTTCATCGGCGGATTCTTCGCGCTGCTCATTCGCCTCGAACTGCTCACGCCCGCCGGCGACCTCGTCCAGGCCGACACCTACAACAAACTCTTCACCATGCACGGCCAGGTGATGGTCTTCTTCTTCCTCATCCCCTCGATTCCCGCCGTGCTCGGCAACTTCCTCGTGCCCATGATGATCGGCGCGAAAGATCTCGCCTTCCCGCGCATCAACCTGCTCAGCTGGTACCTCTACATCATCGGCGGCATCATGATGCTGCACTGCATGCTCACCGGCGGCGTCGACACCGGCTGGACCTTCTACGTCCCCTTCAGCACCGCCTTCAGCAACACCAAAGTTATCGAAGCCGGACTCGCAATCTTCGTCACCGGATTCTCCTCCATCCTCACCGGACTTAATTTCATCGTCACGATCCATCGCATGCGCGCCCCCGGCATGACCTGGTCGCGCCTGCCGCTGTTCATCTGGGCGCACTACGCCACCAGCATCATCCAGATTCTCGGCACTCCCGTCATCGCAATTACTCTCGTGCTCGTCGTCGCCGAACGCGCCTTGCACCTCGGCATCTTCGATCCTAAACTTGGCGGCGATCCGCTTCTGTTTCAGCACCTGTTCTGGTTCTATTCGCACCCGGCGGTCTACATCATGATCCTGCCCTCCATGGGCGTGGTCACGGAAATCATCGCCTGCTTCTCACGCAAGCGCATCTTCGGCTATACCTTCGTCGCGCTGTCCTCGATCTGTATTGCCGTGTTCGGATTCCTGGTCTGGGCGCATCACATGTTCGTCGCCGGAATCTCCGTCTACGCCGCACTCGTATTTTCCATCCTCAGCTACGCCGTGGCCGTTCCTTCCGCTATTAAGGTCTTCAACTGGACGGCCACTCTCTACAAAGGCTCCATCCGCTACGACGCACCCATGCTCTATGCCTTCGGCTTCCTCGGCCTGTTCACCATCGGCGGATTAACCGGCCTCTTCCTCGCCGCTCTCGGCATCGACATGCACGTCCACGATACCTATTTCGTTATCGCCCACTTCCACTACATCATGGTCGGCGGCGCGCTCATGGGCTATCTCGGAGGCATGCATTTCTGGTGGCCGAAAATTTCCGGCAAGCTCTATCCCGAAGGCTGGGCACGCCTCGCCGCCTTGATCGTCTTTATCGGATTCAACCTGACATTCTTCCCCCAGTTCATTCTCGGTTACGTCGGCATGCCGCGCCGCTACTACCAGTACCCACCGGAATTTCAGGTACTCAACGTTCTCTCAACCGCTGGCGCAACTGTGCTCGGCATCGGCTACTTGCTTCCCATGATTTACTTCCTGTGGTCGATGCGTTACGGCAAACCCGCACCCGACAATCCGTGGAACGCTGCCGGCCTCGAGTGGAAAACGCAATCTCCGCCGACCACGTACAACTTTGAAGAAGAGCCGGTCGTGACCTGGGAGGCGTACAACTACGAGGAGCTGGACGCGCCCCAGAAACAGGAGGTTCCCGTTGCACGATAGCTCTGCCACCATCGCTGCGGGTGAAGCTCACGGCGAACACAACCCTGCGCTCCTCCACCATTTCGCGACCGAAGAGCAGCAGCGCAATTCCGCCAGCCTCGGCATGTGGATTTTCCTCGCCACCGAAGTCATGTTCTTCGGTGGCCTGTTCTGCGCCTACCTCATCTACCGCGGCTGGTACTTCTCGGATTTCGCCGCCGCCAGTACCTCCATCAACGCCGCTCTCGGCGGCGCCAACACCGCCGTCCTGATCTGCAGCAGCTTAACGGTCGTGCTCGCAATCTGGGCCGCACAAACTTCGCGCCGCGGGCTTCTGCTCGTCATGCTCGCCCTCACCATGCTTTTCGGATGCACGTTCCTCGGCATCAAAGGGATCGAATACAAAGACAAATTCGACGAGCACCACGTTCCCGGAGCATCCTTCAGCTTCGATCACGTTTCCATCCCGGGCCATCCCGATCAATACGCCAATCCCCGGCATGCCCAGATTTTCTTTGCCCTGTACTTCATCATGACCGGGCTGCACGCCCTGCACATGATCATCGGCCTGGGAATTTTTGCCTGGCTGTTCTGGATGGCCTGGAAAGGCCGCTTCACTCCCGACTACCACACCCCACTCGAAATCGGCGGCCTCTACTGGCACTTCGTCGACATCGTGTGGATCTACCTGTTCCCCTTGCTCTACCTGATCGATCGTCACCGGTAGTGGCATTGCATATGAATTTCGTAAGTACAAATTCGAGTTGGCGTCATCCTGAGCGGAGCCGTTCTTCCGGCGGAGCGAAGGATCTCCCGCTCATCAGAACCATCGGCACACCGCCTAGCTCTGAGGTCCGTTATGTCTGATCATTCAAAATCATCCCCCCTGCCAACCTACTTCGCCGTCTGGGCCGCCCTCCTCGTCGGCACCTTCCTCACCTACGAAGTCGCAAAAATCGACCTCGGAGTTTTCAACGCCGCCGTCGCCCTCATCATCGCCACCACCAAAGCCCTGCTCGTCGCGCTCTTCTTCATGCACCTCAAAGGCGCTCACGAAAAGCTCCTCAAGCTGGTCGTCATCTCCACCATATTCTTCCTCTTCATCCTTCTGGTACTCTCCATGGCCGACTACGGCACCCGCAACTGGAGCTAAGGTTTTGTGGAAGAGCGGCCCTTTAGGGCCGCGTAACGCACAAATATCACCAACTTGCGGCTTTAGCCGCTGAGCGAACTGCGGTATACTCGCGCGTCGAGCCGAATCATCGTCGTCCACGAGGTGACTTATGGCATTCTGCAATTCCTGTGGCGCAGCTGTAGCGGATGGAACACGATTCTGCAACAAGTGCGGCGCGGCCATCGCCGGATCATCGACTCCCGCCACAACCGCACCCGCCTCCATGGCCCCTCCGCCGTCCAAAGGCGGCAGCAGCGCCCTCAAGATCATCCTCATCATCATCGCCGTTATCGTCGGCATGGGCGTTCTTGCTATGGTCACCTGCGGTATCGTCATCCATCGCGCCGTCAAGAGCGCTCACATATCCCAGAACGGCGATAACGTGAAAGTCGAAACCCCTTTCGGCTCGGTCGAAACCAACAAAGATCCCGCGCAGACCGCGAAAGACCTTGGTGTTGACATCTACCCCGGAGCCGTCGCGCAGAAAAACGGCACCGCCTCCATGTCCTTCGGCAGCATGCACACCGTCACCGCCACTTTTGAAACTACTGACAGCGGCGAGAAAGTCTGCGACTTCTACAAATCCAAGCTCCCCGCTGGCACCACGACGAGTTCCGACCCGAATCGCTGCAACATTATCTCGGGCGACCCGCAGAACATGATCACCATTAACGTCCAGCCCAGTGGCGACAGCACAAAATTCGTGATCGCCAACGTGAGCAAGAAGTCCAACTAAACTCCGGCATATGAGAAAAGGCGGGTGCCCCATTTCTCGCGCGTTCTTTGCGCGAGAAGTGGGGACTTTGCTTCTGCAAAAGCCGCGAGAGGCTGCTCTTTAAAACCGCTGGCTTCGGCTCAGTTTGAATTCTTAAACCTCACGAGGCGTCATCCCGAAGCGCCCGCGTTCTTACCAGCCGGCCGAGGGATCTCCCGTGGCACACAGCGTCGTAGCGGGCGATCCTTCCCTCCGCCGGAAGAACGGCTACGCTCAGGGTGACGTCAATGGCCAGGAAAGATGCGTGCGGTCGGAGACTTATATCGAGCTACTGCCCACTACCAACAGCCCGAAGCATATCCGATCTGCGATATACTCGCCCGTTACTCTCCCGCAAAACTACACGGCCCATGCCCGACAACACCACTTCCACCTCCGACGCTCTCGCAGCAGTTCTCCGCTCTCGCATTCAAGGTGAAGTCCGTTTCGATCCCGGCAGCCGCGCCCTCTACGCCACCGACGCCTCCAACTACCGCCAAGTCCCCATAGGCGTCGTTCTCCCCCGCAACAATGACGACGTCCTCGCCGCAATCTCCGCTTGCCGCGAATTCGGAGCCCCATTGCTCTGCCGCGGCGGCGGCACTTCGCTAGCCGGACAATGCTGCAACGTCGCCGTCGTCCTCGATTTCTCGAAGTACATGGCAAAAATCCTCGAGATTGATCCCACCCGCCGCATCGCCCGCGTCCAGCCCGGCGTAGTCCTCGACCACCTCCGCAACGCCGCCGAAAAATATCACCTCACCTTCGCCCCCGATCCCGCCACTCACGACCGCTGCACCATCGGCGGCATGATCGGCAACAATTCCTGCGGCGTCCACTCCGTAATGGCCGGAAAGACAGACGACAACATAGAAGCGCTAGAAGTAATCACCTACGACGGCACAGACCTCAGGGTAGGCGAAAATCGAATCGGCTCGTGTGGGGACGGGTCTTCGACCCGTCCAGGCGGCCCGGATGTATCGGGCCGCAGCGCCGTTCGCGCAAACCAAATCGAATCCGCCCTAAAGCAAATCGCCTACCAATACGGCGATCAAATCCGCCACAAATTCCCCCCAATCCCCCGCCGCGTCTCCGGCTACAACCTCAACTACCTGCTCCCTGAAAACAACTTCCACATAGCCCGCGCTCTGGTCGGCTCCGAAGGAACCTGCACCACTGTGGTAGAAGCAACCTGCCGGCTAGTCGAAAGCCCTCCGCATCGTGTTCTCCTGGTCGTAGCCTATCCCGACATTTTCCAGTGCGCCGATCACATCCCCGAAATCATGCAGCACCACCCCATCGGACTAGAAGGCTTCGACGATCTCCTCGTCTATTACACGCGCACCAAAGGCATCAATCCCGAAGGACTCGCCCTGCTCCCCGAAGGCGGAGGCTGGCTCATGGTCGAGTTCGGCGCCCAAACATTTCAAGAAGCGGAGTCGCAAGCGCACGCCCTGGTCGCAGCCCTCAACCGCAGCGCCAATCCGCCCAACACGCGCCTCTATTCCGGCCAGCAAGCCAAGCGCGTCTGGGAAATTCGCGAAGCCAGTCTCGGAGTCACTTCCCACGTCCCCGGCGAGCCGCTCAACTGGGAAGGCTGGGAAGACGCCGCCGTAGCTCCCCAAAAGCTCGGAGCGTATCTCCGCGACCTCCGCCAACTCATGGCCGCCTTCCACTACAAAGGCTCACTCTACGGACATTTCGGCCACGCCTGCGTGCATACGCGTTTGAACTTCGATCTGCAATCGAAAGCAGGCATCGCTAAGTTCCGCAAGTTCGTCGAAGAAGCAGCCGACCTGGTCGTCAGCTACGGCGGCTCGCTCTCCGGCGAACACGGCGACGGACAAGCCCGCGCCGAACTCCTCCCCAAAATGTTCGGCCCGGAATTAATGCAAGCCTTCCGCGCCTTCAAGTCCGCGTGGGATCCCGACTGGAAAATGAATCCCGGCAAGCTCATTGGCTCCGGGGCAATGGTGCAGTCTGCTTTTCTAAACGGCATTGTCATCCCGAGCGAAGCCGTTCTTCAGGCGGAGAGAGGGATCTCCCGCTCCTCAAGCCCTGCGCGAGAGCCAAACTCGACCGATACGGCCGCGCCTGAAATCAGTGTTAACAAGCTCGACGAAAATCTTCGCCTAGGCCCCAACTACGCCCCGTGGGAACCGCCAACAAATTTTCAATTTCCCGACGACCACGGCAGCCTCGCCGCCGCAACCCTGCGCTGCGTAGGCGTCGGCAAATGCCGCCGTGAAGAAGGTGGCGTAATGTGCCCCAGCTACCGCGTCACGCACGAAGAAGAACACAGCACCCGCGGCCGCGCTCATCTACTCTGGGAAATGACGCAAGGGCTTGCGGGAGACGCGCCAGCGCGAGAGGATGCGATCATTCGCGACGGCTGGCGCAGCGAAGCCGTAAAAGAATCCCTCGACCTCTGCCTGGCCTGCAAAGGTTGCAAAAGCGATTGCCCCGTCGGCGTCGACGTCGCCACCTATAAAGCCGAATTTCTCTCTCATTATTATGAAGGCCGCATCCGTCCCCGCAGCGCCTATGCCTTCGGCCACATCGACCTCTGGGCGCGCGCAGCCTCAACCATTCCCGGCCTCGTAAATCTAACCACGCAACTCCCAATCCTCCGCGACATCGCAAAGCTAGTCGCCGGAATTCCGTCCCAACGCGCCATCCCCCCCTTCGCCCCCGAAAACTTCAAATCCTGGTTCCACCGCACGCACGAAAACTCACGTAGCGGCAGACGCCTTCGTCCGCCCAGCGATGCGAAGCGAGCGTCGATGGCCGCAACCGGAACGATGGCGCAACCGTGGAAGAGCGGCGCTTTAGCGCCGCGTCAAGGAGTCAACCTAAATGGGGCTTTAGCCCCTGAGGTCCTCCTCTGGCCCGACACCTTCAACAACCATTTCCACCCCGCCACCGCCCGCGCCGCCGTCGAAGTCCTCGAAGCCGCCGGATACCGCGTCCTCCTGCCGCAAGCCAATCTCTGCTGCGGCCGCCCCCTATACGACTTCGGTATGCTCGATCGCGCCCAATCCCTGCTCCTCAACATCCTCGACGAACTCCAGCCCGAGATCGAAGCCGGAATCCCCATCATCGGCCTCGAGCCCAGCTGCGTCGCCGTCTTCCGCGACGAACTCCTCAACTTCTTCCCACATGACGCTCGCGCCCAAGCCCTAAGCAAACAAACATTCCTGCTAAGTGAATTCCTGGAACAAGAACTGAATCACACCACCACCCCGCTGCCCCAACTCAACCGCAAAGCCCTGCTCCACGGCCACTGCCACCACAAATCCATCATGAAGATGACCGCCGAAGAATCCCTCCTCCACCGCATCGGCATCGACTTCCAATCCCCCGCCCCCGGATGCTGCGGCATGGCCGGCTCCTTCGGCTTCGAGCGGGACAAATACGAAATCTCGCAAGCCATCGGCGAACTAGAACTCCTACCCGCAGTCCGCAAGGCGCCGCCCGACTGGCTAATCATCGCCGACGGCTTCAGCTGCCGCGAGCAAATCGCCCAAAGCACCGCCCGCCAAGCCCTGCACGTCGCCGAAGTCCTAAAAATGGCCCTCGACGCTCCCCCTCAGCCTTGTCATTCCGACCGAAGCCGGAGCGCAAGCGACGGCGCAGTGGAGGAACCTGCCGTTGGCCCCTACCCCGAATCCGCCTTGGTCCGCCAGCACGAGTCCGAAGTCCGCCGCTCCATGCAGCGCACCGGACTAGGCCTGGGAGCCCTAGCCGCGGGCGCATTCCTCCTCTGGCAATTCGCCCGCAACCGCTGATGCATCATCAACTTACGCCGATTGCGTCATCCTGAGCGGAGTCGCTCTTCAGACGGAGCGAAGGATCTCCCGTGCAACCGCGCTCGACAGCTCTAGCCCAATCGCCAGCTTTCTGGGACAATATTAAGAGTCTCCTGCGGCGCTCCTTCCTGCGCCCGACGGGCTAGCCTCTAGCCCAGAACTTACGAGCGTGTTATGGATCGCGAACTCACAACCGAATTCACAACGACGATGGTCAGCAACCTGATCGGCGACGAAGCCGCGTCCGCTCAGTCGTCGTCCCAAAACTCAGCTCCCGCGCCCCTGCGCGGGTCGGTCCTGGTCCTGATCCAGTTCGACGTCTGCGAAGAGATCCGCCTCGACGAGCTCCGCAAGATCTTCGGAGCCCGCACCGCCGAAGCCAGCTTCAAGCATCAGGCGCCGGGATACGTCCGCTACCAGCGTCCTCCGGTCGAGGAGACTCTCGACCCGCTGATCCTCGACAGCGGAGAGCGCCTCGAAGGTCAGATCAAGTACTACGACTACGGCGTAGTCAGCCTCGTCTTCGAGCTCCCGTTCGCCGGTGATTGGGATAAGCTCATCCAACTCTCCTGCCGCTGGACGTCCGACTCGAACTTCGAGAAGCTGGCCTCGCGCGTGGTCAAGCAAAAGCTCGAACGCGCCGCGCCGGCTCTCGTGAAACCGTACACCTCCGAGTGGCTGCAAGAGGACTACTTCATCTTCCATCTTCGCGAAATAAAGCTGAGTGACATAACCGGCGCGCCCTCGGCCAACGACCTGCTCGCCGCGCAAGGAGATCACATCGCCCAGGTCGTCCGCGGCGAAATGTCCATGCTCTCCGAAGGCGAGCGCCAGGAGATTCTCGGGTCCCGCATTTCCTACTATCCCAACGACCTCGCCGTCATCGGATGGAACGCCGCCTTCATCTACGACACCGAGGCCGGCGCCGAGACCGCCATCCAGCTGCTGCAGTACGCCAACTCGCAGCTGCTCGAGTTCCGCCACTACGACGAACTGCTCACCAAAGAACTCGAAAACGTCTACGACTTCCTCGACGCCGGAGGCACCGGCCTCTGGTCGCGCTGGCGGACGGCGCGCGCCGCCGCCAAACTGCACACCGTCCTGCTCGACGTGAACGAACTCACCGAGCGCGCCGACAACGCCATCAAGTTCCTCAGCGACATGTTCTCCGCGCGCCTCTACAAACTGTGCGCCGCCAAGGTCGGCGTCCCCGACTACAAAGACCTGGTCAAAGAAAAGCTGCAGACCGCCGAAGACCTCTACCGCTTCATGGTCGAGCAATTCAACCAGTCCCGCGCCTTCATCCTCGAACTGATGGTGGTCGTCATCCTCATCATTGAACTGGTCTACTTCTTCCGCGGGAAGCCCATTTAGTCATTGAGTCATTGAGTCATTGGGTGATTGAAAACCCCCGGCGCAACGAATCCGGAGGGCGAGTGCGATGCGCGGGAGATCCCTCGCGTCGCTGGGGAAAACGCGACGCTTCGGGATGACGCATTTCAGAGTGGCCAGACACAGGGATATTGATTGTCATCCTGATGGAGCGCGTTGTTTGCGTGTGGAGCGGACACTCTTGTCCGCTGCCTTTGACTTTGATCTTGGGCTGTGACACGCTGGCCATTTTTTCTTTCGCCCCTACGGGGCTTGTTCCTCTTTTCTGTTGCTCACCCACGGCTTGCGCCGTGGGCTGTGATCTTTCGCTCCTTCGGAGCTTCGCGCAACTTCACGCTTTGTGGCGGCTTGCGTCCGGTCGGTTCGGCGGGTGGTGTTGGCGACGGCTTAACGTCGAGTGCGCTGCGGCCCGGTGATTCTGGGCCGCCCGGACGGGTCTGAGACCGGTTCCCACACAATTCAGTCGTGGCGGGCGTCTGCACATTTGCTGGGGCCAGGTGTTCGGCGCGGACGCGGGCGATTTCGGCGCGGGTGGCTTGGCGGGCGGCTTCGGCGCGGGCGGCCTCTTCGACTTCGAGGTCGGGGACGGCGGGGTAATCGGGGAGTTGCGTGACCATGCGGCTGACGCGGGAGAAGTTGACGCGGCGGATGTTGCGGACGGCGGTGTTGAGGGCGCGGAGGATGAGCTCGGCGCGCTTGATTTCGATGCTGCCGCGGAGCAGGGCGTTGACGACTTCCATGAGCGAGGCCTGGATGGACTCCTCGTCTTCGAGGAGGGCGGCGTGATGGACGCGCGACGCGGGCGGACCTTTGACGGTGCGGATCATGCGCTGGTGGAAATAGCAGAATTGCTCTCCGCGAAGAGCGGGAGAGCCGCAACGGACTCCGGTGACCTTGATGTGGGTGCAGAGTTTGAGGGTTGACATGGTTTCCTTTTTGGTCGTTGGTTTGGTTTCGTTTTTGGTCTGGTCGAGATTGGCGCGTGCGATGTTGGCGTTGGTGCGCTCCACTATTTTTTTGTAGTGGGGAGCTAAGATCTTGGCTTCATTGGAGTTGGGGGCGGAGGATAGGATGACGTCCGCGTATAATCTTGGAAACTCAGGACTTGCGAGTAAAGTATTGCGAACATAGGCACTTATGCGAGCGGAGAAGGCGGAGGAGGACTCTTCCGGTTTGGCGGCGATGCTGGTGCGTTTGAGCATGGCCCAGTTTGGGCTGTGGAGATTTCTCAGTCAAGGTTGGATGGACAGGGGTGGGCTGTGGAAAACGGCTTGCACATCGGGTTCGGTCGTTGGCGATTATAATTGCGCGTCGCGATGAAGATTACCAGGTTCCAAGTTCGCAATTTCAAGAGCTTTCTTGACTCTGGCGAAGTTCAGTTGGGGCAGGGATTCAACGTAATTACTGGCCAGAACAGCGCCGGAAAGACTGCGCTGCTGGAGGCCATGGCCTTGGGTTTCGGCGCCAGTCCACATCGAAGCCTTCGTACGATCCCCGTCAAAGGGGACTTCTCTCCGCAAAAATCGGTTGTTCGCATTGCTTTCTCTCTTCCACGGGCTGAACTGTTCCGGTTAATTGGGGGCGCGCAATATTTGCTTCCTTCGCCCGAGCTGGGTTTCGTGATTCCCGGCAACAGCCCATATAGGCCACGTGTTGACGAGGCCGCGTTCTTGAGCTGGCTGTCTCAGGAGCCAGATTTTACTTTGGCGCTACAGTTTGAAAGGGGGTTGAATGGAGGCGACATCTGGGTGGCGGAGGGTCGGCCACTAGGTAGGTATCCTGCCGCTGGACCCGAAAGCGACGGCATGTCAACCATGCTGGTGGTGTCCGCCCCAGACGGTCGGGAGCTCAAGCTAGTAAGTTTCAGTCGGACCGGGAACCGGGACCAGTATCTGACGACCGCCTTGGCCGGCCCGCTCCAGTCTCGGATCTACCGATTTCGGGCGGAGCGTTTCAATGTCGGCAAGTGTCCGTTTGGCGGCAACAGCGTTCTCGCTCCGGACGCGCGGAATCTCCCGGAGGCGATTAATACGCTGACTGCCAACCCACTGAGATTCCGCCACCTGAACGACTTGGTTCGAGAGGTCTTGCCTCAGGTGCGTCAAATCTCGGTGCGTCCCATCGGCAACGACGTGCAGATCATCGTTTGGCCACATGACCCCGAATCCGAGCGGGATGACCTCGCAATTCCATTGGATGAGTGCGGCTCGGGTATTGGCCAAGTGCTCGCAATACTGTACGTGGTTATGACCTCAGACCACCCCCAGGTAATACTCGTGGATGAACCGCAGAGTTTTCTTCATCCCGGCGCGGTTAGAAAGCTGATTGAGGTTTTGAAACAATATCCAGACCACCAGTACTTATTCAGCACTCATTCTCCCTCAGTCATTACAGCGGCGGAACCTTCAACGATTACGATGGTGCGGTCTGAGGGGGCCGAGAGTTCGCTAAGAGCTATCGATCCGGGAAGCACGAAGGATCTTCAGGCTTATCTTTCCGACCTGGGAGCGCGTCTGTCCGATGTGTTCGGTGCGGACAACATACTGTGGGTCGAGGGAAGGACTGAGGAGACTTGTTTTCCGCGGATATTGAGAGTGCTTGGAAAGCGGCCTCTGATGGGCACTGCGATTCTCGGCATCATACAAACTGGAGACCTCCAGGGGCGTGACAAAGGAAGGATTCTCGAGATCTATCGACGCCTGTCTGGCGCGAGCACGCTCATGCCGCCCGCGTTGGGCTTTTGTTTGGACTCGGAGTGCATGAGTGACAACGATAAGCAGGACTTGCGCAGAGCCAGCCAGGGCCTCGTGCACTTTCTACCTCGACGGATGTATGAAAATTTTCTGTTGAACCCACAGGCGGTAGCCGCGGTGGTCAACAGGATCGAGAATTTTCGGAGGCCTCCTGCCAGAGAGGACGAGGTCGCTGTGCTTCTCGCTGCGAAGCGCACAGAACGAAGATTCTACTGCCGGGCGGCGGAACAGATCCCTGTCGACTGGATCAGCCACATCGACGGCGCGCGTGTCCTCGGCGAAATCTTCGCCGAGCTATCTGAGAATCAAGTCGCGTTCGAAAAAATGAGTCACTCTGTCGCGATCACAGACTGGATTCTGGAAAACAATCCGGACCATTTTCGAGAACTGGCGAACTGGATCGCTGCTTTGCTTCCGGCAGCAGCGTAGCCCAACGCGGTACAACTTGACGCCGTGTACCCTTCCCAGTTGTGCTATCCGCGCGTAATCAAAAAAGGGTCGTGCGGCGTTGGCCACGGGACCCCCTCCCTGCGCGTCCTTTGTACACCGGGGGAGTGGGGGAATGCAAAGGGGGTGAAGGTGGCGGGGAGGGGCGGTCGGGAGATTGGTGGGTGGAGAAGCGGAAAAGCGGGTTCCTCCTGTCTCGCTTCGCTCGCGCGTCGGAATGACAAAGTTTGAAGCAGGTTCCTCCTGTCTCGCTGCGCTCGCGCGTCGGAATGACAAAGTTTGGCGCAGGTTCCTCCTGTCTCGCTTCGCTCGCGCGTCGGAATGACAAAGTTTGGAGCAGGTTCCTCCTGTCTCGCTGCGCTCGCGCGTCGGAATGACAATGCGTGGGGGAGCGTCGCTTCGATTCGGGGCAGGTCCACAGGTCCTTCAGTCGCGCAAACACCGCGCTCCTTCAGGATGACAATCAATATCCACTCGAGTCCGATAAACTGTCTCCTCAACCTAGGGAGACTTTATGCGGGGGCTCAGATGCGCGGATTGAAGGGGAAGCGGGTTTTGATTACGGGCGGGGCGAGCGGGATTGGGGCCGCCACGGCGAAGCGTTTTTTAGAGGAAGGATCGCGAGTGTGCGTGCTGGATCGCGATGCGGAGGGGTGTGCGCGCATCAAGCATGAGCTGCGCGCGGTGGGTGAGGGCGGAATTTCTGAGGCTGGGGTGGGCGAGGGCGGAATCTCGGAGGCGATTATTGCTGACGTGACTGATTTGATGCAGGTGGAGGCGGCGTTTGCCGAGGCGATCCGGCTGATGGATGGAGTGGATGTGGTGGTGAACAATGCGGGGATCAGCATCCGGCACAAGTTTCTGGAGATTACGCCGGAGGAGTGGGAGCGGGTGATGGCGGTGAACCTGACCGGCGTGTTTTATGTGGCGCAGACGGCGGCGCGGCATATGTGGGAGAACTTTTCGTCCGAACGAAGCGCGGGAGTGATTTTGCAGACGGCGTCGACGAATGGGGTGATGGGATATCCGTACTACGCGGATTACAACGCGACCAAGGCGGGAGTGATTGAGCTGACGCGGTCGATGGCGCTGGAACTGGCGCCGCGGGTGCGGGTGTGCGCGGTGGCTCCGGGATACGTGCTGACGCCGATGCAGCGGGCGGAGTATACGGATGCGATGCTCGCGGAGGTGAATGCGAAGATTCCGCTGGGGCGGCATGCCACGCCGGAGGAGATTGCGGGGCTGTTCGCGTATCTGGCGTCGGACGATGCGGCGTTCGCGACGGGGCAGGTGTACACGATGGATGGCGGGGAGACGGCGGGGGGGTTGGCTAGCCGATAGTCTCGGGGGCTAAAGCCCCTGTTCATTTTTTGGACGCTTTACGCGGCCCCTTCGGCGAGCTCAGGGCAGGCTCTGAAGGGCCGCTCTTTCACGGTCGTGCGGGCGGTTGTGGCGGAGGGCCGCGGTTCGTGGGGCATGCGGGAGTTCGCTCTTCTGCGGTGTAGAGCGGGTAGGGATGCTTCGACTTCGCCAGGTGGACGGCTTTGCCGTCCTCCTGGCTGCGCTCAGCATGACAAGCAGGCAAAGTTTTTGGGAAGGGTGCGGCTTCAGCAGCACCGTAACGGGGCTCACTCGATCGCGCCTTTAGGCGCTGAGGCTACATGGCTGAGGCCATATGAAAGCTACGGTGTTTCTGGGTGGAGGTCGGATTACTGGGGCGCTGATCGCGGGGTTGCGGTTGGCGGGGGATCGGCGGGCGATCGTGGTGCATGATCGGAATCCGGGGAAGGTGCGGGCGCTGCGGCGGGAGTTTGGGGTTGAGGGGGCGCTGGATTTGAAGTCGGCGCTGCTTCGAGCGGAGGCTTTGCGGGCCGAGATACTGATTGTCGCGGTGCGGCCAGGGTCGGTGGCCGAGTTGCTGGAGGAGATTGCGGCTTGTGGAGTTCGGACGCCGAGGTTGTGCGTGAGTCTGGCGGCGGGGATTCCGCTGAAGAAGCTGCGGGCGGGGCTGGGGCGCGGGGTGACTGGCGCGAGCGTGCGTCGCGATGGCGTGCGGTGGGCGCGGGCGATGCCGAGCCCGGTGTGCCGGATTGGACATGGGCTGACGGCTGTGACTTACGAGCGCGGGGTTGCACGGGCGGATCGCGGGCTCGTGCGCGAATTCTTCGGACTGGTGGGGGCGGTGCTTGAGATTCCTGAAACTCGGTTCGATGCATTCTGCACGGTGTTCTCGCCGAGCCACGGATATCACGCGCTGGCTACGCTGGCCGCGGCGGGGGAAGCTGCGGGACTGGATCGCAAGACGGCACTGACGGCGGGGGCGCATGCGTTTGCGGAGGCGATCTTGTACTGGCGTGAGAACGGGCAGACGCTTGCGGATTTGCTGGGTGAAGCGGCCACTCCGGGCGGAATTGCGGCTGCCACTTTGGATGCGATGAAACGATATGACTACGAAAAGGCTGTGGCCGAGGGAGTGCGAGCGGGGGGCCGGCGGGCGCGGCTGAATGCTCGGTTGTAGGCGGAAGCCGTTGTAATCGAGGGCAGTGGTCGCGCGGGCGAAACAGCAGGTTCCTCACCGGCCTTTCAGGCCGATTCGGAATGACAAAATCAGTTTGCTGAGGCTGGTCCATTACTCGGGTTGTAATAGGCGAAGGCCTTAAGTGGCTCGGTTGTAATCGACCAGGTTGTGATCGGGTAGTGCGACTTTTCCAGTTACCTCGGTCATCGTGGAACTGGGATGCAGGTCTGTCACAATAAAGGTTAGCTAATAGAGCATGCGGGCGCTATGCCCGCGGTGTGAAAGTTCAGATTGCAAGTGGATTCTGAGATGGAGATTCTTACACAAAATGCGACGCGACGCAGCACGCGGATTCGGGTGCAGATTCCGATCAGCGTGACCAGTCTCGACCGGATGCGGCCGTTCGCCGAGAAGTGTATGGCGCTGATTGTGAGCGCGCAGGGATGCGGATTTCAGACTTCGCAGGCGCTGCAAGCGGAAACGCCGATCCTGCTGAGCAATCTGCCGGGCGGAGGCAGCGTGACCGCGCGCGTGGTGAACTGTCAGGCGCTGGGCAGCGATGGGAAACAGTTTCTGATTGGGGCTTCGCTGTATACGCATGGAAATGTCTGGGGGATTACTAATCCTCCGGACGATTGGAATCTGGCGGCGCTGAACTATCCTGTCACTGCGCCTGTGACGGCGCCTGCGACCGGCCCGGCGAAGGCGGCTGTGGCCAGCGCTCCGACCGTAACCGTGAACAAGAAAGCCTGGCCTTACAACCTGGTTGCGGATGGCGACGAAGCGCATCCCCGGCGCAAGTAGGATCGTCCCGTCGCGAGTGCGGACCACGCTTTATCCCACCATAGTTGCACCCCAGCAACGTTGCCGCCGGCCAGACGTCAGCAAACTGCGTCCCGACGAGGGCAAAACGAGTCGGTCTTGTTCTTTCGTAACTCGTCAATTGATTACGTGCTGCCATACTCTGAGTAAGGATATGTCTGAACAGGTCAATTCGACGGCGCCGATTGTGTCAGGCAATGAAAGCAAGGTGAGCGACCGGCCGTTTCGGGTGAAGCTGCGGGGCTCGGTGCTGGTGCTGGTGCGGTTGCCGAACAAGCGACTGGTGAGAGCGGCGTTTCATCAGCTTTCGATTTCGGGTGGAGTGATTCATCTGGAAAAGCCGCTCGACGAGAAGCTGGTAGTCGAATTGATTTTCCACCTGCGGGGAGCGACCATTCGCGACAAGGCGCAGATGCTGTTCCCCATGTGGGCGACACAGGGATGGATGCAGCCGTTCCGCTTCGTCGAACTCTCGGACTCGAGCCGGGAAAGTCTGGACACGAATCTGAAATCGTTTCTGGGAGAAGCGGCTAAAGGGGCTGCGGCCGGCGCCTGAGTTGTTTGATTTCTTTCCTCCGTTCTCTATTTCCTTTTCAGCATTCGCACGGTTACTCTGGTCACTTTTGTGAGCCGGATGCAGGTCTTATGATGCGGACATAGGCCCTCATTCAATGAAACGACTTAGCTTCTTAGTCTCCCTTACCAACGACGACAACGACTATCAGCAGGAGCAGGCTGCGGTGGCGGAGAAGGCTGCGCGGCGGTTGGGCGTCGATGTGAAGATCATCCACGCCAACAATGATGCGTTGGCGCAGAGCCAACAACTTTTGCAGTACGTGCAGACTCCGGCAGAAGCGCGGCCCAGCGCGATCATCTTCGAACCGGCGGGCGGGACTGCATTTCCGCAGGTGGCGCGAGCGGCGGTGGCGGCGGGAATCGGCTGGGTCGTGCTGAATCATGAAGTGGACTACATCCTGGAGTTGCGGCGAGTTTTTAAAGTTCCAGTGTTTGCCATCAGCTCTGATCACGAGACAGTAGGTAAGATTCAAGGACAGCAATTTGGGGCGCTGCTGCCGAATGGCGGATCGATTTTGTACATCGAAGGACCTGCGAACAGTTCGGCGGCGAAAGAGCGCACGGCGGGGATGTTGAAAACCAAGCCGGCCAACATTCAAGTGAAGACGATGCGGGCGAACTGGACTGAAGAGAGTTCGTATAAGACGGTGAGTTCGTGGCTGCGCTTGCGCACATCGCAGGAAAGCCATGTGGACCTGGTCGGCGCGCAGGACGACAGCATGGCGATGGGCGCGAGAAAAGCGTTCAGCGAAATTCCGGAGAGCGAGCGGGCGCGATGGATGAAGATTCCAGTCACGGGCTGCGACGGGATGCCTAAGACCGGGCAGGCGTGGGTGCGCAATGGCACGCTGGCGGCGACGATCTATATTCGCGCCAACACCGACCTCGCGATCGAGATGCTGGTGGAGGCACTTCGAGGCAGCGCTAAATTGCCGGAACGAAAACTGACGGAACCGGAGTCAGTGCCAGCGCTGGCGGACCTGGCGAAATTGGGGAAGATGCAGAAGGGCGCGGGCGCGTAGGGCTTTCAGTTCTGGTTGGATTTTCGGGCGTCCCCGCGGGGACGCCTTTTGTTTTTCTGCATCGGCTCACCTGGCCTTGAAAACGCTCGTTCAATTTTCTGTGGTGCCCCCCGCTCAGTTTGTTAGTCGGCACTTTGCCTCTGCAGGCGTCTCTTCGATTGGTCTCAGCCCTCCATTCGCGTTGTGAGGGCGGGGCGATCAGCCGGCCCTTGTAGAATTCCGAAACGCATAAAACGGGTTGCGGAAGGGGCATGACTCAAGCACAATGTAGCCGCAAATCTGGGCCGCTGAAAGATGAACTCATTGGAATAAGGAGTGCTATGGGAGATGCAGCGAGGAATTTGGCAGTCGCGGAGCCGAAGCAGTATCGAACATCCAAGTCGACTTGGGACGAGATTGCCAATGGCAGGCCGTTTCAGGATTTGATGGCGACGAAGAAGGTGTTCATTGTGCCGGCATTCATTTTCTTCGTCGTCTACTATTTTGCGCTGCCGGTGCTGGTGGGATACGCGCCGCAATTTATGGCCACCAAGGTGGGGTACGTTAATCTGGCGTATTTGTTTGCGCTGTCGCAATTTTTTGTCGCCTGGATCATCGCGGGGCTGTACGTCAAGGCCGCCAACGACTTTGACCGGCTCGCCAAAGACATTCTCGACAAGGCCGAGCTCGATAAAGCCAGGGATGGACAGGGAGGCAAGTAAGCCATGTCGAATATTCCACTGATTATGTTTCTGGTGTTCATCGCTATCACTCTGGGCATTACTTACTGGGCGTCGAGACGGTCGGCCGGGGCGAGCGCGTATTTTGCGGCGAGCCGGCAGATCAAGGGCTGGCAGAATGGAGTTGCGGTCGCGGGCGACTACATGAGTGCGGCGTCGTTTCTGGGGATCGCGGGCATCATTGCGTTTCAGGGGTATGACGGGTTTTTGTTTTCCGTGGGCTGGCTGGTGGCGTACCTGACGGTATTGCTGGTCATCGCGGAACCGTTGCGCAATGCGGGCAAGTACACGATGGCCGATGTGTTGGCCTACCGGCTGAAGCCGCGACCGGTGCGGGGTATGGCGTCGCTGAGCACTCTGACGGTCAGCACATTTTATATGATTGCGCAGATGGTGGGCGCGGGCACGCTGGTGAAACTACTGCTCGGAGGCATGGTCACCTACAATCAGGCGGTGATCGGCGTGGGGCTGTTGATGATCGTTTATGTGGTGTTCGGCGGGATGCTGGCAACCACGTGGGTGCAGATCATCAAGGCGATTTTGCTGATGGCGGGGACGTTGCTGCTGAGCATTCTGGTGATGGCGCACTTCCGCTTCAGCTTCCGGGAATTTTTCACGGCCATTTCGCAGGTGACGTATCACGATGCGAAGGGAGCGGTGGTGGTGAAAGATTTTCTCACGCCGGGACTTCGCTACAAACCTCCGTATGGGCCGCTGGATTTGATATCGCTGGGGATGGCGTTGATCTTCGGAACGGCAGGGTTGCCGCACATTCTGGTGCGGTTTTATACGGTGCCGGATGCCAAGACGGCGCGGCACAGCGTGGTGTGGGCGATGGTGCTGATCGGCAGCTTCTACATTATGACGACGTTCCTGGGATTTGGAGCGGCGACGATTGTGGGGCCGGACTTCATCAGGGGACACGGCGGGACGAACATGAGCGCGCCGCTGCTGGCGAACGCTTTGGGAGGCGGCGTTTTCTTTGCGTTCATTTCGGCGATTGCGTTTGCTACGATTCTGGCTGTGGTGGCGGGGTTGACGATCAGCGCGACGACTTCGTTCTCGCATGATTTCTGGACCAACGTGATCCACAACGGGGTCGAGCGCAAACCGGGCGAAGAAGTGATGGTGGCGCGCATCTCGGCGTTTGTGGTGGGCGCAGTGGCGATCGGGCTGGCTATCGTCTTGCAAACGGCGAATGTTGCCTTCCTGGTAGCGCTGGCGTTTGCAGTGGCAGCATCGGCGAATCTGCCGGTGATTGTGCTATCTATTTTCTGGCGACGGTTCAATACGGCGGGGGCGGTGACGGGGCTCGCGGTGGGATTGCTGGCCTCGATTGGGTTGATTTTGGTCAGCCCGAGCGTGATGGGGATCGATCCGCCAACGATAACTGGCGCGGCGCGGCATTTGATTCAAGTCAAACCATGGTTTCCGCTGGAGAATCCGGGGATTCTGAGCATTCCTTTGGGATTCCTGGGGGCGATTCTTGGAACTCTGGTGAGTCACGAACCGACTTCTCAGGAAAAATTCAACGAGCTGCTGGTGCGTTCGAACACGGGATTGGGAGCGGAAAAAGCGACGGCGGCGCACTGAAGAAAAGTGTTTTAGGGGCGCGGCTTTTTTCGAGATGGCAACATTTTTCTGCCGGCATTTCGGCGCTCGATGGACGCGCTGGCGGAACAGTGCCTATCATGCGGCGTAAACTTAATACATATGAGGGGTAATTGAATATGGCGGAGATTCGCGACAAACAGAAAGTGGTGGAGACCAGCGAGGCGCAGATCGCGGTGCATTGGCGCGAGGAGGAATATTACTATCCCTCGGCGAAGTTTGTGGGCCAGGCGAATCTCACGGATCCCGATATTATCCGCCGCTTCAGCGAGGAAAATTTTCCGGAATGCTTTCGGGAGTACGCCGATCTTCTGAGTTGGAGCCAGTACTGGCATACGACGCTTGACACCAGCGATCCTCCGTTCTGGAAGTGGTTTGCGGGGGGCAAGCTGAATGCTTCGTACAACTGCGTCGACCGGCATTTGGCGAAGCACCAGAATAAGGCGGCGTTGATTTTTGTCCCCGAGCCGGAAAATGAAGCGCCAGTGTCGGTGACTTATCGCGAGCTCTATGTGCGGGTGAACGAATTTGCCGCACTGCTGCGGGATTTTTGCGGGCTGAAGGCAGGGGACCGGGTCACCATCCACATGCCGATGGTGCCGGAGTTGCCGGTCACGATGCTGGCCTGCGCGCGGCTGGGAATCATTCACTCGGTGGTGTTCGGAGGGTTCAGTGGCGAGGCTTGCGGCACGCGCGTGGCCGACTCCGGCAGCACCGTGCTGATCACGATGGACGGGTACTACCGCAATGGCAAGCTGCTTGATCACAAGGCGGGGGCTGACATCGCGCTCGAGGTCGCGGGCAAAGAAGGACATAAGGTCGACAAAGTTCTGGTGTGGCGGCGGCGCGCCGGACAGAATGCTACGGCTTCGCCGTTCGTGAAAGGGCGCGATTTTTTCGTGGACGAAATCCTGCCCAACTACTCGGGTGAAATTGTGGCGCCGATTCCGATGGATGCGGAGGCTCCGCTGTTTCTGATGTACACCAGCGGGAGTACGGGTAAACCCAAGGGATGCCAACACCGCACTGGCGGCTACCTCGCTTATGTGGCGGGGACTTCGAAGTACATTCAGGATATTCATCCTGAGGATGTGTACTGGTGCATGGCCGACATCGGATGGATCACGGGGCATTCCTACATTGTGTATGGACCGCTGGCGTTGGCAGCGACCAGCGTGATCTATGAGGGCGTTCCGACTTTTCCGGATGCGGGGCGAGTGTGGCGGATTGCGGAGCGGCTGGGAGTGAATATTTTTCATACGTCGCCGACGGCGATTCGCATGTTGCGCAAGGCGGGGCACGATGAGCCGACCAAGTACAACTACCACTTCAAACACATGACCACTGTGGGTGAACCGATTGAGCCTGAGGTGTGGCGCTGGTATTACGAGACGGTGGGCAAGCGCGAGGCGGTGATCGTCGATACGTGGTGGCAGACGGAAAATGGAGGGTTCCTTTGCAGCACGAAACCGGCACTGGATCCGATGAAGCCGGGCAGCGCGGGGCCGGGGATGCCGGGGATTTTTCCGGAGATTCGCGACGAGATGGGAGAGATTGTTACGGCAGGATCGGGCAAGGCGGGAAATATTTGTATTCGCAATCCGTGGCCGGGAATTATGCAGACGATCTGGGGAGATCGCGAGCGCTTCGTCAACCAGTACTACAAGAAATATTGCAAGGACCCGAACAGCAAGAACTGGCGCGATTGGCCTTATTTCGCGGCGGACGGAGCGGTCGAGGCGGTGGATGGATACTTCCGGATACTCGGACGCGTGGATGATGTGATCAACGTTGCCGGGCACCGGCTGGGGACGAAGGAAATCGAGTCGGCGTGCCTGACGGTTTCGGAAGTGGCGGAAGCGGCCGTTGTGCCGGTGGTTGATGAGATCAAGGGGCGCGTGCCGGAAGTTTATATCGCGCTGCAGCCGGGAATCGCGCCGAGCCAGGAGATTCTGGACAAGGTGAACAAGGCGATCGAGACCATGATTGGCAAGATTGCGCGGCCGCGGCACATTCACATTGTGCCGGATATGCCGAAGACGCGGTCGGGAAAACTGATGCGGCGCGTGCTCGCTTCGATTTCGAATCGGATGAATACTGGGGATATTACGACGCTGGCGAATCCGGACGTGGTGGAGAAAGTGCGGGAGCTGGTGCAGGGCAAGGAGCCGGTGGTCGTGGTGGAAGCGGCGGATGATATTAAGCGGTTTGGCACCGAGGAGTGAGAGTCAGTCCAGCATAAGGTGATTCGAGGGGTGGTGGGTGATTCCCGGCTTCGAGTCTGCCGTCGACGCGTTTGGCGGTGCATCCTATGGTTACATGCGGTGCATCCCACCTGGTTTACCACTTCGCTTAAAAAGGCAGAGAGGGAGTAAGGCATGCGGCGTCTCTTGTCTCTGGTGGTGGTTGCTCTTCTGAGCGCCAGGTGTGCCGTGGCGCAGTCGGGCGATCATGGTGAGGTCTTCGGCGGATATTCATACATCAATAAGGATTTCACCTTGACCCTTCCAACGGGCGGTTTGACCGGCTGGAATGCGTCGGTGACATTGAAGGTGGCCCGGCACGCCGGGATCGTCGCCGATTTTTCGGGATACTATCCTGGCTACACTTACGGCTGCGGCGGTTGTGGCCAAAGCGCCAAGATTCATTCGTTTCTGTTCGGGCCGCAGGCCTCATTCACCGTGGGTAGAGTCACGCCGTTCGCGCGGTTTCTCATCGGTGATAGCCACGTGCATACCGCGGCGGATGGACTTCCGAACCTTGGCACTTTCACTTCCAACAACTCGTTCACGTATGGCGCCGGGGGTGGGGTGGATTTCAGATTGACGCACCGGTTCGCGCTGCGCGGGCAGGTGGATTGGCTGCACAATCAGTTTCAGACTGTGGACGATCAGCGGATCCAGTTCGAAACTCGCAACGTGGCGCGTATTTCAACTGGGATCGTGTTTCGGTTCTAGACTCCTGGCGTCGATTGTTTCTTGAGCAACGGGGCGAACATCGAATCCGTCGATATGCTAGATTGAGTTTCGCGGGCCTATAGCTCAACGGTTAGAGCAGCAGACTCATAATCTGTTGGTTCCAGGTTCAAATCCTGGTGGGCCCACCAAACCCCATACCGTTGGCAAGCGCGCGGCCAGTATTCCGCTTTATCGCGGTCCAATACTATACTGGTGGCATGAGCAAACACCTCGAAGCGCTGCACCACAATCTTGTAAACGGCAAGCTCCCGCATAATCTAAGTTGGAGCGAGGCCGTCGACCTGGTCGAGCATCTGGGCGGTGAGGTGCAGCCGCATGGGGGCGATGAATTTGTGTTCCGCGTCGGCGACCAACGCGTGTTTTTCAAACGGCCGCCGACCCATGATCTTGGCGTCGAGGAAGTTTCCCGGCTGCGTAAATTGTTGAAGGAAGCCGGACCATCTGTGCGTAAATCAGGTGCGCCGGTGGAAGAATCGGTTCAGCCCGGCCGGATGATTGTCGTCATCGACCACCATGCCGCCCATGTTTACCGGGATCTGGGCGGAAGCCGCCCGGCAGACGAGCGCAGAGTGCAACCCTACGATCCTTTCAATTTCCATCATCATCTGATTCATCGAAAGGAAGCGCACTATCGTGGCGAGCGCGTACCTGAAGAGGATTCGTTTTATGAAGAGGTCACGAAAGATATCACTGCGGCGACTGAGATCGTCCTGATCGGTCACGCCACCGGAAAAAGCAACGCCGCCGAGTTCTTGAAAGAATATTTGAAGACCCATCATCCCGACATTTCTCGACGAGTCATCGCAACGGAGAGCGCAGACCTCTCGGCGGTGACCGAGCCTGAAATTGAGGCTCTTGCGAAGCGACACATGATCGCAGGTGCGCCTGCTGGTAAAGCTCCTGATCGGTTGGCAGGCTAAGGTGTGCGAGGTTGTGACGGAGTCTGTCCAGGTTCTCCTTTACCGACCCTACCGCTGGTAAATTCCTCTATTCAATCGATGCCGGTGATTGCAGTCTGCGTGTACTGCAACACCAGGTCAATGTCAGCGCCCGGATCGGTGCCGTCCAGCGCTGCCCCTTTATACGGACTGGAAGCTGACAGATGATAATCCCCGCCGCTGCCGCTGTTGTAGTTCGTAAAATCTACGGCAGACCATGAGGGAGAGAGCGAATTGGCCGCCGGCCAGTTGCTCGTGCCCGCATAGCCGACTACAACGTTTCCGCTAAACCAGGAGCTGCCGGTCCAGCAACCTGCGATCATGTCCGCCAGAGTGTCTTTCACACTCGGTCCGGGTACGCTGCAGTTGTCGACCCCACCGCCGGTGGGATAGAACCCAGTCCAGCCGCTGGCGAAGATCGAGTTGACGTAGCTGACGTTGGCGATCTGTGGCGTGCCGGTCGGGTTCGCGGCTGGCGGCCCGCTCATATTCAGCATCGCGGTGGCTGTCATGGAGCCTGGGGCTGGCCAGGTGGGCGCGGTTATCAGCGTCAAATGATCGATGGCCACATCGTGGAGGATGTTGGCGGCAGGCGGGGGATTGGTGGCCTGATAATCGCTGCCGACTTGACCGGTGTTTTGACCGCAGCCATAACAACCGGCGTACTGCAGGTTGTCGAACACGTCGTCATGAATCGAGTAGTTGTGCCCACCATTCGCCCAGCCATGGTTGTCGCTCTGCCCGTTGGCAATCTGGAACGCGCCCGAGGCCGTCGTGATGTAGTTATAGCGAACCGTCACGTCGGAGATGAAACAGAGTGGACAAACGTTCCCGGTACCAGCGGCCTGATTCTTCGGTCCGATGAGGACTGCGTAGCCAGCCTGGCTAAAGCCGCCCCAAGTATTGGCCATTATGTTGCCTTCGAGCAGCACGCGGCAAGCGTTCTTCAGTTCGAAGAGGTTCTTGACAACGTAGGTTGGGGCTACATGGTCGGGGCTGGTCGGCATCCAAGACATTGGCTTGTAAAAGTAGTTATTGCGAACTTCAATGTCGCATGGAGTAACCGTGGCCGGGGAACCACCGAAGAGGATATTCTCGGTCGAGGCTGACAGGTAGTTGTTGACGATTTTATAAGTTCCACTCGGAATTGATCCGGAGCCACCAGAGATCGCCTGGGCATCGGTGCATGAACCAGTTACGGCTATGCAGTGCATCTCGTCGATCCAGGATTCGACGATCGCGATACTATTCGCTCCGCTGAGATCAACGAACCTGCGGGTCTCTTCGCCGGGATTGCCGTGGGCATAATTGCGATCGAAGACGATATCGTGGGAGCCTGCCATGGTGACGAAGTTCACTAGCGGGTTCCCCGGTTGTTTCAACCACGCGATGCCGATGAAACGGATGTGGTCGCCGGTAACCGAGTTGGCGGTCGCGCCGGGCTTCAGATATATCTTCGCCATCTGCGGCAGATAAGAAGGGCTGATCCTTACCCCACCTGCGCTCGGCACGCCACTGGTTCGAATTGTGATCCAATGCTGTGCGTCGCAGTTCTTGGGCGTGAAGTTGAAGGGGCCGACCCAGGTTCCGCCGCGCGCGATGGACAGGGTCTCGCCGCACGCCAGTGCGTCATACGCCGCCTGCAGGTTGCCTCCTGCCGCGAGCCGAACCACTGTCCCATGAGAAGGTGTGTTTGCGAGTGTGGAGTTTATGCAGTTTTCCGGCAGGTTCGCCGGGCCATCGGTCGCATGTCCGACTACGACGTTCTGCAGAGCGCAGTATCTGTTGTCAGAGTGGGACGCCCAAAGCGTTCTGGATGCAGCTGCTGCGGCAGATGGAGATAGCAACGAAGAAGTGGATGAGATGGCGGCAACAAAAATCAGAACCAGAACACGATGCATAGTTCCTCACAGGCGGGCCGCGGGCTGACCACTCCGTGATGCGGAAGTGGCCGCTTTTTTCGGCACGTTCGAGAAGGAAGCAAATTGATTGCCCAGGGCTGTCACTACGAGCCTTTCGTGCGCGTTTGGGAAAAGACTGCGACAGCGCGTCTGCTGCTCACGCACCGGGCCTGCCGCAATGGGCTTCAGAGCTGGGGTTCAGAGGATGGACCGTCGAGACAACCAAACGGGCCGAGACAGGTGGGTCGGTATTCGAACTGGAGTGGGACCCAAATTATTAGCGGAACTTAAGAATCACCCCGGTTCGTGCTTACAGTCTTAGAGGATGCTTATGTCGCGGCACGGCTCAGATGGGGCATACTGAAGTGGATGCGCATGTGGCAGACAATACGCGCCTCCGCCCTGGGTCGTCATGTTCATGAGGAGGCGTATGCGGCTCTGGTGCTTTCCGGAGGATATGAAGAGGCGGGAGATCATGGACGGTTCCGGGTCGAAGCCGGAGATGTGATCTTCCATGAACAGTTTGAAGGCCACCTGGACCGTTTCTCAGAAAGCGGAGCGGTGGTGCTGAATCTTCGGCTGCCGGTGGGACGTTTCTTCACCACAGGAATGGCACGAGTGGCTGATCCTGACTGGGTTGCGCGGGTCGCGGAGCGAAGCCGTCGGGAGGCCGCGGAATTGCTTTTCTCCGCTGTCAGACGCGAGAGCAGGCACGCTGCCGACTGGCCGGACGAGTTAGCGGCGGCGCTCGGGAAGAACTCTTCACTCAAGCTGTCGCAATGGGGTGAACAGAACGGAATCGCGCCGTGGACGGTGTCGCGGGGTTTCGCTCTAGTATTTGGCGTTTCCCCTGAGGCCTTCCGTGCGCGTGCTCGGGCCCGGCGGGCATGGAAGCTCATTCGCGAGACTCCGATGCCGCTGGCGAGGATCGCGGCCGATCTTGGTTTCGCCGACCAGTCGCACATGACACGAAGCATCCAGCGACTGACGGGAATTGGGCCGGGGGAGTGGCGATCGGCTGCAAATGGATTCAAGACAAGAAGGAAAGATGGGATGTAGAACCGAGCAATGCGCCGGATTCTTGCTCTGCTCTTTCTTCTTCTATGTTCTGCCACGATCGCCAAACCTCTGCTTCTGTACGCCGAGACGCCTGCGTTTCATACGACGACCGACTGGCAATTGAAGCCTTCCTTCAAGTATGACGCCCTCTGCTTGTTGAACGCGCTTAGTGGCGACCCTTACTATCTGCACTACTATCAACCTGAGTACGAACACTTCCATGCTCTGTTCACGGCTGACGAGCAGGCTGCGTTCGCGCAGTTGAAACATGTGATCAAGGATGAGGGGCATGGAATTATCTCGGCGAAGCTGGCTCTTTACTATTCGGTGGATGATGCCGAAACTTTACCGGAGATGATCCGAACTGCGCACGACAGCAGCGCGATGAAGACGGCTCTCGAGAAAACCTCATACTGGAATGCCAATGAGTGGCAGAACTATGAGGCGGCTAGATCCGCGTTGGAGGCGGCGCTGCGGGCGTTGGATCGGGTGGGATTTCCGGCGTATTGGGAAGTCAATGCTAAGCCGAAGATCGAGAAGCGCATCGCGGAGATTTCCGCCGAGCTGCCGAAGTACAACATTATTCCTGTGATCGAGAGTTACCTGGGGTTTCCGCTGCCATCGCAGACGATCACTGTATACTTGCTCGCTTATTCCGAGCCGCACGGAATCCGCATCACCGGGCTGCGTTTCCTCACTCATGTGTCGTATCCGTTTCGCATCGTGCTGCACAATGCGATTCACGAGCCCATGCATCCGCCTTATCACGCCGACGATCCGAAAGTTCGCGAGGCGATTGAGTTGCTGGGACGCGATCCACTCGTGATGGATAAGGTTCAGCACCATGACGCTTCGTTCGGGTACAACACGACGGCCGGTTACATCGAGGAAGACTCGGTGGAGGCATTAGAGGAACTGATCAGCGAGAAGTTCGGAGTGGGCCACAATGCCTGCGCATATTGGAAGGAGCAAGACGGCGGCATGCACGTGCTCGCGGCCGTAATCTACACCGACTACAAGGAGGCTTCCTCTCAAAAACCTGAGCCATATTCGCAATGGTTCGTGCGCGCGGTCGAGGATGGACAACTCCGCGGAACGAGCCTGCAGAAGACTGCGGAGTCCTTCTTTTCTCCCGCCCACTGCCATTGACAGAGAGCCGCGGCCGCCGCTATCCGTGTAAGATAAT